>Ga0182024_10009602_pt1 | contig 19969 bp, 20 predicted proteins | sample P32metaG_FD_120480 | JGI IMG/M metagenome (GOLD analysis project Ga0182024, IMG submission 120480) | Permafrost microbial communities from Stordalen Mire, Sweden - P3-2 metaG (Illumina Assembly) | ecosystem: Environmental > Terrestrial > Soil > Wetlands > Permafrost | place: Sweden: Stordalen... | reverse complement strand
CGCCGAACTCAACAAGGCGAACGTCGTCGTCATCGATCCGCGCCTGACGCGCACCGCCGCGCACGCGACCGAGTATGTCAGGCTGCGGCCGGGCACCGATATCCCGGTGCTCTACGGCATGATGTGGCACATCATCCAGAACGGATGGGAGAACAAGGAATTCATCCAGCAGCGTGTCTACGGATATGACGATGCCCGCAAGGAAATCGAGAAGTGGACGCCCGAGGAAGTGGAGCGCGTCAGCGGCGTGCCCGGCGAGCAGCTCAAGCGCGTGGCGCAGATGTTCGCCACCCAGAAGCCGGCCACCCTCGTTTGGTGCATGGGCCAGACCCAGCACACCGTCGGCACCGCCAACGTGCGCGCGAGCTGCATCGCGCTGCTGCTCACCGGCAATGTCGGCGCGCCGGGCACCGGCGCCAACATCTTCCGCGGCCACGACAACGTGCAGGGCGCAACCGACGTCGGCCTCGATATCGTGACGCTGCCGTTCTACTACGGCCTCGCCACAGGAGCGTGGCAGCATTGGTCGCGCGTCTGGGAGGTCGACTACAACTGGCTGCTCGCGCGTTTCGACTCCAAGGCGATCATGGAGACGCCCGGCATCCCGCTCACCCGCTGGTTCGACGCCACGATCCTGCCGAAGGACCAGGTGGCGCAGAAGGACAATGTGCGGGCCATGTTCGTGCAAGGCCACGCCAGCAACAGCATCACCCGGATCCCCGAATCGTTGAAGGGTCTGGCGAAGCTCGACCTCCTGGTGATCGCCGACCCGCATCCGACGACCTGGGCCTCGCTGTCGGTCGAAGCCGGACGCAAGGACGGCACCTATCTGCTGCCGGTCTGCACGCAGTTCGAGAGCTCCGGCTCGCGCGTCGCCTCCAATCGCTCGCTGCAATGGGGCGAGCAGATCGTCAAGCCGATCTTCGAAAGCAAGGACGACTATCAGGTGCTCTACCTGATGGCGAAGAAGCTCGGCTTCGCCGATCTCCTGTTCAAGAACGTCAAGGTCGAGGGCGATCGCCCCGTGCCGGAGGATATCCTGCGCGAGATGAATCGCGGCAGCTGGTCGACCGGCTACTGCGGCCAGTCGCCCGAGCGTCTGAAGCTTCACATGGCGAACCAGAAGGACTTCGATCTGGTCACCACGCGGGCCGCCGACGGCCCGGCCAAGGGCGACTATTACGGCTTGCCGTGGCCGTGCTGGGGCTCGCCGGAAGTCAAGCATCCGGGCACGCCGCTCCTTTACAATACGAACCTCGCGGTCATGGACGGCGGCGGCTGCTTCCGCGCCCGCTTCGGCGTCGAGCGCGACGGCGTCAATCTGCTCGCCGAGGGTTCCTATTCGAAGGATTCCGAGATCAAGGACGGCTATCCCGAATTCACCTACGGCGTGCTCAAAAAGCTCGGCTGGGACGGCGATCTCACCGCCGACGAGCTTGCGGTGATCCAGAAGATCGGCGCCGACAAGCCGGAGACGGTGTCGTGGTCGACCGACCTGTCGGGCGGTATCCAGCGCGTCTCGCTCAAGCACGGCTGCGTGCCCTACGGCAACGCCAAGGCGCGCATGAACGCGTTCGGCCTGCCCGATCCAATCCCGGTGCACCGCGAGCCGATCTACTCGCCGCGCATCGACCTCATCGCCAAGTATCCGACGCTGCCCGACGCCAAGCAGTTCCGGCTGCCCAATGTCGGCTTCTCGGTGCAGAAGGCCGCCGTCGACAAGGGCATCGCCAAGAGCTTCCCGCTGATCTTCAGCTCGGGGCGCCTCGTCGAATACGAGGGCGGCGGCGAAGAGACGCGCTCCAACAAGTGGCTCGCCGAGCTGCAGCAGGACATGTTCGTCGAGATCAACCCGGCGGACGCCTCCGACCGCGGCATCAAGGACGGCGGCTGGGTCTGGGTGACGGGCGCCGAGAACAGCGCCCTGACCAAGGTCAAGGCGCTGGTGACCGAGCGCGTCGGCAAGGGCGTCGTCTGGATGCCGTTCCACTTCGGCGGCTGGCTCGGCGGCAAGGACCTGCGCGCCAACTATCCGGCAGGCATCGATCCGATCGTGCTCGGCGAAAGCGCGAACACCATCACCACCTACGGCTACGATCCGGCCACCGGCATGCAGGAGCCCAAAGTCACGCTCTGCCAGATCCGAGCGGCGTGAGGAGATTGTCATGGCGCGAATGAAATTCCTCTGCGACGCCGACCGCTGCATCGAATGCAACGCCTGCGTCACCGCGTGCAAGAACGAGAATGAGGTGCCGTGGGGCATCAACCGGCGGCGCGTCGTCACCATCAATGACGGCAAGCCCGGCGAGCGCTCGGTGTCGATGGCGTGCATGCACTGCACCGACGCGCCGTGCGCGGCGGTGTGCCCGGTGAGCTGCTTCTACACCACCGCCGATGCCGTGGTGCTGCACTCCAAGGACCTGTGCATCGGCTGCGGCTATTGCTTCTACGCCTGTCCGTTCGGCGCGCCGCAGTATCCCCGCGTCGGCAATTTCGGCTCCCGCGGCAAGATGGACAAATGCACCTATTGCACCGGCGGGCCCGAGCCCGACAACTCGGCGATCGAGTACGAGAAGTACGGCGCCAACCGCCTCGCCGAAGGCAAGCTGCCGTTGTGCGCCGAAATGTGCTCGACCAAGTCGCTGCTCGCCGGCGACGGCGACATCATCGCGCAGATCTACAAGGATCGCGTCGCCAAGCGCGGCTACGGCTCCGGCGCCTGGGGCTGGCAAACCGCGTACCGCGAGACCATCGCGACCTGAGAGCGCATCGTAACTGCCTGGCGCCGCGGCCCAAAGCCGCGCGCCGCCTGATATCGAGGGAGAAACTCCATGGCGACGGCCTGCGCGCGCATCCGGCTTGTTATCACGGCGCTTGCATTGCTCATCCTGGCGGCGGCCGCCGCTCCCGTTGCGGCGCAGCAGCCCAACGCGGTCAACCCGACCGCCGACGCCGTCAAGGAGCAGCAACTCCTCCAGCAGATGCCCCGCATCCAGGGCCTCGGCACCATCCCGGATACCAAGTCCTACGTCATCGAGCAGCCGCAGGGCCGGCAATGGCGGCAGTATCACGAGGTCTGGCTGCCGCGGATCGGCACCATCGCCATGCTGGGCATGATCGCGCTGCTGCTGATCTTCTTCCTGGTGCGCGGCATGGTCCGGATTCAATCCGGCCGTTCCGGCATCAACATCGTGCGCTTCAACGTCTTCGAGCGCTTCGTGCACTGGATGACGGCGACCTGCTTCATCCTCATGGCGCTGACCGGGCTCAACATCACCTTCGGCAAGGTGGCGCTGCTGCCGCTGATCGGGCCGAGCGCCTTCTCGACCTGGTCGCTCGCCGCGAAATACGTCCACAACTTCCTCAGCTTCCCGTTCACGCTGGGCGTCATCCTGATCTTCCTGATGTGGATCACGGGCAACATCCCCAACCGGGTCGACGTGGAATGGCTCAAGCGCGGCGGCGGCATGGTCGGCCACGATCACCCGCCGGCCTACCGCTTCAACGCCGGTCAGAAGATGATCTACTGGATCGTCGTCATTGGCGGCACCGCGGTCGCCGTCACCGGCTATGTCCTGATGTTTCCGTTCTATGGCACCACCATCGCCGGCATGCAGCTCGCCCAGATGGTCCACGGCACGGTCGCCGTGCTGTTCGTCGCGGTGATGATCGCGCACGTCTATATCGGAACGATCGGGATGCAAGGCGCGTTCGAGGCCATGGGCGAAGGCACCGTGGATCTCAACTGGGCCAAGGAGCATCACAGCCTGTGGGTCGCGGAGGAACAAGCCCGCACCGGCCCCGGCGAAAGGGAGCGCCAGCCGGCCGCGACCCCGGCGGAGTGATTTGGTGGGAGACGTTTTGCTCGAGAAAATAAAAGCCGATTTGGAGGATTGATCATGCGCGCATTTCTGGTGGCCTGTCTCGCCATCATCGTCATCGGCGGCGGCAGCTACTACCTCCTCAACACCGCGCAGCAGCCGGCCGGAATTGCCTTTACGACGGACGGCACGCGGATCGATCCGAGCTGGAGCTGGCGCGTCAACGCGAGCGACAAGCCATGCGAGCCGCGCCGCTCGTGGCAGTGGATTTTTGTCGACTTCGGCGATCCGCACGGCGAGTCCAAGATCTGCTCGATTTCGCAGTAGGGGCGACCAGGCACCATTGAACGACCGCCGCGTCATGAGGCGAGGTGCGAGGCGGCGCGCTCCTCGACCATGCTCAGCTTGTCGCGCGTGCGCGTGACGCCGCTTGGCCAAGCCTGATCGAAGTCGGCGACCAAATCCTTGAAACCCTGCGAAGCGAGCGCGGCGTCAAGGCGCGCCATGTCGGCGAACTGATAGGCCGCGTAATGCATGCCCGCCTCCGCCGCGCTCCAGAACCGCCAGCATTTTTCCGCCCTGAACTCGGCCAGCGCCATCGGCAGATGGTCGCTCGAATACCAATGATCGAATTTTTCGCGCAGCGCCTGCGCCACCACGGCGCGGACGACGAAATAGGCTTTGGGCATGATTTTTCCCTCCGTGTTTGGTCAGCAGCGTAGCACGCGTCAACAAAAACTCGCCGCGCGCATTTCGTTGCGCCTCCGATCCGTCATCCTGAGGTGCGAGCGTCAGCGAGCCTCGAAGGATGCGGCCGAGGTGCCCGGGCCGTCGCCCTTCGAGGCTCGGCGCTGCGCGCCGAGCACCTCAGGGTGACGGGTCATCCGCATAAGGCAATTACCCTCGCGGCGCATGCGCACCCGAGCTTTGTTTGCTTCGCTCCTCCCAAAAAGAGCGAGGGAGGCAGAGCGCCGACAGGCGCATTCATCCAGTGGCCGCGCCACACCGTCAGATGTCGCCATCCGACAGTGCGCGGACGCGGCAGCGGGCTCAGCGGAACCCGCTCGCCTCTCGGCGCTCTACCGCGGCGCTTATCTCGGCGACGAACGCCTCGACTCAGCCCAGGCCGCGCTTCACGCGAGCGGGAGGACGCGGGCGTTACCCGCGCCGTCAATCGCGCTTAAGCGAAGCACCTCGCGCGCCGGTCGTAATGCCGGCGGGGACGATACCCAGGCCGCCCGGGACCAGAGTATAATGAGCTTTCCCTCCATAATCTATTGGAAAATATAAAGAAAACTTGAGTAGTCGTTGTGCCGCAAATAATAGGCTTCATATGGGTAGCATAGTTTCGCGCAGAGCTGCCTCCCCTTCATGTCCATTTTGGTGATTTGAGCCACGCGTAGGATCACGCAATGAATAGCGTCCGTTCTAAAGAGTGTCCGCCTGATCGGTATGGTCCCAAATTGGGTTCCTTGAGTCCAATCCGGGATGTTGTATTTCACAAACCCAGGCGCCTATACTGCCGGTTGAGGGGGTGAGTCATGAGCGCCCCCATCCGGGACCTTCAATCTGGCAGCAATGGTGCCGTCTCTTGGCATCCCGGCAGGCTGTGGAGCCTCTGGGATATGTTGCAAAGTTATTTTCCGCTTTACCAAATCGCCTTGGACCTTGAGGCGCTGCGGAGCCAAGTTAAAGCCCTCAAAGACCTCAGCAGGTTCACCAGCAAACCCTCAGTGACGGAGTCGATCGCGAAAGACTTTGCGTCTCTTCTCAAGACGATCCATCAAAGGTGCTTAGAATATGGTTTGAGCGATACCTCCGATATGGCTAAGCGCTTATTGGATGGAATCGCGCCAGACACCTACGACGGGATGTTTGCTGACCTAAACCACTTGAACGGGTCGCTTAGTAATCAACTGCAGAAAGAAGCGGTTTTCCGCGTCGAGCCTGAGCTAAAGAAATATTATGAGCATGGTGATCTTTTTGGGCCAAAAGTGGCCGCAGCGTTTCCGTCGTGCGAGCGCGATATTCAAAGGGCGGGAAGCTGCTATGCCCTCGGGCAAGGAGATGCGTCCGTTCACCACCTCATGCTGGTACTCGAACGCGGATTGAACGCGCTGGCGGTGAAGGTCGGGGCACAGTATCAACGCACCAACTGGCAAACTATCATCGATCAGATTACGTCCAAACTAAAATCGGCACCGAAGGGGCCGGAACGTGATTTCTATAATGAAGTGAATGCGCAGTTCGGCCTCCTAAAGGTCACCTATCGTAATCACTCCGAGCATGTTCGCGATGAACGTTATGATATGCCAAAGACGCTGCACATCCTCAATCATGTAAGAGAGTTCATGCAGGAATTGGCCAACGGCGGATTATCCGAAATGACGCCATAATCAGCATTCGCCGCTATTTTTCTCTGTCCGATGCTGGCCGTTTTGGCGGAACTATCTTTTCGAAAGCGCGCTCGAATGACTCAATACTTATTTCATCGTCAACGCCAAGCTCGCGAGCGGTTTGCTGGAACCGTTCGTATTGCGCTTGTTTTCTAACCCTCGGCTTAGCCTTACGGCTTGCCTTCTGGCTGGTGCGCGAAGAGGTCATTGGTTCTATACTCATTTGGCAGATTGCTGGTCTGGGATGGGCGCACTACAGAAAGACCGATCTTCTGAATTGCTGGTATAGCGGTAGCAAATTTCTGCTTATTTATCTTGCCGTCAAGCGTCACAAACTCCGTACAACCATCGAGCAATGCAGATGCCACATGCAAAGAATCAGCGCCACTCAGTAAAATTCCATCACGCCAATGCAGGTCTCTAGCCCGCTCTGCAATAAACAAATCTGGTTCCACTAAATCCACTACGGCGCCAGAAGTCAGCAATTCTACAAACAATCTCCTAGTCTCTTCGGTGGGACCGCCTGCTTCATCGACATGCAAGCACTCTGCTACGGAAAGCATAGACGTTACTAATTGAATAGCCCCATCACGAGACGCATCACAAAGTCGACGGAAAAACCAACAGTCAGTCTCCCTAGTAGCAACATCGCTAGAACCAACGGAAAGTGGGAGTCCTCTTTTATGTTTCACCGCCTCGATGAAACAACATGAATCAGCATATATGCGCGGTCTAGTGCTCATAGCGAGTTGACCGTTCCGCAAAATCTTCGGAGGTTAGATCGCCCGTATAATTAGGATCAGCGCCAAAGAATGCTTGATACCTTGCTTCCGTTAAGATGGGTGCGGCTTTGATCTTCTCTACAACAATTGAAGAGATTTCACGGTCTATCCGACGCGCAGTTATCATCCCGTGAACATAGATGCGCGCGTGACGCTGCTTGCAGGCTTCTATAACCTGCTCGTACAACGGTTCGCGAAAATTACATCGTACCAATTCGCGCGATCGGGCAAGACGCAATTGGAACCACAACTCTTCTACACCAACGTTGTGCATTTCACCTTGCAAAGAACCCCGATACGTAACCTCTTCGGCAAGCTGACTCCCCATAATTTCCGCGTCGCGCTTGGTGAGCGGAATTAGGCGATATGGTTCTTCTTCCTCTGGTCTGTAGAGGCCAAATGCTATCTTTTCATGAGGCCCAAGCGGTCCCGCAATCTTAGTGAACTGAACAAGCGTGCGATGGCTGACTACCCCATTCAAAGGGCGCCGTTCCGATTTAAGACGATTGACGTACTCAAACCTGGTGTTGAACTCTTTGACTTGGTCAATGGTGATAGAGCTTTCGCGTTCAACATCAAATCGGACAGATTCATTCCTAAAGTTGCGGGCCAGCCAGTCGGCCCGCCGCGCAACGATCCCAGAATCTTCCGCCAAATATCGAAGGAACTTTTCAGCTTCGTCGGCAATATCGCTCAGTTGCGAGAGAGGCACACCCTCGCCACCTTCATTGAGAATTATCTTTACGCGGAGTTGCGACATCGCAACGAGCCTATTTCTTCCATACGGCCACTCAGTGATGAGCCGATGTTCGATAAGTTAGGCGTTTTCCAACGATGCCCTTAACGGCGCGGCTCGTTCGCTCCACGTCATCCACGCCAAGCCGGACGCGATTGGAATAGCGGAAATCGAACTCCCGCCAGATACCGATGCAAATGCTTTTCGCTGCAATGCTGATAGACGCCCTTCATGCCGCGTTTGAAGATCGAATAGTAGCCTTCCACCGTGTTGGTACTGATCACGCGCTCGCCTTCATAACGCACATATTCGTCGGCGCTGTGTTTGACCGTTTCGTGGCTGGCGAAGGCGCGGCCGACATCATCGTAATGGCGTGCTTCGTCGGTCATCAGCGCCGACTCGCGAGCGACGTTCTCGCGCACGATGGAATGAACCTGGCCAACGCTGGTATTCTCGATATGGAAGCTCCGCGCGCCGCCTCCGCGCTGTACGAGAGTAAGCACTGCGTTTTTGTGTCCCCATCCAGCGCGGTGCTTCTTCTCGCCCTCGACGCGACCGATGAAGGTTTCGTCCGCCTCGACAGTCTCGCCAGTCTCGCCAGCGCCGCCCATGGGGGTCATGCCGACAACGCGCATTGCTTCGCGGATACGGTGCGACATGAACCATGCGGTTTTGAGAGTGACGCCCAAGGTCCGCGAGAGTTGATTGCTTGAAATTCCTTTTTTGCTGGAGCAGAGCAGATACATCGCTTGGAGCCACAAATTCATCGCTACGTGGCTGTCCTCGAAAACGGTGCCGACCTTCACGGTGAACTGCTTGCGGCACTGGTAGCACTTGTAGAGGCCAATGCGGGTCGCCTTGCCGCCCATCTTGCCGATGCGCTCGACGCCGCCGCAGTGCGGGCAAATGGGCCCTTCCGGCCAGACGCGGGCTTCAACCCACGCGATAGCGGCAGTCTCGTTTTGGAGGACTTCTGCGGACAAGATCGACTTAGCCATGACACCGGTTTCCCTTTGGGAAATCAATACTGTCACCGGGAAATGGGTTTGTCAAGTACAATATTGCCGTCCAATCGTCAGTCACCGAATGCGCGTCGTGTGTACGTTCTGCACGTAGCTCTTCGGTAATGCTCGTCCTTGAGAGCCGCACCAGCTCGGCGAACGGCGCGTTCGGCCAGCAGGAGCGGCACGACAGCGCGGGAATGAGGCTTGTCACCGCGGCGTCGGGATGGTGATCGAGGGTACCGCTGGTCATGCGGCAGGCAGGGCAGCGCACCCAGAGATACCAATAGCGCGCGGCGATGGCGGCGCCGATAGTCGGAGAGAACAGCATCAGCATGTGAGCCGCCTGCCGAGCGTTCCAGGCTTTGACCAAGCGCTGCGCGTCCTCGATCACCTGCCGGCCGTGCGCACGTCGCGCCTATCACAGCACACCGCACAGTGCGCCCGTCAACTCGGCGGCGATAAATCCGATTCGACCGACGTTGGCGTTGTCATTTTGCCAGCCAGGACCGCTTGTGATAGCTTGAGCCGGTGAAACTCCTTTCCGCCATACACCGCGCGCTTGCCGTCCTCGCCATTGCCGGTTTGATACTGGCACCGTTGGCACGGCCTGCCGTGGCGATGCCTTCAGAAATGAAAGGCATGTTGAGCGAGCACGACACGACCGATGCACAGACCGGCACGGCGATGCCTGCCGATATGCCGTGCTGCCCGGATAAAGCCCCGGCATCCGATTGCGGCAAGGACTGTCCGCTGATGGCGCTCTGCATGGCAAGCGCCACGCTCACGACTCGTGTTGGCGTTCCGGTGTTCGTCGCCCGCCTCGCGGGGGTCGTCCGCCCCGGCGATGACGCCGATCTCGGCGGTCTCGCGCAAGCGCCACCTCCAAGACCTCCCAAAGCCTAGTTTCAGCCGGCACCTCAGACGTGCCGAATGTCGCCGCGCGCGTCTTCGCGCGCGGTGAACGCGCGTGGTTTCGCCACGGGCGGGTCCGCTCGTTGGCGAGCGGAAAGATGCTGAAACTGGAGACTTGAACAACGGACGTGTTGAAAAAAACGGCTGCATTCGCGGCGCTGATCGCAATTGCGTGGTTCGCATGCGCATCACCCCTGCGCGCGGATGTGACCGACTATGAATTCCAGCTTGTGCAAAATGAGGTCAAAACGGGCGACGGCGGCATCGTTGCCGTACAGCTCACGAACACGAAGACCGGCAAGCCGGTGCCGGATGCGGTGATATTCGCCACGCGCATCGATATGACCCCGGACAGCATGCCGACCATGAAGGCGCCGATCGAGCTGCTGCCGTCGACCGAGCCTGGCGTCTATCGGTTCAAGGTCAATCTTTCGATGGCCGGCAGTTGGCAGCTTTCCATTGGCGCAAAAATCCAGGGCGAAACCGGCACGGTTGAGAGCAAACTGGTGCTCAAGGCGACGCCATGAGGCGCCGGTCGCGCCCCCTTACAATCCTCGCCGCCATCCTGGCGGCGGGAATCGGCGGCTATTGGGCTGGCCGTCATGGTGTGCCCTTGCCCGCGGTCACGGCCGCGACCGAACTCGCACGCACGCCAAGCGGTCCCATCATTTATTACCAAGATCCGGACGGCAAGCCGTTCTACGCGCTCGAACCGAAGCAAACAGCCGATGGCCGCGCCTATCGCTCCGTCCTTGCATCCGAAGATGTGAGTTTTGACGCGCAAGCGAAAGCGGCAACCAAACCCTCCGCAAGCGAAGCAGGAAAACGGATCCTCTATTACCGCAATCCGATGGGCCTGCCGGACGTTTCGAAGACGCCCAAGAAAGATGCGATGGGGATGGACTACATCGCCGTCTATGAAGGCGATGAGGAGGACGGCTCCAGCGTCAAGGTCAGTCCCGGCACGCTTCAAAATATCGGCGTCGCAGTCGAAGCCGCCAAGCGGCGCGTTATTGCGCAGCCGGTGCGCGCACCCGGCGCGATCCAGCTCGATGAGCGCCGTGTTGCGGTGATTTCCGTTCGCGCTGAAGCTTTTGTCGACTCGGTCGAGAACATCACGACGGGAACCGAGGTCCATAAGGACCAGCCCTTGCTGCGCCTTTACAGTCCGGCCGTTTCGGGCGCCGCGGCGGAATATCTGTCCACCCTTAGCCAGAAAGGCGATGCGGCGGCTTTGCGCGGAACGCGCCAGCGCCTTTTGAATCTCGCCATACCCGCGAGCGTCATCGCCGACATCGAGCGCACCCGGCAGGTGCCGCTGAACTTCACCTGGTCGGCGCCCCGCGACGGCATCGTGCTTGAGCGCAACGTTGTGGACGGCCAGCGCGTGATGCCGGGCGACGTTCTCTTCCGCCTCGCCGATCATTCCGTGGTCTGGGCCCTGGTCGATGTGGCCGAACGCGATCTCGCGGCGGTGGCCGAAGGCCAGCCGGTGGTCGTGCGCTTGCGCAGTTACCCCGATAAAACGTTTCCTGGAAAAGTTGCGCTGGTCTATCCGCACCTCAACCCGGCGACCCGGACGGTGCGGGTCCGCATCGAGCTTCCGAATCCGGATTTTGTGTTGCTCCCCGATATGTACGCTGAAGCCGAGATTGATACCGGCAGCGGCGAGCCGGTCTTGGCGGTGCCGGAGAACGCGATCATCGACAGCGGCGACCGGCAGGTCGTGCTCGTCGATAAGGGTGGCGGTCGGTTTGAACCTCGTCCTGTCAGCTTCGGCCGCCGCGGCACCGGCTACGTCGAAATCCGCGAGGGCGTTAAGGAGGGCGAGTCGGTCGTCACCTCTGCGAACTTCCTGATCGATGCCGAAAGCAATCTCAAAGCGGCGCTCAAGGGCCTGAGCGACGCGGGAGCGCCGCGATGATCGCGAAAGTCATCGCGGCATCGGCCCGCAACCTGTTGCTGGTCCTGATCGGCACCGTATTCGTGGTGGCGGCGGGTCTGTATGCGGTCTTTCATCTGCCGCTCGATGCCATTCCCGATCTCTCCGACACGCAAGTCATCGTCTACACCGAATTTCCCGGCCAAGCCCCGCAGGTGGTCGAGGACCAAGTCACCTATCCGCTCGCCAGCGCCATGCTGACAGTGCCGAAATCCAAGGTGGTGCGCGGCTTTTCCTATTTCGGGGTGTCGTTCGTGTACGTGATCTTCGAGGACGGCACCGACATTTATTGGGCGCGCTCGCGGGTGCTCGAATATCTCAATGGCGTGGCGCAACGCCTGCCGAACGGCGTGACGCCCACTCTTGGACCCGACGCGACCGGCGTTGGCTGGGTCTACGAATACGTCTTGCTCGCCAAGGATCGTTCGCTCGCCGAGCTGCGCTCGATCCAGGACTGGTATATGCGCTACGGCCTCGCCAAAGCGGAAGGCGTGGCCGAGATCGCCAGTGTCGGCGGCTTCGTCAAGCAATACAACGTGGTCATCGATCCGCAGCGCTTGCGCAGTTTCGGCATTACGCTTGCCAAGGTCCGCGAGGCGATCCGCGCCAGCAACATGGATGTCGGCGGGCGTACGGTGGAGCTGTCCGAATTCGAGTTTGTCGTGCGAGGGCGCGGCTATTTGAAGGGCATTCCCGATCTGCAAAAGATTGTCCTCAAGAACGACGGCGGCACGCCGGTTCTCCTTCAGGATGTCGCGCGGGTGGAGCTGGGACCGGACGAGCGCCGGGGCCTGACCGAGCTCAACGGCGAGGGCGAGGTCGCCAGCGGCATTGTCCTGCAACGCTTCGGCGCCAACGCGCTCGATGTCATCGATCATGTAAAAAAGCGCATCGCCGAGCTGGCGGGCAGCCTGCCCAAGGGCGTCGAAATTCAGGCGGTCTATGACCGCTCCACGCTCATTCATGCCGCCATCGATAATCTGCGCCATACCTTGCTCGAAGAAAGCGCCGTGGTGGCCCTCGTCTGCATTGTCTTTCTGCTTCATATCCGCAGCGCCCTGGTTGCGATCCTGATGCTGCCGGTTGCGGTGCTGATGGCGTTCGCCGGCATGAAGGCCTTCGGCCTCGGCTCCAACATCATGAGTCTCGGCGGCATCGCCATCGCCATTGGCGCGATGGTGGATGCGGCGATTGTCGTGATCGAGAATTCGCATAAACATCTTGAACGCAGCACACCGGATAAGCCGCGCCTGGATGTGTTGATCGAGGCCGCGACTGAAGTTGGCCCCGCACTTTTTTTCAGCCTCTTGATTATCACGGTCTCGTTTCTGCCGATCTTTACGCTGGAAGCGCAGGAAGGGCGGCTCTTCAGTCCGCTGGCTTACACCAAGACGTTTTCCATGGCGGCGGCGGCGTTGCTGTCGATCACGCTCGTCCCGGCGCTGATGGTGCTGTTCGTGCGCGGGAAGATCGTTCCCGAGCACAGAAATCCCCTCAACCGCTTCCTGATCTGGATATACCGGCCGGTGATCCGGGGTGTGATGAGGGCCAAGACCCTGACCATCGGGCTCGCCCTCATGGCACTCTTGGTCACGCTCTGGCCGGCAAGCCGCCTTGGCACCGAGTTCATGCCGACGCTGAATGAGGGCACGCTCTTCTACATGCCGACCACGCTGCCCGGGATTTCGATTACCAAAGCGGCCGAGCTTTTGCAGATGCAGGACCGCATCATCAAAACCTTCCCGGAAGTGGAGTCGGTCTTTGGCAAAGCCGGCCGCGCCTCGACCGCGACCGATCCGGCGCCGACCGAAATGTACGAGACGGTGATCAATCTCAAGCCGAAAAACGAATGGCGTGCGGGCGCCTCCCTCGACTCGCTGATCGGCGAAATGGACAAGGCGTTGCAATTTCCCGGCGTCTCGAACGCCTGGACCATGCCGATCAAGGCGCGCATCGACATGCTTTCGACCGGCATTCGCACGCCGGTCGGCGTCAAGGTGTTCGGCACCGATCTTGCCGAGATGAAGCGGATCGCGCGGGACATCGAACAGGTTGTCAAAACCGTACCCGGCACATCGAGCGCTTATGCTGAGCGCGTGACCGGCGGGTATTATCTCGACATCGTTCCCGATCGCGACAGCCTCGCCCGCTATGGGCTGATGATCGGCGACGTGCAGGATGTGATCGCAACCGCGCTGGGTGGCGAGGCGGTCACCACCACCGTCGAGGGCCGCGAGCGTTACACCGTCAATGTCCGCTACCCGCGGGATCTGCGCAGCAACCCGCAATCGATTGCGAGCGACGTGCTGGTGCCGCTTCCCGCCGGCGGCACCGTGCCTTTGGGCGAGGTCGCCTCCGTCCGCCTGAGCCGGGGGCCGACAACGATACGCACCGAGAACGGTCAGCTCGCCACCTATATCTTTGTCGATATCCGCGACCGCGATCTCGGCGGCTACGTCGCCGACGCCCAACGCGCGGTCGCCGCGAGCGTTCCATTGCCGCCTGGCTATTACGTCACCTGGAGCGGTCAATTTGAATATCTTGAGCGCGCCGAAGCGCGGTTGAATACGGTGGTGCCCGTCACGCTGCTGATCATCTTCCTGCTGCTTTATCTGAATTTCCGAGCGTTGACCGAAACCCTGATCGTGATGCTGTCCCTGCCATTCTCCCTCGTGGGCGGCCTGTGGCTTTTGTGGGGACACGGCTTCAACCTCTCGGTCGCCGTCGCCGTGGGCTTCATCGCGCTGGCCGGCGTCGCCGCCGAGACCGGCGTGGTGATGCTGATCTATCTCGAACAGGCGATGGCCGAGCTGAAGGCCGAGCGCGCCGCCCAAGGCCGCCTCTTCACGCGTGACGATCTTCGCGCCGCGATCATGAAGGGTGCTGTCGAGCGCGTGCGGCCGAAGATGATGACCGTGATTGCGATCATGGCCGGGCTGCTGCCGATCCTGTGGAGCACCGGCACCGGCTCCGAAGTGATGCAGCGCATCGCCGTGCCAATGATCGGCGGCATGATCTCCTCGACCCTACTCACGCTGGTGGTGATCCCGGCGATCTACGGGCTCGTCAAAGGCTTTCGTCTCAGCCGCGGAGGTGCGTCCGCGCATTTATTTCCGGCGCTCGCGGATCATCCTACTTCCCAGGAATAGCGATGAGGAGGCCCGCGCCGACGCCGAACGACTGATCGTGACCTTTGGCGAATGAGTTAGCTGTAGCTCGGTTCCAGAAACCAGCCGAATTTGCGATCCTTCGTCGGCCAGAACATAAAATCGAAGGCGGCTTCGGCGCCCATCGCATCCCTAACCCTCCCTGCGCTGATGGTGTGCATCCACACCGGACCGATGCCCGGTTCAAACTCGATTGTTGGCGAGAGCTCGAACGGCTTTTTGAAGATAATGCCGGTGTCCCATTCCGTTTGCCCGTGGCTAAAGAGGGTCGTGACCCCGGCCTCGATTTCGAGCCAGTTTTTGACCGCGGTGAATTCAATAGCTGCGGTGGGACCAAAACTGGAGCCGCCGCCGTTGTTAAGGCCCCATTCCCCGGCGGCCCCAAGTTCAATGACGGCGAGCGGGTCTTTGTCTTCGGCGCGCAGCGCGTGGATCGAGAGCAACACAGCCATGGAGCAAATGAAAGACACCCTGCGCGCGGACACGCAGAGCCGGTCGAGATGTTTCAGCATGAGGAGCCGTCCTGTCGGATTCAAACGTTTACGCGCGGCCTCAAAGGAAGCCGCGGCGGACAGTTCAGACGGACAGGATTGGCTTGGGGGGCCGCTCTAAGAGAGCGGGAACAGAAGCTACGAGAGTCTCAAGCGCACGTGGCGTGAGGGTGACGCGAATGATCGGGAGTGGGCAAGGAGGAGCCGCGCATGCGAGCGAGCCACTCAGATCCTGCAATTCATGGTGCTGGAGAAACCCGTCGGCGTCGCCGCGATAATGGTCGCCTTGAGGGGCATCCGTGCTGGCGGCAAACTCAGTATCAACGACATGCACCGTATGATGGCTCATCAGGGGAACGACGCCAAAGAGCTGGGCCATAAAAAAGAGCCCGGCGAGCGACGGCTTCAGACGATGCATAGCGGCCAAGGGAATCATTCGGCGCCTGCGCAACTGCGGGAGCCAAGCTATGCGATCGTCAAGGTTCCCTCAATAGGTCACACCACGTGCCTCGCGCGGGCCGGACCCCGGACCAGGGCCGACTCCGGACAGAAGCGCGGACCGGGCAGAACAGCGGAAGAGCGGGAAGTTGCGGCAACGATCGTAACCCGAAGGGCGGAGACGCTTTGCGGCTCCGGTCGCGGGCGCATGCCCGCGAGTAGAGCGTGACCGACCAACGGGAGGAGCCGCCCAAATATGCTCGGTGCCCTGGCTACGACCCCGCGCTAGTCACGATCAAGTAGATGATTCTGCCAAGCGCACCGAACAGCAAGACGAAGGCCGCCGCGGCTTGGATGAAGAAACCGGGAAAGCGCTTTTTTGCGTCGGCAACGTAACCTACGAAGTAGATAACGCGCCCAACGATCCATAGCAGCCCGAGAAGCGCAGCGACTGTTGGGCTCCAATAGACCGCGAAGAGCCACATCGATGGCAACGCTATCGGCATCCATTCAAGAGTGTTGACGTGCGCTCGGTAGGTTCGCTCCAGCACCGGATCGCCGGTCATTGACGGGGCGAGAATGCCGGTTCGGCTGTGCGTCCTGGCGACCGTTAGAGCCATCCAAAAATACACCAGCGCGATTAGCAAAGTCACGAGTGCGGGGTAGTAGTACGCCTGCATCAGCTTCCCTCTAGATTATGTCCAGTGGCGGAGGTAATCGCGTCGAGAACGCGCAGGGCATCGACCGTGCCGTCCGCTTCGCCCTTCTCAAAGTCTTGTTCCGTCTGCGCCATTGTGTTTGTAACATGCGCGAGACAGAGAACTTTTCGCTTATTGCATTGTGCGAATGCGTACAGCGCGGCCGCTTCCATCTCGACCGCAAGTATTCCTCGTGCTCGTGCTGCTGCGATCGCCTCGGCGGTCTCCCGGAAAGGCGCGTCGGTCGTCCAGCTTGAACCGACAACAGCGTGCAGACCCTTGCTGCGAAGCGCGGCAGCTGCCATCGCAACCAGATTGGGAGCTGCCTCGCTGTATTCCGATGGTGCGAGATAGTGATAGCTGGTGCCTTCGTCGCGCAACGCCCGTTCGATGATTACAAAATATGGAGTTGGTCCAACCGAGGTGATCTGGCCTGCGGAGGTCATGCTTATCAAAAACCGGCAGCCGCTCGCGAATAATTGCTCCGCAATCAGGACGGCAAATGAAGCACCGACGGCGCAGCCGACAATTCCTACCATTTGCTGGCCGAGGTGGAAGATATCGAGCGTGGTGTGGTAGCAGGGCCATCCAGCAAACGGCTTCGCTTCGCCAGTCAAACGCAAGCGTCTTACGATATCGCCGTCGGGATCGAGGATGCAGATGCCCGGCACATCGGTCGTCGCAAGACTTTTTTGCCGCCGTGCTTCGCGGAGAAGCGCATCGGGACGAAAGACCGAGGGCGACGACGGGTTCTTGTTGTCAAGGAGCGGCGGCATGGTGCTCTCGGGAAGGAGTGCGCTCGAAGATGACTCCGTAATGATAGGGCGGCAGTTCGACAAGTTTCGCGAGCGTAAGCTCGCCCGCCTCGACAGACTGGATCGTCTGCTCCGGCGATAATCTCAATTCGGTCTTGGGGCCGCGCTGCTCGCCCAGGATCGCGGTTTCCTCCCGCGGTCGCTTATGCCAGTTGACGATGGCAAAGCGGCCCTCTGGCTTTAATGTCCGGCGGACAGCGTGCGCCAATCGGAGTGGGTCTGGAACACCGTGAAAGGCATTCGCCATGAACACGAAATCAACAGGCTGTGGCACAAGCCTGTCGAGGTCATAGGCATCACCCTCCACGAAGTTGCAATTCATCGCCCCGGCCAGCATCAGGCGGCGTCGCGCAAGCTCTAAAAAGTGGCGGTCGATGTCGATCGCCAGCACGTGGCGAGCAATCTTTGCCATCGGCAGGGTGAACCAGCCGTCTCCGCAGCAAAGATCGACGGCTTCGGTGTCATGCTGGAGTCCGACTGCCCCCAGTACTCCTGTGGGGTCTGGCCACAGAGAGTCCCACCATCCGGCCGTCGGCATTTCAGTACCTTCAAAAAAGCCGGGAAGACGATCTGACATGGCAAAAATCGCCGCATACAGATTGACAGTGCGACAACATTCAATTATTCGCTTGAATGATATAAGATGGCGCGGCGCCCGATGTCAACGCAGAGTCCAAAACAGGTTCTCTTCGGCAAATTCGCCGCCATCGCGAAGACCTTGGGGCATGCCCATCGCCTGGAACTGCTTGAACAGCTCGGGCAAGGCGAGCGCAGCGTGGAGATTTTGGCGCAGAAAGCCGGATTGTCGGTCGCCAACACCTCGCAACATCTCCAACATCTGCGGCGCGTCGGACTCGTGACCGCGCGGCGCGAGGGTAAGTTCGTTTGCTATCGCCTCGCCGATGACGCCGTTCTCGATGTGCTCGCAGCATTGGGGAAGATTGCCGAGCACAATATCGCTGAGGTCCAGCAGGTGATGCAGCGGTTTTTCCACGAGCGAGACCGTTTGGAGCCGATCTCGCGGCAGGAACTGCGCAAACGGATGCGCGCGGGGACCGTAACGCTTCTCGACGTTCGCCCGCAGGATGAATTCGTGCTGGGGCATCTCCCCACCGCAGTGAACATCCCACTGAAGGTCCTTGAAACGCGCCTTTCAGAACTCGAACCGTCACAAGAGATCGTTGCCTACTGTCGCGGCCCCTACTGCGTGCTGTCGTACGAAGCCGTACAAGCACTCCGCGCGCGTGGGTTTAAGGTTCGTCGACTTCAAGACGGGTTTCCGGAATGGCGCGCCGCCGGCCTGCCCGTCGCAAGTGGGACGGCCTGACGCGTCGCGCATAGAGGTCGCGTGTGATGGAAATTCAATCCACGCTAACCTGCCCGGCCTGCGGACACGTGAGCACAGAGACGATGCCCACGGATGCGTGTGTGTACTTCTATGAGTGCAAGGGCTGCGGAAACCGCTTGAAGCCAAGACCGGGCGAATGCTGCGTTTTTTGCTCCTATGGCTCGGTCGCTTGCCCCCCGATGCAGGAGACCGGTCAGTGTTGTTCGGAATAACGGAGGTTTTGACATGAGTGTTGAAGTTGCAGTTACCCCGCGAAGCCAATACGTAGACTTCTGGAATACGGTGCTCGTTCCGAAATTCGTTCGTTGGCGCCACATCCTCGTCGGTGGACTGACGCTGCACAGCGCCAAGATTTTCCCCTCCCTCGCGGTGAAACCAGGGGACAAAGTGGTCGATGCCGGGTGTGGATTCGGCGATACCGCGATCCAGCTTGCAAAACTCGTAGGATCGAGCGGCTCGGTCCTCGCCGTCGATTGTTGCGATGGCTTTCTGGAATACGGTCGCAAGGATGCGAAGGTGGGCGGTATCACCAATATCAAGTTTCTGGAAGCGGACGCGCAAAGCTATCCATTCGAACCGGTGCATGATTTCTGCTTTTCCCGGTTCGGTACACAGTTTTTCGAAAATCCGGTTGCCGGGTTGCGCAACATGCGTGCAAGCCTCAAACCGGGAGGCATCATGACCATGATCGTGTGGCGCGGCATCAAGGACAATCCTTGGCTTGGTCATGCCAAGAATATCGTACTCGAATTCCTGCCCCCACCCGGAGAGAATGCACAAACCTGCGGACCGGGACCGTTCTCGATGGCCGACACGGGGGTCGTGACAAAGCAGCTCGAAATTGCCGGTTACAAAGACATCCAATTCGAGCAGGTCGATGCACAGGTTTTTGTCGGCAAAGACCTTGATGACGCTGCCGCTTTTCAGCTTGCGATCGGACCTGCTGGCGAGGTCTACCGCGAAGCGGGCAAACTTGCGGAACAGCGCCACGACGAGATCGTAGCCGCGCTGAAAAACGAGTTGGCGAGGTATGAGGTCCCTAACGGCGTCATGATGGACTCCAGTTCGTGGAAAGTGACTGCCAGAAATCCGCGATAGGGGACCTCATGCTGTTCGATCGAGGTCAAACTCGGACGTGAACCGCACCGTCGAAGGGATGACGGCGCCCGTAGAAGGGACTTGACCTGGCGGATCGGATTACAGAAGGGATCGTCACCCGAAGGGCCGAAACCCGCTTCCCGTCTTCGGGACCTGCAGGACTTGGCGAGCGCAGCGAGTAGAGCCCGGTCCGGCAATGCCAGACGCGCGCCGCCTTCTTTAAACCCGCATTCCCCGGATGACGGACTGATTTGCGCAACGCTCGCGCCGATTCAGATATAGGCGTCAGCACCTTATTCTGGATCGAGCGCGGTGGCGATG
>Ga0182024_10009601_pt1 | contig 19970 bp, 17 predicted proteins | sample P32metaG_FD_120480 | JGI IMG/M metagenome (GOLD analysis project Ga0182024, IMG submission 120480) | Permafrost microbial communities from Stordalen Mire, Sweden - P3-2 metaG (Illumina Assembly) | ecosystem: Environmental > Terrestrial > Soil > Wetlands > Permafrost | place: Sweden: Stordalen... | reverse complement strand
TATGTGCAGGGAGCCAGCGATCATCTGGTCTTCGCGAACATGGAATCGGATTCGATGATTCCACAGGGGACGCAACCGCTGGGATTTTATGTGAATGAGAGTGCGCCTGGACCGGGCGACATCAAGATCTATAACGCGGAGGCGCATCTGAACTACGACGGCTTCCGGTTTGATGGGGCGGCGACGGCGATCACGATGGTCAACGACAAGGCCTACGCCAATCGCGACGGGGCGCTGGTGGATAACACGGGAGCAGTAACGTATTCGTATTGCCATTTTTATGCGTCGAGCCTGGCCGTGGCGGGATCGACGGATGTGGAGTGGACGAGCGGGAGCGGTCCGATTTCTGGTGCGGGAAACATAGCGCAGGATACGGTACCGGCGGTGCAGGTGTATCGGAGGTATCCAGCCGAGGTGACGTTGACGGTCGATGATTCGGGGATGACGCCGGGTGCAGACACGTACTATGCGAGCACAGTGCTGCCGGTGGCGGATGCGGCGGGAGTTCCAGTGGGAGCTGCGATTACGGTGGGGTATCCGCTGGCGCAGACGCTAGTGGCGGAGTTTCAAGGATGGATCAATGCGGGCCGGGACGTTGCTTCCCATTCGATCTCACACACGTACTACACGAACACCGATGCACTGGACATTCAGTACACGGGAAGTGGAACGGCGGCGACGTTGAGCATCAGCAATAAGACACTGACGATTACGGTGACGGGAGCGAGTGACAGCGTGAGTTACAACCTGGCGCAGGGCGAGGCGCAGGGAACGATGTTGGGCTTGGCGCAGGCGTTGGCGGCGACGGGGAAGTATGCGTATTCGTTTCTTACACCGTGCGAAGGGCCTTACGGAACGGGATGTGCAGCGTATACGGCGGCGGCGTTGTTGTCACAGGATCTGGCGGACGTGAGCGGGCAGGATGTGAAGAGTGCCGTGTATCACATGTTGTTGAACGTGACGCGGCTGACGACGGATGAGATCACGTTGTCGCGGCAGTGGATGGCTACGAATCTGACAGGGCTGCCGGCGACGCCGGTGTATGTGTATCCCGGAGGATATGAGACGACGACGATGCAGGGGATAACAGAGGGAGTGCCGTATACAGGGGCACGCGGAGCGCTGAAGGAAGACTTGGGAGTGAAAGACACGTACGCGGACGGATTTAACGTTGAAAACATTACGAGCTTCGGCGTGAACCCTTCATGGATGGGGCTACCGCCAGCGAGTTTGAATCAGAAGATTCAGGCGCTGGTGTGGAAGGAATCGGTGTGGGGTGTGCCATGGGGAATCTTCTGGCACTTAAATGAATTGACTAATGACGATCCGGTGGGTGGTACGGAGATCACGAATTTAATTCAGGATTTCAAGGCGAGCGGGGCGACGATCCAGACGAATACGGGATTAGTGAACTGGCTGCTTGCGGGGACGCAGGAGAGCGGGACGGACGGAAATGATTACTACACACTTCCGGCGGCGAGCATGACGCTGGACTTTCGTCCGACAAAGAATTCGCCAGTCGTGGATGCGGGACAGAATCTGGGAACGTCGTATGAGTTCGACATCAATGGGGTAAACAAGAACAGTTATGGGAGCGGGTGGGAGATTGGAGCACACGTCTACCAGGGGTATGCGGTGTATGGCGGGGGAACGGGCGGGTATTTCAACGTGGGTGGGGAGACTTGTGAACCGCCACTGTACTGTGCTTACACGGGCGACGCTCTCGTCGAATGGCCAGCGGTTCCGAATCTCGGCGGATTGACCAAGAATGGAGCGCTTGTGACCGATACGTCGTATCCGAGCGGCATTGCGAGCAAAATCGGCCGCTGTACTGACATAACGATGGAACCTAACAGCACTTATGCGGATCAGTCTAAGTCGGCGGGACTGGGAGGCTCAGGCGATGCGGAGCAGTTGTGGAACGCGAACTCGACCATGCTGCACTTTAATCTTAGCGGCGGAGAGGGCCACTTGACGCTGTTCAACCCTTCCACGATGGTATGCGGCGACCCGGTCACGGGATACGCGATCACGGCGGATAAGAATCTTTCGAACCCTGGCTCATCGAGTGAGGCTTACAACTTCGGTGGCGGTACATTCGACTGGACGAATCCCTTGGTATGGTACTCTTTCGCCTCCGGTCCGGACGCGACGGGAGTGACGGTGGCCAAGGACACCTTCAACAGTTCCGGGCAGTTTACCGTAATCGCGCCGTATCTCGATTTTAAGTATGGGCTGCCTTTAGGATCATTGGTGTCTTCCTGGCAGGCGAGTACAACATATGCATCTGGACAATATATTTCTTATACACTAAACAGCACGCAGGCTCCTGACTGGGCCACTAACCACACCTACGCGGCTGGAGACGTGATGTTGCCACTCACCAACAACCCACTTGGGTGCGGGTTTAAGGTATCCACTGCGGGAATATCTTCAAACAGCACAACGTACGAACCAGCCTGGAGCACGCTGGCGCAAGGGTCATGCACGTCCGCATCGAACGGGCAGATCTCCGAAGGTTCGGGCGGTAGTTCTACCGTTAAGTGGCGCAACCTTGGCGGGCCACCGGTGTTTAGCTTTCAACTTGTCAGCGCAGCGGGGACTTCTGGATCGACTAATCCATTTAGTACCATTACGCATCCTGACTTGCTGGCCACTTACTCCGACAATGGTCTGACGTGGGAAAACGTCGGGCCGACGGTACCGCCAGAGTGGACGAGTTTTGCCGGCGTGTCGAGCAACGGCAATCGCTTCTGTTCGTCGTTCTCCAGTGATACTTACGGCAATGCATCGGCAGGCTATAACACGGACAATGGGGATCAAGGCACTGGCCTCTACGATGCGTGCTACGATTTCACGCTGAATGCATTCGAACTAATAAATACGGTAACAGGTTTTCAGTCTACGGTGACCTGTTCGGGGGGCACGGGATACAGTTGCTCAGGCGGGACGGCGACTATGGTGCCGGAAGGGTTGGTTTCAGCCATTACCGGTGGTTGCCCTTTCTTAATTCACAACGATAAAGGCGGTTCGACTCTTGATTATGTAATCATTGCTCGCCAGACAATACTGACAGGCTCGTGCAGCGACCAGGATTTGTTCAGCTGGGAGCCGTTTGCATCGTTCAATTCCGCGACCACGTTGCAAGTGCTTAACGGGCGTTCCGACCATTGGACAATCGGCAAGAGTCACCTAATCAACGTGGGTGACACAACAGTCGTGGGGACTAGCTCTGGCGTTTATGATGTGTTATTCGATCTCAATAACCCCATCGTAGGGAATGTTACGACATGGCAAATACCTTCCTGCGGCGGCGCGAATCCGCCTTGCGATTATCCTGGGTACTACGACTCGCATATGGCCTGGTGGCATGATGGGGCGGACGACGACTTAGGGCCGATTTGCGGCAGTATTTACAATGTCACAACCTTGGCTCCGCCGCCGGTTGAGCCGTGGCAGGGAGAGGAAGTATGTATATCATCAACTCCCTCATGGACGGTTGGGAGCACGATTGGCATGTGGCAGGTGTGGCGTTTCACTCACTCTTTCAACACGGGCGGCAATCCCTTTTTTGATACACAGTTCGCTATCAGCCAACTGTCGAACGACGGACATTTTCTGGCGTTCAGTTCGGACTGGAGTTGTACTTTGGGCACGATTACGGGAGGGCCATCGAGTGGGCCGAGTTGGTTTTGCGGTCCTCCGTGGGTAGGAGGCACGACCTACACGGCGGGACAGATGATCAACCCATTCAGTGCCACGGGAGGCTCTGGAACGAATTACGGTGTGTTCGAGGTCACTGTTGGTGGAAACAGTGCAGCGACACATCCGACGTGGTTTGTCTGCAACTCCGGAACCGCTGGCAACCTGGTAACTGACGCGAATGGAGTGCAATACACTTGTCTGGGGAGCGGCAACGGAAAAGGCGAAGTATTTATCGTCCAATTAGCACCTTCGTTTTGACGGTCGTCGGCGCGTCGGCGCATGCAGGACAACCAGAGTAGAAAAGCGTGAGAAGAATGCCGAAAGAGTAAGGCAAATCGTACGAAAGTTCATACAAAGGCACGGCGCTCGCCGTGCCTTTTTCCTTGCAATGTGAATTGGGCACATAGGAGATGAGTAATGAAGAACGTAGGGATTGCGAAGTTGTTTGGGGCGGGTATGCTGTGCGCGACGATGATGTGGACAGCGTGCTCAGCGGCGTGGATCAGCGAGGCGGAGCAAATTGTGGCGGCGCTGATGCCGGCGACGGCGAACCTAGTGACGCTGGTGGCGACACTGCAGGGGAAGACCGTTGCGGCTTCCGACCTGCAGACAATCCGAACCGCGGGAACACAGGTGGGGGCTGATTTGCAGCTGATGCAGTCGCTGATCACGCAGTATCAGACGGCAGATGCGTCGGCACAACCGGGGTTGCTCAATCAGCTCCAAAGTGCGACCAGCGCGGTGCAGTCGACGTTGAACGCATTGCTGCCAGCGCTGCACATCACGGACGTGGCGACCCAGGCGAAAGTCACCGCTGTAGTGGGGCTATTGCTTTCCGAAGTGGAGTCGATGGCGGCGATCGTGCCGCTGGTAAATCCGAATGCATCACCGGGGATGATGACTAAGGCAGCGAGACAAGTAAAGAAGCGGCCTCCGCTGACGGCGAGCGAGTTCGTGAGTTCATACAATGCCACCATGACGGCGAAGACCGGCAATGCCGAACTGGATCACGCAGCAGCCGGATTGCATATTCATTTGCATGAAAAGTTCGCGCGGTGGGCAAGCGGCGGACTACTGAAGTAAGAGTGCAGGCTAAAACGATAGTCCGTATAGGGCTTGAGGTGCGGGGAAGGATGACAAGGAAACGGGGGATGAAATTGTGAGTGACGAGTGGAAGCTGCAACATCACGTGGGGGACGAATCGGCGCACTCTATCGAGCATCCGTCGCAGGCTCAGCCGGGGGTTCAAGCATTTCCCGACAGGCTGCACGTGGTAACAATGCTGGTGAATCCATTGCGCTGGCACTCGCGCTATTGGAACTATTGGATGTTCGAGCACGAGTGCGCGGCGGCGGGGGCGATCCTTTACACGGCTGAGGTGGCTTTTGGCGAGCGGCAATTTGAAGTGACGCAGGCGGCGAATCCACGGCGTTTGCAATTGCGGACGGCGCATGAAATCTGGCACAAGGAGAACGCGCTGAACCTGCTGATTCAGCGTTTGCCGACGGATGCGAAGTACGTGGCATGGATCGATGCGGACGTGAAGTTCAACCGTCCGGATTGGGCGCAGGAGACTCTGCAGCTATTGTAGCATTATGACGTGCTGCAGATGTTCAGCCACGCGCAGGATGTGGGGCCGAACTACGAGCCGCTGAATACGACTCCGGGATTTCTCTATAAGTGGGTGACCGACCGACCCAGTCCACATGAGCGCGCATTCATGGCGCAGAAGCCAGCGTATGGATATTACAGCGTGCATAGTGGGCAGTTCTGGCATCCGGGATTCGCGTGGGCGGCAAAGCGAAGCGCGCTGGAAGATGTTGTCATGCTGATCGATCATGCCATCCTAGGGCAAGGGGACTGGCACATGGCATCAGCGCTGGTGGGGCAGGTGCACAGGTCTTTGTACTCGGGATACTCGCCAGCATATATCCAGCTGTGCCAGGAGTGGCAGGAGCGGGCCGAGAAATATATCCGGCGGAATGTGGGATACCTGCCGGGTCTGGTGAATCATCTGTTTCACGGAGCAAAACGGAATCGATCCTATGACCAACGCTGGAGGTTCCTGGCGCAATCGGGTTATGATCCGAATCTCGATTTGAAGCGAGACTGGCAAGGGCTGCACCAGCTGACGGACCGGAGTTTGATGTTGCGGGACGGGCTGCGGCAGTACGCGAGGATGAGGAATGAAGACTCATCGGAAGTGTGAAGAACAGCTGTCAGCGGCGAGAGGCATAGGGCGTCGTGTAGGCGCGGACCGAAAGGTGAAACTGTGGAGGGCGATCTTTATCTGCTGCAGCAATTTGGACCATCTCTCGACCGGCAGTTTGGGGAAGAGAGTGTGCGGGATGCGCTGATTCAGGGAATGCTGAAGATCCGGGCGAAGAAGGGTGGGATTAAGTACCTCCACTTGAATCGGGGACAGCGGGAATATTCCCGCAGATGCGGCAAGCAAAACATCGTGTTGAAGGCACGTCAGGTAGGAATCACAACGTATATTGCGGCCCGCTTCTTTTTACAAACGATAACGCGGCCGGGAACTGTGGCGGTGCAGGTGGCGCACAGTCCGGAATCGGCTGAGGTGATTTTTGGTATTGTGCGGCGCTTCTGGGAAAAACTGCCCGGGGGACTGCGCAAGGACGCGCTGATGCACTCGCGCGCGAATGTCCGCCAACTCGTGTTCCCGCTGCTAGACAGCGAGTACCGGGTGGAGACGGCGGATGCGAACGCGGGGCGCGGGATGACGATCAATTACCTCCACTGCTCGGAGGTCTCCCGCTGGCCCCGCGCTGCCGCCGAAACGCTGGCGTCAGTACGGGCAGCGGTGGCGCCGGACGGGGAGATTGTGCTCGAGTCGACGCCGAACGGCGCCGCCGGCGTGTTTTATGACGAATGGCAAAAGGCGGACGAGATCGGTTACACGCAACACTTTTTCCCCTGGTGGTATGAGGGGAGCTATCGGGAGGCCATGAGGGAAGGTGAGGCGCTGCAGGTCGTGCCAGAAGAGATCCAGTTGATGGAGTTGCACGGACTTGACGCAGAACAAATCGCGTGGCGTCGCAAGCAATGGGCGACTTTGCGAGATCTGGCAGGGCAAGAGTACGCGGAGGATGCGGGTTCGTGTTTTCTGGCTTCCGGAGATTGTGTGTTTGATCTGGCGGCGATCGATGCGGCAGTGGCGGGCGCCGGGCAAGTGGTGCAGTCTCAGGATAACGGAAGGCTTCTCAGCTGGTTTCCGTTTCAGAAAGGGCGGCGGTACATCATTGGTGTGGACTCGGCGGGAGGTGGTTCCCAGGGAGACTACGCCTGCGCGGAGGTGATTGAACAGACGATTGGGCTGCAGTGCGCAGAATTGCGTGGACATTTTCCGCCGCTTGAATTGGCGACGCGGGTGGTGGAACTTGGTAAGAGTTACGGAGGGGCGCTGTTGGCGGTGGAACGAAATAATCATGGTTACGGGGTGCTAGCTCATCTCCGGGACCAGGAATACGAAAACATCTTCGAGCAAGATGGGAAATTGGGGTGGCTGACTTCGGCAGCCAGCCGTCCGGCGATGATTGAGAATATGGTGGCAGTGTTTATGGCGGAGCCGAAATTGTTCCACAGTCCGCGATTGCTGCAGGAGTGCATGACATTTGTGCGGCATCCGGACGGGAACCCTGCGGCAGCGGATGGAGCGCATGACGATTGCGTGATGGCGATGGCAATCGCCCTGGCGGTCCGCAGGAAAGACGTGGGACTTGGCGTAAAGAAGAGGGCGCTGCAGATAACGAGTTTGACGCTGTGAGGGAACAGTTTAGGCATCGCTGGGACTGTGGCAGTCGAGGAGAGTGCATCGGTCACAAAGAAATCGTAGCGGGTTGGAGTAAGATTGGCAGGCCTTGTGGGGACGAGGGGTTTGGAGTTGGCTGGAATCTTAGATGGGAGACGCGGGCCAGGTCGCCCGCGCCACACAAATATTTGGTGGAAGCGGTCCAACACGTGAGGAGAATGCGGGGTGGGGCGCAAGGGCATTTAATGCGCTGCTCCGATGGTCAGTTCTACGTGGTGAAGTTCCGGAACAATCCGCAGCATTTGCGGGTGCTGACGAATGAAATGCTGGCGACGCGTCTGGCAGAGAGGGCTGGGTTGCCGGTGCCCCTGACGGAAGTTGTAGAGGTGGGGGAATGGCTGTGGAGCACACGACGGAACTCAGTATTCAGTTGGCGCATAACACCATCCCATGCCAGGCGGGATTACAATTCGGATCGCGGTATGCGGTGAGTCCGCTGGATGGGCAGGTGTTCGATTATCTTCCGGCGGAGATGTTGGGGCTGGTGCGGAATCTGGAGACGTTTGCCGGGATGTTGGTGGTTGACAAGTGGACAGGGAACGCCAACGGACGGCAGGCCGCATTCTGGAGAAAGTTGCGGGAGCGGAAGTACACGGCGGCGTTTATCGATCAGGGATATTGTTTCAATGCGGGGGAGTGGACCTTTCCGGATTATCCACTGCGCGGGGTGTATGCGCGGAACGAAGTGTATGAGGGCGTGCGGGGATGGGAGTCGTTTGAGCCGTGGCTTTCGCGAATCGAAAAGATGGAAGAGGATGTGGTGTGGAGTTTGGCGGGAGAGATTCCTCCAGAGTGGTACGGCGGAGAGTGGGATGAGTTGGAGAAACTGGTACGGACATTGATTGGGCGGCGAAGAGTGGTGCGGGAATTGATTGAGGCATTCCGAGTATCGCCGCGGAGGCCGTTTCCGGGGTGGAGGGAACAGGCTTAAGCTAAAACCTTTACCACAGGGGACACAGAGGAACACGGGGTAGAACACAGTGGCTGATCGGCGACAGTTCGAGGTTTTCCTGCTGCGGTATGTGCCGAACGCGGTGAAGGAAGAGTTCGTCAACATCGGGCTGGTGATGACGGAGAGTGGAGGAGATGGGGGCGGCTTTGCGGAAGTCCACTTTACCGCGGACTGGCGGCGGGCCCGTTGTCTCGATCCGAATATCGATGTGGAGATGTTGGAGGCGCTGGGTCGCGAGATGGAAAGACGGCTCAAGGACGTGCAGCAGAGGGCATTGCTGCTACACGAGATGATGGATTCCTATTCCAACACGTTGCAGCTTTCTCCCATACGACAATGCATTGCGGAGAATCCAGCGGAGGAATTGAAAGACTTGGCTCAGAAACTGGTGGAGATGCCAACGATATGGAGCTCGTCGAAGGAAATACAGCCGAAGAAAGTTGGGAGGAAATGGATTCACGCCGGCATGAGCGAGGCATTTGCGACGGCTGGAGTCTGGGAATTCTTGGTTAAAGATTTCCCGGCCTCAACCTATACCAATCCGGAAGACGATTTTGTGTTGGACTTCGCCTATCCAGTTGGGGATGAGTTGAAGATTTTTCATGCGGTATCGCTGGCGGCGGTCGGGCCTGAGACGCGCATGTTTCCGTTGAGGGTGGCGAAGATCGCTCCGGGGATGAGGGAGAGAAAGGTGTTGCCGAGTTTCACGGCGGTAGTGGAGGACCAGTTCGATGAAGGGGACAAAGCTGTGAAGACGGTGCTGGCGTTCCTGGAAGACGAGAAGATTCGAGTGGCGCGGCTGAGGGAGATGCCGATGATTGCGGAGGCGGCGCGGCGGGAGTTGCGGGCGTGAGGCCACAATCACTGTCGGAAGATATAGTAACGCGGTACGGGGCGCTGGAAGCCGTTTGGCGATTACGCTTTTAGTCGCAATGTGGGACTGGAAGTATGCAGCGAAGTCATCTTTGTGAATTGGGCTGTCGTCGTTCGAGAAGCGCTTTAGCGAGGGGATGTGTCTTGAACTTGCGGGTATAGCTTTTCTGTGGAGTAGGGTCAAGAGAAAAGCGTTTCCTCATAAGAGCTTCTGGGACTTCAGGCTCCTGCTGTATGACCTAGAGTTTGTTGTCGGTAGTGTGTTTTGTTTCTTCGAGGCATTCAGACTTCGGTGACGAAATCCCAGTTTTGAACTGCAGCCCCGCTATGGCGGGGCTTTCGTTTTGGAGCGTACAACCGCGAGGGCGGGATGCCTTCGTGGTAGCCGGCGGGACGCAGGCGCTACGGAAAATCTTATGAACATTAAAGAGAAGTTGCGCGGCGCTATGCGCCGGATTGCGGGGGTGTCTTTTGCTACGTCTTCTTCGCTGGCGACGGCGGAGAAGAAGCGGCGGACGTTGCCGTTGCCTTCTATTTTTAACGCGTATGGGCCGCCGGGCGACATCATGCCGAAGCCGACGGCTTACAACTTGCGGCGGTTTTCGGAGATTCCGGTGCCGCGACGAGCGATTAACACGATTAAGGACCGCATCGCGGGGATGCGATGGCGGATTCAGCCGCGGCAGGGGATCGCTCTGGAGGCGATTCCGGATGGCGCCGAGCGCGTGCAGATTCTCACGGAGAACTTCCATGCGCCGAATCCCGACGACTCGTTCCGCTCGTTTTCTGAGCAAGTGCTGGAAGACATTATTGTGGGCGGGTATGGGGCGATCGAGGTGCAGACGTCGGGCGATGCGAAGCGACCACTATTGCTATGGCCGGTGGATGGGGCATCGATCCGAATGAATCTGGATTGGAATGGTTCACCGCAGGGGCAGCGGTACCTGCAGGTTACGGATCAGTCAGGCTCGAAGAGCCAGATCACGCTGGATGACGATGAACTCATTTACATCCGGCTGAATCCACGGACGCATACGCCATTTGGGTTAGGGCGATTGGAAGTAGCCTTTGAGTCGATCAATGCGTTCCTGGGCGCGCACCGGTATGCGTCGCGGTTGGCCTCGAACTCGGTGGTGCAGTATGCGCTATGGCTACAGGATTTGACGCCGGAGCATCACGAGCGGCTGATTCGCTGGTGGCAGGACGAGATTGAAGGCACGGGGCGGGTGCCCATCTTATCAGTCGAAAGCAAACCGGAGGTGCTGCGGTTCGGCGGTGGCACAGATGCCGACCTGAGATTGCAGTGGCAGGAGTTCCTGCTGCGGGTGATCGCGGACGCTTTCGATCTGCCTCCGTTTTACCTGGGAGTAGGGGCAGACGTAAACCGGTCGACCGCGCAGGAATACAACGACATGGCGTTTCGGCAGGCGATTGTGCCGACGGCGCGGCTGTTGGCGGAACATCTGACGCGAGATGCGATCCAGAAAAGGCTGGGATGGAATGATCTGGAATTCGTGTTCGCGGCGTTGGACACGCAGGATCCGCTGGAGGAAGCGCAGATTCAGCAGATCCTGCTGCAGAACGGCGTGTTGACAGTGAATGAAGTGAGAAGAATGCGGGGGCTGCCGGATTTGGGGACTGCCGGTGAAAGTTAGATCGAAGGAAAGCTGGTGTGGGAACTTCCAGCCACAGCAGTGACAAGAAAGAAATCCTTCGACTACGCGGTAAAGGGGAATAGCGATGATTGATTTGAGAAGTATGGCGGTTGCAATGCCGGAGGTGGTGGGGCATCCGAACCGGACGCCATTTCACGGAGTATTGACGATGGTCGATGTACCGTCGCAGAGGGCACCTTCGGGTGCGCGAGGGCACCTGGTGGTGCTTACGAAACGAGCGGCGGAAGCGGCATTGCCTTCGCTATTGGGGATGGGCATGGACTATTCTCCTACGTTCGACAGGCACGATGTACGGTGCAAGGTGGGGGTGATCACGCGAGCGGAGATTGTGGGGCGAAACGTGGAGCTGGGCGGATATCTGTTTGCGAGAGATTTTCCTGAGATCGTGGAAGAGATTGCGAAATCGGGAAACAGCGCCGGTCGGCGGAGCATCGAGTCCTGCCGGGAAAGATTCGCGGAATCGAAGACGTTGCATGGGGTAGCTCGATACTGGGAACGGATACCGCAGATGGAAGGTTTGAGATCTTCATTGCGAGCAGCAGCCGGGCAGATTCTTAATTTGGCGGAAGCGCTATGTGCCGAGAACAAACCGGAACAGGCCGGAACATCGATGTCGACGATACGGGCCGAGACTGCGATCGTGTCCGAAGCCAAAGGCTTGGGGATGTCTTATGAGGTAACCGGGGTCCAATTGGCGGATGCGAGAGCGCGAGTGTGGATGCTGGAGAAGGTGACATTTACGGGGGCGGCGATTTTGCGGAGGGACAAAGCGGCTTACCGGGATACGTGGATTGAGCTTGAGTGAATTGGAATGCGGGACAGAAAAAGATGATCGCAGAGGACGCTGAGAACGGAAGCGCAGAACGCAGGGAAGGGTTGAAGGAGAACAGTTTGTTTTGTAGTTCCTATAGCACAGGAGGAGAAGGCAATGAATGAAGAGATGGTGCAGCAGTTGACGACGACGGCGGAACGGCTGGCGGTAGCAACCGAATCGTTGGATCGTGTGTTGGGACGACTGGACGCGCAGCAGGAGGCGCTAAACACGAAGGTGGACCGGATTGTGGCGGCGGTAGAAGAACGGCCGTCGCATGAGATGGCTGCGCGGGGTGAAGGCGCACGCCACTTGCAGGACCGAATGGCCGAGCTGGAAAAATCCAACGCGGATTTGAAAGCGCAGGCGGCACGGATGGCGCGGAAGACGCTTCCACCGCTGGTGTCAGCCATCCTTGCCAAGAGCTGCGGTGATTCCAGCGGCGAAAAGCTGGACAAGGGCGTACTGGACAAAACACTGCAAGGGCTGAGTGTGGAGCAGAGGATCGCGGTAAAGTCGGAATTGGCGAGGGCGGGAATTATCGAGTAAGGCTTCGGCTTTCGGGCCGCGGGCAAATGGCAGGCGCGACTTGGTCGTGCCTTTTCTATATGTGGGAGAACAAGAATCGAATTCCAAACGCGGGAAAAACTAACAGAGGAGAAAACATGCAAGGACAATTTGTAGATCTGTACGCGTCCGCCGACTACCTTGGGCCGGGCGCGATTGAGATTGACCGCTATCAGACGGAAATCTTCGACATTGTGCGCCGGCGGGGTACGTTTGGGCAAAGGATCAAGCAAGTGCCTGCTACCGGGCATCCGTCACGGTTCTTTGAAGAGACGGCGATCAACTCGCCGACGGCGACGCAGGCATTTGTCGATCCCCGCAACATCGCACCAACAGTGGGGTCGCCGACACGCGTCGAGTTGGCGGTGCCACTGAAGGCGCTGGTGTCGCAGATTAACTACAACCTGTTCGACCTGGAAGTAACGGCGCAGCAAAGCTAGTTCGCCTACTTACAAGCGAAGGATCTGGCCGATTCGGTTGACGGACTGCTGCGCACGCATGATGTCGCGCTGTGGAACGGCACCGACACGTCGCTGAGCACTCCGACGACGCTGCAGTACTTCGGCGTGATCGGGCAGATCGTTGCCGGTGGGAACGTGACCACGGTCACAACCAGTGAACTGATCGTGGGCACTATCAAAAGCACGATCGCGCAGATGGTTTCGAACTCGTCGTACGCGGTGCGTCCGACGGCCATTTACTCCAATCCGGTGCTGTTGGACCTGATCGACCGGGAAATGAAAACGGATTACAACGTGGTGCTCAATACCGTAGAAATCACGGGCGGATTTCGGGTGAAGGCACTGAGCACGCAGGCTGGAGATCTGCCGCTGATTCCCGACTGGACAATTCCATATACGGGGACTCCAGGAACTGGAACAGCGGTACTGCCGGCGTACATCGTGACCGAGGACCTGATCGAGTATCACTGGCTGAGCGATCCGAATCCGAGAGTGTTCAAGCTTGGACTGCCAAATGCGTTGACTCAGCAAATGGTGGTGGTGAAGTTTGGCGCGCCTGCGGTGAAGGGGGCGAATTTCGCACACTACCAAGTAAACATACAAAGGTAGGTAACAACAAGTTGCCAGTTGTCGGTGGCCAATTGCGAGTCAACCCGGAGTGGCCGGGGTTGGCGGGCAGCGGTGAATCACTGACAGCTGGCAACTTATAACTGACAGGTCACAACTTACGACCAGGACTCACTATGAACTATCTCGCGACAACGGACTACTTGACGTATGGGCTAGATGCGGCGACGGATCCATCGTGTATTACGGCGGCTTCGGGCATCATCGATGCGCATTGCCGGCGGGTGACGCTGGGAGTTAACCAATATGAAGAGCGGCTGAAGCTGCCGCCGGAATTAAATACAGTACGGTTGAGTTACTTGCCACTCGTGACGGTGGCACCGTTGACGACGCCGATCGTCACGCTGCAAGGGCGATATGGAATTCCGCGAAGAGGCGAATGGCCGTTTCCGGAGATGAGTCTGGAGTTCGCACTGGTTTTCTCTTTGCCGGGGATGTGGACGGCGATTGATCCGACGACGATCGATATTTGGATGGAGAGCGGCGAGCTCACTTTTCCGGTGAATGCGCTGGGACTGTTCTTCAGCGAAGTGGACGTGGTTTACAACGGGGGATGGAGCCCGATACCGACGCCAGTGCAGGTCGCGTGCGCACAGATCGTGAAGAACGCACAGGCGACACCGGGACTGAATGTGCAATCGAGCCAGATCAGCCAGATGCGGTTGCAGTATTTTGGGCCGACTTTGGTGGATGACATGGTGCGCAGTTTGTTGGCGCCGTATGTGGCGATAAAGGGTGCGTGATAGATGCGTCGTTCGCTGTTAGCGGTTTGCAGTGTCCGACGCGCCAGGAGGGATTATGGGAAGCGGGATTTGTGGGGACGCATTGGTGCGCGCGGCGAACGCGATGTTGACGGCGTTAGGCGGGGACCAGGTCAGCTTGCTATTGCCGGGGACGGCGACAGCGAGCGACGCGGCCGGCCAGTTGGGATTGGTCGATCCGGGCGTGCAGGATGTAATCATCATGCCAGTCGTAGCAAACAACAAGCCAACGAGCAACTTAGGACCGAGCCGGAGGATCGAGTTTACTCTGCCGGCTTCAGCGATTGAAGTGCAGTTGCCCACGCTGGGTATGGCTTCAGCCGAGGACTTGTTTAATGCAGCCCTGGGTCTGCAGTACGACGGCGATCTCTTCCACATTGAGGCAGTAGTGACTGAGACTTTTGCGGGGACGGCATATTTTTATGTAGTCACGGCAGTGGAGTGAGGGGATCACCTTTTAATTCGTTTTTCCCGTCAGGTCCGATCAGAGCATCCTCTCAAGCTTACAGAACCATGAATTTCCGAGCTGGAGTTCCAATCTAGGAGCTAGCAGCTAGAAGCGAGTGTTCATGCAATTTGCCAAAGACAGTTTCTTGCTCGCATTGCAACAGAGGCTTGGCGGACTGAATCCGGCGCGTACGGTGACCATCAACGGCACAACCGTGGCAGCGATGGTTGCGGTCGAGAACTTGCCGCCCTCCTGCGCGGAACCACAGCCGAATGCGTTCTACATTGAGTGGGGCACGGCCACCGTGATCGACGGGCATGCCGGCAATGCGGCATTGATGAGCCTGGAGTGCACGATCTCGTATTACACATTGGGGACGGTGCAGAGCATGGTGGATCGTGGGCGAGTGCTGGGGCAGCTCGATGACGAACTGCTAGGAATCTGCCAGCCAACGAATACCGAAAAGTACGACTATACGCAGTCGCCAAGCGCAGATCTGGGCACGAGCGTCTTCTGGAATCAACCGGCGTTTCAGGAGGCGACAACGAGCGGAGTGGAGGACAACACAGCTGCTTATCAGGGACGTGCTGTGCGCCGGGCGATGTATGAGCAAGCTTATCAGGATGGACGTGCAGAGCGTCAGGCAAAGCTTACAGTTTTCTTCTTCTCAGAGGTAACACTTCTATGAGCACTTCTCCGTTGCGCTCGGCGATGGTTCCGATTACGCGGCAGATGCGTGCGTACTTTGCGCCGGTAAATCGGATCACTGAGACGCCGACGATTTTTGATCCATCGGTGAGTGGGGCGTTCCCGCTAGACTCGCCGCCTGTGCCCTGGCTGGATTTGGGCTGGATCGACAGCTTCGAGCGATTCTACAACACGCCAACGGACGTAGTGCGATCGGGAATGAGCACTTTTCCCGCGTTACAGTTCCGGGGACCGATCGAGGCGAGAGTGGAGTTCGACTTCCGGGAGTGGGGCAAGCTGCAAATGGCGCTGGCGGGAGGGTCGGAGCACATGAATGTGCTGGCGACCGGTTCGAGTTCGACGCCGGCGCCTTCGGGTGGACCGCCGATTCCAGCGGTCGCGGTCCTGACGGGATCAACGGCGAGTGAACTTGTTCTGGGCGCTGGTGCGGTAAGTGGGTTTGCGCGGGGTAATCTGATCGCAGTGGATTTGGACTATGAGCAGCAGATTGGTTATGTGGGATCCGGCATTTCGGCGGCGTACGTAAGCAATTCCGCTGCGGTGAACAATGATGCGAATTATGTCCGGCGGGTAACGTTCAACGTGGGGCGGGTAGTTGAACAGACAACAACTTCGGTGATTCTGGCTCAACCGCTGCTTGCAGGGGTGCCGGCAACAGGGTCGTCAGCACAAGTGGTGAGTGCATTTGTGGATCGAGAAGGCGGATCGTTCTTCCAAGAGTGGTCGGCAATGTTTGTCGTCGAACCGGAATCGGGAGGACGGGTCTGCTTCTACTATCCACGGCTCAGCGCGAATCCTGGAGCAGGGTCGCACGGTGTGAGCATGAGTTCAGGTGGGGGATGGACTCCACCAAAAAGCGGAGGCGTGGCCAAGACGAATGCGACAGCGAATACAGCCGGGAGTGGCACGAGTTCGTCACAGAAGTTCCTTCGCGAAGATTTCCCGGAGGTAGCAAGACCTCTAAGAGCAGTGGCGTTGCATGCTTCATTTCTTGCTCTGCCATACACAGATACTAATGATGGGCAAACAGTGTTGTGCTACCGAAGTTACTTTCCGGCTACCATGGCGGCCGTGTACTGAAACCAAAGATAGATAACCAAGAGCTTGTTGGACCTAATCCAACTAACTTTCCACATTGGAAAACAACTTGTCTGTGGCTAAGTCTTGACATCTTTGTCAGGTAAGTTGTGCCAATCTAAACTCGCTGTCTTTTACATAAAGTCCGAATCAGAATCACTCTAGCGCCCCGCAACTACGTCGTTGCAGACAAGTGTGGTTGTGTCTAGAGGTGAGGAAGGTAGCATCCCACAACTGAAATGAAGCTAACTATAGACAATCTTCAGGGACAAGGGCCGCAAGACTATACGGCAGCGTTGGATGGAACGAAGCTGCCCAAAGTTGAGCGCAAAGGAAATCAGCCGGCTGAGTTGCAGTTCAGCCTGGTGGCGAATTCACCCCAGTTTGTGATTCCGGTTGTGGGGGCGAGGGTCGCGCTGGGCAAGACGAATGGCAGCGATGTGTTCACGGGGTATGTAGTGGCAGCACCACAATATGAGTATCTGGGATGGGGCGAGCAAGGGCCGGTATACCGATACAATGTGGCGGCGCAGAGCGACGAAGCGTTGCTAAATCAGAAAGCGCTGCCGAACCGCCCCCCTTTTGTGGAACGGAGCGCGGGTAACGCGCTCCGGCAACTGGCGCAGGATTTATTGCCGGGAGAGTTCGACACGAGCGCGGTGCAGGATGTGGACACGCTGGCAGTTTACGCGGTGAATCCGCAGCATAATTTTTCCTTTCACGCAGCGGAACTTGCGCTGGCATCGCGAGGCAGCTTTCGATGCATGAGCGGAGCTTTGATTTTTGCGCCGGTGGGAGCTGCCACTTATGCGCTGAACGAGAGCGATCCGAACTTCTCGCCGGGCGGATTGTGGCTGAATAGTCCAAATCTGATGGTGAATGACGTGACCGTAATTGGGCTGGACGAACCGCAGGCTTATGTGCGCGACTACTTTGTAGGCAATGGAGAAAGTTTGAAATTCTATTTATCGCAGAAGCCGTTCGTGCAGGCGAAACCAGCGTTGATCGACGAGGAATATCTTAGGCCAGGTTTAGATCCGACGACCTGGATAGTGAACGATCCGTCGTCAGCAGTTTCGGTGGTGGCGCAGACGTTGCAGATTGCGGGTGGAACCGGACTGGATGGGCAGACCACGGTGAGCTTCATCGAGCAAGTCGAGCTCGGTGGGGCGCTGGAGTTGCAGCACGGAGATGTGAGCCTTACGGCGGCATCGCAAGGCGTACTGGGTGGTTTGTACGCGGGGGCGATTTCATCGGCGGGATGTTTGGCAGGGTTTCAGGTTACGCCATCCGGTGCGGGGTCGACCATTCAGGCGCTGATTAGTGGGTCGGTCACAGGACCGGTGATGGCGACGACGCCCGGGCACCAATATTTCTTTACGACCTATCTGTATTCGATGGAAGTTTACCGTCTTGGGGAGACTTACCACTCTTCACTGTATCCGGCGGGAAGTGGATGGGGTGGTGCGGCAGTGGCTGCCGACGTGCGTTTTGTACTCGAAGTGCAGGACATCGACCCAAGCAATCCAGCGACGCTGGTTGCGCCTGCGACGGTATTGTACGACGACGTGATCACGAGTGCACCGGGGTTCTGCACGTACGTACTGGTAAATGCGGCGAACATGCAGTGCAGCGTGGCCTATACGTATGTGGCGCACATTCCGCTGGCAGAGGTTAGAACGGCGCTGCCCAGCGCTAATTATGTGACGCAACTCGTGGGAGCACTTTCGGACGGGGCGGCCTGCGAGATCACGAGCGATCCCTCGCTGGATTTCTATCCGCAGTATGTGCCGGCGCTGAATCAGTTGATTGTTGCGAGTTATCGGGGCGTGGGGCGCGCGGTGGCCAAGTGGAGAATGAGGCGAGTGTGCTGTCGCTGCAGAATGGTGCGGACGATGGAACTCGAGGAACCGTGCGGGTGGCGAAGATGCCTGCGGCGCGCACGGACGTAGATTGCGAGAATGCAGCTCTAGCGATTCTGGACGACGCGACGGGAACGGCGTGGTCTGGAATTTATGAGACATGGAGCGATTTTTTACCTGGCGCCGCAGACGATATTTTTCCCGGAGATGCGATCACGGTAAATGTTCCTTCCCGCGGGGCGTCGTTTGTCGCCATCGTGAGGGAGGTGGAGATGCAGGTTGCAGATCCCGCGGATGATCGTAGTTTTTATAAGCTTGGGTTCGCCAACGATTTGGCGTCGCCGCTGGCGCTAGAGTATGCGGCCAGTGCGACGACGATTGCGCTGCAAGACATGCCTCCATTGTTACAGACGGCGCAGGTGGGCGCGTACTACCAGACAGACTTGACGGACGCGCAGATCACGGCCGTCACGTCGACGACGGTGGAGGTGGATGCGGGAATGGCGCCACCAAGTGGGTGTGGGATTGAGGTTAGGGAAAACGACTACGGCTGGGGGAAGGCTAACGACCGGAACTTACTGGGAAGGTTCAGCACGGAGACCTTCAGCCTCGCCCGGCTGGCGGAGACCCAGGATTATTTTCTTCGGCTATATGACGGTTCTTCGCCACCGAAGTATTCACGGTATTCGGCGGCGTTGCACGTTGACTATCCACTGTGAAAAGCCGTTTCTGATGGAAAGGGATACAGGATGGGAATTACCGATCGGGAATTCGCGTTGAAGGCGATCGACATCGAATTCCAGCGGGAAGTGCTGGATAAGCTGGTGCGCCTGGAAACGAAGATGGACACGCTGGTGGGGAACGGACAACCGGGACGGATGAAATTGGCGGAGGACAAGCTAGCCGCGCTGGAGCGAAACGATCTGCGGAACAGCGTTCACAACCGGCTGGTAAATGGCGCGGTCAGCGCCGGGATTAGTGTGGCCATTGCGCTGCACAAGTACTGGCTGAAGTGATTGGGCCAGAAGAGATTCTGGAAGAGATCTTATGGCGATGGTTTATTTCAAAAATAAAGGAGAGCGGCGATGAGCACACCGAGCACCACAATTATTACTACCTTGAAGACAGTAGCTTCTCCCACTGCGAACACGCTGAAGAGCGCTGGGGGCGAAGGAATTGACATGCCGGGGATGCTGGCTCTGGCATACAACAAAGCGGCCGAACTGAAAGTCTGTTTGACGCTGATTGTCAGGTCTACCGACGGAGCAGATCCTAACCTTACTGCGCTCAACAATATTTTGGCCAGCCTTACCTAAGGATACGGCTGCCGCAGCATCTGGGCGGCTGCCGCAGCGCCAGCCACACGCGAGGACTCTCTTCTGGAGAAAAAATAAAATGGACTTATTAGCTCAGTTGCTGCGCGGAATTGCATTTGTTCCGGCATTGGTGAATGGAATCGAAGGGCTGTTCGGGAACAAAACGGGCGCCCAGAAAAAAGACGCGGCGATGTCGTTTCTGCAGAATGCGCTGGCTACCGTGGACGCCGTCGCTGCGCGGGAGATCGTAGATCCGGAAAAATTCCGCAGCGGCATATCGATGATCATCGATGG
>Ga0182024_10009600_pt1 | contig 19970 bp, 18 predicted proteins | sample P32metaG_FD_120480 | JGI IMG/M metagenome (GOLD analysis project Ga0182024, IMG submission 120480) | Permafrost microbial communities from Stordalen Mire, Sweden - P3-2 metaG (Illumina Assembly) | ecosystem: Environmental > Terrestrial > Soil > Wetlands > Permafrost | place: Sweden: Stordalen... | reverse complement strand
CGGCGGCGGGGTGGTGGCCATGGGGCTCGTAACGGTAGAAACGGGGCAAGTCCCCATTTTGGACGAAAGCGGCTCGGCCGCGCACGAGGTCAGAATGACCACCGCGAGGAGGACCGCGAAAGGGGCCCCGGCTCCGAACACGGCCCCAGGCTACCTCTTTCCGTTCCGCTGCGTCAGGCCCGTCTCCCGCTGGAACCACCCTCGATCTAGCGACAGCTGCCCACGGTGGATTTTTGCGCGCTGTAAAGGTCCTGCATCGGCACTTGCATGGACGGCCAGGCCATGTCCGACTCGTACGACCACGCCCACGCGCCGTTGTAGCCGTTGTCGTAGAGGTACGTGTACGTGTCGTCCTGCGTCACTCCGTCGGTCGTGGCCGCGAAAAACTCACCCATGACGAGTTTCTTGTCCAAGCCCCAATACGATGCCGGGTTCTTGAAGCACGAGTCGGACGTGCCGTTGGACGTGTAATAGTGCACTTCATAGAAATCGAGCGTTCCGTTTTGCATCCCGCCCGCCGCGCGAAGGGCCGCGTCGGAGTAGTAGTTGGTCTTGCCCTTGGCGTTGGAGCAGTAGTCGAACGTCTGAGATCCATTGGTAACGAGAACCGTCGGGTCTGCCGCGTGGATGGCGGCCGCGAACTGGTTCACGCAAGTCTGGACGTACGCTTCCGTGGTCCTATACGTGGCCCAGCCCGTCGCAGTCATGCCCTCCGGCTCGTTGAAGATCTCGTAAGAATACAAACCGGGCGTGCCCTTGAGGGCGGTCACGAGCGGGGTGAGGTAGTTGTTGATGTAAGAATTGCGGATGTTGGTGTCTTGGAGGAGCGCAAGGTTCTGCGCATGCGTGGCACCGGCGTTCGCTTGAAGCATGTCGAAGGACCAGAGGCTGATGTTGAGGGCCACATGTGCAGCATACGCGGCGGCGAGGATGCTCTTAACGCCATTGATGTGGGACTGGGGCAAATTTTGAACCATGCCGTTGCTCTGGTAGCCGGGGGTGACCGTCCCATTCGTGTGGAACCACCAACGCACGACTCGGCCGCCCGCGGCATAGGCGTTTGCGAAGATGGTGTTGAAAGTGGCAATGTCGGGATTGGGCACGTCGTTGGCAAAGTTGACCCAAGCGACGTTTAGTCCGCTTGCAAAACTACACTCGGCGGACCGTCCCGCCTCCGAGGGGGCGGCGACGTCCGACTTCGCGTCCGAGCCCGAATCGGTGCTCGAGGTCGACCCTGTGTCGGAGCCCGAGTCGGTAGCCGTGACCCCGCCTGCATCGGAGCCTGGACTCGACCCCGAGTCGGAGCCCGAGCTCGAGCTCGAATCCGGGCCCGGGAGTGTCGACCCCGAATCGGTACCGGTGCTCGTACTCCCATCGGAACTCGAGCTAGACGCCGAGTCGAGCCCGATGCCGCCGTCACCCGTTCCCGAGTCTCCGGTTCCGGCACCGCACCCACTGAGCACCGTGACGACAGCTGCGAGTGCGAGACGTGATCGAGTGTAGGCGGGCATTGATTTTCTTCCTTCGAATCGTAGGCGCAGCGCGCCAAGGGCAGGACGATGCATCCACTAGAAGCACCGCAGGTCCAATGTGGCTCACGAGGGCGAATGAGCCGATGTTTCGCGATGTGCTTCTGCTCGGTAATCCTCGGTGGCGAGCGCACACGTCATTTTCGAAGCCACGGGCGGGTTCGAGGTCATGCTTTCGGACGCCCTGGCGCATGCCAAAAATCAAGTTCTCGCGAATCAATCCGCGCCAGGCGTGCGACTTTGCGAAAGCCCTCACTCGTCTGGCAAAAACGGACCGCATCGATGCCGAGATTCTCTCGGAATTCGGCAAGCGCCTCGAGCCGCTACCGACGGTCATGCCGGACGAATTAAGCCGCCTGCTCCACGACCTTGTCCATCGAAGGCGCCAGCTCGTTGACATGCGAAGTATGGAACAGATGCGCTTGAAGCAGGCGCGAGCAAAACGTCTGGTTCAAAGTCTCGAACGCACCATCGCTTGTCTCAGTAAGCAGATCGGCTCACTCGATGGCGACATCGACAAGACATGCAAGACACTGCCCGAGTTCAAGGTCCGGGACGGGTGAGCGCCCGCTTGCACGATGCAACCCTTTGCAGCTTCTACGACCCGCATCAAGCGCTTGACGGAACGGATACCTGCTGCTCTCCCCTCCCGTTGACAGGCTTGCGCCGCACACCCTAGCGTACCCACGCTTCGGAGCGCCTTGGGATACGAATGCTTTCTGCGGGACGCCAAATCGTCGCCATCGTGCTCGTCGGAATCGTTGCGCTCTCGTGCGTCCGTCTGGCTCGCGCCCTGTTCCGCAAGCCGGTCGGGGCCGTGCTGCCGCTCGGATTTTGCCTGATGATTTGCGTCGAAGCAGTCATCCTGAACGCGCTCGGCCTCGTTCATGGAGCGACCCCGACCGGGCTCGCCCTCGCCCATGTGCTTTTCGTGGCCGGCGTACTGTTTCCTGAGATCAGACGAAAGGGGGGGGGCCTGGGCGGGCTCTTGACCTGGTTGCGGCGCGCGTTGGCCTTTGGATGGCGAAGCCCGGTGACTCCGGTGGCGCTGCCGATTTTCGCGACCTTGTATTTCGTCGCTATCGTCTACCCGCCCAACAATTGGGACAGCCTGTCGTATCACCTCAGCCGAGTCGTCCATTGGATGCAGGACGGTTCGGTCGCCTTCTTTCCGACCAGCGATTCCAGAGAAAACGTCCCGGGCCCCGGCGCGGAATATCTCATTCTACTCTTGCAATCGCTCACCGGCTCGGAGCGATTCGCGAACACGGTGCAGACGACCGCGTTCGTCGTCGTGGTCGTGTGGATCGCCACGGTCGTGCGTTACCTCCGGGCGCCCCTGGCGCTCCGGCTTCCGCTCGTCGTGCTTTTCGCTACGGTACCGAGCTTTCTGCTCGAGGCGACGACCGAGCAGAACGATCTCTGCGCGGCGGCCGCTGCGCTCGCGGTCGTGACCGCCTTGAGACGCCCTCTGTTCGGCACGATTCCGAGGCTCGGCTATCGCGACGGCATCGCGCTCGGGCTGGCGGTCGGAGCGAGCTACCTGGTCAAGGCGACGGCCCTGATCTTCGTTTTGCCGCTCCTCGCCTGCACCGCGGCGAGGCTTTTGCGCGCCGCACTTGTGGATCGAGGACGCCAGCTTCGGCGCTGTGCAAAAGTCGCCGCGACGGCGCTTTTGATCGTCTTCGTCGTGGCCGGTCCTCAGGTGATCCGAAAGACGGCTTCTCACGGGCTAATGGGGCCCATCGAGACTGAGGTGACCTTTCCCCTCTCGCGCTTCAGCTTACGACGTTTCGCGAACCCACTCTTCACCTTCCCGCATCACGTCCCGCTTGATGGATTCAACGCCTGGCTTCTGCGCCTCTACGTTCGGGTGAGCCAGGCCGATCCACCGAATGGGGCCCGTGAGGGGCGAGAGGACGGATTTTATGCCGGCCACTCGCTGATACAAGAGGAAGATCTTGTCGGAGCGCCGCTTCAATTCGCCGCCACCTGGCTGTTTTCAATCATTGGGCTGGTGTGGGCGGCTCGTCGCCGCGTCGGCGCGAAGGCCGCGCTCGCGACCGCACTTTTGCCCCTGGCGGGCTGGGTGATCTTTCATTGGATCGTGAGAAACAACTTATGGATTGCGCGCTATCACGCTCCGTGGTTCGCCATGGCCCCGATATCGGCCTGGGGGGCCTGTCGATGGGCCCGCGAGAGCACCTCCTTTCGCCAAGTGTCCGGGGCGGCGGCAGCGGCGGCAGCGGCGCTCAGCGCCGCGTATGGGTGGAGCACCCTCGTGTACAACGAATATCGGCCGGTCACGACCGCCTACCTCACCCACCTCGACCGCACGCATTCCCAGTATCTCCACGTGCCCGGGCTCGAGGCGGACTTCGCCGGTGTGCTCAAAGTGGCCGCCGACCGCGGTTGCGCGACGCTCATCCTCGGTTTTTTGAGAGACAACATGATCGAATATCCGCTCACCTGGCGAGCGCGCGAGCGCGGCATCCGCGTTCACCACTTTCCGGGTCCAAAGGACGGCTGTCTTCTCTACGCGCCCGAAGGCTTCAACGACCCCCATTGGAAGCATCTCAATGGGGCTTTGCCGATCTACGCACCGCGATAGCGGAATGCTGCATGCGTTTCATCCTGCGACGGTGAGAAGGCCGGGGGTAGGATCGGTCAGCGACTCATGGCGACGCGTAACGCTGCATCCATCGTAGACAGAGGAGGCGTGCGCCCGGTGTAAAGCTCGAACTGCGCGACGGCTTGGTGGAGCAGCATCCGCACGCCTTGCACCGCAACGGCGCCGCGCCGACCGGCCGCTTCGATGAGGCGCGTTTGAGGCGGCTTGTAGACGATATCCATGACGACTTGACCTCTCGCCAATGCCTCCTCAGGAATCGGGCTATCGGCGCTAACATCGGACTGCCCGAGACTCGTGGCATTGATGACGATGTCGTAGTCGCCGGCATGCCGGACCGCATCGAAGGGGGCGGACTGTGCGCCCACCTCGGCGGAAAGTCGCTCGGCCTTGGCCGCATCACGGTTTGCGACCGTCGTGCAAGCGCCGCGCTCGCGCAGCCCGAACGCGATCGCCCGCGCGGCCCCGCCTGCGCCTACCAGAAGAACGCGCGTTCCGGCGAGCGGGCGCACCTCCTCCAGCGCTCGCGTGGCACCGATCCAGTCCGTGTTGTGACCGGTCAGGCGCCCATCGTCGTTCACGATTGTGTTGACTGCGCCGATGCGCTCGGCCACGGGGTCGAGCGCGTCGAGGAGCGGAATGACCTCCTGCTTGAAGGGCTGCGATACGCCGACGCCTCGAATACCGAGTGCGCGCAGCCCTACGAGGGCGCCCGGGAGATCGCGCACTTCGAAAGGAACATAGGCGAACGCAAGGCCGAGCGCTCGATAACCGGCCTCGTGCATCGAGCGTCCGAGCGGACTCGCGAGGCGCGAGAGCGAGCCGCAGAGCGTGACGGGCAGAGGCACGCGATGAGTCGTACCCGCGCTTCCGGCGCGTCGCAATGCTCCCTCGAGCGCCGCAAGGAGCGCGGAGGCCCGTGCGAACGGTGGTAGCGTCGTGCGCCATGCTTCGCCATTCTCGGGGCAGTCCGCTCTTTGCCCTCGCGCTCGCATCAGCCGGCTGCGCGAACGTTGCGCCCCCTCCTTCTCAGGTGCCCAGCGTGGCCACCGCGCTCGAGAGGCTTCGCGCGACCGGGCGCTGTGAAGTGGCCATTCAGGCCTCCGCCAAAATCGATCACTTCGGTGAGCACGGTCGCGTTCGGGGCGATCTCCTGATGTTCGTAGCGATCCCGGCGCGCATTCGTATGGATGCCGTGAGCCCCTTTGGCGCGACCGTCGTGACGCTGACGAGCGACGGGCGCACATTCGCCCTCGCCGATTTCCGCGAAAAGCACTTTTTTACAGGGCCGGCGAGCGCCTGCAACATTGCGCGCCTCACGAGTGTTCCCGTGCCGCCGACCGTTCTCGTCGATCTCCTCCGAGGGCAGGCGCCTGTCTTGAAGCACGATTCGTCCGCGGGGCAGCTGGTCTGGAGCTCGAAGGGATACTACGTCGTCACGCTTCCGAGCACGCGTGACGCGACCGAAGAGCTGCACTTCGCGCCGCGTCCGGACGATTGGGGCAAACCTTGGGCCGAGCAGCGCATGCGTCTCCTCGACGTAACGGTGCGCCAGTACGGCGGCGTCCTCTACCACGCGGAGCTCGCGGGGCACGCCGTCGCCGCCATGGGCAAGGATCGCGTCGACGAGCTGGGCGTCGATCCTGTCATCCCCCCGAGTGGACCTCTCTGCGATGCCGAGATCCCCAAGCGCATCCACCTCGAGGTTCCCGATCCGAGCGAAGACGTGGTGTTCCGTTACGGGGAGACCACGTGGAATCCGCCGCTTCCCGCGGGGGTGTTCCTGCAGCCCCCGCCCGAAGGGATGCGCGTGGAACCGGTCGAGTGCGAGTAACCGGTCCTCCTCTTATGTGGACAACGCCGCCAGGATCTTCCCGGGCTCGTCGGTGATGAGCAGGTCGGTCCCATCGGCCACGAGCCTTCTTGCTTCGTACGTGTCGTTCACGGTCCACACGCCGACGCGAAGCCCTCGGCGCTTCCAGGTTTGGATCTGCGCCGCGTGAGTCTCTCGTCGTTCTGCATGAAGCGCCGTGAGAAAGCGCGGGTGCGCCAGCGTGTGAAGGATCGGCGCGTACTTCTGAGCGGGGTGCGTCAAAAGGGCACGAGGCACTGCCGGCGCGAGGACGCCCAACGCGAGGAGCGCGACCGGGTCGAACGAGGACACGAGCACGGGGATTCGAGCCTTGGACAAGTGCCGCGCGACTTCGCGCGCGAGTGCCCATCGATCGGGGACGTCGTGTTTCACTTCGATGTTGAGTCCGCAGCCAGCCTGCTCCGCCCACTCGAGCACCTCGGGAAGGCGAGGAATGCGCTCGGTCGAGGCGCCCAGGCGAACTGCGCCGAGTTCGGTCCGGTCGAGACGAGCGACTTCCCGCGTATCGCGCCCATCGGTCATTCGCGCGAGCGTCGGGTCGTGAAACGCGACGACCTCGCCGCTCGCCGCGAGGCGTACGTCGGTCTCGATCGCATGCGCCCCTTGGCTCCGCGCGCGCTCGAACGAGGCAAGGCTGTTCTCGGGCGGCCACCCCTCGCCCCGGCCGCCCCTGTGACCGACGACCACAGGGCCGTCCACCCGACCGAGAAGACTCACGCGGTGAGCGCGCTCGTGACCTCGAGCGCGATCCGCCGCGCGCCCGCCACATCGTCGGCAGATACAGAGATCGCACCCACCACGGGGTGCCCTCCGCCTCCGTAACGTTCGCAAATTTCGGCGATGTTGTGCGTGCGCGGTACGCCGGACCAGGGATTGTAGCCGACCGAGATCTTGCACTTGGTCTTCGATCGCGTCACGACCACCGAGTAGGCGCTCTTCGGGTAGAGGGCATACGTGACGAACTTGCCCGCCACGTCGATCGTCTCGGAGCCGAGGTCGACGTACACGACCGGACCCTTCTCTTCGGCGCGACGTTTCACCTGATCGATGAACGCCTGGTGGGTCCGAAGAAGCGGCACATAAGCGGACTGCACATCGGCCGCGCGCGCGACGTCGGCGAGAGGTTCCGAGAGCAAGCGGGGAACCGTCTTCGCGAGGAAGTCGTCGTCGCCGGTGTACTCGACGACGGTCATGAGCTGAAGCTCGGGTTCTTTGCGCGCCACCGCCATCTCGGCGCTCGGGAACGCGGCGGAGTCGATAAGGTCGGCCCATCGCACGAGCTCCGCCATGGGCGCGGGATCGAGACCGAAGCGCGCGGCGCCCACGTCGGCGATGAGCTTGGTGCACGAGCCGTAGTGACCGTCGTGGAACATCCGTCGGTCCAGCGGCTTGCTCGCGTCGGTCTCGCGCACCTCGGTCTCGTAGGCCGTGCGATCCGACTCGGTCACGAACGCGCTCACGTGATGGTCGAAGTACCAGGTGAGTCGTGGCGTGCGCGTGAACCGAAAGTCCAGGATGGCGTTGACGTCGCCGTCGAGCAGGTTCGGGTCGACGCCATTCTGGCCCGGACCGTAGCCGGCGGCGTGATATGCGAACGCAAGCGTCTCGGCAGGCATCACGTGGTGGAGAAGCCGCGTGAACATGACCGCTGAGCAAAGACCGTCGAAGCAGTGCCCATGAGTGGCGACGACGACGTTCTTCGCGGGTGACGAGCTTGACACGGAGTCCGGCATTCGCAGGGGCTTATCACGTGAACGTGGGCCGCACTACCCGACGAGCCGCCCAGAAGCGGAGAACCGCTTGTGAAAGGACCTCTCTTGCGCACGGTGCGTCATGCCCTCGCGTGCGATGTTGCGACCAAGGTATGGTGACTGTCTCGCGCGGGGCGGTCGGGACGGAGGCGAGGCGGAGGCAACCTTTGCGAATCCACCACGTCGCCCTCCGAACACGAGACCTTGCGCGCCTCGAGTTGTTCTATACGATCCTGCTCGGCTTACCCGTCACACGCCGGAACGGCGATCGAAGCGTGTGGCTCTCGTCAGGGGACGCGATCCTCATGATCGAGCGCGCGTCGGAGAGCGAGCCAACGATCTCGATGGGTTCCATGGACCTCGTGGCGTTCGCCATTGCTGCGTCCGAGCGTGACGCGACGGCGGCGCGATTGCGAGCCGCGGGCGTCGCGATCGAGGCGGAGACTCCGTTTACTCTCTACTTCCGCGATCCCGACGGGCGTCGCGTAGGCGTGAGCCATTTCCCCGACGAGAAGACATGAGCCCCTAGCTCACGGAGGCAGCTCCCGTTCAACGTGGTCAGCCTCGACTCGCATGAGGGACGTGCACTCCGTGGGCTTCCGCGAACGCCGAGGCTTCTTCGTATCCCGCGTCGGCGTGACGAATCACGCCCATCCCAGGATCCGTCGTGAGGACGCGCTCGAGGCGCGCGCCCGCGTCGCTCGTTCCGTCGGCCACCACGACCATCCCGGCGTGGAGAGAGCCCCCGATTCCCACACCGCCGCCATGGTGGAAGCTCACCCAGCTCGCCCCCGCCGCGGTATTCACCAGCGCGTTCAGAATCGGCCAGTCGGCGATGGCGTCCGAGCCGTCTTTCATGCCCTCGGTCTCGCGGTTCGGGGAAGCGACCGACCCGCAGTCGAGATGATCGCGGCCGATGACGAGAGGCGCCTTGACCTTGCCCGTGCGAACCAGCTCGTTGAACGCGAGCCCGACCTTGGCGCGGTCGCCGTAGCCGAGCCAGCAGATCCTCGACGGGAGGCCCTGGAACGCGACGCGCTCGCGCGCCAACTCGATCCAACGGCGAAGGCTCGCGTCGTCGGGAACGGCCGCGAGGACCGCCTCGTCGGTCGCGGCGATGTCCGCGGGGTCGCCGCTCAACGCGACCCACCGGAACGGCCCTTTGCCGACCGCGAAGAGCGGGCGGATGTACTTCGGCACGAACCCCGCGATCTCGTACGCCCGCTCGAGCCCTGCGTCGTGTGCGCCTGCGCGTAAATTGTTGCCGTAATCGAAGACTTCGGCGCCCGCCTCCTGAAAGGCGAGCATCGCGATTACTTCTTCCGCCATGCTGGCTTTCGCACGCGCGACGTAGCCCTCCGGGTCTTCTTCTCGGAGCTCCGCGGCTTCTTCCAAAGTGAAGCCGTTCGGGATGTAGCCGTGAAGCGGGTCGTGCGCACTCGTCTGTTCGGTGACCAGATCGGGAAGGAGGTCTTTGCGAAGAAGCTCGGGAAAGACCTCGGCCGCGTTCGCGCACAAGGCGATGCTGATGGGGCGGTCTTCGGCTTTTGCCTGTTCGATGCGCCTCAAGGCTTCGTCGAGATCGTCGATGCGCACGTCCACGTAACGCGTCTCGAGTCGCTTCTGGATGCGCGCCGGATCGACCTCGACCGCGAGGCAGCTCATCCCCGCCATGGTCGCTGCGAGCGGCTGCGCGCCGCCCATCCCGCCGAGACCCGCCGTCAGCACCCATGCGTGCCCGTCCTCGCGTGCACCGCGGCGCGCGCGCAGCGCACGCTCGGCGGCCACGAAAGTCTCGTAAGTCCCCTGCAGAATGCCCTGCGAGCCAATGTAGATCCACGAGCCGGCGGTCATCTGCCCGTACATGGTGAGCCCCAGCCCTTCGAGGCGGCGAAACTCATCCCACGTGGCCCACTGGGGCACCAGATTCGAGTTTGCGAGAAGAACGCGTGGCGCATCTTCGGTGGTGCGAAAGCGCCCAACCGCCTTTCCGGATTGGACGAGCAACGTCTCGTCGTCCTCGAGCTCGCGAAGCTCGCGGACGATCACGTCGAAGGCGTCCCACGAACGCGCGGCCTTTCCCGTCCCTCCGTAGACGACGAGCTCCTCGGGGCGCTCGGCGACGTCCGGGTCGAGGTTGTTGTGGAGCATTCGGAGCGCCGCTTCCTGCACCCAACCCTTGCAGGACTTCTCTCTGCCGCGTGGGGCGCGGACGGTGCGCGGGGAGCTCATCCTCTCGGTCATACTTCAGCAAAAAGCTGCGGACTATCCCGTCTGTGTCCCTCGCGCAGCCATCGGGGATTTGCAACGACGATACTCGGCCGTCACGTGGCGAGTGCTAAGGCGGTTGCAGCGGGGAGCCGAGGAGCGAGGTGAAGAGGACACCGACGAACGCAAGCGTGTGGCGCGTGGCTCTCGTCGCCGCGGGTGTCCTCTTGGCCGCCGGGGTCTGGCGGACCATTCCACGCGCGTCTTCGAGCCCATCGCTGCCCCAAGGCAGCCCGTCGGCCCCTCCCGACTCTTCGATACCCAGTGCTGCCGCCCGCGCTGCGCTCGGCCGCGCGATCTTCTTCGACACGAACCTCTCGGTGCCGCCCGGCACGAGCTGCGCCACTTGCCATGATCCGGCCAAAGGGTTTGCGGGCAACAACGGGTCGTCTTTGGGTGTCGCGCGGGGCAGTCGTCCGGACCACTTTGCGAAGCGAAACACCCCTTCCGTTCTCTACTTGCGATTCGTCCGAAAATTCCACCTTCACTGGGAAGAGGACGCGCCGCTCGTGGACGCTTACGGCGGATTCTTCTGGGACGGACGGACCGACTCGATTGTCGAGCTGGTGAAGCAGCCGTTGCTCAATCCGGATGAGATGAACAACGGCAACGCGCAACGGATCGCCGAGGTCATCGCGTCCAGTGCATACGCTGCCGACTTCCGGAGAGAGTTCGGCGCGACTTCGAACGATCCGGAGGTCACTCTCAAAGGCCTCTCCGAGGCGGTGAATGCATACCTTCTGAGTCCTGAAATGTCTCCTTTCTCATCAAAGTACGATGACTACGTTCGCGGTCGCGCGCTGTTCACGCCCGTCGAGGCGCAAGGGCTCAAGCTCTTCAAAGATTCCGCAAAAGGTGGCTGTTCTGCCTGTCACAAGATGAACGACCGATCCTCGGATCCGACCGCCTCCCTCTTTACCGACTACGGATTCGATGCCGTGGCGGTGCCTCGCAATCGCACACTGCCCGCTACTCGGGACCCGAGCTTTTTCGATCTCGGATTGTGTGAGCGCGGTGGCAGCGACTACAAGGCAAAGACCGAGGAGTTCTGCGGGAGTTTCCGGACACCGTCACTACGTAACGTGGCCGTTCGAGAGAGTTTCATGCATAACGGTGCGTTCTCGAGTTTGCGCGACGTCGTCGCGTTCTACGCGACGCGCGCTACGAACCCGAAGCGCTGGTACAAGTCCGGCCCCACCTTCGACGATCTGCCGCCGCAATACCGACAGAACGTGAACGTCGACAAAGCTCCATACAATCGACACGAAGGTGAAATGCCTCCGTTGGACGAGAAAGAAATCGACGCAATCGTCGCATTCCTCGGGACATTGACCGACGCGCGGGTCCCGTAGCTCGAGCGTTGCCGTTGGCCATCGCTCGATGAACCAGACTGGTTCCTAACGATGGTCGACAGTCCGAAAATCGAATAGTCGATTCGGATAATAGGAAGGTAGCTCGAGCCTACGAAGCTCGCGGGGCAAACGATCGTCGAGCATTCCGGAGTGCACGTCTCGTCGCCGGGATGGCACGCCGGATGCCCTTTAGCGGCGGGAGCGAACGGCAAGAAGTCGAGGCCGTCCGCGAAAGCACACTTTCGCATCAAGGAGATCATCGACAATGCGCATGCATACAAGTCTGTGGTTGGTGGCCGGATCGTTTGCCGTCGTGGGGGCGGCGTGCAGCGTTGGCCCCTCGGCTCCTCAAGAGCACATCGCGGAGACAGCGTCGGCGTTGACCGGCGGGGCGGATGCCTCGGTCGCGTCGCAGAGCGGCGGAGAGCAAGCCGGGAAGAATGATCGCGCGACGCGGACGCCGATCAAGCACGTTCTCGTCATCATCGGCGAGAACCGCTCGTTCGATCACGTATTCGCCACGTACAAGCCGAAGGGAGGACAGCGGATCGACAACATCCTCTCGAAGGGGATCATCAACGAGGACGGCACTCCCGGTCCGAACTTTTCCGACGCGGTCCAGAAGAGCGCGGTCGACTCACAGCCCGATACGTACCGGCTCCACCCCGGATCGCAGGCGCCGTTCGCGGTGCTGCCCCCGGTCTTGGCAGGCGGCGCCAAGACGCCGTACGTTTCGTCGCTCGCGGCAGCAGAAGCCGCCGAGAGCGCGGCCCTCCCGGCCGACTACGTGCCGCTCCTTCTGACCGGGGCCACCGGTCTGACCAGCGGCACTCCCGACACGCGTCTTGCGCAGAACCCGCTGACCGTTCCGTCAGGGCCTTTCCAGCTCTCCCCTGGCATCGCGTACGACGCCTACTCCGCGAGCCCCGTGCACAGATTTTACCAGATGTGGCAGCAGCTCGATTGCAGCCTCGAGCACGCGACCGTGTCGAACCCCTCGGGGTGCCTCGCGAGCCTCTTCCCCTGGGTCGAGACGACGATCGGCGCGGGCGACAACGGAGTTTCGCAGCCGGCAGGGTTCACGGACACGACGACGCGAGAGGGTTCGGCGTCCATGGGCTTCTACAACGTCCTTCAGGGCGACGTGCCGTACTTCAAGTCGCTCGCGGACGAGTACGCGTTGAGCGACAACTTCCACCAGTCGATTCAGGGTGGAACCGGCGCGAATCACATCGCCCTCGGCACCGGCGACGCGGACTGGTTCAGCGACGGCAATGGCAACGCACTCATTCCGCCGACCCTCGACATCGAGGACCCGGATCCCCAAGCCGGTACGAACAACTGGTACACGCAGGACGGGTATTCGGGCGGCACGTACAGCGACTGCTCGGATGAGACCCAGCCGGGCGTCAAAGAGGTCACCAAGTACCTTCACAAGCTCGACGTGAAGCCGAACTGCGAAAAGGGCCACTACTACCTTCTCAACAACTACAACCCCGGCTACTTCGGGGACGGCACGGTCGATACGGTCGACGAGTTCACGATCCCGCCCTCTTCGACGCGCACGATTGGCGACGAGCTGCTCGACCACGACATCTCGTGGCGCTACTACGGCGAGGACTGGAACGCCTACGTTGCAGACCCGGAGGGCTACGCGCCGGGCAACGAGTACTGCAACATCTGCAATCCGTTCCAGTATGCGACATCCATCATGACCAACGCCGCAGTCCGCACGACCCACCTGAAGGACGAGACCGATCTCTTCGGCGACATCGAAAACGGCTGGCTGCCCGCCTTCGCGATCACCAAGCCGAGCGGCCTTCTCGACGGTCACCCCGCTTCCTCGAAGCTCGACCTCTTCGAGGGCTACTCCAAGAAGATCATCGACGCGATCAAGGCGAAGCCCGAGCTCTTCAAGGACACCGCGATCTTCGTCACGTTCGACGAGGGGGGCGGCTACTGGGACTCCGGCTACGTGCAGCCGCTCGACTTCTTCGGCGACGGCACCCGCATTCCGCTCATCACCGTGTCTCCGTTCGCTACGGGCGGACACGTTTCGCACCACTACGCGGACCACGTGTCGATCCTGAAGTTCGTAGAGAAGAATTGGGGTCTACCGACCATCACGGGCCGCAGCCGCGACAATCTCCCGAACCCGATCGCCGATCGCCGGAACCCCTGGGTTCCCCTCAATGGGCCGTCGATCGACGACCTCGCCGACGAGTTCGACTTCGGACATCACGAAGCGGATCAAGAATACCGGTGGTAAGCGCAGTCACGGCCTGAGGTTATGGGGTGCCGGCGTCGATCGCGACCGTGCAGGTCAAGAGCACGCTCACCATCGACACGGCACCCTTAATGACCTCGAAGCCAGCGCTCGCGTCACTTGCGGGCGGAGCGGCCGGGCCGCTCCCGGCACAAGCTACGGCTCCGTCCGCGGAGGCACAGGTCAGGAAGACCTGGTAACCGGCGCCGAGCGGGACGCCGGCAATCACGAAGGAGGGGCTGACCGGGCTCGTCGGGTAGTTGTACGTGCCCGTAACGGTGTTCGCGGGCGCACCGTTCGTCACGGTGTAGCTGACGAAGTCGATACTCTGTCCGCCTGGGAGAGTCAGTTCGAGAGCGATCGTACCGACGTTCTCCGTCCCGTTGCCGCCGACGGGAGCCGTCGCCTCCGGTTCGGTGGATGGGTTCGACGAGCAACTCAGGGTCGAGAGAGCGGTCGCCGCGACTCCATAGATGAGCCCCTTCCCCACGAGCTTCACGGCCCGTTAGCTTTATCACGTTTGGGCGAATTTGTCGCAACAAGTGGGGCGCGAGAAGGGCCTTCTGGCTGCCCGGCTCACTCGTTGGGGGTAAGCTTCATGACGGACCCAGGGTCGGCAAAGTTCGTCCAATAGATGCTCTTGTCGTGCACGGCGATGCCGGCGGAGACGTTCTGCCCCGTGACGAGCGGGGGGACCTTTCCATCCACGATCGGACAACCCCCCAGCTTGCATCTCATGACGTTGCCGCCCTCGGTTACCCAATAGACGTAGGTATCGTCGACGGCGATTCCGTAGGGAAGGCTCTGCTCCGCTGCAAGTGTCGTGAGGGCTTTTCCACCATTGGGCGCGCAGTCGGGCAGCGCGCACTTCATGACTGTGCCGCTAAACGAAGGCGGGCCCGCGTTCGTCCAATAGAGGCTTTCGCCTTCGACGGCGAGACTCGCCGCGTTCTGATTCGAAGCGAGGAGCGTGACGGCTGCGCCTCCGTCGCCTCCGTCGCTTCCGTCGCAATCTGGCAGCGTGCACTTCACGATCGTACCGCCGCTACCCGCGCTCGAGCCGATGCCCCGGTTTGCCCAATAGACAAACTCGCCCTGCACGACGATGCTGGCAGGGAAGTTCTGACCCGATGCGAGCGTGGTCGCCTTGCCGCCGCCCAAAGGTGCCTTCATCACGGTGCCCGTGCCCTCCGAGCCTCCCGTACCCGCGTTGGTCCAGTAGACGTAGTGGTCGTCCACGGCGATGCTATCGGGGTTGTCCTGCCCCGTGGCGAGCGAGATAGGGGCAATCGGACAACCCGCCAACGCGCACGTCTTCACGGTGCCCGAAGCGTTGTCGTCCACCCAATAGACGCCCGCGTCGCTTGCGACGATCGCCGAAGGGAGGCTCTGGCCGGTCGCGAGGCTCATGGCCCCGCTGCCGTCGAGGCTCACCTTCGCAACCGTGCCGCTGCAGGCGCTTCCGTCGGCCGCGCATCCGGCGAGGTTCGTCCAATAGACGCTCGTGCCGGTGACGGTGAGGCTGCTGGGCTGGTTCTGCCTCTGGGCGAGCGTCGTCAGGCACCCGGCCGAGACGCACGTGCCGTTGCAAGAAGGCACGCATCGGGGCACGTCGGCGTGAGGGGTACCATTCGACGTAGAGCAGGCGGAAATGCCAAGCGTCGCGACCAGCGCGGTCGCCTCCAAGAGCTTCATCCTCATCAAGATTCCTCGTATTTCGCGCGAGAACCTACACGACCCACTCGCGCAACGCGAGCCCCTGTCGGGCGGCTCACCCGAACACGATGGTGCGGTTCCCCGAGACGAGCACGCGGCGTTCGAGATGGACGCGTACGGCGCTCGTGAGCACTCGGCGCTCGAGCTCGCCCCCCTTTCGGAGAAGCTCGTCGACGTCGTCGCGGTGGGTCACACGGCAAACGTCCTGCTCGATGATCGGGCCCTGGTCGAGATCGCGCGTGACGTAGTGTGCGGTCGCGCCGATGAGCTTCACGCCGCGGGCTTTTGCCTGATGGTACGGCTTCGCCCCGACGAAAGCGGGCAAGAACGAGTGGTGGATATTGATGACGCGCGACGGCCAGCGCGCGACGAACTCGGGGGACAGGATCTGCATGTAGCGCGCAAGGACGACGAGGTCGACCGAGAGCTCCGCGAGAAGCTTCTCTTGCGCCGCTTCGGCCGCCGCCTTTTCGCCGGCGTTGACTGGGACGTGTTCGAACCGGACCCCGAAGTGGCCCGCGACCGAGCGAAGAACCTCGTGGTTCGACACGACGAGTGCCAGATCGCCGCCGAGCTCGCCGAGCTGGTGTGCGAGCAGGAGATCGTATAAGCAGTGCGGCGCCTTGCTGGCGAAGACCGCAACGCGCGGGCGAACGTCCGAGTATGTCAGCTCCGTGACCAGGTCGAAGCGCCGCTCGAGCGCTCCTTTGGCGACCGAAAGTTCGTCACGACCCAGCTTGAACCCATGCAGATCCCAGCGGAGCCGCATGAAGAAGAGCCCGGTCTCGACCTCCGCGTGCTGGTCGGCATCCAGAATGTTGCCCCCGTTCGCAAACACGAAGTCGGAGAGAGCCGCGACCAGCCCGGTTCGATCGCGACAAGAGACGAGCAGCGTGGCCGTGACCGGCGCCGGACTAGGGGACGACATCGCCGCCAGAATACACGGACGGCGGAGGGCTGCCTTACGTCGCGAGCGTCGTCGGGTCCGAGGGTGTTCCTCTCGTGCGCGCGCGTACGCGCCACGTCATGGCTGCGGCGGCCATGAGAAGCGCCAGACCCCACGCGTCGGCGTCGTGATCGAGTGGGGGGGACGAACGCCCGGGCGCGATCGCGCATCCCGTGCTCAGCGCGGGCGGAATCGGGCCTTCGGGGGTAGTGAGCGCGTTGCGCTCGCCGGCCGGAGGTTGCGGTGTGTATTGAAGCTGGGACATATCGAACTCGTCGCTCTTCGCGCGATCGACAATCCCTTGCATCGTGCTCGAGTCGAGCGAAGGAGTGCGGCTGAGCACCCACCAATACAAGCGCGACGGGTGTCCGACGACGGCATACTCGTAGTTCGACCCAACCTCGAGAATCCAGTAGTCGCCGACGAACCCGCCGACGTCGAGTGCAAGCTTCGCAGGGACCGAGGTGTTGGGCACGCTCGCGGTCATGGAGACCGTCTTCAGCGGCCCTGTCGCGCTCCCGACGTTGCACTGGTTCACGAGGCTCAGCGAGCCGTCCGAGCCTGGCGTGTAGAAGGCGGTCGTTCCGTGGCAGTCGGTCTGCGTCGTGCGTGGCAGTCGCGCAATCTCGTACCATTTGCCCTGGAACCGCGAGAGATTCACGTCGGGCGCGACGTCGAGGGGTGGACCGGCCGTACAGCCGAGAGATGCGAGCGCCGAGACGAAGGCGAGCATGAAAACCGCGAGCAGGGCTGGCCTTCGGCTCATAGAGCCGCTCACATACACCTTGCTCCGCCTCGCTGTGTATCGAACCGGTGAAGTTTCTATGGAGGGAGCATCACTAGCGGGCGGCTTCGCAGGTTACAGTGGTCGTGGCCGCCGTGAGCGACACCGGGCAGGTGGCGCCTTTTTCATCCGACGTCACGATCCGAATCGTGTCGACTTCTTCCCTATCTGGGCAAGTGAACACGACGCTACTGCTGGTCCAGATCGTGTTCGATGCGTTCTTCTGGTCCGAGAGCGTGCCGGTTCCTGACGTGATGGAGAACGCATACCTGAGCTTCGCAGGATTCGGAGCCGACGCTGATGCATAGATCGTGGAGGTGTTGCCGGGGGCTTTGGTGCTCGCTTCTGAACCGATCGCAACGAGAGTGCCGACTGTCGGGCACGCTTCCACCGTGGCGTTGGCTTCGATGCTTCCGGTCGGGGTGGTTCCACAGCCTAGCGTACGCAGCGCAAGAACCACGAGGAGCGCGTTTCTTGCCGGCGTTAGGTGTCTGGAGAAGCAACGACATCCAGCCAAGCAAAGAGCCAAGAAGCCGTCAGAGATGCGGCCGGATCGCGACGCCGCGGAACGTCGATCCGGATCCGGACGTCGCGACGAGCGTGACGTGGGACGCACGCAGGTGCTGTCGTTGAACCGGCGGTATCGACGATGATCACCAGTGCATCCTGTTTTCTCCAAAGAGTGCGCTGGTTCGCGTGCTTGTAGTCCGTCGCGTGCAACGCGCGCGCGATCTCCGCGACCACGCAAGACCTGCGCCAATGAAGTTTTTGGGCAATTAGTACTCGGTGCGAGCTTCTCGAGCGAGTTCTGGCTTAGAGAGAGGACTTGCGCTCTGCCCCGGACGTACGAGGCGCTGGAGCGACCGTACGATTTTCGGAAATCGTCGTACGAAAGCCGGAGAGAACTGGGGGCGAAGGCCTCTGCAGGAGAATGCAGGGCGCGCAGACAAAAAAAAGGCGCCGGTGACCCGGCGCCCTTCTTCCTTTACCGCGACCCTAGACGGGCATCGCGGGACTCTCAGCTCAGACTACTGGCACGCCGTGCATTTGCCCGCGACGCCGCAAGCAAGAATGGCGTTGGCGCGACCTGCGGCCAACGTCGCGTTGGTGAGGTTCTTGAGGACATCGATGCCGTCCGCGATCCCCGTGATGGCGGTACCGAGGCCGTTGCTGATTTCCACGTCGCAAGAGCCGCCGATGACGGCGGGGTTCGTGCTGGCGGGGACGGGATCGCTCACCGCGGTCGTGTCGGTCGTGCACGTGCCGCTCGGGGTGGCCGCGCCGCAGTAGCAGGCGCTGAGCGCGCTAGCATTGCACGACGTACCGAGAATGCACGAGAGGGTGGACTGGCACTGCGCCTGCGTCGTCGTATCCGTGAACGCTCCGTCCTCGCACTCTGCGCCCGTGTCACCGACATTGTCGTCGAGGCAGCCCTTGGCATTCAAGCACTGGTAGCAGCTCCCCGTCGCCGGAGCTCCGGGAGCCTTGTCGGCTCCGGTCTTGATGTCGAAGGCGACGAGTTGCGCCTCGGTCGGGGTGCAGAGGCTCGTCGTGCTCGCGCTGCCGGTGCACTGGACGCAGCCGGTCTGGCCCGCGGTCGTGCAGGGCAGGAGAGCGCTGCAGCAGAAGTTCCCGGAGCCGTCTTTCAGGGTGCCCGAGTTGATGCCCGACGTGCATGCGCCCGTCGCAGTGTCTCCCGTAACTTCAACGCCGTTCCCGACGCCGAAACAGGCGAGCGGGGAACAGCAGAAGTTGCCGGCTGCGTCCTTCAACGTGCCCGTGTTGGTCGTGCCCGCGGGGCAGGTGCCCGCGGCCGTGTCCGGTGTAGCCTCAGTGCCCGTGCCCACCGTCGGGTTCTGGCAGGCAACGAGCGGCACTCCGCACGTCACCGTGACGGTTGCGACGCCGAGCGCACCGCAGGTCGCGCCGGTCTGGTCGGTGGTCGTGACCGTAATCGTATCCTTCTCGGCAGCCGCCGGGCAGGTAAAGATAGCGCTGCTGCTGGCGTTGCCTGCCACGGTCGTCGGGGCCGAGATGGAGCCCGTTCCGGTCGTGACCGCGAATGCATATGTCAGGGTTGCGGGATTCGGAGCAGCCGCCGAAGCGAAGATCGTCGAGGTGTTGCCGGGCGCGGTGGTATTCGCCGTCGCGTTGATGGCCGTGGCCTGCACCGTCGGGCACGACTGAAGCGTCGCGTTGACTTCGACGGAGCCGTTGTTCGCGGTCGACGTGCACGTCACGAGTACGTTCACGACGGTTTCATTTCCCGCCGTGACGGTGATACCCGTGGCGTTGCCCGTGCAGGTTACGGATCCGTCCGAGGACGTGCCGGTCAGCGCAATCGAGTAGCCGCTCGCCGCGACGACAGGGATGATGTCGTAGGTCGACACGGTGAAAGGGAAGGTTAGGGGGCCGGTCGGCAACGGGATGGTGCCCGTCACGTCGTCCGCTGCCACGGTGTTCGTAAGCGAAAAGTTGAGCCCATTGAGCGTGGATCCGTTCGCAAGCGTTAAATTCACGCCGATCTCGCCGGTGGTTGCTTCGTGGCCGGGGTTACTGCCCAGACCCTTTGACATGTTCGACGAACAGCCCACGGCCGTAGCAGCCGTGACAGCGAGTCCGCAGATAAACGCCTTAGACATGAGTTTCATTGCAATTCCTCCTAAAGGAGCGCTGGTTTTGCGTGCCCGTGACCCCTGAGGGGGTGCAAGACACTCGTGGTGCGCGCCACTTATTCAAGACGCGAGCCAGCGAGCGTTGCGGGCTTGATTTGCGGCGAAATACGTCTATCTATCGGCGCGAACGACGGGTGGTCCCGTTCGCCCCGTGCGAGCGCGGCGGAGCGCGATCCATAGG
>Ga0182024_10009599_pt1 | contig 19970 bp, 21 predicted proteins | sample P32metaG_FD_120480 | JGI IMG/M metagenome (GOLD analysis project Ga0182024, IMG submission 120480) | Permafrost microbial communities from Stordalen Mire, Sweden - P3-2 metaG (Illumina Assembly) | ecosystem: Environmental > Terrestrial > Soil > Wetlands > Permafrost | place: Sweden: Stordalen... | reverse complement strand
GCTTTCAGCCTGCGACACGCCTTCGCTGAATGACCCTGGGACCAGTCGCCCGGGGTCGTTTCTTTTCCGGAGTCTCCTGACATGGCCGACGACCGCCTCATCATCTTCGACACCACGCTCCGCGACGGCGAACAATCGCCCGGCGCCAGCATGAACCTCTCCGAGAAGCTCGAAGTGGCCCGCGCCCTCCGCGACCTCGGCGTGGACGTGATCGAGGCCGGTTTCCCCATCGCCTCGCCCGGCGACTTCGAGGCCGTTCAGGCCATCGCCCGCCAGATCGAAGGCCCCATCATCTGCGGCCTCTCGCGCTGCAGCGCCGAAGACATCGACCGCGCCTGGGCCGCCCTCCGCGACTGCCCGCGGCCGCGCATCCACGTCTTCCTCGCCACCAGCGCCATCCACCGCGAATTCAAGCTCAAGATGGCCAAGGGCGAAATCGTCCGCCGGGCCGTCGAGGCCGTCCAGCGGGCCAAGGCCCTCTGCGACGACGTGGAGTTTTCGCCCGAAGACGCCGCCCGCACCGAACTCGACTTCCTCGCCGAGGTCGTCGAGCACGTCGTCGAAGTCGGCGCCACCACGGTCAACATCCCCGACACCGTCGGCTACGCCGTGCCCAGCCAGTACGCCGCCGCCATTGCCCATCTCAAAAAGCATGTTCGCGGCATCGACGACGTCGTCATCAGCGTCCACTGCCACAACGACCTCGGCCTGGCCGTCGCCAACAGCGTGACGGCCGTGCTGGAAGGCGCCCGCCAGGTGGAATGCACCATCAACGGCATCGGCGAACGGGCGGGCAACTGCGCCCTCGAAGAAGTCGTCATGGCGGTGCGCACTCGCAAGGACTACTTCAACCTGGAGACCGGCATCAACACGCGCAAGCTCTACCACACCAGCCGGCTGGTGTCGCACGTGACTGGCATCCAGGTGCAGCGCAACAAGGCCATCGTCGGCCAGAACGCCTTCGCCCACGAGGCCGGCATCCACCAGGACGGAATGCTCAAGGAGCGTTCCACCTACGAGATCATGAACCCCGAGGACGTGGGCCTGCCACAGACGGAATTGGTGCTGGGCAAGCACAGCGGCCGGGCCGCCCTGCGGCAGCGCGTGCAGGAACTCGGCTACCACCTCGACGACAACCAGCTGCAAAAAGTGTTCGAGTCGTTCAAGGCGTTGGCCGACCGCAAAAAGCATATTTACGACGCCGACATCGAGGCGCTGGCGGAATCGCAGATCCACAGCAGCGCCGGCGACGCGGCGCCGGCCGCCTGGACGCTAGAGGCGATCACCTGCAACGCCGGCTCGGCCACGATCCCGTCGGCGGTGGTCTGTTTGTGGCACCAGGACGGCCAGATTTACCGCGAGGCCAGCCTCGGCGACGGGCCGGTGGACGCCGTGTTCAAGGCCATCGAGCGCATCACCGGCGTCGCGGTGACGCTGCGCGACTACCGTATTCGCAGCGTGACGGTCGGCGAGGACGCCCAGGGCGAGGCCCACATCGAGGCCGAGTACAACGGCCGCAGCATCAGCGGCCGGGCCGTCAACACCGACGTCATCGAGGCCAGCGCCCTGGCGTTCCTGCAGGTCATCAACCGCATCGTCTCGCGCCAGGCGGCCGGCGACCGCATTAAGCCGACGCAGAACCCGCCGCGCGAGCCGGTTTCGGCCTGACGGCAATTTTTGGCGAGCGGCCGGCGTGAGCCGGCTGGTGCGGCGCCTTTTCTGAGACGCTATGCTGTACCAGCCGGCTCACGCCGGCCGCTCGCCTTCTCATTACGCGCCGCCCCATTCCCGGAATCGGGACGCCGCACCGCCGAACTTCTTTTTCCGCCCCCTCCTCATCCGGCCCCGTCGCACATACAAATCGGTAAGTCGGCTGCATTCGGACGCCTTCGATCCATCTCCCCTTCTCCGCCGGATCGCGGGCGTTCCCGGCACGCCGCTTGCAACGGAGGCGGTCTGCTTGCGACCGATGCTGGCGCGGCCGCTACAACCCCGGCCACTACGCCCCGGTCGAGGCGATGGGTCTATATTGGCACTTTGTAGACATTGTTTGGGTGTTTCTCTACCCGCTGTTGTACCTGATCCGCTGACGAGGGCGAGCCATGTCCGTCGAACCCGCCGCCCACCACCCGACCTCGCCGCGCACCTATTATTTGGTGTTCGCGGCGCTGATCCTGTTGACGACGCTCACGGCGACGACGTCCCTGCTCGACCTGGGCGAATGGCACACGCCGATCGGCATGGCCATCGCGCTGACCAAGGCGGCGCTGATCGTGTTGTTTTTCATGCACGGGCTGGAGAGCGGCCGGCTGGTGTGGATGGTGATCGCGGTGTCGATCCTGTTCCTGGCGATCCTGTGGTCCTTCACGTTTTCCGATTACGCGACGCGGCGGATGGACGACGGGATCCGCGACCCCGGCGGCCGTTCGTCGCAGACCGTCCCGGCGCGGCGAAATTGAGTGCCGTGACATGAACCCGACGCGCGTTGCGGGCTGGCTGGCGGCGGTGCTGGCCGCCGTCCTGGTGCTGACGGCCGTCACCGCCTACTTCTTCCGGCGGCCGCGGGTGGTGTTGTACTGCGCCCAGGATCAGGAGTTCGCGGCCGACGTGCTGGAACAGTTCCGCAAGAAAACCGGCCTGGACGTGACGCCGAAGTTCGACACCGAGGCGGACAAATCGGTCAGCCTGTACGTCGAACTAGTCAAGGACAAGGACCGACCGCGCTGCGACGTGTTCTGGAACAACGAGATCCTTTCCACGATCCGCCTGCGGCGGCAGGGACTGCTGGAGCCGTATGACAGCCCGTCATCAGTCCCCTACCCTGCTTCGGCGAAGGACAAGGACCATTACTGGACTGCATTCGCGGCCCGCGCCCGGGTCTTGCTGGTCAACACCAATTTGGTGAAGGATGTCGACCGGCCGAGGAGCCTGCTGGACCTGACTGCGGAAAAGTGGAAGGGCCGGGTGGCGATGGCGCGGCCGCAGTTCGGCACGTCGGCGACGCAGGCGGCATGTCTTTTTGAAGTTCTCGGGCCGGAAAAGGCGAAGAAATATTACCACGACCTGCGGACCAACGGTGTGCAGATTTCGCCGGGCAACAAGCAGGCGGCGGAGTGGGCCGGCGCCGGTCACACGCCGGCCGGCCAGGAAATAGCCGTGGCCGTGACCGACACCGACGACTCGCTGGAGGAGATCAAGGCCGGCAGTCCGGTGGCGATCGTCTTCCCGGATCGGGAGGCGGCGCCCGGCAGCCGCATGGGCACACTCTTCCTGCCAAACAGCGTGGCGGTGGTGCGCGGCTGTCCCGACCCAGAGGGGGCGCGGCGGCTGGTGGACTTCCTGCTCAACCCCGACGTGGAAAAGCAGCTGGCGGAGGGGCCGAGTCATCAAATCCCGCTGAACCCGGAGGTCAAGGCGACGCTGCCGGAGGCGATCAAGGATGGGCGGACGGCGCATCCGATGGCGGTGGACTTCGAGAAGGCGGCGGACCTGTGGGACGAGGTGCAGACGTTCTTGCGCGACGAATTCGCGCGGTAGGAGGATGAAAGAATCTCACGCAAAGGCGCAAGGCACGCAAAGAAGACGAAGAGAAGGGTTCGAGACAGGGCCGCCCTGGAACCATGCTTTCGGTCTTCTTTGCGTGCCTTGCGCCTTTGCGTGAGCTTCTTGTTGACCCCTCTACGGCGCTGGCGCCGGACGCCTTTCCAGCCGCAGCCTCGCCCGCGATCGGATGCACTCGCCTTTCCAGAAATGGCGCGGCGTCGGCTCCCCGTCGCGGCCACCGGGAGCGGCGCCGGCCCCTTGCGATGCCAGGGTGTTCGGCAGCGGGAAGAGGCCCTCCACCGACAGCGCCTGCGTCCAGTGCGTGGCCCCGCCGAGCAGGACCATGTCGGCCGGACGCAACTGGCCGCCGGCCGCGAGTTCGCGGAGGCGCATTCAGGGCGCCGGGCCGACTTTCTTGCGGTCGCGGATGTAATACCAGATCTGGTCTTTCGCCTCGGTCGGCATGAGTTTCACCCGTCCGTCACGGGGCCGGCTGGCCGACGTTCTGCCACACGACCTGCGCCGCCGCTTTGCCGGCCTCCAGCATCTGATAGAATACTTTACGGATCTTACCAGAGTCTTTCTCGGCCCGTAGGCAGCGCAGGAAGGCGACGCCGTGCGCCTCGTCCATTTTCTGGGCCACGGCCGGAAGCAGAAATTCGTCCACGCCGTACACCTTGCCCTGGGCGGCGCAAACCGGAACGACGACCGGCTTGAGGTCGCCGAGTTGCTCGGCGATGGCGGCCACGGCCTGGCGGATGCTCTCCTCCTTGGGCCGCCTGCCGCGCCGCCAGTCGTAGGGCGGCGCCCACTCCATCGCCGGCGACAACAGGTCGATGTGCGTCGCCACCACGATGATCGGCGGCCGTTTCAGGTCGGGGTGCGTCTCGAACCACGAATGCACCGCCTTGAACATGTCCACATCGGCCTGCCGCGCCGGGTTGCGGGCGTGGACCACCAACAGCAGCAGGTCGGAGTCCTGGGCCGCCTTGCGCGTGGCGCGGATCTGGTCGGCCCGCGGACCCTGGTGGCCGTAGCCGACCGTGTCCTGGAGCACCAGCTTAGTCGGCACGTCCGGCGGCTTGAACTCGTAACGCGTGATCTCGTCGGTGGCCGGCAGCACGTCCGTCCGCGCCCGCTGCTCGCCCAGCAGGGCGTTGACCATGCTCGACTTGCCCGCCTTGACCTGCCCCATCAACGTCACCGTCACCTGGCGCACCTGATCGGCCTCGTCGCCGTCGGCCGCGGCGCCGCCCGCCGCCCCCTCCACGAGTCGCCGGTAGCGCGTGGCCCCGACCGACAGCCGGCCGCTGTTCAGCTCGATCAAGTAGGTGCCCAGCCGTTGCAGAAACGCCGTGTAGAACCATATCAAGAGGTTTTCCTGCAACATTTGCAGCGGCGTCGTCAGGCCCATCTGCGTGGCGGCGTAACGCAGGCCGGTGTTTATCGGAGAAATAAGGGCCGACGCCACCCAATAGACGGTGCTGGCCGACTGATACCAGTCCACCGCCTGGCGGGCGCGCTTCCAGTCGTTGATGGTGAGCAGGTGGCCGCCCGGCAGGAACTTGTCCACCATTTCGGCCAGGTCGTGCGACGCCAGCTCGACCACGGCCAGGATTTCCGGCACGGTCAGGTTGCCGACGGGGTCTTTGGCCCTGGGGTGGTAAAAGGCCGCCAGTTCCAGGCCCAGTTCCTGGCCGACATTCATGTAGAACTTGGGATCGACGAGGTTGTCGGCGTCGAGGTCCTTGGCCGCGGCCGCCCGGGCCTCGACGAGCTTCCAGGCCTGCTGGTCGCGGTCGGTCCAGCGGACGTTCGGCTCGAAGTTGACGGGCCGCAGCAGCGTCTTGTTGCGCTGCCAGTAATAGGCCAGCACCCAGCCGAGGGCCATGGACAGGGTCATCGGGACCCAGACCCAGGCGCCCCACCAGTAATCCGCGTAGAGGGCGTAACAGCCGTAGGCCGCCGCGATCAGGACGGGGACGACCAGCAGCCCGAGCACGGTGAGGATGCGCCAACGGCTCATGGGGGCCTTTCTCGGGGGCGAAGACCGGCCGGCTTCAACCCAATCATTCTAGGCCGTCTACCCCATTATTTCCGCGTGGCGTGCGCCTTCTCCGCCAGTTCCGCGACGATCTCCTTCACCAAGGCGTCGTCGAGCTTGTCGCCCTTCTTCACGACGCGGCCGGCCGTCACCTTGTCGCGCTGGAACAGGTAGAAGGCAAAGCCGACGTTATCCAGGTTGAACTTCGCCAGATCGGCCTTGCCCGCCAGGAGAATATCGACGTGCTTCAACATCAGCGCGTCGGACTCGCCCTCCAGCTTCGTCGCCAACTCTCCGCGCTTGTCATCGTCCTTGCTGGCCGCGGCGGGGTCGGGATCGACGCCGATCACTTCCGGCAGGGCGTCGCTTTGCACCACCAGGAACGGGTGCAGACGGGCGGTCGGGTTCTTTTCGACGGCGTTGTCGATCTGCTTCAGTAGGTCTTTTAGTGGGTCGCTAAACTCCGTCTCTCGCGTAAACAGCATCACCATCGGCTCCAGGCCGAACTGTGAGATCGGACTGTGATAGCGATGCTTGTAGTCCTTGTTGTAATTGTTGGTGACGTTGTAGGCGTGGAAGGGTCCAGGCACGTCCGGCAGTTTCGGGTCGGTTCGTTGCGTGGTCGGCTCCTCGGCGCGGGAGGCGGCCGAGAACAGGACGAGCGTACACACGGCGACGGCGGCGAGGCGGCGCATGGAGGCAATCCTCATGGAGACGTGGACCATCTCTTTAGCATGACCGCCGGCCGGGGCGGAGTCAACGGTTGTGGGAGGTCGGAGGTCGGCGGACGCAGGGGCGCCGTTCGCGCCAGGCGGATAAGCGCCAGAGATTCCGGCGTCAGCCTTCGGGGGTGTCGAGAAGTTCCTTCAACCGCGCCGCCAGTTCTGGCGGCAGGCGGGATAGCCAGGAGGCGTCGATCAGGCCGACACCCACCATGTCCAGAACGTGAACCTGGTCCTTGCGACGGAAGGAAGTAAGCTTCATTCGGAGGAGGGCGTCAAGGTTCAGCACGCGGAAGGTCGTGGGGGATTCGGATTCCGCCACGTCCGGCGCGGGCAAGGCGTATTCCGGGCGCACCCTTTCCGCCGCAAACACGACGTGAACCGCGTCGCGCGCCTTGGCGTCCGGTTTGACGAAGAGATCGAGGCCCGTCTTTTCCAGGGCCGCCCGCGCCGCCGGCAGGTCGGCGCGACGGAGCAGGATGTCCACATCCCGCGTGTTCCGGACGGCGGCCTCATCGACGCGGGCCACCCAGGCCGCCACCGCGTTGCCGCCGATGACGGCATAAGGAACGCCGGTCTGTTCGAGCGCCGCCGTCGCGCGCGCCAGACGTTCACGGACCAGTTCCACGGCACGGACCATCCTGTCCAGCAAAAAGTCATGCAAAACGGGTGGAGTCATGTCCTCGATTGTACCCCGTCCATCCGTCCGTGTAAATGAAACGGCCCCCGACGAGATCGGGGGCCGCGGGATGGTTTCGGAGAGGAACGAACCGGCGCGGTTAGCGCTTCGCCTTGACCGCGCTGGTCTCGCAGCAGCCGCAGGCCACCGGCGTGTTGTTCATCATCACGCAGCAGGTGCAGCCGGCGCCCATCAGCGTGCTGAGGCAGTCGCAGCACGACTGGATCATCTCGCAGCACTTCTGGTCGCCGCTGGTGCAGGTGATGGTGCAACCCTTGTCGGTCATTTCGCACTTGCACAGACCCATCGTGAAGCAGCAGGTGCAGACCGTCATGCCGTTCATGACCATCGAGCAGCTGCACATGCCGCCGGCCAGCATCGTGCAGAGGTTTTGCATCATGCTGCAGGCCATCGGGTCGTCGCAGATGCAGGTCATCTTCATGCCGCCGCTGCACTTCTCCATCTTGATGGTGCAGCGCGGCACCATGACGTAGCCGGACGAACCCGGCGTCATGGACTGGCCCCCCATCGTCGGGACGCCCATGCCGGCGGCTCCCATGCCCGGCATTCCCATCCCTGTACGTTCCATCATCATCGTGCTGGACATCTCGGACTCCTTCTCACGGGTGAATCCTTCCGCCCCCGGATCGTTCCGGGGTCACAATAGTTTTGAGATTATAAGCAACCGGGTGTAAGAATTGCAACGACTTTATGGCCGCGCGACCCATTTTCTCCCGCCCCCGCGGCCGCTCCGGTCAAGCGTCCGCCGTCTTCCGGGACGATGTTATTGAGTAGCGCCGGTCCCGCCCGGCCCCCCTGCGACCTTCCGTGCGAGAAGAGGAACGCGTCATGTTCCGCAACCGTTTTCCCTCCGCCAGGCCGAACCGTCCGATCGGCGATCCGTCTCCCGCGCCCGGCGGCTTCTTCCTGTGTCCGCTGGCCTGCCTGCCCTCCGTACCGGACGCGGCCCGCCTCCAGCAGCAGGCCCTCTATGAATGGGCGTATCAGCAGGCCCGCGAGGTGCTGCGGCCGTCGATCCTGGAACGGGACCTCCTGGCCGTGTGGAATTGACCGCGCCGGCCACGACGGGTGCTTGAGGCGAACGGCCGGCGTAAGCCGGCTGATTAGGGACCGTCATCAGCCGGCTTACGCCGGCCGCTCGCCTCAATCTGGACGCCCGCGCGGCCGACTCGCCTTGTGCTTTTGGGGGAAAGTTGCCAGAATCCCGCCCCGATCCCGCTCGCCAAGGAAGGCGCCGCGCCCGGATGGGACCCGGGCGCCCGCCCAGGGAGGAGCAAGAGGCATGTCGCGCGTCGCCACGCTCACGCTTTCGGCGGTCGTCGTCCTGATCGTCGGCGTCTGGCCGATCGTCGAATATCGCAACGTCTACACCTTCGACAAGCGGCTGCGCGAAGTCGATCCCGGCCGCGTCTACCGCAGCGGCGAGATGACGGCCGCCGGCTTCGCCGACGCCATCGCCCGCTACAAGATCCGCACCATTCTCAACCTCCAGGACGATTACCCCGACCCGGACGTCACCCGCAGCTTCTGGAACTGGAACACCCTCAAGGAAAGCGAGTTGTGCCGTCAGTTGGGCGTGCGCTACGTCCTCATCAAGCCGGACCTCATTTTCCGCCGCCGCGTGCCGGCGGAACGCCCCGCCGCCGTCGACGCCTTCCTCGACCTGATGGACGACCCCGACGCCTACCCGGTGCTCATTCACTGCAAGGCCGGCCTGCATCGCACGGGCTGTCTCACCGCCGTCTACCGCATGGAGTACCAGGGATGGTCGCCGGATCGGGCGTATGACGAACTCAAGGGGAACGGCTTCGGCGACTGGGTCTGCACTTCCGGCAACGACTACGTCAACGAATACGTGCTGGAATACCGCCGCGGGCTGCGCGGCCTGAAGCCGTCGCCCATCGCCGAGGGGCCGTCATCGGTGCGTCCCAAGGGACGCAAGGGGGCCGACGGCATTGAGGACGCCGGCGCGACGGAGTAAAGCGGAGAGTTTTTCTACCAGCCCGACGCGCAAGCGAGGGTTCGGATGGAACCCCTCGCTTGCGCGTCGGGCTGGTAGCGGGGTCCACGGACGGGCGAAGCATGATCAAGCTCATGGACCGGCAGATGATTTACGGCTATTTCAAGTCGTATTTCGTCTGTCTGGCGAGCCTGGTGAGCCTGTGGGTGGTCGTGGACCTGTTCACGAACCTCGACGATTTCACGCACCATCACAAGACCTTTATCGGCGTCCTCCAGCACATCGGCGCCTACTACGGCTTCCGCCTGACGAAGATCTTCGACCAGCTGTGCGAGCCGATCGTGCTGATGGCCGCCATGTTCACGGTCGCCTGGATGCAGCGCTGCAACGAACAATATCCGCTGCTGTCGGCCGGCGTCTCGACCAAGCGGATCGTCCTGCCGCTTTTGCTCTGCGCGTCGTTCATGCTGACGCTGACGGTGGCCAACGTGGAATACGTCATTCCCGGCGTCGCCGACCGTTTGGCCTTCGACAAGGACGATCCCGGCGGCGAAAAGGAGATGAGCATCCAGGGCGTCTGCTACGAACCGAACGGCATCCACATCGGCGGCGAAAAGGCCAACCGCCGCAAACTGACCGTGACCAACTTCGAGTGCCTGATCCCCGACTCGCTGGCCGGCAACATGATCTTCCTAACCGCCGACGAGGCGGTGTACGTGCCCGGCACGGGGCCGCGCAAGGGGGGATGGGAGTTGACCAACGCCAAGCCGGCCGCGCTGGACACGTTCGGCGACGGCAGCGTTTTGGAGGTGATCGACTCCGGCCGTTATTTCCTGCACACGCGGGCGGTCGATTTCGATTCGCTGACGCGCAACCCCAACTGGTTCCTGCTGGCCTCGACGGCGCGACTGTACGAGGAGTTGCAAAAGCCGGAGTCGGGGCGGCAGGCCGGCATGGCGGTGTTGTTCCACATGCGGCTGACGCGGCCGATCCTGGGCTTCCTGCTGGTGGTGATGGGGCTGGGCGTGATCCTGCGCGACCAGAACCGCAACGTCATCATCAGCGCCGGCATGTGTCTGGTGTTGTGCGCCGTGTTCTTCGCGGCGGTGTACGCCTGCAAAATGCTCGGCGACTCGGAGGTGCTGCCGGCGGCGCTGGCGGCGTGGGCGCCGGTGCTGGTGTTCGGGCCGTTCTCCCTGGTGCTGTTCGACGCGGTGCATACCTGATGGTTGTGGAAGCCGGCTAATTCCCATGAAGGCGGTTGACGATGGCCGGCGGCGGCCGACAATGACGGGAACCTCTCCTCTCCGAACCACCCGTCGCGGAGGGCCGCCATGAAATCGCAGACCGACTACCTTACCATCCACGTCCCTTCCCGCATGGGCTTCGTGAACATCACGTCGCAAGTGCAGGAGTGCGTCGTGAAGAGCGGCGTGCGCGAGGGCATGTGCCTGGTCAATTCCATGCACATCACCTCATCGGTGTTCGTCAGCGTGGACGAGCCGGGCCTGCACGAGGACTTCCAGCGCTGGCTGGAGCACTTGGCGCCCTACGACCGCTCGCCGCAGCGCTACAAGCACAACCTCACCGGCGAACTCAACGCCGACGCCCACCTCAAGCGGCAGGTCCTCGGCCGGGAGGTGGTGCTGGCGATCACCGAGGGCCAGCTCGATTTCGGCCCGTTTGAGTACATTTTTTATGCGGAGTTCGACGGCAACCGGCCGAAGCGCGTGCTGGTGAAGATCATCGGGGAGTGACGCGGCGAGGCGAGCGGGGGGCGTAAGCCCCCTGATTCTTCACACGGTCGGCGACCGTATGCTCAATCAGGGGGCTAACGCCCCCCGCTCGCCGGATTCTTGATGGACCGCTCACGACGCCTTCTTCTGTTCCGCCTCCGGGTACTTGATGCGCGAGTGGTACAACGCGATCAGCCCCTTGCACAGGCTCTCCTCGACGACGTGCAGTTCCGTCAGCGTCAGGCCGCTCTCCTCGAACTGCCCGTCCAGCAGCCGTTTCATCAACATGTCGCGCACCAGCTTCCGCAGGCTGCCCGGCGTCGGGTTGGACAGCGCCCGGCTGGAGCTCTCCACGGCGTCGGCCAGCATGACGACGCCGTTCTCGCGCGTCATCGGCTTCGGCCCCGGGTAGCGGAACGTCGGCTCCAGCGGGTGCGGTTGGCCGTCGCAGGCCGGCGCGTTGCCCAGGCCTTCCTGCTGTTTCAGCGCTTGCCGATAGAAATACTCCACCAAGGTCGTGCCGTGGTGCTGCTGGATGAAGTCGATGATCGGCCGCGGCAGCCGGTACTGCTCGGCCAGGGCGACGCCGTCCTTGACGTGGCCGATGATGACGAGCGTGCTCAGGGCCGGTTCCAGGGCGTCGTGGCGGTTCTCGCCGGTCTGATTCTCGATGAAATAGTGCGGCTTGAGCATCTTGCCGATGTCGTGGAAGTAGCTGCCGACGCGCGTCAGCAGCGGGTTGGCGCCGATGGCCTCGGCGGCCGGCTCCGCCAGCGTCGCCACCGTCATGCTGTGCGTGTAGGTCCCCGGCGCCCGCCGCACCAACTCCTGTAACAGCGGGTGCGAGCCGTCGGCCAGTTCGACCAGGCTCACGTCGGTGACGATGGTGAAGCAGTATTCCACCAGCGGCAACAGGCCGCTGACCACGAAGCCCGCCAGCAGGCCCCAGAGCAGGCCGCGGCCGGAGTCCCAGACGATCATCTGCCACGTCTGTCCGCTGTACAACTCCGTGGCGATCGTCATGGCGAGGTAGGCCGCGCCCGCGACGCCGCCGACCTCGACCAGCCGGGTGCGCGTGCGGACGTTGCCGAGGATGAGCACCGCCGTCGCCTGGCCGCCCATGGCCACCAGCAGGTCGCTGAGCCGGCCGCCGACGGTGATGACGGCGGCCAGGGTCAGACTAAGCGACATGAGCAGGGCGAATTGGGGGTTGTAGGCGATGGTGAGGATGAGGGCGGTGACGGTGAGCGGGACCAGGATGGCGCACCAGGGAGCGTGGTTGAGCAGCAGCGCGAGGACGAGCGTCAGCAGCACCAGGGCGCAGACGCCGACCACCTTGGGTAGGTCGCGCGCCAGGCTGTGCTGGAAGCGCACGACGTAGATCACCACGAGCATCGACAGCTGGGTGAGCAGCAGGAAGAGGGCGACGCCGCGGCCGATCTGGTCGGCGGTGGAGCGGCTGTTGAGGAAGACGTCCGACTCGACTTCAAGAAGAGCGTATTGCGCCTCCGTGACCGGCTTGGCGCGCTGGACGAGGAGCGAGCCTTGTGCGTAGCGTTCAATAACGGGTGCGACGGCCTCGCGCACGCAGGCGATGCGCTCCTCGGTGCGTTCTTCCGGCGGCAGGCCTTCGACGGCCTCGGCGCGCAACTCTTCGGTCTTGACCTGATTGACGATCTCAAAATAAACGCGCGCCCGCAGGTCGTGGGGGCAGATTTCGCCGACGCGGTGCGGCTGCGGCGTGCCCCAGGCGACGGCCAGCAGCGTGGCGCCCAGGGCCGTGATCAGTACGCAGCCCAGACGGAGCAGCACGCTGCGGCGGTTGAGCTGCGTCAGCAGCGGTTCCTCGCTGCGGGACGAACGCCGCCGGCCATTCCATTGGCCGATGCGCGTGGGCTTCTTTTGGGGAGCAAACATAGATCATTCGTGGCGCGTGGCGCGTGGCGCGTGGCGCGTGAAGACGGGTATCCGTTTCTTGTCTTCACGCGCCACGCGCCACGCGCCACGCGCCACGATTACTCCTTCTTCTTGCGGGGCCTATCATCCTCATAGGCCCGCAGGATTAGCTGAACCAACGGGTTGCGCACGATATCCGCCTCGCCCAGGTGGATGACGGCGATCTGCTCGATGTCGCGCAGCCGTGCCACGGCGTCGGTCAGACCGCTGCGCGTCTGCTTGGGCAAGTCCACCTGCGTCACGTCGCCGGTCACGATGATCTTCGAGCCGTGGCCCATCCGCGTCAGGAACATCTTCATCTGCGGCACGGTCGTGTTCTGCCCCTCGTCCAGGATGATGACGGCCTGGTTAAGGGTCCTGCCCCTCATATATGCCAGAGGGCAAATCTCGATAATATCGTTTTCCATGTAGCGCTTGACCTGATCCGACTCCATCATGTCGTTGAGCGCGTCGAACAGCGGCCGCAGGTACGGGTTGATTTTGGCCACGATGTCGCCGGGCAGGAAGCCCAAACGCTCGCCGGCCTCCACCGCCGGCCGAACCAGCACGATCTTTTTCACCGCGGCCTGGCGCAGCAGGCTCACGGCCATGCCCACCGCCAGATACGTTTTCCCCGTGCCCGCCGGGCCGATGCACACCGTCAGGTCGTGTTCGCGCATGGCCCGGACGTAGCGGGCCTGGCCGTCGGTGCGCGGCCGCACGAAGCGGCTGACGTTGTCCGGCAGCTTTTCATTTTGCGCCCCGATGCGCTCGCCGCCCTGCGTCACCACCTCCAGGACCGTCTTCACGTCTTCGCCGGAAAGACTGCCCTGGTCGCGCAGCATCTGCCGTAGTTGGGCGAACACGCGCTGCGCCTGGGCCAGCTGCTCGTCGGTCCCTTTGATGAGGACCTGATCGCCGCGGCCGACGAGTTGTTGTACGCCCAGCGCGGTGCGGACCTCCTTCAAATGGAGGTCGCGGCTGCCGAACAGCAGGATCGCTTCTTCACGGCCGTCGAGGGTAATGGTCGCTTCGCTCATCATTGGTTCCGTCACAAAAGTCGGGAGGTCTCTACCCTTTCGACACGCAAACCGCAAGAGCGGGTTCACGCGGAGACAAGGAGACAGGGAGACAAGGAGACAAGGAGAACCCATAGTGCCCCCGTCCCGGCTACCCGATAAGACCCCGCTCCCCCATTTACTCCTTGTCTCCTTGTCTCCTTTACCACCGCAGCCACAAGTACGCGACCGGCGCCGCGAACAGGATGGAATCGATCACGTCCAGCACGCCGCCGAAGCCCGGTACGGTGTCGGCGGCGTCCTTGCGGCGGCAGTCGCGCTTGATCAGCGATTCGGCCAGGTCGCCCAGTACGCCGGCCAATCCGACCGTCAGTCCGAACCCCACCGCCGCCCAGTCGCCGCCCCGTAGCACCGAACTCTGGGCGGCCGGGTCGAAGGCGGGGTCGTAATGGACGGTCTGAAGCAGCGGGTTGAGGATTCGGTTGAGGAGGACGGCCGTCGCCAGCGCCCCCAGCAGTCCGCCGGCGAACCCCTCCCACGTCTTCTTCGGGCTGATGGCCGGCGTCATACGATGGCGGCCGATCAGGCGGCCGGTGAAGTACGCGGCCACGTCGCCGAACTTGGGCACGAAGATGGCCATCGTGAGCGCCCCGTGCGGAGGCCCGGGGTACGGGGGCGGCGCCGGCCAGCGCAGTTGCACGAGGAAGCACGGCAGCAGCCCCAGGTAAGCGACGAACCACAACGCCAGGGCGATGCGCGGCACGGCGCCGGAAGAGTCCTTGTACCGCGGCATCTCGGCCACGAACGCCGTCATGGCGACGGCGGCGAACGTGAACGTCACGAACTGCCACGGGTCCAGACCGAACTTCTCCTTCGCAAGCCCGGCGCCGCCGAGCCAGTAGTCGAGGATATGCACCGGCCAGTTTGCCAGGAGCACGGCGAACACGCCACCGATGCAGAGCCAGAACGGCGGCCGGTGCGGCAGAACCTGGAGCAGCCGGTGCAGCTCGGTGCAGGCGGCCACCGCCAGCAACAGGAAGACGATCAGCAGGAACGGGTAGAGCGGATCGAGGTAGAGGTCGGCGACGAGCATGCAGCCCGCCAGCACGGCCATGATGGTCCCGACGATGATGCGCGTGCGCATTACTCGCAACCGTCCGGGGACCGCCGTCAGGTCAGGCCGCCGAAACGGCGTTCGCGCGCGGCGTAATCGCGAAGGGCCTGGTGCAACGTCGCACGGTCGAAGTCGGGCCAGCACCGGGGCGTCACCCATAATTCCGAATACGAGATCTGCCAAAGCAGAAAATTACTGATGCGCATCTCGCCGGCCGTGCGGATGAGCAGGTCGGGGTCGGGCGTCCCGGCGGTGTAGAGGGCGCCGCTGATGGCGGCCTCGTCGATTTTTTCCGGGTCGAGCACGCCGTCGCGGGCCTGCCGGGCCAGTGCGCGCACGGCGTCGATCAACTCGGTGCGGCCGCCGTAGTTGATGGCCAGACACAGCCCCATGCCGGTGTTGTCCTGACTGAGACGAATACTCTCGTCGATCTCCTTGAGCACGCGATCCGGGAGGCCGGCGCGACGGCCGATGACGCTGAAGCGGATGTTCTGGTCGAGGATCTCGCGGCGCTCCTGGATGAGGTATTGTTCGAGCAACGCCATGAGGAAGTCGAGTTCCGTCTTGGGCCGCTTCCAATTTTCGCTGCTGAGACAGTAGAGCGTGAGCTGGCCGACGCCGAGCCGGCAACACTCCTCGACGGTGGCGCGCACGCTGTCGGCGCCGCGGACGTGGCCCTCGGCGCGCGGCAGGCCGCGCTGCTGCGCCCAGCGGCCGTTGCCGTCCATGATGACGGCGATGTGGTCTGGCAGACGCGCGGGATCCAAGCCGGCCTCGGCCAGCCGTTGCAGCGCATCCGGTTTCAACGTCGAAGTCGCGGGCAAACGCCTGGCCCTCTTCGATTCGGCGGTGAGCGTCAGCCACCCTATGGGTGCCTGTTAGGGAGAGTGGGCAAAGGAACAACACATCGAAGATCGCTTGGTTTCTTTCGCCCTCCTTCGACGGAATGTTTGCGTTGAACAGTTACCTAGCCAACTGCTGCCTGATCGCTGCTGATAGTTCCGCGACCTTACTCGCGCCACAGTAAGTGGACGTAGATAGTAGCTTTTGTGATCGGACTCCACGTGCTGCACACAACATGCATGGTCGTAAAAACGGTTGCGATGTCCACCTTGTCCCGCATAAACACATGGAAGGTCAGGTTTCGACCGCTGCCCTTCAAGGAGGCCATTTTCGTTAGCTGATCGGGTGAAATTGGATATCCGAGCGTGCCATAAAGCCTCCCGCTCGCGTCCATTGTCATGCAGAAATCGCCGTTCGCCGGATCCACCAACCCAGACGGCACATAGACTAGATACGGTTGGCGACAGAGCGAAGAGGGTACAAAGATAACCCAGAACGACACAATCAAATGTACAGCAAATTCCATCGCCTTCTCCTTGTGCCCTACTTAGGAACCCCCAGAATGGGATTGGGGTACTGGATTTTTCCGGTCCACTTCACGTCACCGACCTGGCCGGAGGCAGGCAGGTCGTAGCCGAGGTAGCCGCGGTACAGGTTCGCACCGGCGGCGTAATCCGGCAGCTTGACCGGCTTGTCACCCCCTGTGACGGTGTATGCGACGCTATTTGGCTTCCCGACTCCGTTCCAGGTTGTGGATGCGGACCAGTTTATTTCATAGACCGCCTTGCCATTAACGACTAAGAAGAGGTCAAAGGTCTGGTCCACTCTCGGGTACTGTGCCGTCACAGGCGTCGTCGGGCCATCCACCCAGGTCAGGGCGGTGTCCGCTCTCTCATGGAATCCGCCTTCGTCAGTCAGGGGCGTTTCCTCGGCGGTATCAAGGGCCCACTCTCCGTATTTCCCGTAGATGGGGTTGGTCAGCCTAAAGACCCCGACGGAAGTTAGAGTCGCAGCCGTGAGCGGGTTGGTTTGCAGCAGAGAGTAGCTCAGTCCCCCTAGACCCGCTTTCCCCGGGCTGTAGGTGTCAAGCGGAGACGATATCAGACCGTTGTTATCCAACATTGTGCCCGCAGCATCCTTATAGCGATCAATCTTCACGAATTGAACCCAGTAGGTGTCAGCCATGTCGGCTATATCCTTCGGATTATTCTGGTCGGCCGCGACCTTGAACCGCGCAAATTTAGCGAGATTACCACCTGCTTTATAGTTTACTACGTCGGCGGTGATGGTGGCCGTTCCGCTGCCGAAGGGGATCTTGTTGTTCTTGAGCGTTTTGGTGAAGTCGGTGATCACATTGTTGAAATCGCCGGGGAGTTTGTTTTGAGCCAGGCCGGTCGGGTCGGTCGCGTTCGTGGGGTCATTGCCCACGAAGCGGTACAGTTCGGCGTCGCCCGCGGCGAAATCGCTGGGATCCACCGTGCTCCAGCGGCCGTTCGTCGGTTCGTACATCTGCGCACCCCTTGTTCTCGTTGACAGCCTCAGTTGACATGGATCCTTCTGCATTCGGCCCCTGCCGATCGGGCCAGGCGCCGCGTTTTCGATACTCTATCGCTCATTAGAACCGATGGCACACATCCAGCCGATCCGCCCACGAGTGTACTATTAGCTGGCGGGGAGCCCGCACCAGTGGGCTATTCTGCCGCAGCGGTGTCCACCAGCGAGCGTCCACCTCCGAGTCTTTCAGCACGTTGTCCATCGTTTCGACACACAGTATATTCTGCTCCAGGTCCAAGGGCAAGCCGCTCGGATAACGGCGCCGATGCGCCTGGAGAAAAATTTGGGGGAAGCGAGGCGGTTTGCGTGCGTTCACCTCATCCAACCAATTGTTGTATTCCGTCACCAGTGTGCCCATATGGAAGCCATTCTCCGGGCATTCGCCGGCGGCCCAGGCGAGAGAATCGACGGCTTGTCGACGCCGTCCCGCCGCGAGGCATCCATGAGCGCGTGCCACCAAAAACACGCCCAGTTCGTCTCGCGGGGACTTTGAAATCATGAACCTGCCCTGCTTCTCCTTTTCCGGATCCTGGCCGTGCCGCCGGTAATGCTCGTCCGGCGGAAAACCGACCCCGGTGAAGCTTGCTTCCGCGTTGAAGCGCTCGCCGGCCGGGTCGTCCCAACGGCAGAAAAAGGTGCGACCACTTCGGCCCCCACGACGACACCAGCTTCAATGGGTAGCCGAGCCTCCGGCCGATGGCCGTGTACAGGACCGGGAGCGAACCGCAGGTTCCTCCGTCGCCGAACAGCGCCGTGTGGACGAACGAGTCCTCCCAAGTCCACACGGAGTCATCCGGGATTTTAGCCGGGTTGTAGCGTATCTTGGCGCCTTTCCACAGGCACGTAAACATGGCCCGCATCCGATACACGCCAGGGCTGTCGCCCGAATTCGCCGGATCGGGATGGGCCAAACAGTATTCGGTGTACCGCCGCACCCAGTCGGTTAGTCGGTTGACCTCCGCGATACAGCGCGCCCGATCGATCTTCTCGGCCCCCGGCAACCCGGCGGTGCAGGCGAGGTGCGTTTCCAGGATGTCGTAACGGCCCAGCCCCTCGTCGGAGAAGTGGGCCAGCTTCCGAAAGTCGAGCGGCGCCAAATCTTCTTCAAGCTGCCGTCGCAGCATGGCATTAGCCTGTTGCGGAGGCATATGCATCGGCAGCTTATGCATCGGCGCGCCCCCTAGCAAGTGCAAATGGTGGATATTCTTCGCCGCACGTTCTCCGGTCGCTCGCGCTCCCGGCTCGCCCCACTTAGCGCATGTCAATCGTCTGCGCCCGATCCGGCCCCACCGACACGATGGACGCCGGCAGCCCCAGCAACTCACTCAGCCGGTCGATGTAACGCCGCGCCGCGGCCGGCAGGTCGGCCGGCCGACGGGCGCCGCTCACGTCCTGCGGCCAACCGGGCAGCGTCTCGTAGACCGGCTTGCAGCGGTCCAGCAGGAACGAATCGCTCGGGAAATAGTCGAGCCGCCGGCCGTCCAGTTCGTAAGCGACGGCGATCCGCAACTCGTCCAGTCCGCTCAACACGTCCAGCAACATCACCGCCAGCTCGTCCGCGCCGCCGACGGCCGCGGTGTAGCGGGCGGCCATGGCGTCGAACCAGCCGCAGCGGCGCGGCCGGCCGGTCACGGTGCCGTATTCGCGGCCGGTGCGGCGGATGCGTTCGCCGACGCCATCGGGGCCGTCGTTCAGCTCGGTCGGGAAAGGGCCGCGGCCGACGCGCGTGGAATAGGCCTTGATGACGCCGACCACGCGCTCCAGATTCCGGGCCGGCACGCCCGAACCGCTCCAGACGCCAGCCGTCGAGCTGTTGGAACTGGTGACGTAGGGGTAGGTGCCGTGGTCCACGTCGAGCAGACTGCCCTGCGCCGCCTCGAACAGGATGCTTTTGCCGGCGCGCAGGCCGTCGTGCAGCAGACGGGTGGTATCGACAATGTGCGAATTCATCTGGGCGGCGTACTCGGCGTATTCCCGACAGAGGGCGTCGGCGTCGAACTGCTTGGCGTCGGCGGACAGCGCGCGCAGCAGCCGGTTCTTGCGCGGCACGACGACGCCCAGCCGCTCGCGGAGGTGTTCCGGGTGCAGCAGTTCGCCGACGCGGACGCCGGCGATGCGGCCGACCTTGTCTTGATAGCAGGGGCCGATGCCGCGGCCGGTGGTGCCGATGGCCTGTTCCGCGCCCGCCTCGTTGAGGCGTTCCTCTTCCATGTGGTAGGGGAAGATGACGTGGGCGTGGTCGCTGACGACGAGGTTGCCGCCGACGGGGACGCCGGCCGTGCGGAGGTTGGCGACCTCTTCGAGGAAGCGCGGCGGGTAGACGACGACGCCGTTGCCGATCACGGAGGTGACGTTAGGTCGGAGGACGCCGGTCGGCAGCAGGGAGAGTTTGAAGGTGCGGTCGCCGTGGACGACGGTGTGGCCGGCGTTGGCGCCGCCGTTGTAGCGGACCACGAAGTCGTGCCGGTCGGTGAGCAGATCGACGATCTTGCCCTTGGCCTCATCGCCCCATTGCAGGCCGACGACACAGGTGCAGGCCATCGCGGGTGTACCTATTCCGGGGGAGGCCGGATGTCCTTTCCGGGGCGACATAAAAAACGCCCGGGGCCGCCGAGGCCACAGGCCGTTGGATGGGCGTCTTCCAAACAAACACCCGATTTCTACCGCCCGCCCATCTTACCGTCAAGGGCGATGTCGGGCGCCGGGGTTGGCCAGGGTGTGCCTCCGGAATTAGGCGCCCGTCGCCGAGGCGGCCCGTGCTCAAGCACGGGCCTACACGCCGAAGCCCCGTGAACGGGGC
>Ga0182024_10009598_pt1 | contig 19975 bp, 15 predicted proteins | sample P32metaG_FD_120480 | JGI IMG/M metagenome (GOLD analysis project Ga0182024, IMG submission 120480) | Permafrost microbial communities from Stordalen Mire, Sweden - P3-2 metaG (Illumina Assembly) | ecosystem: Environmental > Terrestrial > Soil > Wetlands > Permafrost | place: Sweden: Stordalen... | reverse complement strand
GCCATGAGATTGCCGATCTCAACCAGGAAGGTATCGCGAAATGTGTCGCGCTGCACGATGTCATTGATTTGCGCACCGCGAATGATGTCGCCCAGCATGCCGAGCACGACACGCATGGCGTTGATCTCGTCGGGATGAACTTCAGCATAGCGCGCCAGGCTGACAGAGCCCATTGTGCGGCCGTGCAGGACCAACGGCATGGTAATGGTGGGCAGAAGCTCTTGCGGCTCGTCGCGGGCGGCCCGATACTCGCAAATCGATGTGACGTTGGGATCGAGCGGATTGGTCAGCATGACCTGGCAGGTCTCGGCGTGAAACGCTTCGCCCAGATCCTTGACGGTGGTCTCAAGAATTTTCTTAAGATCCCGGACACCGTTTAACTTTGGAATCAGGTCATAGCTTCGCCGATAATCGTCGTAGCGCTCGCCACCGTGGCTGGTCATGTACGCCTTCCGTCCTTTTGGGCGGGACACTGTCGATATTAGCTGTTCCCCGACCGCCGAAGAATCACGCTATAACTTAGTATCCCAAATTTCATCTCAAAATAAACGGTGTTTCAAACGCCCGTCCACCTGGATAAAGCCAGGGCGACGATCTCAGCCACATTCTTAGCCAAAAGAGTTTGCGGCAGTGCTGATAATTCAATCCAGCGGGCGCCATGCACTTCGTCGGTCTGGATCAGGGGCGGCAGCTCGCCGCCCGGCTCGGGTACGCACAGGTAGGCGATGTCGAGATGATACAGATCGTTGCCTGACTCGCGCGCCCTGACGGTCTGGAGACAAAGCGGCTGGGGCAGGAAAAACGCCTCCGCGTCGCCAGTGTCGGGCATGGCGCCCAAGGAGAGGGCGCGCACCGCAACTCCCGTCTCCTCCAGGGTTTCCCGGATCGCCGCCTGATGGGGCAGCTCACAGCCGAGCAAATGCCCGCCAGGCGGCAGCCAGGCGCCAATTCGCTTATGATGGACGAGCAAGATCCGATCGAAAGCCAGAACCACCGCGCTAGCCGTCAAGTGCCAGGGGAGATCGAGCGGCGCCGGAATAAGATGCTGGAAAAGGTTACGTTTCTCGGTAATGTGGAATTCCACTGATATGAGTCCGTTGCAACTGGTTGATTGTCCCTCAGATAAACCTCAGTCGCGGTGGCAATCCAGGTAAAATAGCTCCCATGGAGTAGAGCCTTGTTTGACGCGCCTGCGACCAAACCACAATCAGTCGGCGATCTTATCGGTCGCGCCTTCCGGTTTTACCGGATCAACGTGCCCCTGGTCATGCAAATTTTGATGTGGCCGACCGTGATCAGCATTGCCGGCAAAGTGGCGATGCAATGGGGTTTTGCCACGATCGCACGCAAGGAATGGGCGGCAATCATACCGGCCGGCACCGCCATCGGCATCGGCTGGATAGTCACTGTGATCGCCATTTTTTATCTGACCATTCGCCAACTGGCACTGGTTCGCATCGCCAACGGCTTTAGCGAGAATTTCAAAGAAGCGTACGATTTTCTGCACAAACGAATCTGGGTGATCATTTTGTTGATGCTGCTCGGTTATCTGATTGCTTGCGCCGCAATCGGTGTCTGGCTCGTCGAGATGGTCTTATGTGCACTTCTTTTCAAAGCCGGAACGGCGATGATTGTGGTCGGCTCGGTAGGCTTTCTGATCGGCATTTTTGGCATGACGGTGTCGGTGTTGATTTTCTGGCTTGTCGGACTTGTCGTTCTGGCGGTCGTCGCTTGTGAAGACAGAGGCATTGGTTCGGTGATCAGCCGCGGGTTTTCGCTGCCCATGCGCGATTTTGGCCGCACGCTTTTGCTGGGCCTGCTATTGTTCATCACCGTCTCCGCGCTCTCTTATCCACTTTCCTTGCCGGCTGTGGGAATTACGTTCTTCGAGTTTTTCCGGCACGGCATGTCAGCCGAACATATGACCGATCCCTCCAAGATGCCGATGTATGTGCTGGTTTTGACTCAGGCATGGGAATCGCTGGTGAACATGCTTTTGTGGCCGGTGACCTGGTTGACGTATGGTCTTTTCTACTACGATTTGCGAGTCCGCCAGGAAGGACTCGACGTCTTGCAAAACTTGAGATTGTTGGAGCAGCGCAGCGCGTCCTAGGATGGATTTTCATGACATAACACCGGTGATCCAGGAGGTAGCGAACAACTACCGCTATCACAAGCCGCCCAACTTCATCATCTTCGTCCAGGACATCATTGAAAAGTTGCTGCGCTTGTTGCGAGATCTTCTCAGCTCGCTGCGCATTTCCGTGCCCGGTTTCGCCGACACACGCATGGTCGGCAACTTCATGCAGTTCGTCTGGTTCGGCGCCGGCGCCTTAGCCGTGGTGGCTTTGATTTACTTTGTCTGGCGCCGATTGAATCAGTTAAATGTGCTGGCGCTGCAAGCAAGACGCGGGCAGAGTTCTTCTGAGACGATGCTGGATGCAGCCGCCTGGCGCGCGCAAGCAGACCAGTTGGCGGCAGCAAAGCAGTGGAAAGAGGCTTGTCGCGCGCTTTATTTTTCGCTGTTGAAGCGGCTGGATGAAAAAGGCGTGGTAGAGTTCATGCCCACTCGCACGAACTATGAGTATTGGTACGCATTGGCTCGCAACAAAGCGATCGCCATGCACTTTCGCGCCATCGCCAACATCGTCGAATCTTCGTGGTTCGGCAACCGCAACGCCACCGCGGTGGATTTTGCCGAATGCCAAAAGTTTCTCGCTCAAGCTGAAGACGAGATTGAGAAGGTGCATGAGGAGGCGAAAGCAGCCAAGGCGGTGGCGGCATGATCGACTCAGCCCCGCAACTGCCGAACGCCTTGCAGATGAAAACGATCGCAGTGGACATGCCGTCTCTGAAAAAACGGCTGCTCGTCCAGATATGCACTCTTTTGCTCGTCAGCTTCGGGGCGGTGGTCACCGGTATGACCGTCGATCAGCAGATGGATAATTTTATGCCGGAATCGCATACATTGCCCTCGGTGTTCAATCACAAACCGAGCGGCACCTCAGGCGTGATGGAGATCGCCACCAAGGCCGGCATCAATTGCAAGGAATGGGTTTTGCCATATCGCCAGTTGCCACTAATCAATGGTGCCCTGGTGATCATTTCCCCGTCTGAATCGCTGGCGGATTTTGAATCCAAGCAAATTCTCAACTGGGTGAAACGGGGCAACGATTTGATCTACATCGATCATTTCGATTACAAATTCACTCGGCGGCTGCTAAAAGAGCTCGAAGTCGATGCCACTGAAGGCACGTCGCTGGTCGATTCAAAAGTAGCATTGACCGGCTCGAAGCCTGAGTTTTCCCACGTAAACGCTCTGACGATCACCAGCGACATGCGCCTGACCGGGGCACCGCCATTGATATCAGACACCAGCGGCATTCTCTTTAGCTCGCTCAAACACGGCCGCGGTCGAATCATCATCGGCACTGTGCCCAGCCTGGTTTCCAATCGCCGGCTGGCGGTGCCGCAAGACTGGCCCAATTTCCAATTTTTCGTCAACTGCTTGCGCACCGCTCATGGTGACGTTTGGTTCGATGAGCGTTGCCATGGTTTCAGCAACAACGCCAATGTCTTCGTCTATTTAATGCGCGGCGCCACTGGAGCCGTGGTGCTGCAACTGTTGCTGGCTCTGGCCATAGGCGTCATTAGTTCCAGCCAGCGATTTGGTCGCCGCGAGCTGCTGCAAGACAAGCGCAAAAACTCCAATTTAGAATTTATCTACGGACTTTCCAATGCCTATAAGCGAGCCAAAGCAAACGGCGCCTCGCTTGAGATCATCGGCACGGCCTTCCGCACCAAACTTTGCAAAGCGCTGGGCATATCGCCGTACGAGCCGACTGAGCCAGTGTTGGAAGCCTGGAGGTCGAGCATTCTGGCCACGGATAAACTGAAAGAGCCTGTTTCACAGTTTCTAAGAGACTATGACTTGGCTCTGGGCAATACCGGCGCAGTGACTCCGTCCGAGCCCGGCCAAAAAGCGCCGCAACCCGAGCAACGGCGCAACCCGAGTGACAATGAAACCAAAGCCTTAATAGTCATGTGCGATAAGATTACTGAGCAACTGAAGAGAGCCTTGACCCAATCCATGGTGGCAACCGGCGAGACAACTGATGACGACAAAAATAGCTGAAGTATTTGGTAACTTGCGCTCACGCGTCAACGAAATAATTGTCGGTCAGGAGATGGTGATCGACCAGATTCTGGTGGCGCTGCTGGCTGATGGACATGTGCTGCTCGAAGGCGTGCCCGGCACCGCCAAGACGATGTTGGTGAAGACGCTGGCCAGTTTGATCGGCACGGAGTTCGGGCGCGTGCAACTGACTCCCGACATGCTGCCCTCCGACATTCTCGGCACCAGCGTCTATGACTTGACGTCGAAAACTTTCAGTCTCAAGCGCGGCCCGATTTTCACCAGCATGCTTTTGGCCGACGAAATCAACCGGACGCCGCCCAAGACACAGTCTGCGCTTTTGGAGGCGATGGAAGAGCGTCAGGTGACCCTCGACGGCAACACCGAAAAATTGTCCGACCTTTTTATGGTGGTGGCGACGCAGAACCCGATTGAGTTCGAGGGCACATATCCATTGCCGGAGGCGCAGCTCGACCGGTTTATGGTCAAGGTTGTGATCGGCTATCCTGGCGCTGAAGCAGAGCGGCTGATGTTGGGCAACTGGCAAAAGGGACTCTACAAACGCACCGCACCATCGGTGACACCAATCACAACGGCGCACGATATCATCGAATGCCGCCAGTTGCTGGATCAAATCAAAGTCGAGGACAGCATCATCAGTTATCTGATCGACCTGGTCGGTAAATCGCGCTCTCTGTCCGATCTGCATCTTGGCGCCAGCCCGCGGGCGGCGCTCAGCTGGCTGGCAGCGGCCAAATCACATGCAGCAATTGAAGGCAAAGATTTCGTCACGCCCGACAATATCAAATTCGTCGCGGAGCCGGTCTTGCGCCACCGTTTGATTCTGACAGCCGAAGCGGAGTTAGATGGGGTGACGCTGACTCAAGTGATCGGCAATCTGCTCAGGCAAATTCCTGTTCCGCGATGATGCCGTGATCGCCACCAAATACACATATCTGATGCTGATTGTGATCGCCGCCGTGTTTGCGCTTTCGCAGGTGCTGCCCTGGTTGCGCACCGCCGGACTGGCTCTCGATTTCACCTTCTTGATTCTGCTCGTTGTCGACTATCAACTGACGGCCCGACCGAAACTGATTTCAGCCACCAGAGATATTGCCGAGCGCCTGTCGGTCGGGCGCGCCAATGATGTGACGATCAAAGTGTTCAACCAGGGCACGAGCAAAATGTTGTGCATGGTCAAAGACGATTATCCCACCAGCCTCAACGCCGACGTGGGCGAATTCGTCTTCGAGCTGCCCGCCAACGGTTTGAGCACGCTGCGCTACACAGTTTTACCCAGACGGCGCGGCAGTTATCAATTCGACAACATCAACATTCGCTACCGCAGCTTTCTTGGTTTTCTCTGGCGGCAAGTGAAAGTGAAAGCGCAAAAGCAAGTCAAAGTTTACAGCGATCTCAAAGCGCTGTACGACCTGTCGATCAAGTTGAGCCATTCATCCGAGCTGGGTGAACTGCATCAGCGTAAGCGCGGGCAGGGAACCGATTTTGCCAGCCTGAAGGAATACACGGTCGGCGATGACTCCAAAAGCATCGATTGGAAGGCGACGGCGCGCCGCGATCGTCCGGTGATCCGCACTTACGAGGCAGAGCAAGAACAGCGCTTGTGCATCCTCATCGACGGCGGGCGCATGATGTGCTCCGATCTGGAAGGTTTGACGCGCTTCGATCATGCGCTCAATGCGGCTCTGTGTCTCGCTTTGACCGGATTGAGCCACAACGACCAGGTGGGTGTCGGCATTTTCGCCGACAAGCCGCTGATGTATCTGCCGCCGCGCCGTGGCAAAGGCTATCTTAAGAACATACTGGAAGCATCGTTCGATGTCGAACCGAAGATCGTCGAACCAGATTATGTCGGCGTCCTTTCTTACTTTGCCTCGGCGCAAAAAGGGCGATCGCTGATCGTGGTATTGACCGACCTCACCGACCCCACCGGCTCACAAGCACTTCTGGCTGGCTTAGCCAGTCTCTCTACGAGACACCTGCCGTTTTGTGTGACGCTTAAAGACAGACAAATCAATAAAGTGGCGAACTCCAGCACCGTGTCTGATGGCGTGAGCAAAGATTTGAAGCTGGTGACGATGGAGGAGATTTATCAGCGCGCTGTAGCCACGGATCTTCTGGCTCAGCGTGAACTGGCCTTGTCGGTGCTGCAGAGGCGCGGCTGCCTCGTGCTGGACTGTCCGCCTCAGGAGCTTTCTGATAAGCTGGTCGAAGCCTATTTAGAAGTAAAAACGCGTGCACGTTTGTGAACAGACTCCCGGCAACGGCATCTCGCTTCTTTTTCCTCGCCACCATCGCTCTTTGCAGTTTCTGCCTCACCTCTTGCTCGACGGCCCAGCACGATCAGAGTTGCAAAAATTACATGACGCAAGCGACCAGTGCGTATCGCAATGGCGACTACACTCAATCACGCGGACTGCTCAGTTCTGCAATCGAAGAGGCGCAGCAGGCGGGCGATCCGAGCACTTTGCCCGGGACACTTTCGCGAGCGGGGGAAATGCTTGCGGCAGAATCGAGAGCGGCAGACGCAGAACAATACTTGCGGCGGGCGATCAAAATCTACGATGAAATGTTGGCAAAGAAAACGGCGGACGCGCAAGTGATTCAAAGAAACCGGGTCAGGGATCTGGGCGTGCTGGCACTTGTTTTGAAAGCGCAAAACCGCCTGATGGAATCGGCACAGGCCGACAGGGAATTTCTGGCAGTGGCGCCTGAATTAGTCAATCTGCAGGCTCGAACTAAAATCCTCCACAATTATGTGGACGATTTGCGCCAGCTCGGACAGGCGGACCAGGCTGACAAGGCGCAGGTGGATGAGGCTCTCAAGGACCCGGAATTGAATCAGTCGAATACTTTTAAGAGCGGCGTTGAATTGCTGCATCTGGGCAAAGTGGACGAGGCGTACGTAGACTTTAGCGTGTTGGAAACGTTGGCCCGCCGCCGCCATCAAGCCGACTGGCAGCAGCAGAGCGCGCATTGGTTAGCACTTTGCCAACTCTACCGGCAGCAGTACCAGTCCGCGCAAACATACGCGCAAGAGTCGATCGATCTGGCCAAAGATGCCAAATTAGGAAAGAAACAAAAGCTTGCGCAGTCGATGACTGTGCTGGCGATTGCCCTGGAAGGCGAGGGCAAAGCCAACGAGGCGAAGTCTCTGGCTGCTCAAGCGGTGGCGCTGGACAAAGCGACAGTGGCGGATATTTATGGCGCGCTGGCGTCGAGCTGTTACAGTACGCAAAAGTACTGGCAAGCAGAAACATTTGCCACTAAGGCGTTGGCGCTCAGCGACGGTGATTCAGGCAGGTCGCGGTATAAGCTTATGAAGCAGCTCGCAGCAGCGCAATCAATGGAAAAAAAATATGCCAGGGCGGTGAAAACACTTGAGAGTGCCCTGCCGCTCGCACCGCCGGGCCGCCCCCGCGCAGACACACTCCACATGCTAGCTTTCTGCTACTTTATGGAGCAGAATTTTCCCCAAGCAATCAAGTACGATCGGCAATCGATCGCCTTGCGAGAGAAGCTGCAGCTAGACCCTGACCTCGAGTTGCATTGCGACATTGGCAACCTGGCTTTTTGCTTGATGACGCAAAACCAGTACAAAGAAGCGGAGCCCCTCTGGCAACGGGCGCTGGCTGAAGCGCGACTGGTCGCCCCTCAGGTGGGCCAGCGCATGGCCGATAACGTACTTGCCGATTTCGAGCATCGGCTCGGACAAACATATGCGGCAGAGGGAAAATACGCCCAGGCCAGCGATGCGTACGAGCACATCACTCCAACTTTCGCCAGAGCAGGCGGAGAAGATTATCGCCAGGTATTGAAAGAGTTCGCCGACGTGCTGCGCAAATTACACCGCAATGCGCAAGCGGAAGCGTTGGACAGAACTCGCGCGCAGGTTCACTAGCAAAGGATTCCGACGCCGGCGGTTGCCGATAACGAGAGGTCGAGCTGAGAGTCATGCCTGTCTCAGGTTTCACAAAGCGATTTACAGGCTTATCTGGAGCAAGCCGATGGGCCCCGGCACCGCCGGTGGTTGCGGTATTGCTGGCGGTGCTGTTATCGATCGCTGGATGCTCTCCAGATGCGGGCAATGCCGATGAGAACTGGACCAAGTACATGTCGCAGGCGACCCAGGCTTGGCATCAAAACAACTATCCACAAGCAGAAAATCTTCTCAATGCCGCGATCAAGGAGGCAGAGCATGGTGACAATTTGCTCTGGCAGCCAGAGAGCTGGGCACTGCTGGGAGATGTCCAGGTGTCGGGTCATAAGTTGGTGGACGCCGAGGCCAGCTATCGGCGAGCGCTGGCGTTGTACGAGAACATTTTGGCGCAAAAAGCAGGCGATGCCTTACAACGCCGTTCCGTCTTACGAACGCACGCCGAATTACTGGGCAAGATTGCCGACGTGATCGCCGGTGAGGGCAAGTTGAAGGAAGCCGAAACCGACTATTCACAAGCGCTCGAAGAGGGGAAGAAGTGCTTCATCAGCCTCGATGTGCAAAACAAGATCACGGGCAGATATGCTAAATTGCTGAAGGCGTTGAACAAATCTAACGAAGCGGCGCAGTTGGAGTCCGAGATCGTGGCTAATGAAGGAGTGAAAACGGCGCAGTCAGAACTGGAAGAGGGAGAGAAACTCTTCGATAAATGTGATGACAACGCAAAAGTGAAGTTTCTCACGGCCCGGACCATTGCCAGGCAACACCAGCAGAGGCAAGAGGAAACATCAGCCTTGCTCTTGCTTGCCCAGACTGAAGTTTGCGACGGTGACCAGGAACAAGCGCAGCGCTACGCGCAGGAAGCGAAAGTGATCGCTCGCCAGTCTGGTGAAAAAGAACAGATCTGCGACAGCTTAACGATCTTAAGCATAGTCAAAGAAGCACGCGGCGAGCGCCAAGCGGCAGCGCAGCTTTTGCAGGAGGCGCAGAAAATAAATGCTAACTTCTGTGCCATCGTGTTTTCATCGATCGCCTGCCACCACCTGGGAAAGCTGCATTATGACAGAGCCGTTCCTTTCTTCAAGCATGCCATAGAAATGCTTGATCGATCTGATCACCCTTGGAACGGTGGCGCTCTGGCTCGGCTTGACTGGCGCAATCAGAATCTGGCGGCTCTGGGCAACTGCTACCACGAGATTCACGACTATGATGCGGCGCAGAAAGTTTATGCGGAGTTGCTGAGCAACAGCAAGAATGCACCGCCGTCCGAGCGGGCGAAGATCCTCGATCTGCAGGCTACCAACTATTACGACGGGGAAAAGGTTTCTGAATCACTGACGGCGCTGCAGCAGGAGATGGCACTGATAAAAGCGAACAACTCTTCGAAAGAGGCGTTGGCGCCGGTTCTCAATTGCATGGCCAGCTGTTATCTGGCGCTAAAACGGCCAAAAGAAGCGGAAAGTTGTTGGCGAGACGCTATCGCCTCGACAAGCAACGAAATGCAACGGGCGATCTATCAGCGCCATCTGGCAGCAACATATTTCGACGAACAAAAGTATCCCGAGGCCAGTGCTATGTATCAAAATCTTCTGCCCCTGGTAGACAAAGCGCCGGCGCAAGTCCGCGTCACTTTGCTGAAAGAGATCGGCGCCGCCTTTAGAAAAGCACATCGATACGCTGAGGCAGAAAAGGTCGAGCAATCGATCAGGCAGCAAGCGGACTAGCGCCAGTTAAGCCGTGCTTCAGGGACGGTTGCCGGTGCAGTGTTAGAATTGCGCCACTCGATACTGTTGCCGAGCACCGTACATAACCGCCACAGAGCAAGAGCATGCAAGTCGGTCCGATCAAATTGATGAAATCGAAAACCTTTTCGGAGGTGATGTCCAAGATGAATCTCCTCTGGGAGGAGAACTCGCGGCTGGCGACGGAACTGGGCGCAGGCGGCACGACTCATTCTTTCATGCATTATCCGTGGCGGGCGACAACCGCCGCCAAAGTCATTCTTCCTGCCGATCAAGACAGCGCTAAACACAAAGATGCCGTAGCGCGGGTGATCGCTGCCTATCAAAAAGCAGCCGCGGAGACCGTCAAGCCGGCATCGTGCATGTGGGATGAGATCGAATCGCGCAATAAGGATTTCATCACGGCTTTGCAAAATGGCGATGCCGGGGCCCTGGGCCCAATACTGGCGCGGTTATTCCAGAGCCAGGCCATCTGGGGACTGGGCAAGTTCGACGAGAATCTTCTCCACGACATGAAAGCTCCGCACGACAAAAGTCATCTTCAACTGAGAATCACAGACGCGCTCGTCAGCCTCGGTCAAGCGCTCGGTGTGCGAGCGGTTACTTCAATCGAGCAACAGGGCGTAGAGCCGCATATAAAGGCGCTCGAAGTTGATCTGAATCAGCTGGTTTCGCTGATCCAGGATGAGGCGGGCTTTGCCATCAGCTCGCCAAAAGTTGGTGCCACATATGGTTGCACGATTAACGACGAATTGATCACCCTCGATGGCCTGATCAACGCATACATTGCTAACCGATTGAAACAGCTCAGCGTGACGAAATCGGCTACAGTTGCAGAGATCGGCGGCGGTTTTGGCTGTTTGGCCGAGATCGTGGCGCGCGCCATCGGCTGCAAATATTACGTGTACGACTTGCCGTGGGTTTCAGTGATCCAGGGATACTATCTGATCATGTCTCTGCCTGAAGGGGCGGTGAAGTTGTTCGGCGAGCAAGCTGGGAACGTAGAAGTGCTGCCCTTCTGGCAATTCGACCAATGGACGCCGCGCTCGATCGAATATGTGGTCAACTCCGATTCTTTGCCGGAGATGGGGTATGACACCGCCCGTGGTTACATAGAAAAGATCTCTCGCAATCTGAGCGGAATGTTCATTTCCATCAACCAGGAAGCTCAGGCGAAGAACGTGTACGCAGGCTCTCAAAACTGCGTCCACTCGATCGCCAAATCCGTCGGCGGGTTGAAACTGTCCGGCCGCTCGATTTATTGGATGCGTCAAGGCTACGTGGAAGAAGTTTTTATTCCGCAGGCTTGAGCCTGCGCACCATTTTTATCGTGTTGATCGCGGGACTGCATACCATGATCGCCAGCCGGACCAGCGCCAGTTTTGGTCGCTGTTGCGCCAGTCTCAACCAGTCAGCTCCATGCACATAAGCTCGATGCATAGACGTGGCCATTCTGTAGCGAAGGCTCCAACGCAATCTCAATTCGTGTAAAGCAAAATCGAGTGAGTTAGCCAGTCCATCAGCATCGGACAAGAATGCGGCGCGGTCCCGCATGAATAGAGGATGACCCGCGTTGGCAGCAAACTGTTGACGCGCCGCTTGATAGAGTTCGACGTTTTGCTCGGCGATCACTTCACGAGCATATTGCGACACGGCGCAAGCTCGGGCTTTTCGGCCCAGCTCTTCGCGGTCGGCCTGATTGTCGGCCAGAGCCACTATCGCTTCCGCCAGAGCCTGCGCGTTTCTCGCCGGCACCACGACACCGACCTCTCCGTGCTTGAGAAGTTCCGCTGTTCCACCGGCATCGGTGCCGATCACCGCTTTGCCGCAGGCCATCGATTCTAGGCAGGTAAACGGTGCATTGTCATAGAGCGAAGGAACCACACAAATGTCGGCGGAGCGAATGTACGATGCCACTTCCAGATGCTGCACCGGTGGTATGAAAGTGACACTGTCGGCACACTGACTGCGCTGCAGTTTGCCCTTCAATTCGGCGAGAACGGATCTACCGCCGGGCGCGGTCATGGTGTCCGCTCCAAGAAAGTAGAAGTGGGCACGCGGATTGCTTCGCACCACATTTGGTATCGCATCGATCAGATAATGGACGCCTTTGCGCTGTTCAAGCCGGCCGATGAACAAGACCTTGATCTGGTCCGGCGCCTGAATTGCAGCTGCTCCTTCAGGGCAGAAGTGATCGCAATCCATAGGATCTCCGGCTATTTTGATCCGTTCCAGTGGATAGTGGAGATCGTTGGCCACCCATCCGGCAAGATCATGGCTGGGAGAGGTGATCAAATCGCATTGATAAAGTGCCAGCCGTTCCAGCATAGCCACGGCTTCGTGGTCGAGTGAGGGATCAATGTTGTTGAGCTGATCGGCGATGAACTTTGCGTGCGGCGTGTAGAGGCGAATCACCAGCGGCACGTTGCGCCTGAGGGCAACAAACAGACTGTCAGCGAAAAGCTCGGGCGTATCGACGACATCAAAGGCCTGTTGATTGTGGACTTGGTCGAACTTATTCCACAAAGCAACGCTGGCGTTGAGAACGTAGCGAGCATGCGGCATGCAGCGGTGAATCTCATCAAGCGCGCCATTGCTGCATTGACGCACCAGAAGATCTTGATGCGCGTGATTGTGCACGCCGACACGATGCACCATGATGCCGCCTTCGAGGCAGTCTTGGGCGATGTTCTTACTACTGAGGGCGAAAACTTCGACTTCATGTCCGATGTTTTTCAAACCATGGGCCAGATGATACACATGCGTCGCGATTCCGCCCCAACCCGTGTCCGGCGGATACTCTCTCGATATCATGGCAATGCGCATTCCACACCTTGAAAGCCCTTCTGAATTGTATAAAGGATAAGGTGGCGCTGTTTGAGATCGCTCTCATACGCTTTACTATTACAGGATTGCACCAGCGCTCGCTCCTGGGAGCGCCGGCTTCCAGCCGGCATCGGCAGCACGAACTAGATCGAGTTGAACCAGATGCCGCCAGGATGGCGGCGCTCCCAGGTTAAGCGAGCCCGTTGTCGCAGGCGTATTTAACCAGGGCGGTGCGGCTCTTCAGTTTCAACTTTTTGCGAATGCGCGAGGCGTGCAGCTCCACGGTCGACTCTGTAAGAAAGAGGCGTTGAGCGATTTCTCGGTTGGCCAGTCCGCCGGCGATCAACTTCAGGACCTCTAGTTCGCGCAGGGAAAGCGGCGGTGAGCTGCCGGATTGGCGCACCTTCTCTTCGCCCATATCCGGCTTACCGGTGCGGCTGACGAGCTCGAGGGTATTGGTCAATTGCTGCGTCAAGTTGCCCAGAAGGTTCATGTTGAATAATTGATCCTTCAATTGCAGATACGCCTGGCTGTGCGCCAAGGCAACCGCCGTCTGATTGGCGGCGATCTCCAACATATCCAGCTCGTGAGGAGCCCACTTTCTGCCGGGGCCTGATTCAAGAATGATGATCACACCATATACGATGCCATGACTGACGATCGGAGCACCAGCCATGCTGCGGATACCGTTGTCGGAGAAGTATTCGAATTCGTCTTGCGAAAGCTCTTCTGATTTTTCCAACGCTCCCAAATCTGGAATTGCACCGACTTTGTGCTTGAAAAACGAGACGGCTACCGGCGGAAACTGCCCGGTACGCCCTAATCCCAGAGGCGAGATATCCGGTTCGACATATTCATGCGTTACCATCGGAGCGGCCGGTCCGTCGGTTCGAACAATCAAACAGCGGCTGGCGCCAAGCGCTCTACCAAAGCCATCGACCACTGTTTGCAGCAAGGTATCTCGATCCAACGTCGCATGCAGTTTGCAGATGATCTGGCGCACCCATCTCTCCCAGCTTAGTTGCCGCGTGAGAGTGTTCGCCAACTCTTCTGCTCGCTGGAGACGTGCTTGTTCTGTGCCTTCTGCACCACTGTCGCTTTTCAGCCGGGCAGACGGAGTAAGCAAAACTAAAACGTCGTCTCGTCCGTCTTGATTAAGCAGCGAGACAGACGCATCCATGTGAATCGGCTTACCGTCTGATGTTCCAACGAGGATACCAGCGATGCTCGCGACGGGCTGCTGCCCAGAGAGTTCGCGTCCCGCATTGATCACGCGCTGACCATCGGGAATCACTTGCAGAAGCGGCAACCCCTGCAAATCTTTTCTGGTTCCAGCGAGCACCTTGTATCCGGCTGCGTTGACGCGGCGGATTCGAGCGGAGCCGCGATCGAGGATCAAAGCAGGCGCCGCGATATCGCGGAACACTTTGCTTTCCGCTTCTCGTTCTTGCATAGCGCGGCAGCGGCCCACCGTGATCGCCAGTTCCTCTGCCAGAGTTTCTCCCAGCTCCAGCACCGGCTCGGGGAATGGTTGGGCTTCGGTACAAAGATGCAGAGTCATGCATCCGATCAATTTTTCTGCCGCCACCATGGGAAAAGCCATGACCGACTTGCTATCGGTTTCAGCTATGAAACGGTCAAGCTCGCTGGTCACAATCGCAGGGGAATCGTTCGTGCGAATGTCCATGAGCGGCAGCGGCTTGCCTTGCTGCAACAGATGGGCAAGTTCAGGATTAGAGGTCAGCTGGTAGTGCGTGCCAATCCGGCGCTCATAACTTGAATCGCGCCGATATTCGGCGACCACCTCCATCGAACTTTCGCCCTCGGGGTTGCCATCGTTATATTCGGCAACCAGCATAAAAACACATCTATCTATGGGCAGCGCAGCACCGAGGGTATCCGCGGAACCCTGGAGCGTAGGGGTTGGCTCTTGTCCCATGCCGATCAAATGGCCGATTTGCTGGAACAAGCGAAGAACTTCTGCCGGGGTTAGATCCCAAGTTTTTTCGAGGCTTTCATAAGGAGCAGGCAATATCGGTCACCGGGGTTGGCAAGATATCAATTGCTAGTACTAACCAAGATAACGGAAACTGCCTTATCCGTACAGGGTACTCCCAGGGCTTTCCATATAAGGTTTTTGCTTTAACAAGCGGACATTTTATACCCGGAATGCGCCTTCGTCCTCGTCGTTTCCGGTGAGCGTTGCCACGCCTAGCGCTTGTTTAATCTGATGTAGCGGGCGATGCAATGCATCGCCCACGATTCTTCCGCAGGCCAGACATCTGGGGATCACCCATTCTGTCTCGTGCGGGGGCGATGCGTGATTTTGGCTGGACGGGTTGGGCTGCCAGACAACGATCGTTTTGATCCCACCTGGAGCTCAACCGATATCGGTTGAGTTTTGTCGCCTAGAATGCTACATCCGGCGGGAATGGGCACCGAACGGCTGTTCGCTTCGTCCAGTGAAATTTCCGGAGCCAATTTGTGGGCTCACCCCTACTCTTGGCAAGTATTGCGAACCGTTGCAAAGAAATGTGCGGCACAGCCAGCCGTTCCCAATCGACAAACTCCTGGAAATCCGAAATTTAATCGAATTTTTTGATTGCAAAGACCATGACTACTTGCCTTTTATCCCATAGATTCAGGCTTTGGCCCAGTATCCATTGACAGCCTTTTGATATAGAATTAATATATCTTCACGCACAGGGGTCTAGGGAAACATGGCGGGTTCACCCGTGAGAAATCTAAAAAGGCAATTCGGAAAGAGGTTGGTCGAAACAGCGTTGAAATCGCCAACTCTGATGGCCGACATTGAGCGCATTCGTAATGAAGGCGTACGGATCAGGCTGGTCGATGGACCATGCCGGGCGTACTACGACCGGAAAAAGCGAACCATCTACATCGGGCGCTGGTGCCCGAGGAACTACAAGCTGATCAGCATCGCTCATGAATTTGTCCATGCCATCATCAAGCCAACCATCGATCCCGTGCCCGGTAAGACCGGACGTCAGGAGTTCATCGATCGCTGCCTGGAAGAAGAAACCGAGGCCATAGTCCACGAAATCCATATCGTCAGAGAATTGTTAAAGGCAGAGGTTGCAGTTGATCCGAAAGAGCTGGAGTGGCTCAATCGATATAAGCGCGGCGGTCGCAAAGCGATCCGAAAGGCCCTGGAAAAGACCATCACTTCGACAACCGGTGAGGACTATCCCGAGTATTACGGCAGCTGGTACGACGAGATTATTCCGACATCCCAACGGCTACCCTGATTAGGGGCAACCCCTATACGTTGTATGCCAGTTCGCTTCCCTCTTCGTATCCGATCGGGAAGGGTTCAGCCGTAAGCGAACATGGATGCGGAATCATCAGCCGAATCTGTTCGGCGACATATTTTGCCTGGGCCACATGGGCGTGCAGGTGTATGGTGTCAAACTCGAGTTTGACCCTGGTTCCATCTACTGCGATCACTTCGCCATGCTGAATCAAATGCTTGGCCTGATTGAGAATCTCCTGGGGATTCTTGATCACAGCCCTGCTATGGCTGTGCGGCAAAAGATTACCGGTGCCGTCGTAGGTGCGGTCGACCCAGACCTCACCAGCAACCCGAATACCCGCCCGCTCTCCGGCAGCCATCAAATTTGGCCCGGACGGACCGATCAATACGAGCCATCTGTCGTATTCGGCGATGGCACGGGCTATGGTCGCAGCTGTGCGAGCGTCGTGAAACATCTGCCTGTAGAGAAAGCCATGAGGGCGCACCTGCGTAATCTCGAAACCGAGAGTTCGGGCTAACCCCGCCAGGGCACCAAGTTGATAGAGGATAGTGGCCCGCAGCTCGCTGGAGGACAGGTGGATCTCGCGGCGGCCGAAGCCCTGGAGATCGGGATAACCAATATGCGCCCCGAGGGAAAGCCCGTAATATCGGACCTCTTCCAGCGCCGCTTCCATCAAGAGCGGGTCGCCTGCGTGTGCACCACAAGCGATGTTCGCGGACGTGACGTACGGCAACATGTCCGATTCGCCTTCGATGCGGTACGGGCCGAAGCCTTCGCCTAAATTGGTGTTGATATCGATTCCGTGATTGACGAAAACTCTGGCGGAGGAGCTTGGTGTGCTGGTGGCTGCAACGGATGCCGGAGACGTTTCCCGCCTGCCCGTTCTTTGTTGTCTTTGACGACGCATCTATACCTTCGCTGATTGAAATGACGATGTCGCCGGGCAAGGCAGGCGATCAGAAATGAAATTCTAGCAGGCCAAGTTGCCCAAATCGGCGCTTGTGTGGCTTTCTTTAACAGTGGCATATTATCAATGTGGGTTTTTCCCCCTTTAAGAAAATCAGAACACGCCTACAATGAAGTGGCATGCCAAGAGGTGTGGGTAGTTGTCCGGCAAGTCCTCCGTACCAGATTCGTTATCGACTGACGAGCAAATCAACTCATCTGCCAGCCGGGAAGCCGGTGCTGGTCGCTACCGCCTGACCCGGTTCTACATCATGCTGGCAACTGTGTGTGTTTTGGCAACACAGGCTCAAGCCGTCAGGGCTGTCAACCTGGGCGAATCGGATCCAAGGGTGCTGCGGTCAATCGCCTTCAAGAGTTATCTGGACAAGAACCCAGACGATGCGCTCAACTACTATCAGCGCGCCGTTGCCAGCGCGATTAAGACATACGGAGCTGATTCAACCTTTGTCGCAGACCTTTACTACGAGATGGGCGCGCTTTCTCTGGAAAGCGGCAAGTTCCAAACAGCACAAGGCTGGTTGCAGAAGGCAGTGGCCCAAAATCCCAACTCCATCATGGCAAGAGTGAAGCTGGCTGAGCTTTTGGAAGTGCGCGAATGCCACAATGAAGCGCTGGCGCAAATTCAGGCGGCGCTGAAGAAAAATCCGAAATCGCTTGAAGCCCGGCATGCCCTGGTCAACTGGCTGATAGACCGAAAAAATTCAGCCTCGGCAATCAAAGAAGCATATGCCCTGGAACAGCTAGCCAAATCCGGTGCATCGAAGGTGTCAGACTCGAGCACACGCGTGGCAGTTGTGCCAGCACCGACAATTCCGCACGTGGAAAAGGTGGAGCATCCGCAGAAGTCCTCAGCCCAAACCGCTCCGGCAAAACTTCCAGTACTGGGATTTTTGAGAGGCGCGCCAAGAAAACCTGCGCCTCCAGCAGCTGAGACGAAACCCGAAGCGAAGGCTGAACCGAAAGCCGAGCCTAAACCAGTGCAGAAGCCAACATCCAAACGGTCGGCGCCTCAGGCCAAACACGTTGAGGCACCCAAGCCGGCAAAGCATGCTGAGCACACAGCCAAGCACAAAGGGAAAGAGCATCCACCAGCCCACAAAGAGGCTCCGCCGGCCGAAGTAACTGCTATGAAGGCTGTTCCTGAAAGCCTGAACTCGACGCTAAAAACCACGGCGAAACAGGTAAAGACCAAAGCAACGGCGGCAGCTAAACCGCAGCCAACCGAGAATGAAACCAACGAACCGGCTGCCGAACAGGCTCCGGCTCCGGTCGCCGTTGCGCCACCATCGCCGGTGCACTTCGAACAGCCACACAAAGGCAGGCCTAAAGCAGGATTGGTGCCGCCGCCTCCTCCCACTGTCTATTTCCCGCCACCACAGATGATGCAAGCGCCCAGGCCCAGACCGGTGGCCAAAGCCAAGCCGAAAGAGCCGGTGAAAGAAGCCAAAGAACCTGCCAGTGAGGCTCCGGAAAAGCCAGTCGCTTCCGGCAGCTCCTCCGACTCCGGCGACTTCATGCTCCAGTGGGCCGACGTGCACAAGAAATCCAAGTCCGGCAAATAACAGAAACTTGTGTAGCGCCACGTAATCCCGAGCGAAATCTTGTCGCGCCAGTCATCTCGAGCGAAACGAGCGCAGCGAGTGCAGTCGAGAGATCTCTCATACCGTCGCCGTGCCTCAACTATGGCTGCTGCGCAGCCGTATGAGAGATTTCCGCTGCGCGCTGGCGCGCTCCGGTCGAAATGACAGAGTACGCGTCCCTTGTGAGAAAGTCCCGCTTGTGAAAGGCTAGCGTTGCTGCGGTGGCGGGCCGCCGTCGGCTTGATCTATGGCCACTTTGCGGGAGCCTGGTTTGAGGTCGACGAGACGTTGTCGCTGTTCGGGCGTCAGCACTTTGCGGATGGAGAGGAAGTCATTGACCTGGGCTTCTTCCGCTTTGTTTTGCATCTGGAGAACATCTCGGAGTTTGGTGTGAATTTGTTCGTCGCTGGAAGAGGCGTCAAACATCAGATCGCGCATCTGGGAACGGCGATCCTTGAGAGCTTGCTGAAACTCTCGAGCGTGAGGACCGTTAGCGGCATGGATTTGTTGAATGCGTTGCTTTTGCTCATCGCTCAGATTCAGGGTGGAAAAATCGAGCGGCTTTCTGCCGAAGAATCCGCCGCCTCCCGGGCCTTCGCCGCCACGGCGAAACCGTCCGGCGGCCGGCGGGCCAAATCTTCCTGGCGGCGGTCCTTCGCCTGGTGCTCCTGCGCCAGGAACTAACGGCGCGCCAAATGGCCGATTACCGAACTGCCGCCTGGCGCGGACGGGAAGACTGCCTGGCGGTCCGTTGTCCTGTCCCACGCCCGGCCCACCTGGAACGCGTACGCCGGTTACTGGTGCCGGGACCGGCCCGGGCATGTCGTCTGGTCCTCGCGTTGGTGGCGAGTTTTCGCCAGTCGCGCTATCAGGATTTAGATGCGGACGCCGGAACGGGCGCCCACCGTAAGCCGGTCCGCCATCGTCGGCTGGTTTTACTCGACCGCGCAAATGTCCTTTTAGTTCGGGTGGCGTGTCATTGTCAGCGCCCTCGGCGATCAGAACGGCGGGGCGATCGGACTGCTGCGCATTGACTAAACCAGGCAGTGCCAATGTTACCGCCAGCGAGGATGCCAGCATTAACACCCTGGATAAGGTTGGTGTCCACAAGTATGGACGAGCAGGGCGAAAGTTTTTACAGCTTGATCGCATATAACCCGTCCTCGTCAGTGGTGATGCCGAGTTCTTCTGCAGAGTTAGCTCCGCCGTCGTACAGTGCAACTACATTTCCATTTTGCTTTTTGATCCCAGATATCTGGGCATCAGCGATTTCCGTTCCGTCAGCAGGGGCGGTGACAGTTGTAGCGTCAGATTGCTGTTTGCCGCCTGGGGCAGTCCGCTGATTCTGGGCTACGACTGCCGGAGCCTGATGCTGCTGCTCAGCCGGCTTAGCTGAATGCGCAGGGACGGCATCGTCTTTCCGTTTGACGTTTGCGCCTGAATGATCGTTGCTCATCTGCGGTGTGTTTTGCTCTGGTTGCTGGACGTCGTTG
>Ga0182024_10009597_pt1 | contig 19976 bp, 15 predicted proteins | sample P32metaG_FD_120480 | JGI IMG/M metagenome (GOLD analysis project Ga0182024, IMG submission 120480) | Permafrost microbial communities from Stordalen Mire, Sweden - P3-2 metaG (Illumina Assembly) | ecosystem: Environmental > Terrestrial > Soil > Wetlands > Permafrost | place: Sweden: Stordalen... | reverse complement strand
GACGAGTTCGGCTGCGATGCGGTTGGAATTCAGTATCAGCAGGGATTGAAGGACATTGCGCCGGCGTCGGATCTGGTGGAGGGCCTGCTGAACAACGTGGAGCGGCCGCCGGCCTACAGCAAGAACGGGCGTGAGTTGTATGCAGGCAAGCCGCTGCCGCACTTCAACGAAGTGGACGAGTGCGCTGGCGTGGACGCGCTGGTGACCAACCGCGTTTGGACGGCGATGGGCTTTGACCCGGCGACCACGTTGCACGACGTGCGCTGGGGTGAGCACTACAAGGGCGAAGGAATCGACGATTTTGTGTGGCTCTTTCAGATTTCGGGCGCGGTGCCAGCTTCGCACCTGGTGGGCGGGTACGCTGGCGCGGTGAGCGAGCGCCAGCCGCCGATGTACTTCCGCCTGGGCGGGGGCACACTGAAGGGCCTGAGCAAGCCAGGCGAGGTGGTGTGGAGCCGCGTATTTGTGGAGCACGGCCGGCTGAATGTCGATCTGGGCCGCGCGAGCGCGATCTCCCTGCCGGAAGAAGAGACGAAACGACGCTGGAAGGAAGTCACTCCGCAGTGGCCGATCATGCACGCGCTGCTGCACGGAGTTACACAGAACCAGTTCATGGCGCGGCATCCTGCGAATCACGTGAACGTGGCCTACGCGCCGACGGCAGCAGACGCAGATCGCGCGCTCGCGGCGAAGGCCACCATGTTTGGGGAAATGGGCCTCGAAGTCCATCTATGCGGAGTGGCGCTCTGAGCCTTGTCAGGTTTATGGATGTTCAAGCAGACCATAACGCTTTGAGTTTTGGTCGCTGTCGCTGATGTCACAAGGCGCAGAGTCTCAGTTGCGGACAATGAGTCAGCTGGCTTGTGGGCACCGACGGAGACTCTTGCGTGGGCAAATAGATGAACACAGGCCGAATTCAGAGGACCTATTCGAACTCGGTGAGTGCATTGGCCAAATCACTTATTGAGGCACTCAACCCGCGCAGAGCAGATAGTCCGACGCATTTCCTACTGCATTATTCGTTAGGTCGTGGGCAGTATCGTGATCTTTGAGACATGTCCAGGCTTAAAAATGGCAGGTCTTCAGCGAAGCTACTAGCTTTTTCAAATACACGTTCGTAACTATCTACCCGTTCCAGTGAGGGCTCCTGCCCTACGCTCCAGGCGCGCTGCAGTGAAAAACGGCACGTCTTGCGCTACCCCTCTAGCGGACCTGTGTCCTGTCCGCAACGCCTGCCCTTTAGAAACCCTTCCTAAGGAGTGAGAGTACCGGGATATCCTATACGTTTTAGACCGGGGACATGGTTTACAAGCCCCTTGCGGTGAGAGTGGCTCTGATTGCTGGTTTTCGGCGGGCTTTGCCGGTCTTCAGATACATGATAGCCGTCGTCGTAGCTGTGGGAATTTGGGAATCCCCGCAGGGATTTCCAAGGGGTGTGGGAAGGGTGGAAAGCCGGCTTCATGGCCTTCCATGCTTTCCACACCCCGGCATTTCCATGGTTTGTTTTTTGGACAAATCGTGTTTTTCAGCTTCCAGTGAGCTGAGTATACTGCTGGTCGTCATCGACAGCTGGCTGGGAGCAAAGACCGTTGCCCAATTGCAGTACTTATTGCCTCCTTCTATCTGGATTTCATATTCAGCGGTTCTGTACAAAGGCTTCGGATTAAGAGCCAGGCCTATGCATATTGCTAAAGATTCTGACAGCAGTCACCACTCCCGGCATGGCCTACTCAATCCATAATCAGTCATTGAATTCGAGAGCGGTGAAGCCTCAAACCGTCTCGAAGGTTCGGTTCAAATCGGATTGCAGCAGCTCGATGGCTGAAGAATACTCATCACACAACTGATGGAGAGGGCCGATGGATCGCAGGAAATTTCTTCAACTGAGTGCTGGAACTATTGCGATTGGCGCTTTGAACGTGTCAACGCGTATCGCCGCTGGATCGCCATTTCCATCCAGCTCGTCCGAAATGACTGCTTCCGAATTTCGAGCGGCCCGACAATTCGTTACGACAGAGCAGGGCAACATTGCCTTTATCGATCGCGGTAAAGGCGATGGAGCGCTGTTCCTGCATGGTTTTCCGCTTAACAGCTTTCAATGGCGAGGCATCATCCCTCAGCTTTCAACACTAAGGCGCTGCATCGCCCCCGATTTTCTGGCCCTTGGTTATACAAAAGTCGCGAATGGTCAGAGCGTTGCACCACAGGCCCAGGTGGCCATGCTCGTACAGCTTCTAGACAAACTCTCCCTCGCCAAAGTTGACATTGTCGCGAATGATAGCGGCGGCGCAATCGCGCAACTGCTCGCCATACGCTATCCCGAGCGCGTGAGTTCGATGCTTCTCACGAATTGCGACACAGAGCCGGATAGTCCTCCATCGGCAGTTAGGACTGTCATCGAGCTTGCACGCGCCGGCAAATTCGTCGACCAATGGCTTGTTCCCTGGCTCGCGGACAAATCTCTGGCTCGCTCTGCGAACGGCCTGGGAGGTCAATGCTATTCAGATCCTACTCATCCCACCGATGAGGCCATTGAGACTTACCTGGGTCCGCTTCTCCGTTCGAAAAGACGCAAGGAACTGACGAATGCTTATGCTGCAGCTCTTGATCCGAATCCTTTGGCCGGCGTGGAATCCGCACTCAAGAAGTGCTATGTTCCGATCCGCGTCGTGTGGGGGACAGCAGATACGATCTTTTCACAGTCAAGCCCCGACTACCTTGCCAAGACTGCAGCAAATTGGTTGGGTGTGCGGCGCGTGCCAGGTGCAAAGCTCTTCTTCCCTGAGGAGATGCCGCAAGTGATCATCGAAGAAGCAACTGAGCTATGGAGTCTTTGAACGGTCGCGGAAAACCATCAAATGGAATTTGCCAGAAACACATCGCCCGAAGTGAAAGAGGAGATTATCTATGCAAACGTTTCAGCTAAAGCTGCGTTGGTTCCTCGTGTGTATTCTGGTCGGGATCATTACCACGGCGGCGTATCGCAATGTATACGCATCCGACCATCTTGATACTCCGACAGTTATTGCTGATCCGGCCGCAGATATTGGCGATATCTTTTCATGGACATCTTCCGACGGACGCCGCCTGAACCTGGTGATGGACATAGTGGCTCATCAGTTTTCTGATCGGCTCGAATACGTATTTCATGTCGACAGCGGGGAACGCTTCGGCAAGACGACCGCAACCATGTTGATCCTCTGCCGATTCGACACTGCACAAACGGCGGAGTGCTGGGTGGGCAATGCGGACTATGTTCACGGAAATGCAAGTGACCCGGCTGGACTTGAGGGAGAGAATCACCGATTCCGAGTGTGTGCCGGTTTGCGAGACGATCCCTTTTTTAACAACGTCAAAGGGACTCGTGAAGCATACAACGTCGCTGGTGCTGCTCTTCAAAACGGAACAAGTGTGGACGCTGCAGCCTGCGCACGGTTCGATCAGGCCACATCCCGGAAGATCCTGGATACATGGCGGCATACCAACGGCGGTCCCGCAACGAATTTCCTCGCAGGTTGGCAGGCTTCTTCATTGGTCCTTTCGATCGATCTCGACGTGGTGGCCAACGGCGGAAAACTGCTGGCGGTTTGGGGAGCTGTACACAGGGCACCTCGTACGCAGTCATTGGCGACCTCAAAGAATCAAGGCAAATGGCCGGCGATTCCAACACTAGGCAATCCGATCGAGCGCACTGCACGGCCGCTGATAAAGAATGCGCTAGTTGGCGGGCCGATTGCTCCTGACGCGGAGAGCAATCGGCGCAAGGAGGCCTATAACCGTGTCCAACGGACTGGCTGGATGCAGTTTTCAGGAGACATCGAACGGACACTCGGGCTCTATGACGGGTTCGACGGAAAGTGCGGGAATCAATGGCTGGCCGATTCGAAAGGCGATCCACACAGCCGGTATGAGAAGCTTGCCAAACTGCTGGCTGACGATCGAATCTGGGTCAACAGCGCATCGACTACATGCACTCAGTTCCTGGCAGTTGAATTCGCGGCATTGGCGACACCGGGCGCGTTAGCCGGAGATTGCGGCGGTCGCACGCCGAACTACGACGCCAGCAACATCTTTCGATCTTTGTTAATAGACGGTACCAGCACAGGTGGCGTAGACGGTCTCACACGAGATGAGAAGACGCACTCAACGATCGATTTCCCCTTCTTGGCGGCTCCATGAAACAAAGGAAAGGCTGAAACGCATGGCGTGAACAAGGTCTCGACGACAGCGGCGCTTCGAACGGTGATGCTGTTCGTGTCTTTCGGCTCGTCGTGGAGACTTTATCGAACACCCTCACACGGGGATTGCGGAAAGTGACCACCTGCGAGACGAGCTCGACTCAAAGAAGCTTGTCTCGCTGACTAAACACAGATTCTCAGGAGACGACAGCGTGAGACATTTTGGTTACCGTTCAGCGGTCCTCGCAACTGTCCTCGCAACCTATTGCGCTGCATACAGCGCGCCGGTTGCCGAACCATCATTCATTACAACTAGCAGCAGCATCGCAATTCGAAATCTGGACCAACAAATTGCCCAGTTGGGAGATCAGCCAGGCGTTGAGGAGCTTCTCCTCGTTAGACAACGATTTCTAAGCGACTACGAGGCATTGGATAGGGCGTGTACGCTTACGGACGGCCGATCCGAAACAAGCGCGGACCTCTTACGACGCGCCCGAACGCGGGCAGCAGTGCATCGGTTTGCGGATGCCCTCGGCGATATAGCAGCCGCCGAGCGCCAAGGCGCACCTTCTGAGGAGACCAGAGGATTGCGTGCCTCCATACTTGTTGCCACCGGTCACGCCTATGATGTGATCTCGGAGCTGCAAGCGGACCTGGTTCACCGGCCGGGCTTTGCGTCGCGGAGCGCTCTGGCCGCCGCGTACGCAGAAGTGGGCCGCCTACCCGAAGCAGATCGTTTATACGTTGCGGCCCTCGACGACCTGAACACCACGTTACCTTTCCCTTATGCGTGGATCTACTTTGCCCGCGGCTTAATGTGGGCCGATCAGGGCGGTGATGCGGCGCGTGGAGAGGCTAACTATAAGCGAGCGCTCACATACCTGCCTGAGTTTGTCGCAGCGAATGCCCATCTCGCCAAACTCGAAGCCGCCCGCGGAGACACGGCGTCAGCAATCGAGCGGCTCGAGCGCGTCGTTGTAGCGAGCAACGATCCGGAAGCACTTTCCTTGTTGGGAAAACTGCACGTCCAGAGCGGCGACACAGTACATGGCCGGGAGGAGATATCTCTTGCACAGCAGCGTTACGAATCACTCTTGGCGCGGTATCCACTGGGATTCGCCGATCACGGCGCAGATTTCTATCTTGGACCTGGCGCAGATCCTGAGCGCGCGTGGGTTCTGGCACAGCAGAACCTTGCAAATCGAAAGACGAACCGTGCCTATGCCCTGGCAATCAAGGCCGCAGAGGCAACCGGACGGTACCAGGAAGCGTGCGACCTTCTTTTGAAGACACAATCACAGTCAAATAAATACAAAAACAGACAGGTAAGCCTTGTGAAGACGAACGCCAGGTAATCGTACAAAAAATCGACAATCTGGTCTCGCTATTATTTTGTCTGCACCAAGGCTCATGCACACCGGTCCTGAATAGAGTGCAAAATGATATCCTCCTCTCTGTAACCGGCCGGGGGGAGTGTGGGCTCGAAGAACAAGAATGGGAATGTCGCGGAATTCTGCGCTCAAACCTTGCTCAAGTCTCCAACCGTCAAGATTCGCGACGTGTATTGCCAAGGAAGTTGTCGCGGTCAGAGCGCCGAAGAGTTTGCGACGGCTACGGAGCTCGTCTTCCCGTATCGAGGCGTCTTCATGCGCCATCTTGGGAGCGACCAGGCGGTAGCGGAAGCAAACCAAGTGATGTTCTTCAATGCTGCCGATGGCTACCGTATTAGCCATCCAGTTCCGGGGGGAGACGCGAGCTTGTCGTTGGCAATCAGCGAAGAGCAGTTCCTTGAACTGGCGCCGGCAACTCTTCTTTGCGATAAGACGACTCCTGCATTTCGAGGACAGCGACTGCGGATCGACGCACGGGCTCAAGCGCTTGTGGCTCTTCTGCGCCATAGCCTGCGCGAGGACATTGCGGAGCCATTGGAAGCCGAGAGCCTGGCGCTAACCTTGATCCGCCGTGCGTTGGGGCCGCGCACCACGCATGAAGCGGGCGCGAGTCTCGGACGGCAGCGGCTGGTGGACCGGGTCAAGCTTGTCTTGGCAAGCGATTTGACGCGACGCTGGACGCTGGCCGAAATCGCTGCGGAAGTGCGCGGTTCGCCGGTCTATCTCACTCAGGTCTTTCAACAAGTCGAGGGCATGCCTCTTTATCGTTATCAACTGCGCCTGCGATTGGCGCGGGCTTTGGACCTTCTTGCCCAATATGACGATTTGACCACTCTGAGCCTCGATCTCGGCTTTTCGAGCCACAGTCATTTCAGCGCCGCATTCCGTGAAGCTTACGGACGCTCACCCTCCGAGTTCAAGCAGTCGGCGCTCCGTCGTTAGGACAGTCCCGGCAAATCGCTAAATAATCTGACAGCGGCGCTCCCTCCGTTCATGGACTACTGAATTTACCCGGATCTCGGGTACTGAAGGAGAAAGCCATGGCTGAGAGAACGTGTGCGGCGTGCGATTGCGCGCTCGACGGAGATTCCATCAAGGTGACCATCGGCGGCAAAACGGTTGAGGTTTGCTGCGAGGAGTGCGCACGGAAATTGAATGAAGCGGCTGCTTCTGCTGACACTTCGGGGAGAGGCTAAACCATGGCGGCAAATGATTCCTCGACGATCCGGCGCAGCGTTGAGATTCCCTCCGGACGTATCAGCTATTTGGAAGAGGGTAGTGGGCCGATCGCATTGTTCGTGCACGGCGTACTGTTGAATAGCTATTTTTGGCGTCATCAATTTGCCGGCTTATCGGACATTCGGCGCTGCATCGCCGTTGACCTGCTGGCCCATGGCGACACTGAAATCGCTCCCGATCAGGATGTATCCGTTACAGCCAATGCGAAGATGCTCGGAGAATTCCTCGACGCGTTGGCCATCGATCAGGTTGACCTAGTGGGCAACGACAGCGGTGCCGGTATCGCTCAGATATTCGCGGCAACGCATCCGGAGCGTATCCGCAGCCTCACGCTTACCGACGGTGACACGGACGACAACTGGCCGCCTGAAGCCTTCAAGCCGTTTCTTGCCATGGCTGCCGCAGGCGGTTTGTCCGGAACGCTGAACGCCAGGCTGTCGGACAAGCAAGTCTATCGATCGGCCGGAGCTCTCGGTCCGCCTATGAGCATCCGGAACAAGTTAGCGACGACAGCATCGAGAAATACCTGCGTCCGCTGGTTCGAAGTGAACGGCGCACGTATGACTTCCAACGATTCCTCGCTGCTTTTGACAACAGCCACACAGTAGCGATTCAAGACCAGCTGAAGAGCCTTCAGGTACCGACACTTATAGTATGGGGAACGGACGATGTCTATTTCGATCTGAAATGGTCACATTGGCTCGCCGACAACATCCCTGGCACACGGCGGCGTGTCGAGTTCAAGGACGCCAGAATCTTCTTCCCCGAGGAACGCTGGCAGGAATTCAACCAGGAACTACACGCACACTGGCAGAAAAGCCAATAGAAAGGCAACAATGACCGTCGAGACAGCAATCGTGGACTCGCAAGGGTTTCAGGAGCACGGGATGACCGACCAAATCCGAAAGGCTGCCCAGTTCCGGGCTTTGCATATCCCCGGAAAACCGCTGGTCCTCTTCAATATCTGGGATGTCGGCAGTGCGCGGGCGGTCGCCGTGGCTGGTGCAAAGGCAATCGCAACGAGCAGTTGGTCGGTCGCACATGCGAATGGCTATGACGACGGCGAGCAGACGCCGCTCGATCTGGCAATCGACAATCTACGACGGATTGTCTGTGCGACCGATCTGCCAGTGTCCATCGATTTGGAAAGCGGCTACGGCGTCACGGCGGAGGAGCTAGGCAGCACTGTCCGCCTTGCAATCGAAGCAGGAGCCGTAGGCTGCAATTTGGAGGATAGCATTCAGGCAAGCGGAAGACTTCGGTCCGCCGCCGATCAGGCGGGCCGCATCCGAATCGCGCGGCGCACTGCAGATGAGGCGAAAATCCATTTCTTCATCAATGCTCGTACCGACGTTTTCTTTCAACAATCGGCCAACCAGCATGAGGATGCGATGATCGCAGAGGCAGTTGAGCGGGCGCACGCTTATGCGGAGGCCGGCGCGGATGGGCTCTTCGCACCCGGTCTTACGAATCTCACTCTGATTGCGCGATTGGCGGAGGCCTCTCCGCTCCCGATTAATATCATGGTGGTCGACTTCACTTCACCGCTGAGCGCTCTCGCAGAGCAAGGCGTTGCCAGAGTAAGTCATGGACCGCGCCCCTACCTGCTAGCGATGAAGGTATTGGAAGAAGCGGCACGCGACGCGAACTTCGGATCTTGATGCCGCAGATGAGTGACCCTCTGTCATTGCTGATCGATCGGCTTGATACGCCGATCGGCGAGATGCTGATCGTCATGGACCACGACGGACATCTGCGTGCCGTGGATTGGGCAGATCACGAGACGCGCATGTATCGTCTGTTGATGATTCACTATGGTCAAAGCGGTTTCAGGCTTGTTCCGGCGCACTCGCCGAACGGATTGACAGACGCGATCAAACGATATTTCAGAGGAGAGGTTGCATCGATCGACACTCTGCCGGTGAAAACAGGTGGAACGTCCTTTCAAGGTGATGTGTGGCGAACGCTGCGAAATATCCCGTGCGGGACCACCATCTCCTACATGAAACTTGCCAAACAAATCGGCCGGCCCGCAGCTGTTAGGGCGGTAGGTTCGGCCAATGGTTCCAACCCAGTGGGAATAGTCGTTCCGTGTCATCGTGTAATCGGGTCCGACGGTTCGCTAACCGGATACGGTGGAGGAATCGAACGCAAATTGTGGCTTCTGAACCACGAAGCTCGTGCAGCGATGATGCGCAGTTAATCACGGTGCGTCTGTCGTTAGCTTTTCCGCTATTCGTGATTGTGTCATCCTCGAAACGCTGGACGGAACCGCATCTCGGAACTGTTGAACTCACCCAATTCAGTATTGCAGAAGAAGACTCGATGTACCTCTTCATCCATTTTTTCGAACCCGATCTCTTCGTTGCGGAAAACCTCACTAACGAATACCCTCCCCTTGTGCCAGCTAATGTCTCCGCTGTTGTTCACCCGCCGGGTTTGAAATGATTTCGGATATTGAAAGCTCGCCACCCTGCTCGGTAAAATTCGAGCGCTTGGCACGTAAATGCTTCCCGGCGTCTCGTTCGCTAACGCCTCGTGTGGGCGCTCGTGGTTGAAAACCAGACGGAAACGATCAGACTTCTTCTGTTGCGCCGTCACAATGCGAGCTGGCGGCTTCACGGTGTCCTCCCTAAGCGTGCGATGCATCGCTTCGTGCCTTCCGTTCTGCTGAGGCCGCCCTGGCTGAATGCGTTCGTGGACGATGCCGAGCTTCATCCATCCAAGTGATAGCTTCGACAGACCAAGCAGACCGACGCCCGCGAATGGCGGTCCGTTGTCGGTGCGGATGCGTTCTGGCACGCCGTATTCGCGCATCGCGGCATCACAAACGGCGCTAACCTGGGCGAGGTCCATGCGCGCGACCGCCTGGCATCGAATCAGAAATCGGCTGTGTGCGTCGGTGATCGTGAAGGGATCGCAGCGATAACCATCGCCTGTCAGGAAGTACCCCTTGAAATCCATGCACCAAAGTTGGTTGGGGGCCGTGACCATCGAGAACGGTTGCGAGCTGGGCGTGGCGCGCCGTTTCTTCCTCTTCGGGTTGGTGAGTCCGGCTCGGCTGAGGATCTGACCCACGGTGCTCGCCGCCGGCCAGCTCACGTTCGGGTTCATTCGCTCCAGTCGCGCCTTGAGCTTCCTCGCTCCCCAGGAGGGGAACCGCTTCCGCAGCGCAAGGACTTCGTTCTCTATCTCTGCCGACGTTGCGTACGGGGAACTGTGCGGCGCGCGCGTCAGATCGAGCAGGCCCTCAGGCCCAACCTCCTCGTAACGCTTGATCCACTTGTAAGAGCCTGTTTACGATCTTTGGACTCGATCTGCCGCAGTCATCAAGGCAGATACCTGCCGCCTTACTCGCCGGACTTGACCCCCATTGAAAAGGCCTGGGCCAAGCTCAAACAACTGCTGCGCGCGGCCAAGGCCCGGACCAAAGAGGCACTCGATCAGGCCATCGCCCAACTGCTACCAATGCTCACTGCCGAAGATGCAAGAGCTTGGTTCAGACTCCCATTCTCTGCCCTACAACAATAGGAGAAATGCTCTAGCCGCGCTGGTTGTAGAAGCGGACAACCTTCCGGTTTCCGAGTTGCGTGTTGGTTTCGATGATCCCCACCCGCGGGAACAGGTCCCCGGCACGGGTCTCCACCTTCGCAACCACCCGGCGTGCCGTCGTCCAACTGGCCGCCCAATAGAGAAAGCCCTCGTACCACACGATTGGCTTTTCAGCTGGACGGCCTACCGGACGAATCAGCAGATCTGCAATATCCCGCATCAAGCAGTCGTGGCGGGAATCCGAATCGCGTATTTTGCCCCACGCTCTTCGAGTGCTTCGTAGATGTCGGGCCTGGCAAAGGCGGCATCTGCCCGGAACTATTCTTCCTGCCCCAGCTTCTGTTGCCGTTCGATCTCCGGCAGCAGGAGTTGCTCCGAACCATCGGCGCTGTGAACGTTGCCCGGTCGCAGTTGGGCGGCCACGCAGTCGTCGTCGCCGTTGAACACGGGCAGCGGGTAATAGCAGGTGGATTCATAGTGTTTGTTGTAGGCGCTCTGTTCCTGCTCTCCATAGAAAGTGATCACGGTTGAGTCCATGTCCAGCACCGTCCGCCACGACCTCTCATGTCCTTCGGCCTTTGGTATCAGTTCCCGGCTAATCGCCGCCAGGCCGCGCAGATTCGCAACCTGCGTCAGCACCTCGGTCTCAAACCTATGGAGCCGAGAGGGCAGCGCCGCGCCGCGGTCCCGGATTTTCTCCGAGCCAATCTGGCGAAAGGTAGGGTCCTGGGAAAGGCGTTCGGCGTCGTTCAGATCTTCATAACCAGCTAGGCGCTGTAGATTGGCTGGCGCAGCGGATCCGGTAAAGGTAGTTGCATGTTCTTGACGCAACGGGCATCGGTCAGGTTGTCTGAGATAAGCTGGCTCAGTCCGAGGCGTTCATCCAACTCACGAACCGCCAACAGGCCAGCGTCGGAGGTGACTTGTGATCCCGAAATCAAGTTTCAACGAGGACTTGAAGGAGAAGTGAAAAGGCTGGTTTTGTATCTCATCCAATGGGCATTCGCCTCGGGAACTTCTTCATCGCGGTCTCACCCTCATAAACATTGACGATTGTGAGGATCCGAGGATTCAGAATTACAACTCAAAATGGAAATGCGAGGGAAAAGGTGACCCGCGCCCAGGCCGCGCTCAATAAAAGGCAATCTGCATGAGACGCTGCACTGGATACTCTCCACAAGATGCAGCTTTCTCTGATCCTAATGGGCGTTTTCATCTGCTGTTCGATCATGAATTCGAACTTGGTTGGGTTTCTGTGAAGCAGAGGCGTCGGCGGTGCTTCTCGACATCGAGTCGGTAGATTGCAAAATCGTCCATCTAAATCTCTCGCCTAAGCGCGGATGGCGTCAAGCTCTTCCTGAATTCATTCACACATGGCGGCGAAGGACTGCGCGTGCATGCCGACGCCTTTATGAGTGCGCCTCGCCCGTTAGCTGTGGCTATTTCGGAACGCATGTAAGTGGCTATTGCCTGCATCCACTGCCCAGGAGATAAATAGCAGTTGTGCCACGGAATCCCGCAAGGGTACAACCGCCGATTGTCATCGGCGCGAGAACTCGTGCGATGTTTTTCAGCACCGAAAAGGGGATGCGGATACGCGGATGGCGTTGGGGCGCGGATTCTCGGTGGAGTGTCGTCATCAGGACGACGCCAGCGACGCAGCTCTCACGGCGGCGCCGCAATTTGCTTCGAGATTCAGCGCGTGATGCGAAAGAGCACGCTGAGAGGCGGTTTGCGGTTCTCCAACTTGGCACACCCAAATGCCCACAATCCCCGATACAAAATGGCTACAACCACTCTTGGAGGCAGTTCATGAAAAAAACGATGCAATGGATTCTGCCCCTTCTTCTTATCTCGTTTGGAAGTGGGGCATGTTTGGCGCAGAACACGAACTCCGGGGACATCCGCGGCACGGTGACCGATGCCACAGGGGCTCTCGTTCCCGGTGCAACGGTTACGGTGAAAGACGTGGACAAGGACATTACGTCCACATACGTAACAGACAGCGCGGGGCTCTACGATACTGGAGCGATCGTTGAGGACCACTATCTGCTTACCTTTACCAGGGACGGCTTTGAGACCTACGTGCGCGGTCCAATCACGCTCGAACTCGGAATCGTAACCATCAATGCCAAGTTGCAGGTGGGCAAAATCTCGCAGCAGGTTGTTGTCACTACCGATGTACCTATGCTCTCGACAGAATCCGGCGGGCAGGAAGGAGTCATGGAGGCAGATACCATTGTGAATCTGCCTCAGGTTGGCGGCCTGAATGGCGGCGGAGCTGATTGGGAGAACTTTATCATCCTGATGCCCGGTTCATCGGGCACGCCTACGATGTCGTCCAATAATCTCTCCGCGGGCATGGCCACTTCCATCAACGGCAATCTGCCCTTTGCCAGCATGCTTCAAGACGGCGCCACCACCACCCTCCCGATGAGCCAGAACTCCGACGTCACCGTCTTTGAGACTACGGCGGAAGTCAAGGTCAGCGCTACGGGCTTTTCAGCCCAGTACGGTGTCGGCGACGTCGTCTACAACCAGATCACCAAGAGCGGCGGCGACAGGTTTCATGGCGCTGGCTATGAATATTTTCAAAACAATGCGCTGAATGCCGCGACGTATGCATTCGGCACCGGGAAGGTTCCCGTCCTTCACTTCAACAACTTCGGCGGCGCAGTCGGCGGCCCGATCATCAAGCACAAAGCGTTTTTCTTTTTCGATTACGATAGGACCATCGATCATGGGGGAGCATCCACTGGCTTCAGCACCGAGCCGACTGCTGCCATGATGGCCGGGGACTTCACCGGCATGCCCACCCTTTACGATCCAACCACTCAGGTGTTGTTGACGTCCGGCGCCTGCAACTACACCGGCGCGCTCTATCCAGGGGGAGTACTCACTCAAGCTGCTCCTTGCGTCCAGCGGTCGAGTTTTGCCGCGGAATACGGAAACGGCAACAAGATTCCCTCCGCCATGATCAGCCCGGTGGCCCAAGCGGTTCAGAAACTGTTCCCCGGGATCAATACAGCCGGGACGCCGGTTCCGGGAAAAGGATACAACTCGAACAACTTCGTCTTCAACGCGCCCAGCACCACACCATTTATCAAGTGGTTTGGACGTATGGACGTTGACACAAGCGCCTCAAACCGGCTCACCATCGCCGAGACGGAAAGCGACAACCCAGGGCAAAACGTGAACGAGGGTATCTGCCCATTCAATTGCTTCAGCGGAGATGTCAGCCGCGACAATGCCCAGATCTCCGATGTGTGGACCGCCAGTTCGCACTTCATCAACGAAGCGCGCATGGGGTATACGGACCAGTTGAACTTCTTTGTGCCACAGACCCTCGGCCAGGGCTGGCCCGCTAAGCTTGGAATGCAATTTGCCCAAGTGGACCTCTTCCCGACTATTAACATCAGTAACTTTGACGGCAACCTTCAACCCGGCACCAATGCCGTCTATAAGGAATATCTCTTCGACCCATCCGACGTGGTCACGCTGATCAAGGGCAAGCATGTTCTGCACTTCGGCGGCGAGTTCCTGATCAACCGGGCCGACTCCACGAACTGGGGAAACCTCAACGCAGCAAATGTCACCTTTGCCGGCACCTACACCGCACAAGCCGGCAATCTCACGGCCCCATATGACGGGTTCTCCTACGCCGACTTCCTGCTGGGACAGGCGCAGCAATGGAGCGCTCAAGACGTGCCGGAGTACGGCGGAAGATGGAAGACCCCGCAATTCTTCGTTCAGGACGACTGGAAGATGAAGTCCAACCTGACCATCAACTTGGGTTTGCGCTACGAGATCATGACCGGCTGGTCCGGCGTCCGCGGCAATGAGGCCGTCTTCGATCCCGCAGTGTCCAACTTCAACGTCTCTTCCTCGGCCATCAACGGTATTGCCCCGGGAGCCCCGGTCACTGGCGGCATGTGGTATGCCTTCAGCGGGGCGAACGGCCGCACTACCCTCCAGGCTCCCAAGTACAACATCGTTATGCCGCGCGCGGGGTTCAGTTGGCAAGTCGGCAACAATATGGTCGTTCGCGGCGGCCTCGGCGTGTATTCGTCCACATGGAGCGAGGATACCTATGGCGCCGGGCTGGGAGCCGCCTTCGGCAGCAACGGTGGCATCAACGATACAGGCACGACCAACGGGCTTTGCGAGGCTGTCAGTCTCAACGCCACCACCACCACGCCCAATACCCAGGACCCAGGTTGCGGAGTGACTGACTTTAACCCGAAGACGATTGCTCAAGCCTACGTTACCGCTCCGACCACTCCGTGGGCCCAGAACGGCAACAACGTGACTTACAACCAGTACCATACGCCCATCCCGACGAATTACCAGTTCTCGCTGTCCGTACAGCGGGAGTTTTTGACGGACTTTGTTGCCGAGGTCGCCTACGTCGGCAATCACGGCGACCATCTAAACACCAGTCCGCTCGACATCAACCAGGTCCCTGAGAGCGAACTCGGCCCGAACGATGGAGCCAGTGTGCCGTATCCGATCTTCGGTCAGATCACCGGAAGCACCAACAACAACGCCTCCAACTACAACTCCTTGCAAGCCATGATTACCAAGCGCATGACTCACGGGCTGCAGTTCAACGCCAACTACACATGGTCTCACTTCCTCGACGATATGGATTCGTCTGGGTGGGGGAGCCGTGCAGGCAACCAGTCCTACCAAAATGCGTACGCCATTAACCAGAACTACAGCAACTCCAACTTCGACATCCGAAACATGCTCAAGGGCGAGGTGATCTACAAGCTGCCGTTTGGCAAAGGCACACAGTTCATGAACGACAACCTGATCGCGGATGAAGTGATCGGTGGCTGGCAGGTCGCGGCCACCTTTGTAGACCAGGGCGGGAATCCCATCGACATTACCACCGGGGGAAACAATAACTCCGGCAACCTGTCCGGAAACAATACGCAGGAAGCAAACCTCGTAGGGAACTACAAGGCTGGAGGCGGCACCATCAGTCAGTGGTATAACCCTGCTGCCTTTGCTATTCCCGCACCCTACACCTATGGCACCTTCCTCAGGAACACAGTCCGTGGCCCCGGCCTGAACGTTTTGGACTTCTCATTTGGCAAGACCTTCGATCTCTGGCCGGAGAAAGTGGTCAAATTCGAGATCCGTGGCGACTCGCAAAATGTCCTCAACCACCCCAGCTTCGGGCAACCCGGCAATAACACCGTTGGCCCCGGGCAGGTTACAAACATCACAAGCACCACAGTCGGGGGCAGAACATGGCAGATTTACGGACGCCTATCGTTCTAACACTGGCAAGGATTCCGAGCCTGAAAGGACGGCGATTCGTCGCCGCCCTTTCAGGCTGTCCTGTCTCGTGCATTAGGGCGCATTGAATATGATGTGATTGCCATGTCGACGAAATCTGTATCGCTCGCCCTGCTTTCGCTGCCATTCGTTTTCCCCATATCTCTCTGTCAGGTGCCATCTACAGGCCAGAGCCAGATCGATTTGCATGCGCGCATGGCGCGGCAGTATCTCAGCCAGCAGCGCCCCGATTTGGCGATACCGGAATTTCGGCAGCTTGTTGCCCTCGATCCCGGGAATGTGGAGGCTCTTGGGAATCTCGGAGTTCTACTCTTCTTTCGCGGCGATTACGACGGAGCTGTTCCGCAGTTGCGGGCGGCAATCAATTTTCAGCCGAGCTTATGGAAAGTTCAGGCATTGCTTGGAATCGCCGAAGTGCACACATCTGATTTTGCGAATGCGCGCAAAGATTTAGAGGCATCCTTCCCCGTGATTCAGGATAGGAAGCTCAAAGTAGAGGTGGGATTGGAACTGGTGGGGCTCTATACGACGAACAATGACCTCGATGAGGCGGCAGACGTGATCACTCAGTTGCGGAAGGCGGATCCAGGCAATGCGGAAGTGCAATATGCCGCTTACCGCACATATTCCGATCTTTCCGGGGAGTCGATGTTGGCACTGTCCATGGTAGCGCCCGATTCAGCGCAAGTGCACCAAGTCATGGCCCACGAAGAGATCAAGGAAGGGAATACGAACGGGGCGATTGTGCAATTTCGCAAGGCGATCACAACTGATCCTCATCTGCCAGGTGTCCATTTTGAACTGGCTGAACTCCTCAGTACCTCGGAGGATGCGACTAATAAGAAAGAAGCAGAGAATGAGTATCGAGCCGCTTTGATTGCAAATCCTCTGGACGAAAAGGCGGAATGCAGGCTGGCCGAAATCGATGCGCAAAAGGCAAACACTTCGCAGGCGTTCGAGGAATACTCGATAGCAGTCGAATTGCAGCCAACCGATGCCGATGCGAAGCTGGGTTTGGCGAAAGTGCTGATTGAGATGAATCAACCGGATCAGGCGCTGGCGCTGCTGGAAGAGACGGTGCAACTGGAGCCCACTAACGCTGTTGCACACTACCGTTTAGGCACACTGTACCGGGAAAAAGGGCGAGCGGAGGATGCGAAGCGCGAGGTGGACTTATACAGAAAATATAAAAATATGAAGGAGAAACTTCGGGCCGTTTACAAAGAGCTGCAGGTGCAGCCTAGCGAAATTCGCCCGGATAAACCGGATGAACAATAGTTGCGCGTTGCAGTCGACCGCTGGGACGGCGATGCCGTGGAGGATCCGTTTTCATCATGGAGCGTTTTTTTGGCGCTATGCATGCCGGCCCCGGGAATGGGACAAATCGACGTTCCTATACCGCTGCCCGCGGCAGGGCGACAAAAGGCGGCGGTAGAGAAAGAGACAACCGGCGCGGTCCCCAACTATCCGCAGTTGGTGGACATTTCCGCTTCGACCGGCATCGACTTCAAGCATCTTTCGAGCCCGGAAGCGAAATTCATTGTCGAATCCATGAGCGGGGGAGTGCGCTCATCGATCCGGAAGCGAGACTGCGATAGGGCGGAGGTTTCCTATGCTGCCGGCCAGGATTCAGGTGAACCTCCTTTGGGTGTTGGTCTAAAAGGGGAAAATGTGAGCGAAACAACCGTAGGCAGAAAGAGTCCGAACGAGAGCTCACGTCGGAGCATGTCCAACACTCTTTACACTCAGGGATGTCCAGGAGGTTCAAAGGTGCGGATAGCCACATTCTAGCTGTTTGCTCCCACCTTGCGCTGGATGCCGAACTGTTGACTCTGACTGGTTGAATCTCGTTTCCATCCAGGCAACAAGCGCGCCATTTGACCTGAGTTGTCGGCAGTTATAGAGTTTGGTTGAACTTCGAGTCGCATTCAGCGGGGCTTGAAAAGGAGAACACACAGATGGCAAACGGTTCGCGCAGAGGATTCTTGAAGGCAGCGTCGGTCACGATGGCCGGACTGGCGGCATCATCTCGGATTCCAGCCTGGGCCGACGGCACGGGAGTCACCGGGCCCGTGCAGGTTTGGAGCACCTTTCGGGATAAGCGGCACGCATCGGCTGAGTCATTGGCATGGAAGCCTGCAACCGAGATCGCATCCGATGCGATCGTGCTCGACCCGGCGGCCACTCAACAGGAGATGCTGGGCTTCGGCGCGGCGTTCACCGATGCGGCCTGCTATATGCTGAACCAGCTTCATAGCGACGAGCGAGCAGCCTTGATGCACGAACTTTTCGCTCCTGACGAAATGGCGATGAACGTCTGCCGGACCTGCATCGGAGCAAGCGACTATTCGAAGTTGCTCTACAGCTTCGACGACAGCGAACAGGACGATCCGGAGCTTGAGAAGTTTTCAATCGATCACGACAAAGCCTACATCCTCCCCTTGCTCAGGGACGCTCGCAAGCTCAATCCAGATCTATTCCTCTTTTCGTCGCCATGGAGTCCGCCGGCATGGATGAAGTTCAATCGTTCCATGCTGGGTGGAACGATACGCAAGAGCAATCTAGAGCCGTATTCGCGTTATATTCGGAAGTTCCTCGACGCTTACAAAGCCGAAGGCGTGGAGATCAACGCGATCACGGTCCAGAACGAGGTCGATACGACTGTGGATGGCCGGTATGCGGCCTGCCTGTGGGCGCAGGAAGATGAGATCCTCTTTGTGGGCAAATACCTGGGGCCGCTGCTCCGCAGTACGGGCAGCGCAACGAAGATTTGGGTTTTGGACCACAACTTTACCTTGTGGGGACGGGCCATCGCCGAGCTGAGCGATCCGCGGGCCAACGAGTTCATCGACGGCATTGCGTGGCATGGGTATGCGGGCGAGCCGGCGGCGATCACGCGGGTGCACGACACTTTTCCTCAAAAGAGCGCCTACTTTACCGAGGGCGGACCGCAGCGCGAGCCTCATCAGGCTGGAACTCCCTTTCTCGACCCGATGACCGGCTGGGCGCACTGGGCGGAGTGGGCCAATAGCGTTATCAGAAACTGGTCGCGATCGATTACGATGTGGAACCTGGCGCTCGATGAGAATGGAACTCCCTATATTGGCCGCCATGAGGAAGGGGACATCGTGCCAGGTGCGCCTACCACGGGCCGCGGGGTCATCACCATCGACAGCGTGACGCGTGAGATAAGCCGCAGCGGACGCTTTTGGGCCCTTGCGCACTACTCGAGGCATGTGCGCCGCGGAGCGAAGGTTTTTCGCACGAATGGAGTTGCAGAGAGTGCCGCGCAAACTTCCAAGAACCCTGTCTCCCATGTCGGATTTCGAAATCCCGATGGGAGCTATGTGGTAGTGCTCTCCAACCGCGGACTAGAGAAGCGGGTTCAGCTGGTGCTCGGTTCAAACGTCCTGGTCGTCGAGCTGCCGGCAGATTCCGTACACACTTTGCGGTGGTCGTAGCGCATAGCGTGGCACACCTGCGCCATCGGTTCCCGGCAGCAGGTCAAGACATCTGTTAGAGAATGAATGTCCCACAGAACACCCGAATAGCCCGGCCACGATTAACAATCATAGACGCGCCTCTCGTCATTCACTCCGGGATTGGAGGGAGACCGGACCTAAACTCACCAACCATCTATAGAGACTTCCGCAGCTCCTGTGGACGGCGACTGCGGTAAGGCTGATTCCGTTTCACGTACCCTGGCGCGGGAAGCGCGACGGCAGCGAGATAATGGAAAGTGCTAGCCGGTTGCACTGATTCCGCAAATACGCGGACATCGCCTGCTACGCTGCGAAATTGAAGGCGCAAATTCGGAGCTAGCTTGCAGCAAAGCCAAAGTTAATCCAGATCGACACCGCTTGCGGCCCGCAACCGGAGAGCAGCAAACTCGTCGTCCGTAGCAAGTTTGTCGAAGATCAGGTCTGACAGACCCGAACTCGGGAGAAGGCGAAACGGCCGAGGTTCAACATCTGCTTGCACACTGCTGAGCCTTTCATGGTGAAGGGCAGCGATAAGGGCGTCTCGCGCGAGAGTTGCGCCGAAGCCACCTTCCTGTCAGTCACCCGAGGAAGCAACCGTCAAAGGCGGATCCCAGCTTCAAAGCGGAGCAAGGAAGGCGCTGAAAGGAGAAGGTTCCGGCGAATTCCACCGGGATACGCGGGCTCCAAAAATCGAACCGTGCAAGATCTAGGCCGTATCGACATATACACTTTGCAGCTTGGTTTCTATCTGCTGAAATGGAAGTATGTCGCCAAGCCGTTATGAATTGAGTGATTTGCAGTGGGAGAAGATCAAGGATTTTCTTCCT
>Ga0182024_10009596_pt1 | contig 19976 bp, 19 predicted proteins | sample P32metaG_FD_120480 | JGI IMG/M metagenome (GOLD analysis project Ga0182024, IMG submission 120480) | Permafrost microbial communities from Stordalen Mire, Sweden - P3-2 metaG (Illumina Assembly) | ecosystem: Environmental > Terrestrial > Soil > Wetlands > Permafrost | place: Sweden: Stordalen... | reverse complement strand
TGATGAACGTACCGGTCGCGATCCTGATCGTGCCGACGATCTTCATCGGCTGGCTCGACTTCGGTGAAGGCAGCCCGTGGAAGCAGTTCTTCCGCGGCTTTCCGGGCTTCGACGCGGCCGCGACCAGCGCGGCGATGCCGGAGTTGGCCTCGACCGGCTTGGTGCTGGCGGTCGTCGCCGCTGGCTTCGCGATCGCGTACGCGCGCTACGGCTCGGCCGCGGCACGGCACGATACGATCGCGCGCTTGCGCACTGAGGCGCTGGGGATGCCGCCCGTCCTGGTCCATGCCTACTACGCCGACGCGGCCTATGAGTTCGTCTTCGCGCGTTCCGCGCGTGCGCTGGGCGAATGGTTCGACCGGGTGGTCGATCCGCAGGTGATCGACGCCGGGGTGCGCGAGGTCGCGATCAGCTCGGAATGGCTGGGGCACTTGTTCCGCAGCTTTCAAACCGGACTCGTTCGGACGTACGCGCTCACCCTCGTGTTTGGTGTCGCCTGTTTCGTCGCATACTACGCGCTCGCGTTCGGGGTGAGCCGATGATCGTGGGCGCACTGGTCCTGGCCCCGATCGTGCTCGGCCTCGCGCTGTACGCGCTGCCGCACCGCGCGGCCCGTGCCGGCAAGGGTGCCGCGATCGTGATCGCCGCGCTGATCTTCGCGCTGGTGTGCCTCGAATCGCAGACACCGGATGTCTCGGTGCGCTGGCTGTCACGCCCGTTTGCGGCTGCGTTTCATCTCGGCTTCGGCCCGATATCGTATTGGCTGGTGCTGCTGCTCGCGCTGGTGACGTTCAGCGCCCTGCTCGTCGTACGCGGCCCGCGCGCGCGAGGAATCGCGGCCCAGCTGCTCGTGCTGCAAGGCGCGATGAACGGCTTGTTCCTCGCCAAAGACGTGCTGCTGTTCGCGCTGTTCTGGGACGTGATGCTGCTCCCGGTCTTCCTCGTGCTCGTCGGCGCCGGCACCCCCGGGCGCACGGCGTGGAAATATCTCCTCTACAACCTCGTCGGCGGGTTGGCGCTGCTGCTCGCGACCGCCGCCTTCGGCATCGTCGCCGGAACGACGGACGTGATCGGGAATCCGGCGGTGCAGGCCGGTATCGGCGCCACCTGGGGCGCCTGGATCTTCGCCGGCTTCGCGTTCGCGTTCTTGATCAAGACGCCGGTCTTCCCGTTTCACACCTGGATGCCGGAAACGTACGCGGACCTCCCGCCGCCGGTCGTTGCGGTCGTTTCGGCCGTGCAGTCGAAGGCGGGCCTCTACGGTTTTCTCACCATCGGCGTACCGTTTCTCGGCCCCGAAATGGTGCAGGCGCGTCCGCTGATGTTCGCGCTGGGTCTGGTTTCGCTGGTCTACGGGGCGTTCGTCGCGCTGGCCGAGCGCGACGCGAAGCGGGTCGTCGCGTACAGCTCGCTCTCACACCTCGGTTTGATCCTGCTGGCGGTGTTCAGCGGCTCGAGCTTGGCCTACGCGGGCGCGCTCGTCTACATCGTCGCGCACGGACTCTTCAGCGCCGCGCTCTTCATCGTGCTCGGTGCGGTCGAACAGCGCGAAGAGACGCGCGATCTGCTGCGCCTCGGCGGCCTCGGCGCGCGCAATCCGCAGCTTGCCGGCGCGCTGATGCTGGCAGCGCTCGCCGCGCTGGGACTGCCGGGGCTGGCGGGATTCGCGGGCGAGATCCTCATCCTCACCGGCCTGTATCGGGCCGGTTTCGCCTGGCCGGCCGTGATCGCGCTGCTGCCGATCGTGCTGGCGGCGGCGTACATGCTGCGTGTGTACCAGTCGATCATGAACGGCCCCGAACATCCGGATCTGCCCGAACGCCGGGATCTGACCTGGGTCGAGGGCCTGGCGGTGGCCCCGCTGGTGGCCGCGGTCGTTTGGCTGGGCGTCGATCCTGCGAGCGTGGTCGCTGCGGTGATGGCGGGGGGTGCGCATGTCGCCGGCGTTCGGTAGTTTTCCGGTCGGCGCCGACTACGCAGCGCTGCTCCCGATGGCGGTCGTCGCGTGCACCCCGCTGGCGATCCTCTTTGTCGACCTGTTCCTGACCGGCGGCGGAGGCGTCCGCCGCGGCGTCGCCATCGGCATCGCCATCGTGGGCTTGGTGATCGCGGGCGTGATCGAAGCCGGGCAGTATCCGCACGATTACGCCGCCTTCGGCGGCGCGTTCATCGAAGGCGGCTTCTCGATCGTCTTCAGCGAGATCGTGATCGTCGCGACCGTCGCGACGCTGCTGCTTTCGGCCGGCATCGGACGGACCGACCAGGTTGCCGGAACGACCGCGCTTCTGCTGTGGAGTGCGTCCGGCGCGATGCTGATGTCCGGCGCGGCGAACCTGATGACGGTGTTCCTCGGGTTGGAACTGCTGTCGCTGGGGCTGTACTGTCTGTGCGCGATCTCAGCCCGCAGCACGGCGCGGGAAGCGGCGCTGAAGTATCTGATCCTCAGCTCGATGGCGTCGGGTTTTCTGCTGTACGGCTCGGCGCTGCTGTTCGGCGCGACCGGATCGGTCGCGTTCGCGGCCCTCGCCGCCGCGCCGGTGACGCCGCTGTTCGCGCTGGGGTCGGGCCTGTTCTTGGTCGGGATCGCGTTCAAACTGAGCCTGGTCCCCTTCCACGCCTGGACACCCGACGTGTACGAGGGGGCGCCGCTCCCGGTCACCGCCTTCATGTCGGTCGTCACCAAGGCGGGAACGCTGGCCGTCTTCGCCCGGTTCGCCTACGCCGCGCTGCCGGCCGATCGCGCGAGCGCGATCCTGGTTCCGATTTGGGTTGCCGCGGCGTTGTCGATGGTGATCGGCAACCTCGCCGCGCTCGCGCAAACCGACATGAAACGGCTGCTCGCCTACTCGGGGATCGCGCAGGTCGGCTACATCGTCGCGGCGTTCGCGGGACAGACGGCGCTCGGGCTGCGATATGCGCTGCTGTATTTGGCCGGATACACGTTCATGAACCTCGGCGCGTTCGCCGTGGTCGAGCTGATGTCGCGCGACGGCGACGCGGTGGTCGGCCTCCCGCGTTTCGCCGGCCTGGCCTACCGCCGGCCCTGGCTCGCCGCCGCGATGACGCTGTTTTTGGTCGGTCTGGCCGGTCTGCCGCCGACGATCGGTTTCACCGGGAAGATCCTGATCTTGGCCGTTACGACCGGCGCCGGCTATGCATGGCTGGCCGGGGTGCTGATCCTGGGTACGGCGATCTCCGCGTACGTGTACTTCAAGATCGTGCGGGCGATGTTCGTGCCCGTCGATCTCGCCCACGTGCGCGACGAGCGTTCGCGCAACCCGCTGCCGTGGCTCGCAGTCGCCGTGTGCGCGGTCATGACGTTTGCGCTGGGCGTGTTCCCGTTGACCCCGTCCAACGTTCTGCCGCTGGTGAAATGATTCGCGCGGCACGGCCGGACGATTCCGCGTTCGTCGCCGCGCTCGTTCCGCGGTTCGTCGAGCACGGCGTCGCTGGCGGCCACACGCGCGAGGAGGTCGTCGACGGAACCGCGCGCGTGCTGCGCGAGGCGCTTACGAAGACGAACCCGGCCGAGCTGTTCCTGATTGCGGAAGATGCGGATGGCGAGCGCGCCGGCTTCGTCTACGCGGTCACGCATCGCGACTTCTTCACCGGCGAATGCTACGCGCACGTCTCGGAGATCGCGGCCGTGCGCAGCGGGTCGGGGACCGGCCGGACGCTGATGGCGGCGGTTGAGGAGTGGGCGCGCGAGCGCGGGTATCGGATGGTGACGCTCAACGTCATCGAGGAAAACGTGGCCGCGCGGCGCTTTTACGAACAGCTCGCCTACGCCCCGCATCACCGTCAGCTCATCAAACGCTTCTGAGCTACATCGAAATCTGAATGATGTACGTCGTCCCGGTTGCGATCGGGAATTGGGGCGGTGTCCCGGAAGCCGAAGGATTGAAGGTGAGCACGTTGCTCGCCAGCGTTGCCGTGCCGAGGGACGTGTACGAACTGCCGCCGACAACGCCAAGCTGCACGATGTAGGTGCCGGCGGCAAACGGAAAGGTGCTGGTCCCGGTGATCACGATGCCGGGCGGTGCCGTCAGCGTGTAGCTCTGCGTTGCGCTGATGCTCAGGAAATCGTCAAACGCGCCGCCCGAGAGCGGCGAGCGGGTCCCTCGGATGCGGCGGCCGACGGAAGCGGGAGCTCCGGCCGGTGCTGTCTGGGTCACGCCCACCGTCAGCATGGTTCCGAGGAGCACGGTGCCGGCGGCCTCCGGGAACGTCAGCACGAGAACGTTGCCGGTCTGATCGGTGAGCGTCACCGTCTGCCCGGCGCTGCTCGCGGTAACCGTGGTACTGTCGGTGCTGACCCCGGGAGTTGGGCTCGCTGTCGCCGCCGCGTTCGGTGTGGTCGTGGTCTTCGATGAGCAACCCGCAATTGCCAGTGCCAGCAGTGTGGCGAGTCCATGTCGAACGAGGGTCCGCATCAGGAGAAGATCCTTTCGGAGGGTACGTGTCACAGCGAACGCAGCGCCGGTAAACGGCGATCGTGTTTTTGCTTTACCGGCAGGCGACAGTCCACCCGCCGGGCACGGCCGATGCCGCCGATTGATCGAACGCCTCGTTCGGGAAGCATGAAAAGCTTCTGCAAGGTTTCCTTGCTACAGGTAGGAACGGCGGCAACGTGCACCCGCTGACCGATCGCGTGCGTGCCCCGGTCCTGGTCTTGGGCGGCGGCATCGGGGGCCTCGCGTTCGCGCTTGCCCTGGCTCGCCGCGGCGGGAGGGTCCGAGTCCTCGAAAAGGCTCCCCGCTTCGGCGAGATCGGCGCCGGCTTGCAGCTCGCACCAAATGCATCCTGGGCACTCGACGACTTGGGCGTGCTTGAGGCGATCACGCCGCTGGCGGTATTTCCGCAGCGCATCCTCTGGATGGACGCGCTCTCCGGCGAGGAGGTCACGTCGCTGGATCTCGGGCCGCCGTTTCGCGAACGCTACGGCTACCGCTACATCGTGATGCACCGCAGCGATCTGCTCGACGCGCTGCTGGCCGCTTGCCGCACGCACGACGCGATCGCGTTGGAAACCTCGAAAGAGGCCGTGGCGCTTGAAGACCGCGGCGACTCCGCGTGCGTCACCTGCACCGACGGCACGCTCTACGATGCGCCGGTCGTCGTTGGTGCCGATGGACTGTGGTCCCCCGCCCGCAAGGCGATCGTCGACGATGGCGACCCGATCTGTTCGGAGTACGTTGCCTATCGCGGTGCGATTCCGATCGGCGAGATGTCGCGTCACGCCGGGCTGGACAACGTGATGCTCTGGACCGGGCCCGAGATGCACCTCGTCCAGTATCCCGTGCGCCGCGGTGAGCTCTACAATCAGGTAGCGGTGTTTCGCAGCCGCCGCTACCGCGCCGGCTCCGATGATTGGGGCACACCCGACGAACTCGACGCGCGCTTTGCTGCCGGAGCCGAACCCGTGCGCGATGCGCTCACGAAGTTCCGGCGAAACCGTCGCTGGCCGATGTACGATCGGCTGCCGATCGCGCGCTGGTCACGCAACCGCATCACCTTGCTGGGCGATGCGGCGCACCCGATGCTGCAGTATCTCGCCCAGGGGGCCGCGCAAGCGCTCGAGGACGCAGTCGTGCTGGCGCAGGCGCTGACGTCGCATCGGGACGACATCCGGGCGGCGTTCGCCGCCTACGAGGCCGAACGCGTACCGCGGACCACGCGCGTCCAAACGACCGCCCGCGCATGGGGCGACTACTGGCACCTGCCGCTCGAGCACGCGGCGCAGCGCAACCGGGAGCTGGGCACGCGGAGCCCGGGCGATTACGGCGAAACCGACTGGCTGTACGCGTACGGCCGCCGGTCGCGCGCCGACTTTCCGTCCACCGCCAGAATTGAGGATCGATGAATCGCACCAGCTTCCTCGCCGCCGGGGCCGCCGCCGGAGCCGCCGCTGCGGTTCCCCGTTTCACGCTCGCCGCCGGACCGGCGGCGACGGTGAAGATCGGCTTCCTGGAATCGTTCAGCGGCGTCTTTTCGGATCTCGGCGCGTGCCACAAGCAGGGCGCGCTGCTCGCGCTCGAGGATGCGAACCGCGGCGGCCGCGTCAAGTACGAGTTCGTCTACGCCGACGATGCGTCGAAGCCGGCCACGGCGACGACCGAGGCGCGCCGGCTGATCTCGCAAGATTCGGTTGATGTCCTCTTCGGTGGAACCTCATCGGCAACCGGCGCCGCAGTGGCCGCCGTCGCGCTCGACTCCGGCATCTTCAATCTCATGCTCGGACCGCAAGATTCCGCCCTGACGGGGACCAAGGCGTCGAAACTCACCTACCGGTTCGGCCCCAACGCCCGCATGATTCTGGCTCCGGTGCTGCGTCGCGCGCTGGCCCTCGGCAAGAGCTGGTACTTTATCCAGGCGGATTACGCGCTGGGCAAAGACGCCTACGCGCAATGCGGCGACGCCCTGCGCCGCGCCGGCGGCGACGAGGTCGGTCACGACGTCCTCCCCTTGGGCACGACCGATTTTTCGTCGGTGCTCACGAAGGTGTCGACCAGCCGCGCCGACGTGCTCATGCTCTGCAACAGCGGCTTAGACGCCGCCAACACCGCCAAGCAGTTCGTCCAATTCGGTCTCAACAAGAAGATGAAGCTGGCCGGCATTTCGCTGGAAGACATCTACTACAAGGCGCTGCCGCTCGACGCCGTCATCGGTTCCACGTTCCCGGTGCTGTGGGCGCCCAGCGTGTCGCCGGCCGCCCAGAAACTGGCGGCGCGTCTGCGCAAAGGAATCAGCGGACCGATCTCGGGCCGTCACTACCTCGGCTACATGGCGGCGCACTCCCTGATGGATCGCATCGCCACCGCCGGCACGACCGATGCCGCGAAGCTCTCGGTCGCGTTCGAGAACTATAGCTTCCCGGCCGCCAAAGCGACGAACGCCGAGTACCATGCCTGCGACCATCAGTGCGCGCAGGAGGTCTACGGCGGCGCGAGCGTTTCGGCAAAGCAGTTCGAGAAGACGCAGTTCATGTACGAGATCATCGCCGAAGTGCCGGCGGTGGAATCCGACGGCACCTGCGACTCGCCGTGGGCCAAGGCGGCGACGGCTGCATTGGCCGCACAGCACCCGGGCGCGCGCGCAGGTTACACCCCGAAAGCGTTCTGAGCGGTTCGCCCTAGCCGGCGAGGGCGGCGATTCGGGCCACCAGCGGGTCGTCCGAATCGCGGAGCCGGTCGCAGATCGTGAAGTGGTTGTCGCCGGGGCCCTCCGCATATTCGGCATCGCAACCGCGCGCCTGCCACGCGGTCGCGAAGTCGCGCCCCTGGGCGTGGAACGCCGCCGTCTCGCGTTCGCCGCTCCAGGCTCGGACGACACACGGTGCGGCCGGCGCGAGCAGCGTCGGGCTCAGCGCGGTCGCGCGCGCGTCGTCGAGCGCGAGCCACTCGTTGGCGAACGAACGGGCAACCTCGCGCAGGTCGTGCAGGCCGCTCAGGCTGGCGAGTGCAGTGACCGGTGCGTCAACGGCGCACATCGCGGCGAGGTGGCCGCCGGCCGAATGCCCGGCGACGACGATGCGCGTTGTATCGACGCCGTAGCCGGCGGCATGGCGGCGCAGCCACGCCACCGATGCGCGCGCTTGCGCGACGATCGTTTCGAGCGGCAGCGCCGGGGCGAGGCCATAGTTGACGACCGCGACGGCGATGCCGTGCGGCTCGAGGCCGCCCGCAACGTAGGTCATGTCGTCTTTGTGCAGCCGCCGCCAGTACCCGCCGTGAAAGAAGACGACCAGCGGTGCCCCGCGTCGCGGGACGAAGAGGTCGAGCGTCTCGTCGGCCGATGCGCCGTATTGCAGATCGCGCTGGTGCGGCTGCGCGCGCACGACGTCGCTCCACGCGCGCCAGCGACGAAAGAAGACCGTGACGTCGGGGACCGTCGCCGCCGCGTTCAGCGGGTCGACACCGTTCACGTCGGCTGGCGGAAGTAAATAAATGGGATCTTTCCGGCGCTGTCCCACGCGATGAGTTCGTCGAAGCTTCCGTTTGCGCAGGCCGCGCGAAAGACGTCGACCTTCATACCCTGTATGGTCAGTTGGCGCACGAATGTGAACGTCTTGATCGGTCCCAGGGTTTGCAGGCCTTGCGACACCTGTGCGACCGTTGCATCCGTGAACTGCGTCCGCGCGTAGGCGCTGTAACGGCTCGCGTCGATCTTCCCGCTCTGCCAGGCTTCGAACTCAGCACGCGCGGCGCTGACGACCGCCGGGGAACGCGCGGGCCCGGGCGTCAGGGTTGCCGTGGCGGCGGGCGCGGCCGTCGCAGGCGGGGCCGACGCCTGGCCGACCGTGTCGGCGCGCGAGAGAGCCCGAATGCCGTAGACGTCGCTCAACACGGGAGGCGCGGGCGGCGGCGTCGCGTTGTGCGGTCGCGGCGCTGCCGCCAGCAGCGGTGCGCCGAGCAGGAGCGCGCAGAACGCGGCAACCCGTCCGCCGGGCGGGCGTTGCGCCCTCAAGGATGCGTCATGTTGGCGGGTACGACGTGCGCATCGAAGTCCTGGGCGCTGATGTAGCCGAGCGCGAGCGCCGCATCTTTGAGGGTCGTGCCCTCGTGGTGCGCCTTCTTCGCGATCTCGGCCGATTTGTCGTACCCGATCTTCGGTGTCAGCGCCGTGACCGTCATCAGGGATTCGGCCAGGTAGCGCGCGATGACCGGTTCGTTCGCTTGCAGTCCCTCGACGGCGTGCTCGCGGAACATCGTGCAGGCATCCTGCAGCAGACGGCACGAGTGAAGGAAATTGTAGATCATCACCGGGTTGAAGACGTTGAGCTCGAAGTTACCTTGCGAGCCGCCGAAACCGATCGCAACGTCGTTGCCGAACACCTGCACGCAGACCATCGTCATCGCTTCCGACTGGGTCGGGTTGACTTTCCCCGGCATGATCGACGACCCGGGTTCGTTCTCGGGCAGGATCAACTCGCCGATGCCGGCGCGCGGACCCGAGGCCAGCCAGCGGATATCGTTGGCGATCTTCATCAGCGACGCGGCCAGCGTCTTGAGTGCTCCGGACGCGAACACGACCTCGTCGTGTGAGGCGAGCGCGGCGAACTTGTTCGGATGCGAGCGGAACGGCAGACCGGTCAGTTCGGCGATCTTGCGCGCGGCGCGCTCGGCGAATTCCGGGTGCGCGTTGAGGCCGGTGCCGACGGCCGTCCCGCCGATGGCGAGATCGTACAGATCGTCGAGCGCTTCGCGGCAGCGTTTCAGGTCGCGGTCGAGCTGGCTGACGTAGCCGGAAAACTCCTGGCCGAGGGTGAGCGGCGTCGCGTCCTGCAGATGCGTGCGGCCGACCTTCACGATGTTGGCCCAGGCTTTGGCCTTGACATCGAGCGCGTCGCGCAGGCGTTCGACCGCCGGCAGCATCGCGACCATCGCTTCGGCCGCGGCCATGTGCATCGCGGTCGGGAAGGTGTCGTTCGACGATTGCGACATGTTGACGTGGTCGTTGGGATGGATCGGCTTCTTCGATCCCATCTCGCCGCCCGCGATCTCGATCGCGCGGTTCGAGATGACCTCGTTGACGTTCATGTTGGTCTGGGTTCCAGAACCCGTCTGCCACACGCGCAGCGGAAAGTGCGCGGCGAGCTTGCCGGCGATAACCTCGTCGGCCGCCTGCGCGATCAGCGCACTCTTCTCGTCGTCCAGTTTGCCCAGGTCGCGATTGACCAGCGCCGCCGCTTTTTTCAGCATCGCCATGGCGCGGATGATCTCGCGCGGCATCACGTCGCGCGGCGAGAGGTCGTCGCCGATGTCGAAATGGATCAGCGAGCGTGCCGATTGCGCGCCGTAGTATTTGTCGGCGGGGACCTCGATCTTCCCCATCGAGTCGGTCTCGGTGCGGGTGCGCCCGATCGACCCGTTCGTCTGCGTGGCCATGGGATGGGCTTCGGCAGTCCGAGCGGCGGACACTCCGCGAGAAACGTCGCACGGCCCATGCCCGGCGGCGGGCTAGGCGGACGGGGCGGCAGGTCGTATACTCATGAGGACACGCCCTGCCAGGAGTGCCGCCCATGCGTTTGTTGCGCCACCTCGTCGTCGCCGGAGTCCTCCTCGCGAGTTTCTCGGCTACCGCCTTGGCGGGCTCGCCGCAGTCGCCGGTCCCCGGACCCACCACCGCCGCGAGCGTCGACGAGGGCCCGACGGAGGTCGGCGTGGTCATCGACGCGGCCCGAGCCAAGGTCGCGGCCGGCGATGCGAAGGGCGCGATCGCGGATCTGGTGCCGTACGTCGCCCAGCATCCCAGCGACATAGCTGCCGGGCGCCTGCTCGGCGACATCTACTTCCGGATTCCGGACTACGCCAAGGCGGAACGCGTCTGGCGGGCCATCATCGCGGTTGCGCCGGACGATCGCGAAACCCACAGCCGCTTGGGCTCGCTGTACGCCGCTCAGGATCGCGTGAACCAGGCGATCGACGAGTTTCAGAAGAGCTTGCCGAGCCGCAGCGGTTACGCGGGCCTCATCATGGCGCACAAGCGGGCCGGCGATTTGCCGCAATATCTCAACACGCTGGAGTACGCCACCCAGAAGACACCCTTCGACGTCATCGCGTGGACCGATCTCGGCCAAGCGCGCCGCGCGCTGCGCCAATACGAGGCGGCCTATCAAGCGTTCAACCACGCTGTCGGCATCCGGCCGGCGGCCTGTTCGCCGCGCATCGACATGGCCAACGTCCTGGTCGACCTGCACCGTGTCGATACTGCGATCGAGCACCTCAAGGTGTGCCTGGAGAACGACCCGCACTCCTATCCCGCGATCGTCAACCTCGGCGAAGCGTATCTCGAAAAGAACGATCCGGCGGTTGCGCGTCCGTATCTCGACCGGGCGCTGACGATCCGGCCGGAAGGCACCGAAGCACTGGTCGATATCGGTTACATCTACGATCTGCAGGGCGACTGGAAAACGGCCGTCAGCTACTACAACCGTGCCATTCGCTCCGATCCGCTGCGCCCCGAAGCCTACATCGATCTTGGCTACGACTACAACGAGCATCGCTTCTTCCCGCTGGCTGAAGCGGCGTTCTTGAAGGGCATCAGCGTTGCGTCCGACGACGGGCGGCTGCACTACCTGCTGGCGGTGACCTACAACCTGCAAGGCAAGATCGAGCTTGCGCGCGGCGAGTACCATCAAGCGCTCGCGACCGGCGAACCCGACGTCGCCCGCGCGGCCCGCGCCGAACTCGCGCTCTTACCGCCGGCCTGACGCGGCTAGAGCGTCCCTAGCGGCGCAGCGCGACCGATTCGATTTCCACGCGCGCGCCGCGCGGGAGCGCAGCCACTGCGACCGTCGAGCGCGCGGGTGGCGGCAAGCCCGCAAATGACTCGGCATAGACCTCGTTGACAGCGCGGAAGTCAGCCATGTCGATGAGGAAGATCGTCGTCTTCACGATGTCGGCGAAGCCGAGGCCGGCCGCCGCTAGGACGGTGCCGAGATTGGCCATCGCCGCGCGGGTCTGGCCGGCGGCCTCGTCACCGCTGAGTGCACCGCTCGCCGGATCGACGCCGATCACGCCCGACGTGAAGACGAATGGACCCGCCGCGACGGCTTGACTGTAGGGCCCGATCGGGGCCGGCGCGGACGCGGTCTGGATCGTTTCGCGGGGGCGGTTCGCGAGCGGCTCGCCGTTCATGCAGACTCCTCGAAAGCAGGACGACGTCGGCCTTCGCGAGCCCCAAGCGCGGATCCGCCAAGCGGTTCGGCGGGTGCGAACGTCTCCATCGCCCAAAATCGCGCGTATCGTGCACCCGATTCCGGATCGCGACGTGATCGCGCCCGACGATGCCCCGGCCGCCTTCGCCCGTGTCGCCGACTGGATCGAGGCCTACTTCCGCGATCCGCGGCGGTACCCGGTGCTGTCGCGTGCGAAGCCCGGCGATCTGGTCGCGGCGCTGCCGCCCCAAGCTCCGCGCGACGGCGAACCCTTCGAACGGATCTTCAGCGATTTCGAGCAGCTGGTGATCCCGGGGATCACGCACTGGAATCATCCCCGCTTCTTCGCGTACTTTGCGATCAGCTCGGCCCAGGTGGCCGTGCTGGCGGAAGCGCTTGCCGCGGCGCTCGACGTCAACGCAATGCTCTGGCGCACGTCGCCGGCGGCGACCGAACTCGAAGAGGTCACGCTGAGCTGGCTGCGTCAAATGCTCGGGCTTCCGGACACGTTCCACGGCATCGTGTACGACACGGCCTCGATCGGCGGCTTCACGGCGCTCGCCGCCGCGCGCGAATCGTTGGGACTCGACATCCGGACGCGCGGGATGGCCGGACGCGACGATCTACCGCCGCTGCGCGTGTACGTCACCGAACCCACGCACTCGCACATCGAGAAGGGCGCGATCGCACTCGGGATCGGCCGCGAGAACGTGGTGAAGATTCCGGTCGACGAGCGCTTCGCGATGATCCCGGCAGCGCTCGCAGCGGCGATCGACCAGGATCATGCCGCCGGGCGCCGCGCGATGTGCGCGGTCGCGACCGTCGGCACGACGTCCACGACGTCGAGCGATCCGGTCGCTGAAATCCGCGCGCTGACCCGCGAGCGCGGCGTGTGGCTGCACGTCGACGCCGCGTACGGGGGACCGGCCGCGATCCTGCCGGAGTTCCGCTGGCTGCTCGACGGTGCGCACGAGGCCGATTCGCTGGTCGTGAACCCGCACAAGTGGATGTTCGTGCCGATCGATTTGAGCGTGCTCTACGTGCGTGACCTCGAACTGCTGCGGCGCACCTTCGCCCTGGTCTCGGACGTTCTGGTCACGCCCGAGTCCGACGGCCGGAATTACATGGACTACGGCCTCCAGCTCGGGCGCCGTTTTCGCGCGCTCAAGCTGTGGTTCGTCCTGCGCACGTACGGGGTGACGGGCATGCAGAAACGGCTGCGAGGGCATATCGCGCTGGCGCAGGAGCTCGCCGGTTGGATCTCCGGCGAACCGGGTTGGGAAATCGCCGCGCCGCACCCGCTCTCGGTCGTCTGTTTCCGTCATGTTCCGCCCGCGATGCCGGACCCGGCTGCGGTCGACGCGCACAACCTCGCGGTGATGGATGCCGTCAACGCCGGCGGCGAGGTCTTTCTGTCGTCGACGCGACTCTACGGGCGCGCGGTGCTGAGGATCGCAATCGGGAACGAACGCACCACCCGCGACGACGTCGCGCTGGCGTGGGAACTGCTGCGCCGCGAAGCGCGAGCACGCTGATGCCGACCGTGCATCGCGCGACCCTGGCGGACTCAGCGGCGGCGTGGACGCTGGTCGATGAATACAGCCGCGATTTCGGGATCGTGGTCCCGGACGACGCGGTCTCGTTTCGGGGCTATTTGGCCGGGTCGGGTGCGCTGTGGCTGGCCCGGGAGAGCGACGACGTCATGGGCTGCGTGGGCCTCCGCCCGCTGCCGAACGTGGGTCCCGAAGCCGGTGAGGTGAAGCGCTTATACGTGCGGCCGTCGCATCGCAGGAAGGGCGTCGCCGATGCGCTGATGGACGCGCTCGAAACCGGTGCGCGGGAGAACGGATACACCGCCCTCTACCTGGACACGAAGGACGACATGCCCGCGGCGATCCGCTTCTACGAACGACGCGGATACCAGCGCGTTCCGCGCTACAACGACAACCCGCAGGCGACGATCTTCATGCGACGGCTGCTGTGATCTTCGATCACGTCGACCTGCGCGTGACCGACGTCGATCGCGTCCGGACGTTCTACGACGCGTTCCTGCGGCCGTTCGGCTTTCGGGGACGTCCGCAAGAGGACGGCACGCTGGTCTATTTCCGGCTCGAAAACCGGCGCGTCCGCGAGGCGATCGCGATCATCGGCGACGCGCTCCATCGGCCGAACGCGACCCGCTTGGCCTTCAGCGCGGCGAGCCGCGACGACGTCGACCGTATCGCGGCGATCGCGGTCGGCGCCGGCGCGCGATCGTACGAAGCGCCCGCCCTCTGCGACGAGATCGCCGAGAATTACTACGCGTCATTTTTCGAAGATCCCGACGGCAACCGCCTCGAAGTCGTCTGCCGCTGACGGCGGCCGCTCGCGGTTAGAAGACCCGCAGGTACTCGGCGCGTTCCCATGGGTGGACGGCGCGGCGGTAGCGTTCGTATTCGGCCAGCTTAGCGTCGCGAAAAGCGTGGTAGATATGATCGCCCAGCGCGCCGCGAATCACGAGATCTTCGTCGAGCGCGGAGATCGCCTGCCGCAGCGAGCGCGGCAGCATCTTGATCGCGTGTTCGGTGCGGAAGCGTTCCGGCAGCTCGTAGGTCGAACCGGTGAACGGATCGCCGGGCAGACTGCGCGCGCGGATGCCGTCGGCCAGCGCTTCGACCAGCACGGCCAGCGCCAAATACGGGTTGCACGATGCGTCGGGACTGCGCACTTCGATCAGCGGCGGCTCGTTGCCGAAGGCGGGCGGGACGCGCACCAGCGCGTTGGCACTCCGATGCGACCACACCGTGTAAACCGGTGCGTCCCAGGCGGCGACCAAACGCTTGTACGAGTTCACGGTCGGGTTGCAGACCGCGGTGAACCCCGGCGCGTGGTCGAGCAGTCCGGCGATGGCGTGCAGGCGCACGGCTTCGTCGAGGTCGCCGAGCGCGAAGTAGATGTGGAGTCCGCTCCCGGCCGACTCTTCCAGCGGCTTGGGCATGAAGGTCGCGTGCAGGCCATGGCGCTGCGCGATCCGGCGCACGACGCCGCGGACGGTCAGCAGGCGGTCCGCCACCGTCAGCACGCCGGCCGCTGAGAGATCCAATTCGTGCTGACCCGCGCCATGTTCGTGGTGCGCGCTCGAAATAGGGATCCCCATCGCTTCGAGCGCGATGCTGGTCGCGAGACGCGCTTCCTGGCCGCGGTCGCTGGCGGAAAAGTCGAAGTACGAGCCGGCGTCGCTGGTGCGCGTCGTCGGCGAACCATCGGCGTCGAGATCGAAGAGGTAGAACTCGACCTCGAGTGCCGCCTGGGTGGCCTGCAGCACGTCGCCCGCGTCCTCGAGCACGCGCTTGAGCGTCGTGCGGGCGCAGCCCTCGAACGCCGTTCCGTCCGGCATCTGGATGTCGCACAGGATCCGCGCCTCGACCTGTCCGTCTTCGGTCCACGGCAGGACGACGAACGTCGCCGGATCGGGGCTGAGGACCATGTCGACTTCTTCACCGCGCACGAAGCCGTCGATCGAGCCGCCGTCGAAGGTGACCTTCCCGTTGAAGGCGTCGTCGAGTTCGTTGACAGGAATCGAAACGCTCTTCTGGATGCCGAGCACGTCGACGAAGGCGAGGCGCACCCAACGCACGCCGCGTTCTTTGGCGATCGCGATCACGGAGCGCCGAGCGGCGGCAGCGTCTTTCACGGTCGTCAGCACGCCCGGCAACTCGCCGGTTCACGATCGAGCGCGATCATGCGGATTCACCCTCCTGCGGAGGCTGAATCCACCTCGGCTTCGCCTCGTCAATCAGGATGAGGGTTGACGCGGGACGTCTCATGTGTCGAGGGCGTCGACCGCCAACGCGGCGCGTACGGTCAGCTGATCGTGCGGGGAATCGAGATCGAGACGCCCGATCTCGCCGATCTGCCGCAGCCGGTAGAAGACCGTGTGCCGGTGCACGTTCAGACGTGCAGCGGCTTCTTTGATGTTTTGCCCGACGTCGAAGAAGAGCTTGAGCGTGCGCACGAGTTCGGTCTGGTGTTTGTCATCGTAGGCGCGCAGCGGATCGAGAACGCGCGTCGCGAACGAGCGCCAGTCCTCGCGGGTTGCACCCGTCCGGTGCAGAAGCGGGTAGACGCCCAAGTCGTCGTACGGCATCACGCGGCCGCCGCCGAACATCCGGCGCGCGATCGTCATCGCCTCGCGCGCTTCGTCGACGCTTTGCGCGACCGAGATCATCTCGGCATGCCGGCCCACGCCGCCGACCACCTTGACCTCGAGGCCCGCGCGTCCGATCCCGCGCGGGATCAGCGTGGCGGCCGTGCGCGCGTTGGCCGCGTCGACTTCCAGCGGGGCAGGGACCAGGAAGAAGAAGCCGCCGCCGCGCTCGATCACCACGACGTCACCGGTGCGCGAACCGAGCGTGTCGAGGCAGACGCGGCGGATCTCGGCATTTCGTTGCGCCGCAACTGCTTCGTCGAGTCCTTCACCCTCGACCGCGACCGCGACGTAGCCCAGGGCCAGCGAAATGCCGCGCGCCTGCGCGTCTTCACGTGCCTCGAGCGGATCCTCGTAGGCGCGCGCCAGGAGCCGGTCCCAGAATCCGCGCCGGCGTCCGCGGCCCGCCCCGGCGTCGCGGGAAAGCTCGACCGCGATCTGCGCCGCCGTGAGCCGGATGAGCCCGGCGTGCTCGTCGATCGGGCGCGCGCCGGATGGAAAAACCGAGATCCAGCCGAGGCGCGTCTCGCCGGCGCGAACCGGAAATGCGCGCGCACGAGCGTCGGCCGGCGCCGTCAACGCGACGCCGTCTTCAACGTCGCCCTGGTGTGCGATGAGGTCGCGCACCGATGCGGGGATCGCGCGCTCGCCCGTCCCTGCGACGGCGAGGTGCCGCCACTGCGCGTCTTCGACCAGCACGGTCGCATCGATCGCGGCTGCCAGATGTGACGCGAGCGCCTGCGGACCGCCGCCGCCGGCTGCGATCCGGGCCAGCCCTTCGGCGTAAGCGAGGAGTGTCTCTGGGCCGTCGCGGCGGATGCGGCGAGCCGGCACAACCTTCTCGTGCACTTCGGCCTGTTCCGTGCCTGCGACGGAGCGGCCTCCGCCCGCGGCGAACGCGGCGCCATGCAGTTGCTGTCGGTCCACCTCATCGTCGCGTTCGTCGTCGCCGCGCTCGCGGTCGTCGCGGTCTGGCGCCGCCCCGAACGGCGCATCACGCTCTACGTCGTGACGCTGCAGATCCTGCTCGGCCTGATCCTGCTGACGCAGTCGCTCCGTGCTCCGGCCAGCCACTACGCGCTCGCCGTGCTGGGCTGGGCGGGCTACATGGTCGCCAACGGGCTGGCGAAGCGGCCCGGGAAAGCCGACACGGCGCGGGTCATCGCGGGCATCTCCTCGCTGCTGATCCTCGTTGCGTACTACGTCGGGATGCACGCGGTGAAAACGGGAACGTAGGGCTCTTCCGAACCTCCGAGATCAGCCGGCGCCGGCAATCGACTGCCACACGTAGATCAGCGCGAGGCCGCCGATGATGACGGCGGTGCCCCAGCCGATGACGTTGGCCGTGCGCGAGTTGACATGGATGCCCATCACCCGCGGGCGGTTGATGACGATCAGCATCAGCACGAGTTCGAGCGGGAGCAGAATCCCCTGCACGACCTGCGCGTAGAAGATCAGCTTGAAGAGCGACGCTTTCGGAACCAGCAGCACCAGCCCGGCACCGAGCAGCACCGCTCCGCCGAAGAGCGTGTAGAAGACCGGGGCTTCGCGAAAGCGGCGGTCGAGCGACGCTTCGATCCCGAACGCTTCGCAGACGATGTACGCTGTCGAGAGCGGCAGCACGGTGGCGGTGAAAATGCCTGCGTTGAGGATACCGAACGCAAACAGCAGCGACGCGAACGTGCCGGCGAACGGCTGCAGGGCCAGCGCGAAGTCCTGCGCTTGCGCCGTGTCGATGTTGAGCGGGGGGTGACCGGTGTGCAGCGTTTCCTGATAGATCGTCGCGCCGTTCGCGATCACCATGAAGCCTGCCAGCACGATCGCGAGGATCGAGCCCACGACGACGTCGGCCCGAATCATCGGCAAGTCGCGGGCTCGCGAACCTTTGTCGACGACCGCTGACTGTAAGAAGAACTGCATGTACGGCGAGATCGTGGTACCGATCAAACCCACCACGGTGACCAGGAAGGCGGGATCGTGCACGATTTGCGGCACGAAGGCGCCCCGTGCGACTTGGCCCCAGTCGGGATTCGCGCGCACGCCCGAGACGACGTAGCTGAGATAGATCAGCGAAAAGATGACGAAGATTCGCTCGACGATTCGGTTCGGAAGCCGCAGGACGAGCAGAAAAACCACGACCGTCGCCAGTGGGACCGTGATGTAGTGCGAGACGCGAAAGATCTCCGACGCGGCGGCGATACCGGCAAACTCCGTCGCTGCAATCCCGGTGTTGACGAAGAAGAGCGCGACCATCGTGAAGAACGTCGTGCGCAAGCCGAAGTTCTCGCGGATCAATCCAGCCAGGCCTTGGCCCGTTACGGCGCCCATGCGACCCGCCATCTCCTGGACCACTATTAGCGAGACGGTCAGCGCGACGAGCGTCCACAGCGTGGCATAGCCGAATTTGGCGCCGGCTGCGGAGTAGGTCGCGATTCCGCCGACGTCGTTGCCGGCCGAGGCCGTGATGAAGCCCGGGCCGAGCACGGCGAAGAATGCGAAGATCGATCGCCGCGAAAGACGCACCGCGCAGTCCTCTTAGGTCGCCGATTCGGCGCGGCGCCGCCGGCCGTGCTTGGTGAAGCGCGGCAGCTTTTTCTTGAGCCGCTCGGGGATGATCGCATCGATGGCGTCGTCGACGGTGACGATGCCGAGCATCATGCCGTGTTCGTCGGTCACCGGACACGCGAGTAAGTCGTAGCGAGCGATCGTCGCCGCTACGTCTTCGGCGGACGTGTCGGGGCGCACCGAGACGATGTTTTGGTCCATGATCGTGTGGATCGTCGCATCGGGCTCGGCCAGCAACAGGGTGCGGAGCGAGAGAACGCCGAGCAGCTTCTCCGCCTGGTCGAGCACGTAGAGGTAATAGATGAACTCGGTGACGGGGGCGATCTGTCGAATTTTTGCGATCGTCGCTTCGACGGTGCGATGCTGATAGATCCACACGTAGTCGGTCGTCATCAGGCCGCCGGCCGTATCGTCGGCATACGCGACGAGTTCGCGCAGGTCGTCCGCCGTCTCGGCGTCCATCTCGGCGAGCAGTTCGTTCTGCCGCGCTTCCGGCAGCTCGCCGAGCAGATCGGCCGCGTCGTCCGAATCCATCTCCTCGATGATGTCCGCGGCGCGTTCGGTGCCGAGATCGTCGATGATCGAGCGTTGGACCTCCGGTTCGAGGTGCTCGAACGCGTCGGCGGCCGTTTCGTCATCGAGCGACTTCACCACGCGCGCCGCGTCCTGGGCCGACAGCTCGCCGATGATGTCGGCCAGCTCGGAGGGATGCAGACGCGAAAGACGATGCTCGCTGACCGAGAGTTGAATCTGCGTTGGGCTAAGGTCGTGCAGCGGCGCGACGTTGTCCCAAGCGATCAAGGCGCGCGGGATTCGCTCGAGCAGCGTTGGCACGACCTTGGCCACGCCGAGCCGGCGCAGCAGGCCGGCGATCCCAATGTCGGCTGCCACGACGCGCAACGTGCCGCCCGTGCGGGCCACCTCGATGTCGTTGATGCGCACGACCTTGCGGCCGTCGACGTCGACGATCTGCTTGTCGAAGAGGTCTTCGACGAGATAGAGCGCTTCGTCGTCGGGCGGGCGGACCACGGTGGGGGCCTTCTTGAGCAGGAGGCCCGCGGAGTCGAGCGACGTGACGTCGCCGATCGGGGCAGCCAGTTCACCGTGCTTGGTTTTCACGATCACGGCGTCGATGTGGGGGAAGGTGTCCTGCGGGCGCTCGACCACGAAATCCGCGATGCGGCCGACCAGGCGTCGCTCACCGTCGCGCTCGACGTACGCCGGACGGCCGACGAGCTCCGAGACGAAGCCGTCGTGGAATGGTACCGGCTCGCTGCTGCGTGTTGCCGTCACGACGCCCTCCCCTTCCCGATCATCGCATCAAAAAAGCCGGTGGGATGTGCCCCTCCGGCCGGTCGATGACGCGCTCGGCGAAGACGATTCGCCGGGCGCCTCCTCAACGTCGAGCTTCAGCACCGCGCGCCGTCGACCGGCGGATTTCGCCCCCGGTCAGCCGCGTTAAGCGCCGCCTTGATTCGGCGGAGCCTGGTCACCACGTCGGGGTCTCTCGACCTTTCCGGGCAGCGGCAGTGTATGCGTGCGGACGCCTCGCCTAACGAGGATTCC
>Ga0182024_10009595_pt1 | contig 19979 bp, 10 predicted proteins | sample P32metaG_FD_120480 | JGI IMG/M metagenome (GOLD analysis project Ga0182024, IMG submission 120480) | Permafrost microbial communities from Stordalen Mire, Sweden - P3-2 metaG (Illumina Assembly) | ecosystem: Environmental > Terrestrial > Soil > Wetlands > Permafrost | place: Sweden: Stordalen... | reverse complement strand
GTCGGGGGGACTATCCAGGAGCCGTGGCGCCGCTGGCGTCGGTCGTTCGAGACCAACCGAATTCGTTCCAGGCGCGATATTTGCTCGGGCTCTGCTATGTCTTCACCGTGCGTTACGCCGAGGCAGTTTCTGTTTTGGAGCCCCTGTGGCCGCAGGCATCCGATAATTTTATGTACCTCTATGTTCTGGGAATCGCCGCGCACAATTCCGGTAAGAAAGAACTCGACGAGAAGGCTCTAGCGCGGCTCTTGGACGTGGGTGGCGACAACCCGGAATTCCATCTCATTCTAGGGAAGGCGTACCTGAACCGCGAGGAACCCGAAAAAGCCCTCGTGGAATTGCAGCGCGCCGAGAGCGCGAATCCGGACATGCCGTTCCTGCACTTTGGGCTTGGGATCGCGTACATGCGCACCAACGACAACGAACGTGCGGAAGCGGAATTTCGCAAAGAGATCGCCGTGGACCCGGGATCGGCCGACATATACGAACAGCTTGGCGAGTTTTATCTGAAGATAGGAAGGGATGAGGAATCCGAAAAGGAGTTTGACGAGGCGCTGCGGCGTAATCCCAAGATGCCGGCTTCGCTATTCGGATTGGCTAAAATCCATGTCCGGCAGGATAAGTACCAACAAGCTCTGCCGGAAATTGATCGAGCGGTGCGTCTCGCGCCGGATAGCCAGAACCTGCACTTCATGCGCGGGCGCATTCTGATGAAGCTGGGACACCGTGAAGAGGCGCAGAAAGAGATGATCGCCGCCAAGAAGCTGATTGATACGTCGCACGACAAGGAAAAAGAACCCGGCGCAATGGACGAGGACCGCGTGCGAAATCCAGAGTTGGCGCAGCCTCCGCAATAAAGAAGCGTCGGGCTCACTGTGCGCGGGCGCCGCTGCAAAAAATCCAGACGCCTACTGCGGCGGCGGCTGCCACGGGCCTCGAGCTTGTTCGATGCGTTCCGCAACAGCTAGGACGAGTTCTTCTTCGTGCGGTCGTCCGATCACTTGAACGCCGACGGGCAGCCCTTCGGAAGAGAGGCCCATCGGAACGGAGGCGCCGGGGAAACCCGTCAAGTTGAGCCATTGCGAATAACGCATGGTGTCGCGATAGCAATGTTCTGCGCCGGGTCGATAGGTGCCTTCGCCATGACGGAATGCGGGCGCGGAGGAAACCGGGGAGAGCAGGATGGGAACGTCACGCATCTGAGCAAGAATTTCGGCGCGCACGTTATCGCGTTGCGCGCAAGCGGACAAAAGCCCGTCGAGCGTCACGGGACTCTCCGGCGCCGCGTAGGAAATATACTCTCGCAAAATGGGGCTGAGTTGATCCTCGTGGCCTTTCACAACCGAACCTAACAAGTGGCCGACCACCGGGCCAAAGAAAAACCACCAAAGATCCAGTGCGCGATCGAGTCCGGTGAGCTGTAAAGGTTCGACCGAAAATCCCTGGGCGTCCAGCAGCGCCGCGGCTTTCTCGACCGCGGATTTAATCTCGGGCGAAACCTTCCCCAAGGCGTCGCTGTCCAGCAGGCCTATGCGCAAGCTCTTCCATTGCGCATTGTTCTCGACGTTCATTAACGGCACCGGCGCGGATAGCGCATCTCCGGGATCGGGCCCCGCCATTACTTCGAACAAGGCGCGCACGTCGGCGATCGTCCGAGCCATCGGACCCACGACGCCGAGCGACGAAAGCACTCCGGCACCCGGAGGGAAGTGTCCGGTCGACGGGACGCGTCCGGGGCTCGGTTTCAGTCCGCAGATTCCCGAGAAATGCGCCGGTACGCGAATCGAGCCGCCGCCATCGCTTCCCACGCCGCCGAACGTGCATCCCGACGCGCTCGCCGCCGCTTCGCCGCCGCTTGAGCCGCCCGCCGTGCGCGAAACATCCCACGGATTGCTCGTTTTTCCCGTCAGCAAATTATTGCTTTCGTACGCCATCAACAATTCGGGCGTGTTCGTATTGCCCAGAATGATGGCGCCCGCGCCTCGCAGCCGAGCGACCAGCGGAGCGTCGCGTTGCGGCACGTACTCTCTGCGGAGCAACGACCCTGCGGTGCATGGCCATCCCGCTACGTCGATGTTGCTCTTGATCGTGACCGGCACGCCGTGCAATGGACCCAGCTCGTCGCCGCGCGCGACTGCTATTTCGGCAGCACGCGCTTGTTTGCGGGCGCCTTCGGCATCCAAATGCGCGAAGCAATGCAGTTGCGGCTCGCACTTTGCGATTCGTCCCAGGGTCGACTCGACGACTTCTGTCGCTGAAATTCTGCGGGACCTGATGCTCGCGGTGATTTCCGCGATCGTGGAGTAGATGGGAAAGCTCATGAATTCGTTCCGTGAGCGTACGCGGCGGCGGTTTTCGGGTCAAGGCGCAAGCATTCGTACGAGGCAATACGACCCGCTCCCGCGGCGAAAACAATTGACGATGCCGCAGCGAGCCGGGAGAATCAAGGCAGATACTCTTCGCTGAGCTGAGGGTCGAGGCGCCGAGTCATAAGTTAAAGAAAGAAATCCTTGATGCCGAGAATTCGTGCCCGTACAGCTTCGTTCGTAATCGCAGGAGCCCTGTCCATCTGCGCCGTTGCGGTCTCCGTGCATTCCCGTTCTGCGCGCGCCCAGGATAAAGCCGCCACCAAAGTATCCGCCGCGCAGAGAAACGAAGACGCCGCTACCGCCGCGCTTCGATTCAATACGTTGGGCGTGGCCTACATGAACCAGCAGAAGTTTGCCGACGCGCAGAAACAATTCGAGCAGGCGTTGGCCGCGGACACGAAATTTGCGGTCGCGCGCCTCAATCTGGGCGTCGCGCTTCTGAGCCAGCAAAAACTCGAGCCGGCCCGCGCAGCCCTCGAGGAAGCCACCCGACAGCTCCCGCAAGATCCCTACGCCTGGTACAACCTCGGACTTGTTTACAAGGATTCCAGCGAAACCGAGAAAGGAGTCGCCGCATTCCAGCACGTCACCGAAATAATCCCCGAAGCGGACGGTTTTTATTTCGTCGGCTACTTGCAATCTCAGGCACAACACTACGACGAGGCAATCGCTGCGTTTCAGAAGGCGCTGGCTGCTTACCCATTTCACGCTTCCGCAGAATTTGGTTTGGCGCGCGCGTATCAACGCAAAGGTGACGCCGCCGCGGCACGCGAGCACCTGGCGCGCTTCCAGAAAATCACCACCGAACATTTGGGTACACCCTTCGGCGCAGGTTACGGCGATCAAGGCCGCTATTCACTCGCCGAACTTGCCCGCAGCCCGGCCTCGTCGGCCCCGCCCGCGATCGCAGTGAATTTCAAGGAACAACCGATCGTCGCCGCAACCAAGGCAGATGCCACTCCGGTTGGCGCGAGCACGGGCGCCTGCTTCATTGACTATGACGGCGACGGCAAGCCCGATCTGTTCCTGGTCAGCGCTACTTCGGACGGCGTCAGTCGTCTGCTCCATAATCTCGGGGGCGGACGCTTTTCCGATGTTACGCAGACCGCGGGGTTGGCGCTGCGTGGCAGCGGCATGGGCTGCGCTGCCGGCGATTTCGATAACGATGGTCACACCGATCTGGCGGTGTGCTTGAGCGACGGCGTCCACCTGCTGCGCAACAATACCGGTAACAACGGCGCTGGCAAGTTCGACGACGTAACGCAAACCGTAGGCATTCGCCGCGAAAGTGGTTGTGTCGGCGTCACCTTCGTCGATTACGACCACGATGGCGATCTCGATTTGTACGTGACCAACCAGCCCGCTGCTTCCGCTTCACCGCAAACCAGTGCTCACAATGTTCTCTGGCGCAACAATGGCAACAGCACCTTCACCGATGTTTCCGAGGAAACCGGGCTCAATTTCGACGCCACCGGCGCCGGCGTCGTTACCACCGATTTCAATAACGATCGCGCGATTGATTTCGTTTTCGCGGGTGGCGCCGCCGGAGCGTCGATCTACTTAAATCCGCGCGAAGGAAAATTCACTCCATCGCCCGCGATCGATTTCAAAAAAGAAAATCTGCCGCCCGCTGTGGGCGTCGTTGCGTTTGATTTCGACAAAGATGGCTGGATGGATCTCGCGTTTACTCACGCAGGGGCGCCGGGCATCAGCCTCTGGCGCAACGTCGAGGGCAAACGGCTCGAGCGCGTGAAGCTCCCGGATGTCTCTTGGGATCGCGGCTGGGGAATTGCGGCCCTCGACTACGACAATGACGGATGGCTCGATCTCGTCGCCGCCGGAGAAACTGCTAGCGGCGGTGAATTGCGCTTGTTCCGTAATCTCGGCACAAGCGGCTGGGCCGATGTAACCAAAGACGCGCACCTCGACGCCGTGAAGCTGGCGCAACCTCGCGCTATCGCCATCGCGGACATCGCGGGTGACGGCAATCCCGATCTCGTCGTAACGCAGTTAGGAGGCGCCCCACGGCTGTTGCGCAGCGAAGGCGCCAATCAACACACGTGGATGAGCATCGACCTCAAAGCATTGAACGACAACAAAAGCGCCATCGGCACCAAGGTGGAACTCTACGCCGGCGCGCTCTATCAAAAATGGGAAGTCGCGGGCGCTTCCGGCTATCTCAGTCAAAACGCTCCCACAATTCTCGCGGGGCTGGACACCGAGAAAAACGCCGAAGTCGTGCGCCTGCTATGGCCCACCGGCGTACCGCAGGACGAAATCAATCTCGCCGCGAAAAAAGTGCAGAACATCGCCGAGCTCGATCGCCGCGGCAGCTCCTGCCCGGTGCTTTTTTCGTGGAACGGCCGCGAATATGAATTCATCGCGGACATGATCGGTCCCGGGGTCGTGGGACACTGGGTCGCCCCCGGCGAACGGGATGTTCCCGATCCTGACGAATATCTGAAAGTTGCGGCTCGCAGTGTCCGGCCGCGCAACGGGCTCTTGAGCTTCCGGTTCATGGAGCCGATGGAAGAAACCGTTTATCTCGACAAGGTTCGCTTACTCGCGATCGATCATCCCGCGGCCTATGACGTTTACCCGAACGAACGATTCGTCAGCGCGCCGCCGTTTCCGGAATTCCGCGTCATCGCCAGCGACAATCAGAACTCGCACGCACCAGCCGGTGCGTGGGATGACCTTGGCAACGACGTGCTATCCCTGATTTCGAAGCACGACCGCAAATACGTCACCAGTTTCGAAGGTTTGCCTTTTGCGGGGTTTGCGAAGCTGCACTATCTCGAGCTGGATCTTGGCGTTTGGGACGCGAACAAGCCGATGCGCCTGATCCTGGACGGCTACACCGACTATTTCACCGCGACCTCGATGTATTCCGCCGATCAGGCGGGCATCAAAGTGATTGCGCCCTACGTCGAAGCTCAAGATGCGCATGGCAAATGGATGCGCGTCGTCGATGACATGGGTTTCCCTGCGGGTCTCGCACGAACCATGGTGACCGACTTGACCGGCAAGCTCCCGCCTGGCACGCGCCGCATCCGTGTCGTCAACAATCTCAAAATTTATTGGGACGCGATTCGAATCGACCAGACTCCCGACCCAAAGGATGTTCGCGTCTCCGAAGTCCCACTGGCCGGGGCGGCACTCGAATTTCTGGGCTACCCGCGCGAAGTCCGGCTCTCGCCTGCCAGCGACACCACTTACTCGTATTCACAGCGCAGCATGACCGGTCCCTACGCGCGGGCCGCTGGGAACTACACCCGTTATGGCGACGTGCGCGATCTGCTGCAGCAATCGGACGATCGGTTTGTGGTCTTCAGCTCCGGCGAAGGCGTAAAGCTCGACTTCGATCCGCGCGAGCTGGCGCCACTGCCTGCGGGCTGGGTGCGCGACTACTTCTTCTACGCGGATGGGTTCGAAAAGGACCTCGACTTCTACGCCGCGTATGCCTTCACAGTCGAGCCCCTTCCGCGACATTCGCTGCTGTCCTATCCTTATCCTGCGGGCAAGGACTATCCCGCCGACGCCGATCATCAACAATATCAGCTGGACTACAACACCAGGCAGCGGTCCGATCGTCTTCCTCTCGATCTCCGCTATCACTATTCGCCAAAATGAACCCGGGTAGCCGTGCCCGGGCGGCTCAGTCCTTCTCGGCCTCCAGGGAATCGCGTATTTGGTCGAGTTCCTTTTTCTTCGCCCGGTCGACGTCTGGAAACGCCAAATCCAATTGGCTCAGCGCCTCCACAATCGCCGACGCCACGATCAATCGCGTAAACCACTTGTTGTCGGCGGGAACGACGTACCACGGCGCATGCTTCGTGGCCGTGTTCTGCACCATCTCCTCATAAACTTCCTTGTAGTCTTTCCAGAAGGCTCGCTCCTTAATGTCATCCATCGAGAACTTCCAGTTCTTCTGCGAGTCCTCCAGCCGCTCCAGAAATCTTTTCTTCTGCTCCTCCTTCGAGATATGAAAGAAGAACTTTCGAATCATTGTCCCGTTCCGCGCTAAATACTGCTCGAACGCATTAATATCCTTATACCTTTCGTTCCAGATGTGCTTCGTCACCAAGCGTTCCGGCAACCGCTCGTTCTTCATCATCAGGGGGTGCACGCGAACAATCAGCACTTCCTCATAGTACGATCGATTGAAAATACCGATCTTTCCGCGCTCCGGCAGCACTTTGTGGCAGCGCCACAGAAAATCATGATCCATTTCTTCGCTTGTGGGCGCCTTAAACGCATGAACGTCGCAGCCTTGTGGATTCACGCCGGACATTACGTGCTTGATGGCTCCGTCTTTGCCCGCTGCGTCCATTCCCTGAAAAATCAGCAGGAGTGCCCAGCGATCCTGCGCGTAAAGCTTCTCTTGCATCTGGCTGGCCATGGCGCTGCTCTGTTCCAGCAGCTTCTCGGCGTGCTTCTTCGATTTCACGCCATTCGTGCCGGCCGGATCGAAGTTTTTGAGACGAAACTTGCTGCCCTTGGTGATGCAAAAGGGCTCCGCAAGTCGTGTTGCTTCCTCAATGAGTTTGCGGTCTTTCATAGACTTCGCAGTGTAGCTCAGCGGTGCGCGCGCGAATAGTGCCGCACGAAATGAAAAAAAGGCTCGTTCCAGATCGCGGAACGAGCCTCCCCTCATTACTTCCACTTCTTAACACCGATACACCGGCACTCCCCTACTCGAGCTTCGTGACCACGCCTGTTTCGGCATTGAGAAATACCTTGTGGGTCCCAGGCTGGGAGAAGTCAAACATGTTCAACAACGATCCCGCAACCGCGTCGCGCGATCCGTTGCCGATTCGCGGCAGCCCCCAGTTATCCTCGATGAAGCGAATCACGGAAGACTGATCCGTCGTCGAATGATCCACGAAATTGATCTTCGCATAGGGAGAAATCACCAGCAGCGGTTGCCGCGGACCATACCCGCAGCGCCCGTTCTGAATGGTTCCCTGCGCGTTGATCGCTTTCGCCACGCCGCAGCTCCCCGCAGCGGTGAGGTTATCGTCGGTTACGTTCGATTGCCCAATGATCGGGCCCATCTGGTGATCGTACCAGCCGTCCGAGTCGTCGTAGAGGATAATCACCACTGTAGACTTCCAGAACGGCGTGTTTTCCAGTTCGTTGATCGTGCTCACGACGAAGTTTTGCTCGTCGATCGGGTCGGAGTATCCCGGATGTCCGTCCTGGTAGGCTGCTGCTTTCAGGAAGCTGACTGCCGGCAGATTGCCCACTTTGACCGCTGCCCAGAAGCTGGTCAGGTCATAGTTATGATTCGCCTGGTCCGTGGAGCCCACCGCGGCTGCCGACGATGGCGGCAAGTGATGCGGATTCGCCGTCTGCATGTAGTATTGGAAGGGCGAGTGATGAGGAATGTAATCTCCGTCGCTCGATTGTGTTGTGGCGTCGTCTCCTGCCAGGCCGGCGTGGTGTGCGCCGCAAACGGCGAGGCCGTTCAAGGTGCTGGTCGGCGTGAACCCGCCTTGAAACCAACCCCAAGTCAAGCCCTGTGCGTTGAGCAAGTCGCCGATGTTCTTGCCGGTCATCGTCACCTGCGTCGCGCCCGCCAGCCCGGGCGTCGTCTGTGTGCAATCATCCAACGCCGGACGCGCATCGCCGATCAGCGCACCAGTCGTTGCTCCACCTCCAATACTTCCTACGGCACTCGCGGTTTTACCGCTCGCGGTCAATGGCACAAGTGTCGCTTGGAAAGTGTTCCCCGAGATCAGGTTGACCGCTCCAACAGCCGAAGGACCGAAGTCGGTGTCAAAGGAGTTGTCATTCATTGAAAAGTGCTGCGCGTAATTCCACAAGCCGGTTACGGTGTTGCCGTCGTAGTAGCCCATCACGACTCCGGTTCCCATTCCGACGTCATTGCAGCCCGGACCGCCGGTGCCTACCGCTTCCGGAAACTTGTCCATCAGGCCGGCGTCAAACGCTTTCTGCTCGTCACCGTAGTCGTGGTCTTGGTCGCAAGTGACCGCGTCGGCCGGCGACAAGCGGAACGGATTCGTCGAATTCGGGTTATTTGTGATCAAGCCCGCGGACAACAAGTTATTCACCGTCGGGGTGCCGGGTCTCGCTTGAAACGAAGTCTCTCCGTTCGGATTCAGAGCATACGGGTAGGTCCCGAAGTAATGGTCGAACGATTGGTTCTCTTGAAAAATCACGACCACGTGCTTGATCGGCGTGTCCGTCGGCGCGACCGGCCCGGACTGTGCCTGTATTCCGGTCGGCGCCAGAAGCGATAGCGACGCAATCGCGGACAAGGCACAAACGTGCATAGGGTGCTTCCGATTCTTCATCTACTTGCTCCTTTGATGGATCCGCAGTTTTTTCGAAAAACAACTTTAGAAATGGGACGAGACGTGAAGACGGGTAGACGCACGTCCCAGGGCGTCGCGGGCCACTTTCCCGCGCTCAGACTTTTAATTTGTTTTTGTTAGCGCCAGATGAACGCACAATCAAAACCTGATGGCACCCTGTAAAAAAGCTCGGCATCAAGAAAGCTCCTCTTTTTCCGGCTTTTGACTTTCTCTTTCTTTTTTTGCTTTGCCCCGCGCCGCAGCAATTCCGCAGGTTGTCATTCCCCACCGGAGCGGGGCGGTTTTTTCTTGCGCTCGTTTTTTGAGCGCCGGGCCGCGAAGTGGAGGGACCCGGGCAACCACGCCAATTCAACTCCACACCCAGTAGCGGGCATCTTCGTCGCAGCTAGACTCCATCCCATAGTCATCAGAAGTCCCAGCCGCTATACGCTGAACGGGGCATTTCGATCGCTGGCCGCGCTCATTTCGCCGCCACATTCTTCGCCGCCGCAGGCTCAACCCGCAAAATCCCCATCATTCCACCGTCCTGGTGCTCCAACAGATGGCAGTGATACGGCAAAATCCCCACCGCATTCGGATCCCGGAAATCCATCCGCAACTTGATGCTCGGATAGGTCGCGCTTTTTCCGTCCCAATACTCCAGGTTCACCGTGTCGCGTAAGAATCGTTCATCCGCCTTCCGCCCGTTCCACTCCATCATCAGAAAATGAATCTGGTGGATGTGAAACGCATGAAACTCCTGTGTCCGGTTTTCGATCGTCCAATCTTCGACGGTTCCTTGCTGCGCCAACATGTTGGGCACCGCTGAGTTTGGATCGAACGCTTTTGGCGTCTGCCCCTCCACGGTCACGAAAAAAGTCGTCGGACTGTTCGGATTGTTCGGGTTCTCCTGCTTCTCCGAAAAATAAAGCTTCCTCTCGCGCACCGGCGCCACGTCCCCCAGCCACGCTTCCTTCGTCGCAGCCAGTGGCGCCGGATTCGCCGCCAACACCGCTCGCGGCGCCGGAGCGTCCGCCGAAACCGCAATCGTTGCCAGCGCCCGCAGCGGATCGTTCTCACCCAGCGGTCCTGTATCCACTCCGCGCGTAACCAGACTCGCCGCCGCTCCCGCAGCGGGTCCGCTCAACACAAATTCCACCCGCCCGCCCGGTGGCACGATCAGGTGACTCACCTTCAGCGTCGTGTGCGCCGGCTCCCCACCTTCCGCCAGCGGCGCTCCGTCGAGCCCCACAACCCCCAGCGGCTGCGGCACGCTGTTGAACAGTACCTGCAAATTCAAGTAGGTAATTGCCGAAGCATTCGCCACGCGCCACAACTCCTTCTGCGACGGCTTCATGCGAATCACGGCAGGCGGATACTTTGGATAAGGCACCGGCACATAGTTGATCGACAAATCTTTCGCCGGTTTCCCCTCGCCGGTCCCGGTGTTCAGCATGTCGCCTTCGGGATCTCTCATCCGGACCTGCGTAGCCAGGCTCACTCCCGGCGGCTGCGCTTCCGGATGCACCAAGTTCTCGTCGCGTACCACAAACAAGCGCTCGTGCAACCCGGCGAGCTGGCGATTCGCCCGCTCGATTCCCTCAACGATGAGCGCCCCCGATGCGCCACCCAGAACCTGGAACCTGCTGATCCCGTGAACGTGAGGGTGATACCAGTACAATCCCGGTGGCTGGTTGTCCGGAATCTGAAACCGGTATTCGAACGCCGGGTCCAACGGCTCAACCAATGTCTTTAGCGTCTCGTCGGCGTGACACGCCGACGGTATCGCCAATCCATGAAAATGCAAATTTGTCGCCGACACAACCATCTCTCCACCCGCGCACGCATCCCGCGCCGTCCCGCTGGCTTCGTTGCCCACGCCGTCGTTCGCATCCACCGTCCTCGCGCCCTGGTGTTGCGAAGCTCTCTCCGTTCCGCGGCTCGCTGCTTCCGCAACCCGCACCTCATTCTTCAAATTCAAAATAAGTGTGTCGCCTGGTTTCACCCGCAGCGTCGGAGAAACTCCCCCATCCTCGCTAACGTAGCAATATCGCGCGTTGCCGCCCGCATCCACGTAGCTCCGAAACGCCAGATCCACTTTCAACACGCCATCTACGCTGCGCAGGTCCTCGGGTTCAGGAACCTCGGCGCCTTCCATCCCGCGAAAACAGCCCGCATTCGGCGCGCCGCCATTTGCGCGCGGAATCCTCGACTCCTGCGCGCAAACGCGACCTGCTCCAATCGCGCCGAGAACGCACACACCGAGCAGCGCCGGCCATTTCAACCGCAAAGTGTTTGGAATCATCAACAGAATGAGAAATCTCCGCAGCTAGGAATACTCCGCTCGTGTTACTCCCGAGTGAAAGCGATGTGAACGCCAGAGGGGCACACCCACGTGTCACCGCGCGTTGACTTCGCTCTATCCCGCACCTAAGATGCCCGCTTCATGCCGAAGCCGAAACCCAAAGCCGCTCGCACCTTTCGCCTGCCGCATCCGCAACCCGTTGACGCCCTCGAATACGCCCGCTTCACCGGCATTCCCACGTTCATGCGCCTCCCGCACATCACGCAGCCCGAAGAGCTCGACATCGCCATCATCGGCGTCCCGTTCGACGGCGGCACCACCTACCGCCCCGGCCCGCGCTTCGGCCCGCGCTACGTCCGAGTGCAATCCGCGATCATCCGCCCGTGGAACCCGGTCCTGAAGTTGAATCCCTTCGAAAAATATCGCATCGCCGATTTCGGCGACCTCCCGGTAAATCCGCTCTCCATCGAAGACACCTTCCGCCGCATTGAGCAGGGAATTGCTCCAGTCCTAGCTGCCGGAGCCCGCACCGCTTGCGTTGGCGGCGACCACTCCGTCAGCCTCCCAATCCTCCGCGCCATCGCAAAAAAGCAGGGCGGGCCCGTCAACCTGATCCAGTTCGACGCGCACAACGATTTGTGGGACGAATATTTCGGCAGCAAATATTCCCACGGCACCCCATTCCGCCGCGCCTTCGAAGAAGGCCTTCTCCAAGACGGCGGCGTCCTCCAAGTAGGCCTGCGCGGCCAAGTCTATGGCGAAGACGATTTCGACTTCGCCAAACAACACCAAGTCCGCATGGTCACCGCCGAGCAATTCCACGAAAAGGGCCTGCCCCAAGTCCAGCGCCATCTAGCAGCCTTCAAAAACCAACCAGTCTACGTAACGCTGGACATCGACTCGGTAGACCCGGCCTACGCCCCAGGCACCGGCACTCCGCAAATCGGCGGCTTCACCAGCATGCAAATCCTGCAACTAGTCCGCGCCCTCCGCGGCCTAAACATCATCGGCTGCGACGTAGTCGAAGTCTCCCCACCCTACGACACCGGCGAACTTACATCGCTCCTGGCCGCGAATCTCCTCTACGAGCTCCTCTGCGTCCTCTAAATGCTTATGCCCTGCTACCAACCGGCGATCAGCTCCACTGATAGCGCCGGCATCTTTGCCGGGACCGGCTAAACCAAAATGCCCACCCTGGCCCGCGAACTCCGCCTCCATGATTATTTCGCCCTAGCCGTCGGCACCATGATCGGCACCGGCTGGTTGGTGCTGATGGACGACTGGCTGGGCCGAGGCGGCCCGCTGGGAGCAATCCTGGGTTTCGTTCTCGGCGGAATCATTCTGCTACCCGTCGGCTACGTCTACGGGCAATGGGTCCTGCGGCTCCCTGACGCCGCGGGCGAAGCCGCCTACACCGCCCAGGTTTTCCCGTCCATCGTCAGCTATTTCACTGGGTGGATCATGCTGCTCGCCTACTTCATCGTCTGCCCCTGGGAAGCCATCGCCCTCGGCAAAATCGCTGCCTACATTTTTCCCCAGCTCGACTCCGTCGAGGTCTACCGAGTTGCAGGCCAACCCGTTTTCCTGTTCCGCCTGATTCTGGGCATCGCGCTGACGGTCTTCCTCACCACCATCAACTACCGCGGCATCCGCTTGAGCGCCAATTTCCAAAAGGGCATGACCAGCATTGTGCTATTGATTTTCGCAGCGCTAGTAGCCATCAGCGCCGTCCGCGGCACCCCAGCTAATCTTCATCCCGTCTTTCGCGGCTCCCCGCTCGTCTCGATTCTCCTGACGCTGCAAATCGTCCCGTACTTCCTGACGGGGTTCGAGTCCGTCCCCAAGTACGCCGAAGAAGCCAACCCGGACTTGCGCGGCAAAACCTACATGACGGCGATCGCGATGGCGCTAGGAGTAGGCGTAGCGTTCTACGCGTTCTCCCTGGCCGCGGTAGCCTACATAGCCCCGTGGCCCAGCCTGCTAGGCAAACGTTTCGCCACGGCCATCGCCTTCGAGCACGGCCTCGGCGCTCACTGGCCCGTCCAACTCATCCTGGTCATGGCCATGTTCGGCCTCTTCCAATGCTTCAACGGCAACTTCGCGGCCTCAACGCGAATGATCTTCGCCTTCGGCCGCAACGGTTCGATCCCGACGCCGCTATCGCGCATCCATCCCCAATTTCAAACTCCCAGCAACGCCATCCTGATCATCGGCGCCGCCACGCTAGTAGCCGTCTTCCTAGGCGACGCCCTTCTCGTCCCCGTAACCGAAGTAGGCTCGGCAGCCTCCGCCTTCGGCTGGCTAGCCTCGTGCATCTCCCTGCCCGTAGTCATCTCGCGCTCCAACTCGGCAACCACTGGTAGCGCGGGCTTCCAGCCGGCTTCTTCGCTAAAACTCAAAATCATCGCCACCTTCGGAGCTATAGCCGCCTTCGCCCTAGTCTTAATGAAATTCCTTCCCATCGTCCCAGGCCACTTCACCATCGACGAATACATAGCCCTAGGCTTCTGGCTAGGGCTCGGCGCAATTCTCCACGCCCTCCGCCCACGTATGTAGGCGCCGGGCTTCAGCCGGCCAGCCAAGTTGTTTCCTGCAAGGCGAACCTGCCAGGTCGTCCGCAGCGTATCCCTACTTCGTCCCTACCACCGGCAAAACCACCGCCGAAGGATGCTCCGCATCATGCAAAATCGAATTCGTAGCGGTAACAAACCCGTGTCCAGTTTTCCCGTCGTCGCCCGTTCCCAATCCCTGCTGCCCGGTATTCAAATTCCGATCAAACCGCGGAAAATTACTACTGGAAACCTCCAACCGCAAAATATGCCCCTTCTTAAACACATTGCTGGTGGCCCACAAATCGATCGCCAACTTATAAACCTGCCCAGCATTGATCAAGGATGGCGCTTCCTGCGACTCCCGATACCGCGCCCGTAAAATCCCCTCCGTCAAATTCTGCGCAAACCCATCGGGCCAAACATCCACCAGCTTGGCCGTAAAATCGGTATCCGCCGCCGAAGATTTTGCATAGAGCTCCACAGTAACCGGCCCGGTCACCTCCAGGTCTTGCCCCAGAGCGGGAGTCGAATACACCAGCACATCTTCGCGCGCCTCCACCCCCCGCTGGTCCCGCGGACCAGGCGGCCAATGCTCCGAATCACAACAGAGCGGCCCGCCAATCGTAGGCACCGGTTTCCCCGGATCGTAAACAAACCAATCCGCAGCCTCCTTCGCAGGCCCAACCGTGGAAAGCGACCCATTCCCACGCACAGAATTCGCCGCCGAAGAAGAGTGCAGAAAATACTTCGTCTGCCGCGCCCGAGCCAGCGGCCAACCCTCTTCTTCGCGCCACTGATTCGCCCCCATCACAAAAATCTTCACCGGCTTCCCGGACCCAAAATGGTTCTGCACGCCCTTGAACAAAAAGTCGTACCAGTCCAAAGTAGCTTCGTTTTCCTGGAACGCCGCGTCCGCCCCGAAATCCACGTCCCCAACCTTTCGCCCGCTACCCGAATGCCCTCCAATCACAACCAGAAGCTGCTGCCCGTTCCGTGCCGCCTCACTCCCGCCATGCGCCTTGATCCCCTCGTAGTTGCGCAACGAGCCGCCCAGAAAAAGGTCATACCAGGCCGCAATATGCAGCGCCGGCACCATGATGTCGCCAAAGTGCTCCTCAATCGAAACGTGCTTCCAGTAATCGTCGTAATTGGGATGTGCGATCCAATCCAAAAAGTAGGGGGCGAGCGAAGCCGCTGAAGTCGCGTGCAACCCGCGCAAATTAAACAAGGGATACTTCGCCAGCGGTAATTCCCACATCCCTTCCGCCGCGTTCGTCGCCTCCTTAGCTTTCCGGCCCAAAGTGTCCTGCGCCAATCCCGAAGCCCACGACTCGTTGAACCACTGCACGAACGCCCCGCCCTGATACGTCCAGTTCGAGTGATAGTTGCTGGCGGTAACCACCGGGCAAATGCCCGCCAGATGAGGCGGATGCATAATCGCCGCCAGCATCTGTGTAGCCCCCACGTACGATCCACCAAACATGCCCACTTTTCCGTTCGAGTAGGGAAGCGCCGCTGCCCACTCGATCGTGTCGTACCCATCGTTCATCTCATTCCGAAACGTGTACCACTCCCCCTCCGACGCATATCGCCCGCGGACATCCTGAATAATCACCACGTAACCCCGCGTCGCCGCCTTCAGGCCGAACGCAAAAGTCCGCTTGTCATAAGGCGTCCGCTGCAGCAACACGGGGAACTTCCCGTCAGCCTGCGGCCGGTAGATATCCGCCCGCAGCACAACGCCGTCGCGCATAACCACCTTAACGTCATGCTCATACGTGATCGGATAAGCCTCCGCCCCGAGGCAAGCTCCACCGCCCACAATCGCTACAGAAACCAGACTCACAATTAGCACCGCAAGCCGTCCCGATCTGCTTCCCGTCATCGCAAGTCCCTCCGAACCGAATCGCGCGGCGCGAAAGTATCATGGTTCGCGGGGTTCCTGTCCATGGGAGGCGATGCCACAAGTCGTTGTCAAAACAGTGAGAGAAGACTGGCTGCGATTGAGGTCCTCCGCGCATTGTGAGTATAGCGTTCGCAAATCGAAGGTGGGACCTGACACGTTCCGGTTTGCCGGACCAGCGACCAATCACTAAATTGCATGCCAAGGACCAGTTACCAAGGTATCCACCGAGAACATCGCCGACGGTCCTATTAGTACGCTAATCGAAAACTGACCGAGTAGCAGAGCTGGTCGAGCCGTCTTTTCTGCCCCTCCGCCCATGTATACTCTTTCCTTCGACTGCTCATGATTCCTTTCCTCCACTTAGGGCCGCTGACGATTCCGACGTTTGGACTCATGGTGGCTACGGCGCTGTTCGTCTCGGCGTATGTGCTTCAGGCCGACTTCGACCGGCGGCGGGGGCAGTTGGAGAAGATCAAGGGGTATGCGGGGAAGCGCGACGAGGGTTTTCTGGTTATTGGGATCGCGGGAATTGTGGGGCTGGCGGGGGCGCGGCTGTATCACGTGTTGGAAAGCCCGAGCGAGTTTTTTGCCGATCCTTGGCCGCAGCTTTTCAGCCGGTTTGGGTTTGCTTGGTTCGGCGGATTTCTTGGGGGATTCATCGCGCTGCTGTTTCTGGCGCGGCGTTTGAAAATTCCGGTGCTGGAATTCATGGATATTTGTTCGCCGGCGGCTTGCGTGGGTTACGCCATCGGGCGCATCGGGTGCTTGCTTTCGGGCGACGGCGACTATGGGATGCCGACTTCACTTCCTTGGGGGATGAGTTTTCCGAACGGAGTTGTGCCTACTACGCAGCGGGTGCATCCGACGCCGCTTTACGAATTTTTCATCTGGCTGGTAATTGCTTGGGCGCTGTGGCGCATGGGGACAAACTATGTGCGCGAGCCCCTGACCAAGGGGGCCGGGGGTGTGATTTTCTGCTGGTATCTGATTCTCACAGGCATTGCACGATTTCTGATCGAGTTTATTCGGATCAATCCACGCTCGTTTTTTGGGATGAGTAACGCGCAGGCGGCTTCGCTGGTGTCGATTGCGATTGGTGTCGTATTGCTGTTTTACGTTAGGAGCCGGTTTCGCGCGGTGAAGACGACTGCGGCGGCTTAAGGCGAAGGAAGATTTACCGCAGAGGCGCAGAGTTCGCCTAGACGTCGCGAAGAAAAGAGACGGCCTTGCTCGACTTTCGGCACCGCGCGATCGTGCGCTGGGCGGAACGTTGTATAGCATCTAATGGACAAATGGGCCGACTGGTGTGTCGATGTCGACGACCGTCAGCGCGAAAAGAGCAAACAGGGGAAAGGATTTAACGCAGAGGTCACTGAGGGAAGCGCACGGAGTTCGCGGAGAGGGATGGGCGAAATCAGCGAGGTTGCCTACGCAGTGATTGTCGCGCCTTAGCAGCGGCGAAGAGCCGGCGAGGATGCCGGCGCTACCAATGGCGCAGGTAAATACTTCACCGCTCAGGGTAAGCCCGAACCAGGGCTAGAGCATTTGTCGGAGGACGTATTGCAGGATGCCGCCGTGTTTGTAGTAGGAGACTTCTTCGGGGGTGTCGACGCGGGCTTTGGCGGCGAATTGTTTTTCTTTGCCATCGCCGGATTTTGCGCGGACGGTGATGTCTTTGCCGGGGACCAGTTGGGCGACGCCTTCCATGGAGAAGATTTCGTGGCCGGTCAGGCCGAGCGATTCGCGGGTTTCGCCCCGCTTGAATTCGAGGGGGAGGACGCCCATACCGATCAGGTTGCTGCGATGGATGCGCTCGTAGCTTTCGGCGATGACGGCGCGGGCGCCCAGCAGGCGCGTGCCTTTGGCGGCCCAGTCGCGCGAGGAGCCGGAGCCGTATTCTTTTCCGGCGATGACGGCCAGCGGGACGCCGGCTTCGCGGTATTTCACAGCGGCGTCGTAGATGGACATTTTCTCGCCGCCGGGGAGAAAGAGCGTCCAGCCGCCTTCGGTGCCGGGGGCGAGTTGATTGCGCAGGCGAATGTTCGCGAAGGTGCCGCGGACCATGACTTCGTGATTGCCGCGGCGGGCGCCGTAGGAATTGAATTCGTGGGGCTTGACGCCATTGGCGATCAAATATTTTCCGGCTGGGGAATCGACCGGGATCGAGCCTGCTGGGGAGATGTGATCGGTGGTCACGCTGTCGCCTAGAACGGCGAGCACGCGGGCGTCGTGAATGTCGGCGAGCGCGGGCGGCGTCTTCGGCATGTTCTCGAAATAGGGAGGTAGTTTGATATAGGTCGATTTGGGATCCCACTGGTAGAGGTCGCCTTCGGGAACTTGCATTCCCTTCCAATGCGCGTCGCCCTCGAAGACTTCGCCATACTGCTTGAGATACATGTCGGTGGTGACGGAGGCGCGGACGGTCGATTCGATTTCCTGCGGCGTCGGCCAGATGTCTTTCAGAAAGACGGGTTTTCCATCGGAGCCGTTGCCGAGAGATTCTGTCGTGAGATCGAGGTCCATGCGGCCTGCAAGCGCGTAGGCGACGACGAGCGGCGGCGACGCCAGATAGTTTGCGCGGACGAGTGGGTGGATGCGGCCTTCAAAATTGCGATTGCCGCTGAGCACCGCGACAGCGACGAGATTGTTGTCCTTGATGGCCGCACCGATGGCGTCCGGGAGCGGGCCGCTGTTGCCGATGCAGGTGGTGCAGCCGTAGCCGACGAGGTTGAATTTGAGTTTGTCGAGGTACACGTTCAGGCCGGACTTCGCGAGGTAGTCGGTGACGACTTTCGAGCCAGGGGCGAGACTGGTTTTCACCCACGGCTTGATTTGGAGACCACGCTCGATCGCTTTTTTCGCAAGCAGGCCTGCGCCTAGCATCAGTGAAGGATTCGAGGTATTGGTGCAGCTGGTGATGGCGGCGATGACCACCGCGCCGCTGGAAAGATCGAACGAATCGCCATTGTTGCGAACTTGCACGTGCTTGTCTGGTGCGCCTTCAATCACTTTCGTGAACGAAGATTTCGCGTTGCGCAGCGCGACGCGGTCCTGGGGGCGCTTCGGTCCGGCGACCGTCGATTCGATTGTGGCGAGATCGAGTTCCAGCTTGTCGTTGAAAAGCGGCTCGGGGGTTGAGTCGGTGCGGAACAGGAACTGCTCTTTGCAGTAGGCTTCGACCAGGGCGATTTGTTCGTGAGTGCGGCCGGTGAACTGGAGATAGGCGAGCGTCTCGGAGTCGACCGGGAAAAAGCCCATGGTTGCGCCGTATTCGGGAGCCATGTTGGCGATGGTGGCGCGATCGGGAACGCTCAAGCTGGAAAGGCCGGTGCCGTAGAACTCGACGAATTTGCCGACGACGCCTTTTTTTCGCAGCATTTCGGTGACGGTGAGGACCAGATCGGTCGCGGTCGCGCCTTCGCTGAGCTTACCGTGCAGGCGGAAGCCGACGACTTCGGGAATGAGCATCGAAGAAGGCTGGCCCAGCATGGCGGCTTCGGCTTCGATGCCGCCGACGCCCCAGCCGAAGACGCCGAGCGCGTTGACCATGGTAGTGTGCGAATCGGTGCCGACCACGGAATCCGGGTAAGCCTCGAACTTGTTACCGGCGGGCATGGCGCAAACTACACGCGCGAGGTATTCGAGATTGACCTGGTGGCAAATGCCGGTGTCGGGCGGGACGACCTTAAAATTTTGGAAGGCGGTCTGGCCCCAGCGCAGGAAGGCGTAGCGCTCGACGTTGCGCTGAAATTCGAGTTCGGCGTTGAGGCCGAAAGCGTTGGCGCTGCCGAAAGAGTCGACCTGGACGGAATGGTCGATGACCAATTCAGCGGGGAAGAGCGGATTGATGCGCTTGGGATTGCCGCCCATGCGCTTCATGGCTTCGCGCATGGTGGCGAAGTCGACGACGGCTGGCACGCCGGTGAAATCCTGCAGCAGGACACGCGCGGGCATGAAGGCTATTTCTTTTTGCGCGGCGTTGGGAGTCCATCCCGCGAGGGCGCGAATGTCTTCGGGGTGAACGGTGCGGCCGTCTTCAAAGCGCAGGAGATTTTCGAGCAGAACGCGGAGAGAGAAGGGAAGTTTCGCAAGCGTGCTGACGCCCTGCTTTTCGAGGAATTCGAGGCGATGAATCAAGAAGGCTTGCGCGCCGACGTTCAGAGTGTCGCGCGTCTTGAAGGAATTCCCGGCGGAGATGGCCATTCTGGCGGTCCTTTCGCGGAGTTCGCAACACTATGATAGCCGAAAAAGAAAGAACGTGCGGCGAAGGACGCTAGGATGGGATGAAGTAAAGGAAGAGGGGCGGTTCGATCATGTGGAGCGTCCCGCAGGCATTGCAGGACCACGATCGTGCTAATCTCAACGGCTCTGGCGATGCGTTTATGACAGAAGCTACTAAGTTCACGAGAGTATTGCTGGCCGTCCTTTTGTGCTCGGCCGTGGTCGCCGGACAAGAGCCGCTCCAGGTCACGACCATCGTCGATGAATCCTCCATCCCGGGGCGGCCCGTTGCGCTCGACAGTCATG
>Ga0182024_10009594_pt1 | contig 19982 bp, 16 predicted proteins | sample P32metaG_FD_120480 | JGI IMG/M metagenome (GOLD analysis project Ga0182024, IMG submission 120480) | Permafrost microbial communities from Stordalen Mire, Sweden - P3-2 metaG (Illumina Assembly) | ecosystem: Environmental > Terrestrial > Soil > Wetlands > Permafrost | place: Sweden: Stordalen... | reverse complement strand
TGCCTTTTCTTTTTCTTCGAACAATTTCTGCCAATCGCCACATACATGGCCGACGCCCGTGCCCAGGATCTGCCCCTATTAACAGTAGGCGACGCCGAATACGTGATCCACGATTGGAATTATCTGTTCGGCAAGCTCGGCGTCCTGGAGCACGACATCCAAATCGCCAGCGCCGTTCGCGCCATCGGCTGGCTAGGCATGCTAGCCGTAGTAATCTGGCTAATCTGGCGCGGCGTAAACGACGTCGCGCCACCTAAGAACGCAGTGGGGAGGTAATCCATGTCAGACCTAACCGTAAACTTTTGCGGCCTGCGTTCGCCAAACCCCTTCTGGCTAGCCTCCGGCCCACCCACTAACACCGGCGCCCAGGTCATGCGCGCGTTCGACGCCGGCTGGGGCGGCGCCGTCTGGAAAACCATCGGCGACCCAATCCAAAATACCTCCTCGCGTTACGGCGCCATCGATCTAAACGGCGTAAAAATGATGGGCCTGAACAACATCGAACTAATCAGCGACCGTCCCATCGCCGTGAACCTCGCAGAAATCGCCGAAGTAAAAAAGCGCTACCCCAAACATCTCGTCATCGCCTCGCTCATGGTCGAATCCAAACGCGAAACCTGGCACGACATCGTCCGCCGCGCCGAAGATGCCGGCTCCGACGCGCTCGAACTAAATTTCGGCTGCCCGCACGGCATGAGCGAGCGCGGGATGGGAGCAGCCGTCGGCCAGGTCCCCGAGTACACCGAAATGATCACCTCGTGGGCGAAAGAAGTCGCGAAAACTCCGGTGATCTCAAAGCTCACTCCGAACGTCACCGACATCACGCACATCGCGCTCGCCGCCGAGCGCGGCGGCGCCGACGCCGTCAGCCTAATCAACACGATTAATTCGCTCATGGGCGTGGATCTCGAAACTTTCGCGCCGCGCCCCAACGTAGCAGGGAAGTCCTCCCACGGCGGCTACTGCGGCCCCGCGGTAAAACCAATCGCGCTCCATCTGCTCTCCAGCGTCGCGAAAAAAGTAAAAATTCCCATCGTCGGCATCGGCGGAATCGGCGACTGGAAGGACGCGGCCGAACACATCGCGCTCGGCGCCTCCTGCGTCCAGGTCTGCACCGCGGCCATGCACTACGGTTTTCGCATCGTCGAAGATATGGCCGACGGCCTCGCTGCCTACATGGACGACCACGCCTATCGCTCCACCGAAAATTTCCGCGGCCGCGCCGTTCCCAACGTGATGGACTGGGGCGACCTCGACCTCAACTACAAAATCATCGCCAAAATTGACGCCGGCCTCTGCATCGGTTGCCAGCTCTGCTACGTCGCCTGCGAAGACGGCGCGCACCAATGCATCGAGCGCGCCCCGCAGAAAAACGCCAACGGCAAGCACAATCCCAACGGCATGGAAGTTCACGTCCCGCGAATCATCGAAGAAGAATGCGTAGGTTGCAACCTCTGCGCGCTAGTCTGCCCCGTGCACGGCTGCATCACGATGGAGGAAATCAACACCGGCCAACCGCCGATGTCCTGGAAACAAAAAACCACCCGCGCAAGCTGAGGTTGATTTTGCAGTTCGGTTTTTATGGAGTGCGGCGGCTTGCCGCCGCTTTCGCACTGCACAGCACATCACCCAAAGTACACAGGCGAGGCTTGCCTCGCCTGATTTACGGCACCACCTCCACGCGCGAGCCAGGGTAGGGGCGCTGCTTGCTGCGCCCCAGCTTGCCACAACGTCAGCCCCTCCGAGCACTCCGCGAAGCGACCAACCAGCGCCGTAGGCGCGGGACAAGCTAGCCCAGGCCGGAAGGCTTGGGAAAGGTCAGAAAGAGAGTTCGGAGCGCCGTAGGTGCGACACAGTCGTGTCACCGTGGTGCCGCACACTCTTGTCGGTAATTGCGCCCTTCCCAGATACGCTCTAATAAAACGCGCGCAAATCCGGCATGTGCGGCAATTCCACGTCAATCGCCCGTCCGTAATCTCCCAGCGTCAACTTGATCAATTCCGCCGGCCCCACATCACGCACGGTCCAGCCCGTCGTCGGCATCACGCGCGACCGCACAAATAAATCTCCGCTCTCAAAATCCGACCCCTTCCCCTGCAAATCCGAGGGAAACACGTAGTAAGCGACCTTCCCCTTGATGTCCAGCGCAAGAAATCGCCGCCCCAGCTGCACCAGTACCAGGTTCGACTGTTTCTTCTTTTCGGTTTGATACACGTTCCAGGTCAGCGGAGTCTTATCGTCAAGCTTCAACTGCGCGCGCCCCACCGATTTCCACAGGAAGCGCTCATTGTCGCCCGCGCCGGCGAAGCCAGTGAAAAACGATCCGGCCCCCGCGCTAGCGAAGCAAGCGATCACGCAGATCGCAGCCAATATCCGCAGCGCCACGCGATTGAACGCATCCGAAACGCTCGGCCGGAAATAATCCCGGCGCGCTCCCACCTTCAGCAAATTCATTCCCATTTCACGCGCACTTGTTTCGCCGAAATCACCACGAAGCCCTTCGCGCGCCCGTGTTCCACCACATCGCGCAATATCGCCACGTCCTGCTCGCAGTATTCCGCCACGCGATCTTTCTGTCCCGCGCGCCACCATTTCACGGCGTCGAGCCCGTCTCCGCTCTTCGAGGTCCCCAGCGTATCCTTGGCCAGCTGGTCGAGCTTCACGCGATGCCCCAGCTGCTTGCGCAGCAATTCGTGAATATCCAGCGACCGCTTGCGCACGCCCTCGACAGGCGCGTAAGCCCGCAACACCTCAATATCGAAGCGATTGCCATTAAACGTAATCACGTGCGTAAACTGTTCCAGCTCCGTAATCAATTTCAGCGCATCCTCTTCATACCACCGCCGGAACGCATTCTCCTTGTCCCACGTCACGGCCACAGCCAACCCAAACGCGCGAATGTTTCCCCAACCCCCATCCACCTCGCTCGAAATCCGCAGCGTCTCAATATCCAAATAAATTTCGCGATCGAATAATCCAGCCAGGTAAGTGTCCTCTCATTTCGGATGGTGTTGCGTGTTCGGACTCAGCAAATGTTAGCAGTCGCACAATTACGAAAAGTTCTCAGCGGCTTCCGGAATCAGATTTTGACTTTGTAGCGGCCGCCTGTTCGCCCTGAGTTCGCGTCAGCGAACTCAGGGTAGGCGGGCGGTTTAGACCAGGATTCAATCCGCATCTCCCGCACCGCCAAGTTGCTTTCGAATTCGCACTACGCCGTCGCCGTTGAATTTGTACTATGCCGTTGCCCGTGATTTTGTAGCGGCCGGTCCCGTTTTGTGGGACCGGGCAGCCGTTGCCGCTGCTTTTGCTCGTGAATCGCCCCACAGCGCGACTCATCCTGAGATCCGACGCTGTCGGATCGAACATCAGCAGCGGACACCCTAATAAAGGCTCGATTCTCGCTTCCGCCCCGTGTAGTCAATGTAAACGATCTTGAGGTCCGTATAAAAATCAATAGCCGCGTGTCCCACTTCCCGCGGCCCCACGCTGCTATCCTTCGCCCCGCCAAACGGCACATGCGCCTCTCCACCAACCGTCGGCGAATTCACATGCGTCATCCCCGTCTCAATCTTATCCACAAACTCAAAAATCTTGTTCGAGTCCGTCGAATAGATCGAACTGGAAAGCCCGAACCGCACCGAATTCGCCACCTGCAACGCCTCGTCAAACCCCTTTACGCGAATCACGCTCAGCACGGGCCCAAATATTTCTTCCTGCGCCAGTTTGCTGTCCCACGCCACGTGATCGAACACCGTCGGCGCCACAAACCAGCCCTTATCGTAACGCGCGCCCGTCAACCGCTCGCCGCCGCACAAAAGTGTCCCTTCGCTTTTCCCAATCTCAATATATTTCAAAACTGTGCTGAACTGGCTTTCGTCCACCGACGGTCCCATGTCCGTCCCCGGCTCCAGCCCGTCGCCCACCACATATTTTTTTGCACGCGCCGTCAGCATCTCGACGAACTTGTCCGCGACGCTCTCCTCAATCACCACGCGGCTCGTCGCGGTGCAGCGCTGCCCCGTCGAAGCAAACGCGCCAGACAGCACCGACTCCATCGCCAGCCGCAAATCCGCGTCCGCCAGCACCACCACCGGATTCTTTCCGCCCATCTCACACTGAATTTTCTTCAAATGCGCCGCGCCTGAAGCGTACAAAGCGCAACCGACTTCGTTCGACCCGGTAAACGAAAGCCCGTGCACGTGCGGATTCTGCACGAGCTCATCGCCCGTCTCGCGCCCCGATCCCATCACCAGGTTCAGCACGCCCGCCGGCAATCCGGCCTGCTCGAAAATCTCCACAATCTTCATCGCCGTCAGCGGCGTCAAAGTCGCCGGCTTGAACACCACCGTATTCCCGCACACCAGCGCCGGCGCGATTTTCCACACCGGAATCGCCACCGGAAAATTCCAAGGAGTGATCGCGCCCACCACTCCCAACGGCTGGCGGATCGTGTACGAAAAATTCTTGGGCAGCTCGCTCGTCAGCGTTTCGCCGTTCAGCCGCCGCGCCTCGCCCGCCATGAATTCCAGAATATTGATCGCCCGCTGCACCTCGCCCAACGAATCCTTCAGCGCCTTGCCTTCTTCACGCGTCAGCAGCCGCGCCAGCGCTTCCTTTTGTTCCTGCATAATCCGCGTCGCCGCGAAAAGTATCTTGCCGCGGTTCGGCGCCGGCGTCTCGCGCCAGGCAGGGAAGGCCGCCTTCGCCGCCACAATCGCTTCCTTCATTTCCTGCCGCGTCGAAAGCGGTATCCGCGCCACCGCCTCATCGGTGTTAGCAGGGTTCCGCCGCTCCACAATCTTCGCGGACTTCGACTCCAACCACTCGCCATTGATGTAATTCCTGCAAAGCTGATCCGTCGTTATCGCCGTCGCCATCACACTCTCCGCATTCTCTGAACCTTCACCGTATATGCCACGCGATCAACAAAAACAAAACCAACATGAGCACGAGAACGATATTCGCAAGACGAAGCCAGTCGGGTGAGCCGGGTTCCAAATCATTATTCGCCCGCCGCTCTTCTTCTTCCATCACTTTCTCGACGATGTCCAAGGAATCAGGCTCGCGAGCAGCCCGAACCTTGGTCTTCATTTTTTCCAGCAAAGACATATCGCCACTGGCCTCAGATTCGAACCTCACCAAACGATTTATCCAGCAGCCGAATCCCCTCATCCACATCCGCCTTCGAAATATTCATCGGCGGAGCCATGCGAATCACATTCCCATACATCCCGCCCTTGCCCACCAGCAAACCATTCGCGCGCGTACGTTCCAAAATCTGATTGGTTTCCTGCGCCGCAGGCTCCTTCGTCTGACGATCCTTCACCAGCTCGAACGCCTGCATCATCCCCATCCCGCGCACGTCGCCAATCAAAGGATACTTCTGCTGCAGCTCTTCCAACTTCTTCCGGAAATATCCGCCCACCACAAAAGTATTCTCCCGCAGATTTTCTTCCTCGATCACTTCAATCACCGCCCGCGCCGCCACAGACGTCACCGGATTCCCGCCAAACGTTGCGATATTCAATCCTTGATATTTGTCCGCCAACTCGGCCGTGGTGATCGTCAAACCCACCGGCACGCCATTCGCCATGCTCTTCGCCGACGTAATAATGTCCGGCGTCACTTCCCACTGCTCGATCCCCCACCACTTCTTGCCGGTGCGCCCCCAACCAGTCTGTACTTCATCGGAAATAAATTGTCCGCCATAATTTTTCACGATGCGGTAAACAATCTTGAAATATTCCGGCGGCGGAGTAATAAATCCACCCACGCCCTGTATCGGCTCGGCGATAAACGCCGCAATCGATCCGCTGGTAGTAGTCTGAATCACGCTCTCCACGTCATTCGCGCAAGCCACATTGCACGACGGATAAGTCAGATGCAGCGGGCAGCGATAGCAATAAGGATTCACCGCGTGCGAAATCCCCACGCTGATCACTCCGCCCTTGCGCCAAGCCGATTGCGCCGTCACCGACTTCGCGATCGACGACCCGCCCGAATAAGCATGCCGCAGCGCCACAATGTCGTAACTCGGCGAAGCCATCCGCGAAAGCATGATCGCTGCCTCGTTCGCTTCAGTGCCCGAACTGGTAAAAAAACTCTTCTGCAATTTCCCAGGCGTAATTTCCGCCAGCTTTTCCGCCAGCGCCACCACCGCTTCATTCGGAAAGAGCGTCGAGGTGTGCTGCAGCTTGTCCACCTGCGCCTTAATCTTCTCCGTCACCTTGGGATTGCAGTGCCCCACGCCGATCGTCACAATCCCACCGAAGAAATCGAGGTACTTGTTACCCTCGATGTCCCACAGGTATTGCATCGAAGCGTGGTCCGCCACCAGCGGATGCTGGTAATAATTCGTCACCGACGGCCAAATAAACTCCTTATGCTTGCGCACCACCTCGTCGCTCCGCGTCGGCACCGCTTTCGGCGTTGTCGTCATATCGGTTGGCCTCTTCTTTCGTTTTGCTAATTTCTACAAGAAAATGGAAAAGAGAAAATCGAAAATGGAAAAACCGGCTCCACGTCGCGGTCCCCATTTTCTAATTTCACTTTTCCATTTTCCGGTTCATTCAGTCTGCTGCATCCACCGCTTTCGCGCCAGCGTGCGTCCGGGTGATCTCCCCATACGATTCCGGCCGGCGATCGCGATAAAATTGCCAAGTCTGCCGCACCTTATCCATTTCCTCCAAATCCAGGTCCGCGACCAAAACCTCATCCTTGTCGCGACTAGCCTGCGCGATTATCTTCCCGCGCGGATTGCAAAAATAGCTCTTCCCGTAAAATTCGCCGATATTCCACGGAGCTTCCTTGCCCACGCGATTGATCGCCCCTACAAAATATCCGTTCGCCACCGCATGTGCCGGCTGCTCCAGCTCCCAAAGATATTCGCTCAACCCCGCCACAGTTGCCGAAGGATTAAACACAATCTCCGCGCCATTCAGTCCCAACACGCGGGCACCCTCGGGAAAATGCCGGTCGTAGCAGATGTACACCCCAATCCGCGCGAATTTCGTCTGAAACGTCAGATAACCAGTGTTCCCCGGAGTGAAATAAAACTTCTCCCAAAACCCCGGCGCCACCTGCGGAATATGGTGCTTGCGATATTTCCCCAGATATTTTCCATCCGCGTCAATCACCGCCGCCGTGTTATAGAAAAGCCCAGTCATCTCGCGCTCATAAACCGGCACCACGATCGCCATTCCATATTTCTTGGCCAGCTTGCGCATCCGCTCGACGGTCGGCCCGTCCGGAACCGGCTCGGTCATCTCGTACCAGCGCGCCTGTTGTTCCGCGCAGAAATAAGGTCCGTTGAAAAGCTCCTGCAGGCACAAAATCTGCGTTTTTTTCTTCGCGGCCTCGTGGATCAGCTTCTCGTGCTTTTCCACCATCTTCTTCGAAATGTCGTGAATCGAATATTTCTCCGGCGACCACTCGCAATGCACCTGAATCAACCCACAACGCACCATACGAGACATCAAATTCCTCCCGCACGCCGCAAATCGCGCAAATCGTCTGCAAAGTTTACTCTGCGCCGCCAAAAGCGGCAAGCGAGCCGCGCCTCGGGCGCCTGTGCCGCACCGCTCAATGTCCGCTGAAACGTCCCGCCCGCTCACAGCGTCAGAGAAATCGCGCACGATTCGCGCGCACTAACCGTATAATCCCGCGGGCGACCTTAATGGACCGATTTCTAAAAAATTTGTTTCGTGGCCTCGGCCGCATCTTTCCAGACTGCATCACGCTCAGCCAAGCCATCGCCTTCAACATGTTCCTCGCGTTTTTTCCCATGCTGCTGCTGGCCCTGGGCGTGATCAGCAGCACCGCCTCCTTCCACGGCGCGCTGCGCGAAGTCCCGGAACGCCTGAAGCTCATTCTTCCGCCCGGCAGCGAAGACGTCGTCACGCAATATTTCGTGCGCAAGGGCACGCACCCCTGGAAATGGTTCCTGCTCGGACTAGGCGGCACTCTGATTGCCGGCTCGCAGGTCATGGTCGGCTTCATCGAGGGTTTCCGCATCATCGAAGGCGATCAAGGCCGCCACGGCTACTGGCGCGTCCACCTGCGCGCGCTCTTGCTTTTGTTGCTGACGATCGTTCCCACGATTATCGTCGTCATTCTCACCGTCTTCGGTAAACAATTGCGCGCCTGGCTTGTCCGCCAGTATGGCCAGCCTCTCCTGATTCACGAAATGGAACTCGTCTTCCAGGCCGCAGTCGTATTCATCCTCTCGATGGTCGCCTTGGTGCTCCTCTATCGCATCGGCCGCCCCGGCCATCGCGGATTCATGAGCCTGTTTCCCGGCGCAATCGTCTCGACGGTCCTCTGGTGGGTCGTAGACGTAGTCTTCGGCTTCTACGTGCGCAAAATGCCCTACGACGTAGTCTATGGCGGCCTCGCAGCTGCCATTGGTTTGCTCCTCTGGATGTATTTGACCGCAGTAGTCGTCCTGATCGGCGCCGCCTACAACGCCGAATCGCACGAGTCCGCAAAATCCCTCGACCGCCTCAGCCACACTCTGCTCGGCTAATGGCCGTCAGCATCACTGCGCGCGAATTCCCCCACGCTTGTTGACCACCAGGCCCCCACCTGCAACTTTTGCCCGATCCCAGGGTTAAACTGGATGCAAGCAACAAAGGCCATTCGTGTTTCTCAGCGCATCGTGCGCTATGAGGCCCCTGCAGTGCAGAAGAATAAAATCCTTCGGACCAGCAACTGCGGCCGCCTGGACGCAACCTGCGCCGCTCTCCTTTCTGGCCTACTCGCGCTCGGCCTCACCATCGCCGTCCCGCACGCCCGCGCCTCAATTGACGACCAATCCAGCAGCCAGTCCACCATGACCTCCAAAGCTGCTCCAGCGCACATCGCCCTCGACAAAAAATTCAAAGGCAAGCTTCCCATCACCGAACTCACCGAAGACGAAGCGATCCTCCACGCCATGAACCGCCTGGCCTACGGCCCCCGCCCCGGCGACGTCGAGCAAATCCGCCAAACCGGCCTGGAAAAATGGATCGAGCAGCAACTGCATCCCGAAACGATCAACGACGCGGACCTGAATCTGCGCCTGCAGCGCTATCCGACGCTGGACATGTCCTCCAAGCGTCTGCTCGAGGAATTTCCGCACCCCGACCAGAACGCCAAGCAACAAGGCCTCACGAAAGAACAAGCCAAAGATCAATACGAACAGCAGCTGAAAGCCAAGCAGCAAGAAGCCGAATCGCAAATCATCGTCACCGGCAACGACAATCTCGACAAAGCCCAGCAGCAACTAGCCAAGCTACAAGGCCCGGGCCGCATTATCGCCGAACTTTCCATGGCCAAAGTGGACCGCGCCGTTTACAGCAATCGCCAGCTCCAGGCCGTGATGGAAGATTTCTGGTTCAACCACTTCAACGTCTTCGCGAACAAGGGTGACGACAGATGGCTGCTCACCGCTTACGAGCGCGACACGATCCGTCCGCGCTCCATGGGCAAATTTCAAGATTTGCTGCTGGCCACCGCGAAAAGTCCCGCAATGCTTTTTTACCTTGACAACTATTTGAGCGCCGATCCCGTCGCCGTCGCCCGCATGGAAGCCGAGAAAAATTTTCGTCGCGCGCGCTACCAGGGCGCATTCGCCGGCGGCTCCATGCCAACTCCCGGCACGTTTCCAGGACCAGCCACCAGCGGCCCACCAAACGCGGCCAACGCTGCTGCAAAGAAGCCCGACCGCGGCCTGAATGAAAATTACGGCAGGGAAGTGATGGAACTCCACACTGTCGGCGTGGACGCTGGGTACAGTCAGCAGGACGTGATTCAAATGGCCGAGTGCCTCACCGGCTGGACCATTCACGAACCGCGCCGCGATCCCGAATTCTTTTTCGACGAAAAAGTTCACGGCGAAGGCAAGAAAGTCGTGATGGGCCGCACTTTCAATTACGGCGGCGAAAAAGACGGCGAAGAAGCCCTGAAAATGCTCGCCAGCCAGCCTGCCACCGCGCATTTTATTTCCAGCGAGTTCGCGCACCACTTCGTTTCGGACAATCCGCCCGCGTCTCTCGTTGACCGCATGGCGAAAAGTTTCACGTCGAGCAACGGTGACATCCGCGCCGTGCTGCGCACCATGATTTATTCGCCCGAATTCTGGTCCAAGGATGCCTATCGCGCGAAAGTCAAGACGCCCTTTGAACTCGTAGCCAGCACTTCCCGCGCGCTGAACGTCGAATCCACCATCTCTCTACCTCTCTCGCAATGGGTCGGACGCATGGGCGAGCCGCTCTATCTCTGCCAGCCGCCCACCGGATATTCCGATAAGGCAGAAACCTGGGTGAACACCGGCGCGCTGTTAAACCGCCTAAATTTCGCGCTCGCTTTCGCCGGCGACAAAATGGGCGGCGCCACCGTAGATCTAAATACCATGCTGGGCGAAGAAGCCTCCAAAGATCCCAGCGCAGCCCTGGCCCGCTCGATACAAATTTTTCTCGATGGTCAGATTTCGCCATCCACGCAAGAAACGCTGGAAGCGCGCCTGAAAGATCCGCAAATTCTGCAAGCGCGCCTAGACGATCCAGTGAAGCAAGTGAACGAAGGCCTAATAGTAGGCCTGGTCCTAGGCACCCCAGAGTTTCAACGTCGCTAGCCTGGTTGTTGAATTTGTAGCGCCGGCGTCCCGCCGGCTCTGTTGCCGTTGACGTTGCATTTGAATTTGTGAATCGTCCCACAGGGCGATTCATCCTGAGGTCCCGCGGTGCGGGATCGAAGGGTAGCGGCCAGCTTCAGCTGGGCGCCGTTGATTTGGACTTTGCTTTTGACTTTGTAGCGGCTGGTTCAGTTTCATCGAACCGGGCAGCCTTTGACGTTGCTTTCCCGTTGTAACGGCCGCCTGCTTTTTAGGCAGGCGTAATTGATTTTGCTTTGTAGGTAGTGGCTTTGCCACGACATCAATGCGAAAAAAGCGCGCGGCTTCAGTCGCTGAAGTACGGGTTTCACGCAACTCGCAACACAGGAGCACCACAATGACAATCTCTCGTCGCTACTTCCTAAAAAACGGCGGCGTAGCCATGCTCGGCATGGCCGCATTGCCCTCGTTTCTGCAACGCGCCGTAGCCGGCACCCCCGCGCCCAACAAAAAGAAAATGGTCGTCCTCTTCCAACGCGGCGCCATGGACGGCCTCAACGTCGTCGTGCCCTTCGGCGAACCAAATTATTACCACATGCGCCCCACCATCGCTATTCCTCAGCCGCGCCAGGGCGGTGCCGAAGCCGCGCTCGATCTCGACGGTTTCTTCGGCCTGCATCCCAGCCTAGCGCCGATGCTCCCTCTTTTCCGCAACGGACAACTAGCCATCGTGCAAGCCGTCGGCTCCCCCGATCCCACGCGCTCCCACTTCGACGCGCAGGATTTCATGGAATCCGGCACTCCCGGCCGCAAAGCCACTGACGACGGCTGGCTCAATCGCGCGCTGCAAACCATGCCCGAAGAAAAGCCGTCGCCGTTTCGCGCCGTCGCCTTTGGTCCCTATCTCCCGCGTACCCTGCAGGGTAGCGCTTCCGCCGTCGCCATCCCCGACCTAAAGCAATTCAAAATGAACGGCCCGCAGCAAACCACCGAAGGCGGCTTCGAAGCCATGTACGCGCAAACGGTGGATCGCGCGCTGCGCGGCGTGGGCACCGAAACTTTCGAAGCCATTGACCAGCTCAAAAAAATCAATCCCGACAAATATCAGCCCGATAATGGCGCGGAGTATCCGAAGAATCGCTTCGGCCAGAGCCTGCAGGAAATTGCGGAGCTGTTCAAAGCCGATGTCGGCCTCGAAGTCGCGTTCCTCGATAGCGGCGGCTGGGATCATCACGTAAACGAAGGCGGCGTGCAGGGCCAGCTTTCGAATTTGCTGCGCGATCTGGGGCAGGGAGTCGCCGCGTTCCATCAGGACATGGGCGATCGCATGGGCGACGTAGTCTTCGTCAGCATGTCCGAATTCGGCCGCACCGCGCACGAAAACGGCAACCGCGGCACCGACCACGGCCACGCCAACTGCATGTTCGTAATGGGCGGCGACATCAAAGGCGGCAGAGTCTACACCCGATGGCCCGGCCTAAGCGAAGCCCAGCTAAATCAAGGCCGCGACCTCGCAGTCACCACGGACTATCGCAGCGTCCTGGGCGAAATAATCAACAAACATCTAGGCGACCGCGACTTGGCCACCGTCTTCCCCGGCTTCGCCAACGACCCCCGCCAATTCCTAGGCCTGGTAAAGGCGTAGCCGTACTCAGAAGGCTGCTCGGCGACGGTCTCGGTGAGGGTCGCACTGCGCGGTGATTCTCGGTGTGCCGCTACTTTCGGAGTATGATGGTTTGCATGAGCAGGGCATTAACCGAACTTCTGAAGAAAGCTCTCGCGCTGCCAGTGACCGAGCGTGCAGAGCTCGCAGGTTCTCTAATCGAAAGCCTCGATCAGGCAGAAGACGAATCGGTCGAACAAGCTTGGGACGCCGAAATCCTCCGGCGCACGGAGGATCTCGATTCAGGCCGCATAAAGCCGGTTTCTCTCGACGAAGTTCGCCGGCGACTCGTTCGCTACTCCGACCCCTTAATCCGCATCCCATAAAACGACCGGTAAACAAAGAAGAACGAAATCAAAAAGAACGCCGCAGCCAAAATATGAGTCAAATTCCCGCCAGTCTCAGCCGTCAACTGCACCGCCAACTCCACAGCCAGCAATCCAAATAAAGTAGTGAACTTGATCACCGGATTCAGCGCCACCGATGAAGTATCCTTGAACGGATCGCCCACCGTATCGCCCACCACGGTAGCATCGTGCAGCGGCGTGCCCTTCTGCTTCATCTCCACTTCCACGATTTTCTTCGCGTTGTCCCAAGCCCCGCCCGCATTAGCCATAAAAATCGCCTGATACAGACCAAAAATCGCGATCGAAATCAGATATCCGATAAAAAAGAAAGGCTCAACGAACGCGAACGAAAGCGTCCCAAAGAAAACCGCGATGAAAATATTCAGCATGCCCTTCTGCGCGTACTTCGTGCAGATGGCCACCACCTTCTTGCTGTCTTCCACCGACGCTTTCTCCACGCCCTCCAGCTTTATATTCGCCTTGATGAATTCCACCGCGCGGTAAGCCCCGGTCGTAACCGCCTGCGTCGAGGCGCCGGTAAACCAATAAATCATCGCGCCGCCTGTAACCAGCCCCAGAAAAAACGGCGCGTGCAGCAGCGAAAGTTTGTCCACGTCCTGCGTGATGCCATTCGTCAGCGCCATGATGATCGAAAAAATCATGGTCGTCGCGCCCACGACCGCCGTGCCGATCAGCACCGGTTTCGCGGTAGCCTTAAAAGTATTTCCCGCTCCGTCATTCTCCTCGAGCAATTCCTTCGCGTGCTCAAAATTCACATCAATATTGAAATCCTTCTTCAATTCCTGCTTGATGTTAGGAATCGTTTCGATCAACGAAAGCTCATACACAGACTGCGCGTTGTCCGTCACCGGCCCGTAAGAATCCACCGCAATCGTCACCGGCCCCATCCCCAGAAATCCAAACGCTACCAGCCCGAACGCAAACACCGGCGCCGCAATCATCAAACCGCTCAGCCCCTGCAAACTCACCAGGTAGCTGATGGACATCAGCAGAACCATCGCGAGCCCAATGTAATAAGCCGAAAAATTCCCAGCCACAAATCCGGACAAAATTCCCAGCGACGCCCCACCTTCTTCCGCCGACGCCACCACCTCTCTCACGTGCCGCGATTCCGTCGAAGTAAACACTTTCACTAATTCCGGAATAATCGCCCCAGCCAAAGTTCCGCACGAAATAATCGTCGAAAGCTTCCACCACAGGCTCGTGTCACCGTTCAGCACCGGAACGATCTTCCACGAAATCGCATAAGTCATCGCAATCGAAACCAGCGAAGTAATCCACACCAGCGACGTCAGCGGAGCTTCAAAATTCATCTTGTCCGCAGCAGCAAACCGCGCCTTGGAAATAAAATCGTTCAGGAAGTAGGCCGCCGCGCTTGCCACGAGCATTGCGATGCGCATCACGAAAATCCACACCAGCAATTGCACCTGAATCGTGGACTGCACCGCCGGGTCCGCATTTTTCACGCCCAGCAAAATAAATGTAATCAGCGCGACGCCGGTTACCCCGTATGTCTCGAACCCGTCCGCGCTCGGTCCCACCGAATCGCCCGCATTGTCGCCCGTGCAATCGGCGATTACGCCCGGATTGCGCGCATCGTCTTCCTTGATCTTGAACACAATCTTCATCAAATCCGAGCCGATATCCGCGATCTTGGTGAAAATTCCGCCCGCGATGCGCAACGCCGCCGCTCCCAGCGATTCGCCAATCGCAAATCCGATAAAACACGGTCCCGCGTAATCTCCCGGAATAAATAAAAGAATGAACAGCATCATCAGCAGTTCGACGCTGATCAACATCATCCCGATGCTCATGCCCGCTTCCAGCGGAATGTGGGAAATTGGGTACGGCTTGCCGCGCAGCCCCGCAAACGCCGTGCGCGAATTCGCGAACGTGTTCACGCGAATCCCGAACCACGCCACCCCGAAACTCCCCATGATTCCCACCATGCTGAACGCCAGAATAATAATCACCCGCTCCGCTTCGTAATGCAGCAGCACGCCGAAGTACAGCACGATCACCACGGCGATAAACGCTTCCAGCAGCAGCAGGAATTTTCCTTGCGTAATCAGGTAGGTCTTGCAGGTTTCGTAAATCAATTCGGAAATTTCGCGCATCGCGCGATGCACCGGCAGGTTTTTCAGCTTCGTGTAAATCGCTAGGCCAAACGCCAGTCCGAATACGCAGAACAAAATGCCAAACAGCAAAAGCTTGTGCCCATCAATCCCCAAAAAATTTACCGAAGAAAGATCTGGCAGCTTCAGGTTCGCTTCGCCACCCGCCGTTTCCGGCGCCGTCCGCGCCTGCGCCCCCGCCGCGCTCAATAAAATCGCGGTACACCCCGCCGCGCCCACTCGTCCGGCGCGACATCCCAGCCTCCACAGATTTTGCAGCACTTGCAGCATTAGTTGCCCCCCGCCGCACGCACATTGGCGCACATGTAACCCCGTACTTGTACCGACATTCTTCCTCCGGATGAAGACTCCTTAAATGGGGAGCCTGCTGATAGCGAGAAGTTACAGACCAGAATGGCCTTTTTTTTGTATCAGGAAACCCCTCTAACGTCAAGAAAAGAGGCTCCCTTCCACTGGGCGCAGACAGACAGAAAGCGTGGGTGATTACCGGACTCGAAGTCCGCCGCGGCAGCGCGATCGAAAACCTCGCCGCCCGATTTCGTCGGCCGAGGCCATCTTGGACTGCGGCGGCTTGCCGCCGCCTTGCGGTAAGCGAGGCTTGCCTCGCATGATTACTAGCACCACTTTCACGCGCAAGCCATGGTAGGGGCGCTGCTTGCTGCGCCCCAGCTTGCCAAAGCGTCAGCCCGTCGTGGGCTTACGGTCGCTTCGCGAACCACCCACTGAATGCACGCGCACCAACATCCAAACTGCCGCAACTTGTTCAATCGTAGCTAGGTATTTGTCCTACAGGCCTACTGAGAAGGGTTCGCGGGGTTCTGCGCCGCTTTGCCAAACCGCACTTCGTAAAACATCAACGCCTTCTTCGACGCAATCACCGTCGCGTCCGGCACATAAAGCACCGCCGTATCTGCCAGCGACATCTCATAATTCACATTGAAGTACAAAAATCCGTGCAGCGTTCCCATCGGCGGCACCACATCCGCATCCAACGTCAACGGCCGCAAAATCTCAGCCAGCTTGTCCGTCTTCTTGTCGCCGCTGGGCAAAGGAATCCCCGCAATCCGCGGCCGGTTCGAAGGAGTCACTCCGCCGGGATGCGCCACCAAACCAGCCACGTCCAGGGCGGGCAACCAGTCAATGTCCTGCCGGCCACCTTTGCGCAACTGCACTTCCAGCTGAATCGTGTTGATGTCCACATGGATCGGCTCGTTCGTTTCGTTGCGCAGAAAAATTTCCACGGGCAGGATTCCCGCGTCCAGCGGATTGGCCTTGCCGAATTTTTCCTTGCCGCGCGCCTTATCCACGTACGGATCGGCCAGCACGGTCAACCCGTCATGATGATCGTGAGCCAGGGCCGCGGCCGGATCCGGCGTAGCCTGCTGCACCTTGGTCGCGGCCGGATTGTTCTGCGCGGCTGCGCCTCCGCGCACCAGCAGTATCGCCATAGCAAAAAAAGTGAGTGAGCTTTTCGTCATCCTGCTGTGCGATGCCTCTGCGCCGCCGGAAGTTGTGCGCGTTTTCTCGCGGCTGCCACTATAATACCGGGTCCGCGCGCGGCAAAGCCTCTTTCCCGGCTCCTGTGCGCGACACCCACGGAATGTATTTTTTCTATCGCATCCTCACAGCAGCAGGCATGTTCCTCCTAGCGCCGTATTTTGCGCTGCGCGGTTGGCGTGCTGGCGAACCTACGCGCGCCCTTCGCGAGCGCCTGGGAAGTTTGCCACCCGAAATCGCCGCTCGCGCCGCGACCGCAGCCACAGCCACTCCTACCAATAACGGCCCCATCTGGATTCACGCCGTCTCGGTCGGCGAAGTTCTAGCCGCCCAGCCATTAATTGACGGCTTGAAACGCCGCAGCCCCGCCTCGACGATTTTCGTTTCCACTACCACCGAGACCGGCCAACGTCTAGCCCGCGAGCGTCTGCAAACCGCCGACGGCATCTTTTACTTCCCGCTGGATTGGGTCGTTCCGGTGCGCCGCGCCCTCCGCGCCATTCGCCCCTCCCTCGTCATCGTAATGGAAACCGAAATCTGGCCGAATTTTCTGCGCGAAACCCGCCGCGCCAATATCCCCGTGGTTTTCGCGAACGCCCGCATCTCCGAAAAATCTTTCGCGCGCTTCAAGCAATGGGAATTCCTGATCGGCCCTTTCTTCCAGCGCACCATGCAGGACGCCGAATTTTTCCTCGCGCAATCGCCCGAAGATTTCACGCGCCTCCAAGCCATGGGCGCCGCGCCAGACCGCATCTCAGTCACCGGAAATCTAAAATACGACGCCGCACCGCCCGCAATCTCCCGCTTCGGCTCCTGGCTCGAGCAGCAAATTCGCCAGCAAGAACGCTGGCCGGTCCTAGTCGCCGGCAGCGTAGTCGCGGGAGAAGAAGAAGCCGTCCTAGCCGCATACGATCTCGTGCAACGCCAGTGGCGCCGCACGCTTCTGATCCTCGCCCCGCGCAAGCCCGCGCAATTCGATGCCGCAGCTGCCATCCCCGCAGCAGGCGGATGGAAAGTCGTCCGTCGCAGCGAGCTCGACTTCACCGCCGCGCTCGACGAAGCCGCCGACGTCCTACTCCTCGATTCCATCGGCGAATTAGCCGGTCTCTACTCACTCGCCGACGCCACTTTCGTAGGAGGCTCGCTCGTCGCCGCCGGCGGCCACAATATTCTTGAGCCGGCCTGGTTCGCCCGCCCGCCGGTCTTCGGCGCCTCCATGGAAAATTTCCGCGAGATGGCCGACCAATTCCTCGACGCGCACGCCGGAGTTCAAGTCACCACGGGCCCAGGTCTCGGCAAAGTTTGGATTCAGCTCATTCAGGACAATACAATGCGCCAGCGCATGGGCGCGGCCGCGCGCGAAATTTCCCAGCGCAATCGCGGCGCCACCGAACGCTCGCTCGATCGCATCGCTGCCGTTTGGCACAATCGTTCCGCCAAGGAGCACAGCGCATGACGCTGAAGCAATCACTCCTCTGGCCGCTCTCGCTGCCGTACGGCGCCGCAGCACATCTGCGCGCCCGCGCTTACCGCAAAGGAATCCTAAAATCCCGGCATCTGAGTGGCGTCGTAATCAGTGTTGGCAACCTAACCACCGGCGGTACCGGAAAAACTCCCATGGTCCTCTGGATCGCCGAGCGCCTGCTAGCCGAAGGAAAAAAAGTCGGCATCCTAACCCGCGGCTATCGCGGCGAAAAAATCGCGCCAGCGTCCGAAAATAATTCTCCAAACGCCGCCACGAACGCCAGCGTAACGACAAGCGACGAAGTCCGCCTCCTCCAATCTCGCCTCGGCAATCGCGTCCAATTCGGCGTCGGTGCGAATCGTTACGAACAGAGCGGAGAACTAGCCAAGCTCGGCGTGAACTGGTTCGTCCTCGACGACGGCTTCCAACATCTGCAACTCGCCCGCGATGTAGACATCGTCCTCATAGACGCCACCAATCCCTTCAGCGGCGGCCGACTGCTCCCCGCCGGACACCTCCGCGAGCCGCGCTCCGCTCTCGCCCGCGCCGATATCATCGTAATCACGCGCAGCGCCCACGCCCCGGCCATCGAATCCGCCATCCGCCGCGATTCCAATGCGCCGATTTTCTACGCGCATCCAAAGCTCGACGCCATCCACAGCTTCACCGAGGGCCACGTAGCCGGCGCCGTCACTCCCGAAGCACTTCCGAAACTCTTCGCATTCTGCGGCATCGGCAATCCCGCAGCCTTCCTCAACGACTTGCGCACCTGGGGCCTCAACATCGTCGGCCACAAATTCTTTCCAGACCATCACCGCTACACCGATCATGACGACCACGAAATCCTGCAACTAGCAAGCGAAGCAGGAGCGAGCGGCCTGGCCTGCACCGAGAAGGACCTCTACAATCTCCACGCGATCTACTACGGAAAATTGCCGACGTTTTACTGTTCCATCTCCATGCAAATAGACAACGCCGACGATTTCTGGCGCACGGTACTCTCCACAGCCGAATCGCGACGCACTCCCCCGGTGCAACCATAAAAACGCAAACGCGCGTCCAATTGCCGCACCAGACGCCCCTGTGATACGTTTCGACGCGGCCATCTAACACAAAGTCATCAAGGAGCTTGGTTGAGCAACGCACGCAAGCAGCGCAAACATCCCACGTCACTCAAATCATCCCCCGGCGCCATCACTAAATCCGACGCCAGCGTGGACCTAACCCGCCTGCTCGATATCGTCGCCTCCTTCCCCCGCCAGACCATCGGCGTAGTCGGCGATTTCGTCCTCGACGAATTCGTCTCCGGCGAAATTTCCCGCGTCTCCCGCGAAGCGCCGGTCCTGATCCTCCGCCATCGCCGCACCGAATCGTACCCCGGCGGCGCAGCCAACGCCGTCTTCAACCTAGCCGATCTCGGCGCGCGCGTCCTCCCCGTCGGCGTCGTCGGCGATGACGACGCCGGCCGCCAGCTCCTCGATCACTTCCGCCGCAAACGCATCAACGTCTCCGGCATCCTCCGCGCCCACGATTGGGTCACCGCCACCAAAACGCGTTACTTAGCCGGATGGACTCACACCACCGAGCAGCAAGTCCTCCGCGTGGACCGCGAGCCGCACGCAAAACTCTCCACCAGCACCGAAAGCGCTATCGCGAAGAAAGCCAGGAAAATCGCGCAGCGTGCCAACGCAGTCCTGGTCTCCGACTACGGTTTCGGCGCCGCCTCCCCCGCGCTAATAAAAAAACTAAACGCCAAACTCCTAACTCTCGACTCGCGCTACCGCCTGCTCGAATTTCGCGACGCAGGCATCACCGCCGCCACTCCCAACGAGCCCGAAGTCGAAGCCGCCTACCACGCCCGCGTCGGCACCGATATTCGCAAGCTCGAAGATCTCGGCCAACGCGCCCTGCGCGACCTGAATCTCCAAGCCCTCGTAGTCACCCGCGGCAAAGACGGCATGGCTCTTTTCGAACGCACCCGCGTCCCGCGCAATATTCCCATCTACGGCTCCGACGCGCCCGTGGACGTCACCGGCGCCGGCGACACAGTCATCGCCGTATTCACTCTCGCGCTAGCTTCCGGCGCATCCTATCTCGAGGCCGCGCACCTCGCGAATTACGCCGGCGGCATCGTGGTCATGAAGCGCCGCACCGCCACGGTCACCAGCGCCGAACTAACCGCCGCTCTGCGCCAGGACGCCACCGCCTCAGCGCAGCAGCGCTGAAAATCGCATGGACACCCGCGAAAAAATTGTTTCACGCC
>Ga0182024_10009593_pt1 | contig 19982 bp, 21 predicted proteins | sample P32metaG_FD_120480 | JGI IMG/M metagenome (GOLD analysis project Ga0182024, IMG submission 120480) | Permafrost microbial communities from Stordalen Mire, Sweden - P3-2 metaG (Illumina Assembly) | ecosystem: Environmental > Terrestrial > Soil > Wetlands > Permafrost | place: Sweden: Stordalen... | reverse complement strand
GGAGGTGCCATCTGCGCCCATGTCCGCATTGGTGAGTTGGGGTCGCCGCCGGAAATCATTTCCCTGCTTCTGGGCGCGATGACATGGGGCGGCCTCTACGCGCGCGATCCCCGTATCCGGGCCGTTCTGCCGCTCATCCGTTGAACCAACAGGGGCAATGCTCTGTCCCTCAAGATCAGGAGAAAACGCATGTTTTTGGTAATGGGAATCACGGGAAAAGTTGGCGGCGCAACGGCAGAACATCTGTTGGCGCGCGGCAAGGAAGTACGCGCGCTCGTCCGCAATCGCGAGAAGGCGTCAAGCTTGGCGAGCCAGGGCGTGGAACTGGTTGACGGCGATTGGAATGATTCAGCAGCCATCGAGCGGGCGCTCAAAGGCGTCGAAGGCGCGTTTGTCATGTTGCCGGCTGTCTGGGCGCCGTCGCCCGATTACAAAGAAGCCAGGGGCGTGATTGCGAACTATGTCGAGGCGCTCACCAGGGCAGCGCCGCCGCGGGTGGTAGCGCTTTCGTCGATGGGTGCGAACAGAACCAGCGGGCTCGGGATGATCACGGCCTTGTCGCTTCTGGAGCAGGGTTTCCGCGACCTGATATCGCCAATCGCATTTGTGCGCGCAGGTGGATTCTTCGAAAACTTCCTCTACGGCTTGCAGGTCGCCCGGGGCGGAACGCTCCCGGTCTACTACAATCCGACAAACCGGAAATCGGCCATGGTCGCGACGAACGACATCGGCGCGGAGGTCGCAACCCTTTTGACCGGGCCAGCCTGGTCAGGGCAGCGCGTCGTCGAGCTTGGTTCGATGGTCACCGCGGATGAAGTTGCGGAGCAATTGGGTGAAGTCCTGAATCTCGACGTGAAAGCCTTTGCAATCCCGCGTGCGGGATGGGCGGAAGCGTTCGAGCAATTCGGCATCCCGAAGGGCCACACCGGACCCGCCGAAGAAATGTTTGAGGCCGTGAATGCAGGATGGATGGCCCTCGGAGTCGAGGGTACGGAGCACGTAGCGGGTACGACGTCCGCACGCGACGTCTTCGCGGCGGCCCAGAAGGCCATGACGGCGTGAACCGCGACGTTCAGACCAATGACGATCGAGATCGAACATGAAGGTTCTTGTTTGGGTGCAACGGGCGGAACCGAACGGAGCTCAATGAACTATGCGCGCCGATCCACAATCGCATGCCGGTTATTTTGGCGCCGGATGATTGGAATGGGTGGCTCGGGACGCCGGATAATCGCAAGGGGCTGCTGCAATCGTTTCCGGCTGAGCGGATGGAGTGTTGGCCGGTTGGGAAGGCTGTGGGCCTAATCCACGACCGATCCACGCTTCCAAAGCCGCCCTTTCAGTCAGCGTGGTCTCGCCTTCGAGCCTAGCCGCCACCTTCACCGGATCGAATCCAAGCCCTTCAAGGGTTTCGGGGGTCGTGCCGCGAGGCAGTTCACCATGAGCGCCGCGTCGTTCGGCCCGCCGAGTTCTAAACGTGATCGGTAGCAAGGAGCGTCGTTGATGAGTCAGCGGACGCGATTCGAAACTGTAGCCTCTGACTTCGGGGCGGCTCCCTATCTCTTTCCGTCGATGATCCGCAGCGCCTGCGGAAGGAGCACCAAGCCGCGGCGCAAAAAGCGCTTCCTATTTCGCTTCAGAGCGGCCTTCTCGCCCGATCTGATACTAAAGCTTTGACCAGCCAGAGAGCGCACTCGTCCCGGGATTGCCAACGTCAAGTTCACGTCTTTCAATAACAGACCGGTAACTCGCGCTGCTCCAGAAATTGTCGGCCGATTGGGGGTTTTGCAATTCAGATCAATTATCCAGCAGTCTTGTTTGACGCGATCGTCTCCGAAATCGAAGCCCCAGGCTTTTCTGAAGTCGCCCTCTCTGTTGCTATTCGGCGCCGCGGCATTTTTCCTTACTTCCCTCAGAGTTTTCGTCTGCCGTTTTCCCAATCCCTGATCATATGCGAAAACATAAACGTGCTCAAACTGCTCTGGAGATCGACGACAACATTCGAAAATCGATTTGGAAGTATTCGTATTCGCGGTGGGTCTGGGCCGTAACTTCCACGCCCGCTTTGCGGCAGTGAGGCTAGCCCGAGTTACCGGCGTCGTTTCCTCGGCGTTCCAGACCGTCTTGAACAGTTTCGCGCCTTTTGCAACTAACGCTTTGTCATCGGTCAGAACGTTTGCTTCAATCCAGCCCTTTAGCTCGTCGCCCTCAACGGTTAGTCCATTCATCGAAGCGTTTGATGAACCCACGATCAAAAATTCATCTCCGGCATAAAGTTTCGCGTGCAGGCGAGGATGACTACGCACCTTAACAGCTGGCTTCAGGAGCCAAAGTTTCTCAACGACCAGCGGATTGCATGCGAGGCTGGTTAAGTTGCAGAGAATCCGAGCTTTCGTGCCTCGGCGAATTCCAAGAGACTTGAGTGCCCCCTTACCCCAAAACGGTACTGCTATCGAAATATCTGTTCGCTTCTTTCGCAAATTCCGAAACCTCGGTCCCAACTCGTGTTCTCGCAGAAGTTCAAGCATGTTGCCTCTCTGGACGCAGTGGATTCAAGCTGTCGCATCTGGCGCGATCTCGATATTTGCGGCGTTTATCGCCGATCGCCAGTGGCAGATGGCCCATGAAATAGCGCAAAAAGGCAGAAGAAAGGCCGGTCGTCTACGCATTAGCGCCGCGGCAAGCAGGCGCTCGCAGCGTCGAAGAAGCATTGTGGCCACATTCGTGGCGCGCGGCGCTCGATCGGTCATTCGGAAACCGGAAATTTGCACACCACAAGCATCTTCCGAGTGTGGACTTCGGACCCGAGAAACGAATGCGATCCAGACGAACGGCTCCCGCCCATGATACCCCACCTGGCGGTCGCAACGGATGTCTATAATCTCTAGCGATTATAGGTCAGTTAACGCCCGATCTCCTCGTGCTAGGATGACGCCATGTGCGGACGCTTCACCAACCAGTACACTTGGCGCGAACTCGTCGATCTATATCGCATCACCGAGCCCTACATCCGCCCATCTCCAATCTCGAACCGCGCTTCAACTTCGCGCCCATGCAGCGCGGCGTCGTGGTGCGGCTGGAGAAGGAAGGCCGGCGCGAACCCGTGATGATGCGCTGGGGGCTCGTGCCGAGATGGTCGAAGGACGACAAGAAGGCCCATTCCTCGCTGATGCTGCCGATGTCGTCGGCGCCGGCCGTCGGTGTTCCAATTTCGCTCGTCATCTCTTTTGCTCCGTGAGCGCATACTCCGGCAGATGGTTCGACTTCACCAAGATGGTTCCGATCTCTGCTTGTCGAGAATCCGCGTCGAGTTCGAGGCAATCGCCCTCGCGGCTCCCGCGACCGTCTTGACCACCGACCGCGCACGTGGAACAATTAGGGAACAATTTGGGCCGGGAGCCTACCATCCGCAATCCGACGACGTGATGTCACGCGGAGCGGAAGAAACCGCAGCCCCAAGGTTTGTCCCTCAGCTATCGGGTAATCTTGATGTCGGATGAAGTCTTACCCAGCGACGATAAAACTGCGCATTCGACTGACGCAAATGAGGCATCTTCAGACCTGGCCACGCTGAAGGCTCTTGTTGCTGAAGCAAAGGGGTATAAGGCAAATTTCGACAGCCAAGTTTTGGAGGCTGTTAATTCCGTGGGCAATTTAGCAACGACTGCTAAATCCCACCTGTCTGACATCGATGCATCGAAGACAACCATTGCCACGATAAAAGGGGCGGTGGAGGAGATGCAGCGATCTGCAAGCTCCGACGCCAGCACGATCGCGCAATCGAAGTTGGATATCGACAAACTGAAATCAGAAGGCGAAATACTATCGACGAAGGTTAGCGATGAGTACGGCGACATAACTAAAGAGATCGCGTTATTACAAGAACAACATGCTGCGCTCAAAACCATTTTGGGCGATCTGGATACGATAAAATCGGTAGCAAAGAAAAATAGCGATGACGTAACACACGACGTTAATGCCATCGCAGAGTCAAAGACGACGTTTGAAACTCTAGCCGCACAGTCGCAAGCGACACACGACGAATTGGAAAGGAAGCAAACGGCCGTAGGCGCGCAACTTAGCGAGATCGCGAATTCGAATGAAACAATCAAGCAATTCCATGCAGCATTGCTTGACGACACGCCCGACAAAAAATCTATCCGGAGCGAGATAGATGACCTTCAAACGAGAATCGGTGAGGTGCTCTCAAATGCCGAGAAACACCATGGAACGGCCGCTGCCGAATTTAGTGTGTTTAAGGAAAAAACAGCCGTCGATGTGAATGACTTTGTCACATCGGAGAGGTCCCGTTTCGATGACTTGTATACAAAACTGCAAGGTCAAATCCTCTCACTGTTGCCAAGTGCTGGGTCAGCAGGTCTTGCGTCAACATACTACGACGCGAAATCCAAATATGCGTTTACGGCGTTTCATAGACCATTTGAAGCAGACGGCAATATAAAACAAACGCCTACGATTCGCAAATTCTTCGGTCACGATCCAACCAGTTTGATTGCGACCTTGTTCTTCTACGGATTGTTTCTCGGGCCAGTGGCTGTAATCATTTGGCTGTTTTCCGATATTTTGGCGAAGATGGCAGGACCTCACCCGGTGGCATTCAGCAATCAGTATCTCGTATTCAAAGCCCTTATTGCTTTGCCCCTCGGAACCATGAGTATTTTTGGATATTCGTCATTGCGGCTCTATAGACGCCTCTATGAAGAATATAATTACAAGCAGCGCGTCATGGAACTGTACCAGAGCTTTTCGAAAGAAATTGAGACTAAAGGCGATGACGATCAGAAGAAGGCGCTACTTGCTATCATGCTCAAAGCAGTGGCTGATAAGCCGAGCCTTAATATGCACAAATACGATGGCATAGGTGACGGCGGCTGGAAGATCGATATAGGGGCGCTGCTGAGTCGATTTGTCGGCGGGACAAAGCCTTAGCCGATTTCACCACATCGGTCGAAGTAGTTGGAATCCCGCGGCGTTGCGAAGACCGGAAACGCTGCGGCACTAATGATGAGCGATGTCGCGCACAATCTAAACGCAAATTGGATCAAGGCTCGCTCCCCCTTCTATTCTTCGTCAGGCGCAACAATGACAGCAACCGCTCGCCGCCCGAGCACTGTGAACATCGCGGCCCTTGCCCGCTCTGCGGCCTCAAGAGACGCATACACGTAGCTCTCTATCGGTTCCGTGCCTGCGCCGAAGAGGGCGAAGGTCCATTCAACCCCGCAGCACTCCACTTCGCCAATCCAAAGTTCCGTGTAGTTAGCCTTGTCGACGGGCTCGATTGCGTGGGTGATTCGCGATCTCAACATGGTCAAGCTTAGCATATCCCGTGCGTTTGGGATCTCCTCTTGCTAGGATAGCGCCATGTGCGGTCGTTTCACCAACCAATACACGTGGCGCGAACTCGTCGATCTCTATCGGATCACCGAGCCCTACATCGCGCCCATCTCCAATCTCGAACCGCGCTTCAACTTCGCGCCCATGCAGCGCGGCGTCGTGGTGCGGCTCGACAAGGAGAGCCGGCGTGAACCCGTAGTGATGCGCTGGGGTCTCGTGCCGAGCTGGTCCAAGGACGACAGGAGCGGCGCGGCGATGATCAACGCGAAGGCCGAGACGGTTGCCGAAAAGCCTGCGTATCGCGCAGCGTTCAAGGCGAGGCCGTGCCTAGTCGTCGCGGATGGGTTCTATGAGTGGGCAAAGGCCGGGCCGAAGGAGAAGCAGCCGTATTTCATCACCACGAAGGGCAGGGCGCCGTTCGCATTCGCCGGGCTGTGGGAATGGTGGCGGGCGAAGGAAGCGCCCAAGGATGAGCCTGGGCTTGAGACGTTCACGATCCTGACGACAGAGCCCAACGCAGTCTGCGCGCCGATCCACAATCGTATGCCGGTGATCCTCGCGGCGGATGATTGGCCACGATGGCTTGGTACAACAGATGATCGCAAATCGCTGCTACGCTCGTTTCCGGCAGAGCGGATGGAGTGTTGGGCGGTTGGGAAGGCGGTCGGCAACGTGAGGAATGAAGGACCGGAATTGATCGTAGAGGTCCAACCGGAGGGAGACGCATGGACGGCGCAGAATACTATAAAACACGGCTAGAACACACACTACAGCACACACAGCAATCCACTCGCCTGATTTATCTAATAAATGCGGCTATATTGGGAATGTTTTATTTTGTGGCCAGTGCGTTCAAATTCCAGTACCGCAATGCGACCCTTGTATTTTTGCTACTAATTCTCTCGTTCATAAATTTCATGCATGCTTGTCTGATTTTGAGGCAGAGCACGTGGTACAGCATGATTGATGAAGCCTTCGCGCGCAGCTTGGGCACCACAGCCGTTCCTAGGAAAAAGACTCGCGTACCGTGGGGAACGCACAAAATCTATTCGATAATTCACTTCGGTCTGGCCGCAGCACTCCTCGGTGCGGCGATAATCCTCTGCGTAGTCAAACGGTCATCATTGTTCGCGTAAGGGCGGCCTGCTTCGCGAACCTTGTGGCTCGGCGACCGGAGGAATAGCGTCGCCGGTGTTTCTCTCCTGCGGTCAGGACCTTCACGACTGAACACTCTGCCGAGTTTATCAAAATCAAGCTAAGCTTCATTGGGACAGGCCAACTGGTGCCTACCCGAAGGGTTCGCCACAATGCCCCACGCAGCCTTCTGGTTCACTGGAACCGCTCTCTATGTTGCAACTTCATTCACTTTCACGACAGTCGTCGGCCTCATTGGAATTAAGCAAATCATTCCAAAGAGGGAGTATTATGTGTGTTTTGGATTTGCGTTGATCCTTTCCCTGGGAGCGTGGAGCACAGCGGCGCTTCAAGAACAAGCCAGTGCCGAGCAAGCGGCCCAGAACCGCGAATTCAAAAACATTCTAGCGAAATTGGCTCAGCGGCTCAACGTTCCGCTACAGGCGCCCCCGAGTAGCTTAATTAGCAAGCTTGATGAGATCGTTGAGCGCTCAAAACTCCGCGAATGGGAGCCACTGCACCCAGATCAATCTAACGCGCTGGTTGCGAAATTAAAGCTGCTACCCGCCCAAAAGATTGGAATCGGTTGCGCTAGTCCTGAATGCAAGGAACTTGCGAATCAGATTGCAGATTCGTTTCGCCGTGCGGGGTGGAATCCCATCAAACACTTTGGTGGCGGTTTAGGCATAGATGGCGTCACAAGTATCAACATTTATTCATGCAATGGAACTTCTGCCGCAATTCAGAAATCGATTGAAAGCGCAACGCAATTGAAGGTATCGCCGCACGAAGACGAAGGGTGTAGTGATTTTGATTTCTTAGTCGTCGGGGAGAAGCCGTTTTAACGGACATGTTGGGTAAGCCTCCCGACCGACGTCTATCACTTCAGGGGCGACGGCGGGTACCGACGAGCCAAGCGCGGTGCGTACGTTTGTGAGGAGGAAGCGGCTCGGGCCGGGGATCGAGCGACGCGGAATAAACAATGAGCGCCAGATGGCAGCCCTTGCCGCTCGTCCCCCACTGGCTTAGGCTCGCGCCAGTTTAGTTGATCGGGAGGGGCTCATGTTTCGATTTGTGATGGCGGCAGCTGCGGCCATTTGTCTGCTATCAGGCTGCGCGTCGTCGGGCACGAAAGTGGACCCGGCCAAGGTGCAGGCGTTTCAGCGCGGAAAAACGAGCTACGCTGAAGTGACCGGTGCATTGGGCGCGCCGCAAGCCGATGCGTTGGCTGACGACGGAACGAGGATTGTTACCTATTCGTACGCGCATGCGCAGGCACGTGCCGTTGATTTCATTCCTTACGTCGGCCTGTTCGCTGGTGGCGCGGACGCGAAGGTCACAGGATACACATTTACGTTCGACAAGGATGGCATTCTTGTTAGCTACGCAAGCGTCTCGGGCCAGAACTCTGTAAACACGGGGTTGTTCAACAGCGGTCACTAATGATCTGGTTCGCTGCAAAACCTTTCGTTTGATCGCCGCCCAGTTCGGCTACCTAGCGTTCCAGATTTCTTGACAGCGAAAAGTGAACTTGCTACATATAATTACTCATCATCCGGTAGCGATCTCTGTAACCGTGACAAGCCCTTAGCTACAGTTTTTGGAATTACGCTCGTAGAGCGTGCTTTCGGTAACCTGCGTTGCTCGGCGCCTCGGGTATTTGAAATTCCAAGCGGACTGACGGGCTTGCCAAAATACAGGCTCTCGGCAACCAGGCCGATCACATCAATTTACAGAGGTCCAAAAATGTCCGCGACAGTGAAACCGCAGTGCATTAAAAAGAACGATCAGGTGCAAAGAGTCGACGGGGGGCCGCAGTTATTTGTACAGGACGCATGGTTAGATCGAAAGCTCGGTATCGAAATGGTCACGACCTACGACCCGATAAGTGAGGTGTACGAACGTGTTCCTGCCTCGGAGCTTCGCCCCTTAATCTTTCTATCTCTGATACCGCGTCGGCCTATATGAGCTGCATCCACGTCCTGCGGTTATGGGGATCAAAAGCTTAGATTGGAATGGATTTCCTCCGGCGCGACGTGGAACGCCTCGTTCGCCCAATTCTCGACCGATCCTAGCGTCCATGCCGTCCATGCCGTCGATTCGGCTGAGCGTGGAACTGGCGTTGCTACCGTCCTGTAAGGCCGGATGTTAGTTTGAACAGCTGTGCTTGGGCTGCGGCATTATCCCAAATATTTTGAATTGCGGGGCCAGTAAGAGTGTCACAGGGCGGGATCGTATCCCAAAAGGATGCGAGTCTCTTACTGCTCAACAAAGTGTTCATCTCCCCGTTGTTGACCTTGACGTATTTAACCGAGACAGGATTCGGCGTAGCCGTGACAGGGATCGTTGACCAGGTTCCCGACTTCGGGTCTTTTTGAGCCCTTATGATCGCGCGAAAAACGATTCGTCCAATCGGTCTCTGAGTGGAATTCTTAATAAGCGTGCCGCTAATTATTGCATCAACCGTTTTCGTATTTGCGTCGGAATCTCTTGCGACTGTTGCATACCCGGACCAGCTCATCGTCCCAATCGATGCGGAATCACTGGCATCCCAGCCGAAAACTAATCCGCCGCTCCCAAGCGAGGTCGCACCAAGCACGCCAGAAACGTTGATCGCGGCTAGCGCATTTGGATCAATTCCACTGCGTACGAGTAGTAAGACAAAGCTCGAAACTGAGAAATTGAGAGGGTTTGAGTCGTCCTGTCGTAATGACTTAAGGTCTATGTTTTGCAATGCATCGTTTCCCGGGCGACTCACTTTGATCGATTTGATTGAAGCGTCGCCTGCGCTCCATGTAGTTCCGTTTTTATGAGCGACAATGATAGCTTGCACGGCAATCGTTCCTAGTGAACTCCGCGTCGAGCGGTTTGTAACGGTTCCGGTCAACGTCACAGATACTGATTTCGTTGAAGGCCCTTTGGTATCAATTGTCGCGGAACCAGTCCAACCAATCGCTCCGATTATTGTTGTATCTGTCGCGTTCTGGGCAAGAATTAATCCGCCGCTTCCGAGCGCTGACGCCTCAAGCACACCTGAGCTATCGACTGCGGCTAAAGAATTTGCGTCGATGCCACTGTGCACAAGTATTGCAATAGGCTCCTTAATGGAGAAGTCCAGCGCACTGAGATCGTCCTGTTGGAATATCTTTGCTTCGAGATCGGCGGGCGTTGAACACGTGGGCGCAAACGTCATCGTTAGCGTGTCGACGGTTTGATGCGAATAGTTGAGGAGCTGCCCACTGGAACTGCTTCCCCCGCCGACTGGATACTTGGCTTGCAATAACGTCCAGCTTGGGCCGCCGCTCAGTCCCGCTAATACCGTGAAGTCGATTTTGAAGGAAAAGCCCGTTGTTGAAGAACCTACCGCCTGGGCGGTACCTCCGCCCGCGCTGGCACTGCCTACCTTTGAAGTTGCCGCAGAAAGAGATGACGCCAGATTTTGAGTCGCCATAAAGGGGCGGTGGACAGCAGGTGGCTCGCTGATGTCGGCCGGCGCGAATGGTCCCGTGCTTCCATAAACGTTCACGCCGCCTGAAGCGTCAATTGCAGTGAGTACCTCGTCAATATTCGTCCCAAGGTCCAAGCTTCCCCTGAGGCCATGATGAAATTTGTCATTTCCCTGCCCATTGCAATCAGGCATCCCAGAAAGATGAGTGGGCGGCGTCTTTGTAGCGCTGTTCGTTTGCTCAGCCTCCGCCTCCTCGGCGATCCTGCTCATGTCAACCACATAGGTCAGGTCGATTGTATTATCTTGGGTCCCGCTGAGTTGGGCACCAATCGCGAGGGTGAGGTTATTGGCTCCAGACGCAAATGTTGTAATTGGCGGATTGCCCGATTGGGTCTGGATTGGGATGCCTTGTCCAAGAGCGTTTAACGGTGTGATACCACTGTAGCCTGGATTCAATCCCTCGATTTGAGTGAGGACAAGATTGAGATCGACGGCTGCTACGAAGTGATCATCTGCAAGTTTTTTCCAAAGCGCGGCCTCGTCCGGATCAGTCGTGTTTGAAATACCGGTCTTATATTCATTCACCAACTCGCATGTCAGGTGATTGACGAGAATCTTTGCCGTTGGACCCTGCCAAGCGGTCTGCTCTTTAGCTGGCTTTTCAGAGTCGAATACGCTAAAGGTGGGAGTGCACCCGACAACTAGCGGCGCGAGAAGAAATGCGCCGAGGATCGCTGTTAACTTCGTTGGCATGGCGCGCCCCCCTGATTGTGCCCAAACAATAGTATACAGCGGTGTGCGTCCATTCGGCTAGATGACAGTGGTCCTGTCCCAAGCCAGCCTAAGCGCTTGTTTTTTTTAGTGCCGCCCTTCGGCCGAGGGCAGCCGACGCGCTATACTCCGTCCCTGATTCGAGGCGGCGCACTTCCATGTCGTTGTTAGACATCGAGACCATCATCATTGCGATTATGGAGAATCGCTCTTTCGATCACATGCTTGGATACTTGAGCCTCGACGCATCCTTGCCGGTCGATGGTTTGCACCCCGATCAGGCTTGGCAAGACTCATACATCAATGACTATGCCGGCAAACCCTACAAACTGCACCGGATCGATCCTGTCTCTGCACCATGCTCCGATCCCCAACATGATCGCCAATCCATCGCAATACAGATCAACACGCCACCTGAAGGACCAGGACCGCAAGAGATGGGTGGGTTCGTGCAGAGTTACGTTCGTTTTTCCGATCCCACGCCGACGGACCCTTCAGCCGTCATGGGATACTTCGATGCCGCAGCATTACCCACATTTGATTTCTTCGCGCGAAACTATTGCGTGTGCGACCATTGGTTCTCGTCACTCCCTCTCGGAACGCAAGCCAATCGTCTGATGGCAATGGCAGGTGAAAGCACGCTGTTGGACAATTCCGGGGCGCTGCTGCCGGATCAGCAACTCGTGTACGATTGGCTGACGCAGCACCAAATAAGCTGGTGTGCCTATCAATCAGGAGACTTCCTTCCATTCTTCACTCTCATGGCACGATTGGTGCCGGAGATCGCGACGTCTCTCACGCTCAGCCAAATTGGCGGAAAGGGGCGCTTCCGACGCTATTCGCAATTGAAATCGGAGTGGAATTCCTCAGATACGATGCCTAATGTGGTTTTCATCGAACCAGAGTATACTGACGGACCTCACGACACGCCTAATGATGATCATGCTCCGACTGGGGTGCAGCCCGGTCAGGCGTTCCTAGCCGATCTTTATGCGACCCTCATCAGTAACCCTGCTCGATGGGCCAAGACGATGCTCGTGGTGACGTATGATGAGCACGGCGGCTTCTTCGATCACGTTCCCCCTTTCGAAATTCCGATTACTATCAACGGCGTGACCCTCCCAACGACGGGAGTTCGAGTTCCGGCATTCGTAGTCTCACCCTACGTCTCGGCGGGATATGTATTTCAAGGGAACCTGGACCACACTTCGCTTCTTCAGCTGCTAGACGACCGGTTTGTTACTGGCGAAGGATACTCGGTTGCAGTGAATAACCGGCAGACACATTTCAACCGATTATTGAATGCCCTCACGAAAGCGCCGCGTATCGACGTTCCTCGCATGGAGGCCGCTGTCGAGCCGCCGAAGCAGATTGCTGTTTCAACTGAACTACCTACTGCCCCGCACACCCCGAATGCACAGGCGCTTCATGTGGCGGCACAGAAGATCGCTGACGAACATCCAGAATTGTTGGCACAACCGGGCTGGGAAAAGCTCAATGCGTATCTGAATCGACCGCAAAGCTAGTGAATGGAACATCATCGAGCCAGCCGAGATGTGCTGCCCGAAAGGTGGCGCCGCTGGGTTCTGGACGAAGACCGACCGGCCGAGCGCGACTTAGGCGCGCCGCGATTCTTATCCCGCTTGTGCTGTTGACTGCGCAGCCGGGTCTCGCGGCCGATATCAATCCTATCAGGTTCCAAAGCCGAGGGGTCGTGTTGTCGGGAGACGTGGTTTTTCCGGAAGGGCGGCCGCCGATAGCGGGCCTTGTGCTGGTCCAGGGCGCAAACGATCTGAAGCGCAAGCTGGTGGTCGCAGAGATATTGGCGTCCGACGGCTTTGCGGTGCTCACCTATGACAAGCGCGGCACCGGACAGTCCGGCGGGATTTATTGGGGACACACCAAAGCTCGCCCCAATATCGCCGCCGGAAACATAAGTCTCTTGGCCGACGATGCCGCTGCTGCGATGAATGTGCTTGCGAGCAATCGGCGGCTCCAGGGCAAACCCTCCGGATTTGTTGGATTCAGCATAGCCGGTTGGATCATCCCAATCGCCGCCACGCGAACTCCCGCCGCAAAATTCATCGGCTTATGGAGCGGTCCCGTTTGCACGATCAGCGAACAACTGCATTTCCAGGATTGGGCAGAAAAGAATATGGCGTTCTGGAAAACGCATACGCAACGGCAGGTGGAACAGTATATGAAATCCGTTCAGTACCGGGCAGACGATGTCGACCCGCGCGCCAGCCTTTCTAGGCTTTCAATTCCAGGTCTGTGGCTGTTCGGCGCTGACGACAACATCATTCCAGTCCGTTTGTCAGTCGGCCGCCTCGAAAATCTGGTGCATCGCGGACATGGCAATTTCGAATACCGCATTTTTCAGGGTTACGGCCATAACGTGTTCGACAGCCCCAGAGCGCCCGCTTACCGTTTCATGATCCAATGGATCAGGAACACGGTCGCCAAGTTCCCGCGTCCGCCTTCCAACGCCCCGCGCCGCTAGAGCAGGCAGAGTGACATGAATCCTCGACCGATCCACGCTTCCAAGCCGGCGCAATTTCGCCTTCTAGCCGAGCCGCCACTTTCTCCGGATCGCGTCCAAGCGCTTTAGCGCGGGCACGATGCCAGCGTCTCGATCCGTGTAATCGGGTGAATCTCCCACGCCGTCGCGCGCCACACACTTGCGCCAGAGCGGGCAGTATTCGCGGACTCCCCTCGGTGCTCTCGGTCGAACAACAGCCACCCAGTAATCCTGGCGCAGCGGCCTAGCAGACGCTGCCGCAACGTGTCCGTCTCCCAATCAACTCCGGAGCGCGCCACCGCGGCACGCCAGCGAGGCGTCACCTCGACAATCACGTGCCTCCGTTCATCGAAAGCATCGGAGGGGGTCACGGTGAGGTCGATATGAGTGTCGCGGCCGTGAGCGCTGCGCGCGTGACAGTTGACGGTTTCAATGCCTCCCATCTTTACGCCTGCAACGTAGCCGGCAACGCTGCCCGCCTTATGTTCGTCCCATCGGGTCTCGTCTGCGCCGGGACGGACTATCGCCGCGAGTGACACCGATGGGTCGATGTCTCTGGTGGTTGGGGCCGCTTCGCGATTTTTCAGGCGGTTAAGGGCCTGAATGGCGGGTTGGACGGCGTCGCCGGTTTCCGGGTCGCAAGGGCGGTGGGTGGGTGCATGGCGAGCCCATGCTGGCGAGATTGTCACCGTCGCGACGAGCAGGGCGACGGTTACAAGTAGCTTTGACATTGTGTTCCCGATCGTGTCTCGCCTAGACCCAGACGAATGGCCCAAATTCGAGGCCCTTGTGAAATCGGCGGCAAAGATGGGCCATGAGCCGTACGGTTCTATTTCGAAGAGTCAGTCTCAACGTCTGCTGCGAAAGCAGTCCTAAATCTGACTTCTTCCTCGGGTGCGGCTCCGGAAGTGGATGTTGCCATGTCAATTTCAGCATGAGGATCGACTACCGACGCGCTAGGTGCGATTGCTGCGGGACCAAATTTCGAAATGTAGTCTTCTAAATCCCTTACCTGCTGAAGTGCTTGTCCAGGGTCTTCGTGGTGTGCATGCCATCTGCCGTCAGATTTTTCGAGAACAGCGAGCTGCGTGGTGCCACCAACGAGTCCGATATTGTGACTTTTAACGTGGTGGATCGTCCACGCGACAGCTAACTTGGCTCGATCAACCGTAGGCACTTTATCGCCAAATAGGACGTGATAAGCATGTGCAAGAAATGGGTCGGCTAATTGCTGGCCAGCACCCATGGAAACACAGCGCCAAATGCGATCCTTATCTCCGCGCAGCGGATCAGGCATACCTTTGAGTTCAGGATGAAATTGTACTGGATCAAAATCAATCAATTGCGGCTTGTCATCATTCACGAAGGCGAATAGCGCACCGAGGCCCCAACCGATTCCCGGTTGCGATTGGAGTACTGACGGTGTTCGTTGAAAATCGGCTATTACCATTTGCGCAATAACGCGACCCAACTCGACAGGGGCAAGTTTGTCATACGGCACTTGCCCATTTTGTACATTAACCCCAAGGATTTTCTGGAGCAGACTCCCAACCTCGCCTAAGCCGGGGATTAGCTGCGGCCCCTTAAATGGTTGCCTCATAACTTTGAGTGTTTGGCCAACAACATCGTTGAATCGTTGAGCAAGGCCGAAGGCCCCGGTAACAGCGGTGATTATGTCCGGTTCAAAAATTTCAAGCTTGAGCGCACCACTCTCTTGCCACTCAATTGTGTATCTACCAGCGCGGCCCGCGGCCATCGCGCTATCGGACCCGATAACAACGCCATCGGAGCACAGAATGCCGGTGATGACGGTCATTTAGCTAATCGCGAAAGACGCTGCGCTCTTTCATGTGTGGATAGCCACGATAGATAGCAGAAACCAGCTCAGTAAAAGATAACGAACGAACGAATCCAACTATGCGCTTGAGAATTTCCAACTCAGGAACAGACAAGCGCTCCCGTAGTGCGCGCGCCCGGTTGAGACCTGCATTCGTGGCCGCATACGTGTTCCATCCTCCGCGCATATCGCTGCTGATTTCGACTAGACCTGTCCGACTCATGCTCTGCGCATCAAGATAGACTTCTCTGTCAAAGGGGCCGTAATCATAGGGTTGAAATTCGTAGCGTGATCCCGCTCGGAACGCGGTTCGCACCTTGTCATCGGCGAGAAATAGCGACTTCTGCACTTGCACTGGCGTTAAAGGCTCGCCATTCGCGAGCGATAGCACGACTAAGAGCACTTCGTCTTTTGACAAAGGCACTACTGCTGTCCCCTCGCTGGTGCTTTCGCGGTGTTCTTCACGCCTCGAAATCCTGTCTGACCACAGCCGTAGAATCGGTCCAGCAACAAATTCGTATCCTTTCTGATCCCGATGGGCAAACCTGGTCAGCCTGCAAGTGTGGTCTTCGATTGCGTTATCGTGGTTGGAACATTACAAGAACGTGCTGGCGCATGGTCTGGTCAATAGAGTAGCGGCATCTAACGCGTCGCCGACCGGATGGCGTTCGCAGGGAGTCGGGGTCATGAGCTTCGCCGCAACCGATCCGCTCACGCAGCTCGCGTTTTCCGTCACCGAGAACAAAGGCGTATTCGCAGTCTTCGTCGGATCGGGACTGTCGCGCGCGGCCGACATCCCGACCGGCTGGGAGATCACGCTCGACCTCATCCGACGCGTGGCCGCCGCGCAGGGGGTGACGGATCAGAGTAATTGGGCGAAGTGGTACCGCGACACCACGGGCAAGCCGCCGAACTATTCCAAGATATTGGAATCGCTCGCTGCGTCGCCGATCGAACGCCGCGCGATCCTGCATTCCTACATCGAGCCGAGCGGGGAGGACCGCGAGCGGGGCCTAAAGAAGCCCACGCCCGCGCACGAGGCCATCGCCGATCTGGTCGCGTCTGGACACATCCGAGTGATCATCACAACGAACTTCGATCGGCTAATGGAGAACGCTCTCCGCGAGCGCGGCATCGAACCGACCGTAGTAGCGTCGGTCGACGCACTTACGGGCGCGGAGCCTATCACGCACTCCGCCTGCTACATCCTTAAGCTTCACGGCGATTACAAAGACGCTAGGCTCCTCAATACCGACGCCGAACTCGTGGCTTACCCGCGTAAGATCGACCAGCTCCTCGATCGCATCTTCGACGAGCACGGCCTTATCATCTCCGGCTGGTCCGGCGAATGGGACACAGCGCTGCGGAAGGCAATGCTGCGCGCTCCAAACCGCCGTTATCCGGTGTACTGGACGGCGCGCGGCGACCTGCGCCCCGATGCGCGCGACATCGCTACGCATCGCGACGCCCGCGTGATAAAGATCGCCGACGCCAACGGCTTCTTTCGCGAGCTTCGCGACCGGGTCCAAACGCTCGAACGGGCGCGACGCGTGAACCCCCGCAGCGTGGAGCTGACGGTCGCGAGTGCGAAGCGTTTTCTCGGACGCCCGGAGTATCGCATTGAACTCGACGAACTGATCGCGCGGGAGGTGGACTACCTCGTCGCGCAAATGGAAGCCAGCAATTTATCAACGCAAGGACGCTGGGACCAGCAAAAGTTCAGGGATCGCGTGAACCTATACGAGGCGGTGACCGAAACGATGGCGCGAGTCGTCGGTGTTCTTGGCCGATGGGGCAACGGCGGTGAAGTCGCCCTAGTTTGCGATTTGGTGAGAACGCTTCACACCCACGCCGAGAAGAATCACGGCGGGTTGGTCGCATGGATAAACCTACGCTCGTATCCAGCCGTCCTGATTGTGACCGCCTACGGGCTCGGTCTTACGCGCGAGCGGCGTTGGCACGACCTTCACCGCTTTCTGCGGTTCCAAATCGCACGCGAGGATCGCACCCCGGTGTCGATCGTTGAGGTATTTTCCACGTCGAGCTGGCGAGGAACGGAGGACAATATCTTCACTCAATTAGAAGGGCTCGATCGGCGAAAGGCGGCCCTCAGCGATCATCTCCTCGTCCTCTTCGAGCAGTGGGGAAAGAGCTTTATCGGGGTGGCGGCGGACTTCGAGCTGCTCTTCGATCGATTTGAACTTATGGAGTCGCTCGCTCACTTCGAGCGCAACGAACTGGCCGGGCTGGAAGCTTCCAGGGCTGCACATCCAAACCAACAGTTCACGTACTGCCCGATTGGCCGCGTCGGACGGCGCTCGGCGAGTTATGTAACCCTGACTCAAGAACTACAGAGTGACGAGATTAAGCCGCGTCTGCTTGACGCCGGGTTCGCTGGGGGGGCACCGCGCATGTTAGAGTTGTTCGCGGAGGCTTTAGCGTACTCCGCGCAGTGGATGCGCTGGTGATCAAACGAACATCCCGTGCGTTTGAGATCTCCTCTTGCTATGATGGCGCCATGTGCGGTCGTTTCACCAACCAATACACATGGCGCGAACTCGCCGATCTATATCGGATCACCGAGCCTTACATCCACCCGATCTCCAATCTCGAACCGCGCTTCAACTTCGCGCCGATGCAAGGCGGCGTCGTGGTGCGGCTCGGCAAGGAAGGCCGGCGCGAACCCGTGATGATGCGCTGGGGTCTCGTGCCGAGCTGGTCGAAGGACGACAAAGCGGGCGCCGCGATGATCAACGCGAAGGCCGAGACGGTCGCGGAAAAGCCCGCCTATCGCGCGGCGTTCAAGGCGAGGCCGTGCCTCGTGGTCGCGGATGGCTTCTACGAATGGGCCAAAGTTGGCCCGAAGGAGAAGCAGCCCTATTTCCTCACCACGAAGGGCAGGGCGCCCTTCGCGTTCGCCGGGCTGTGGGATTGGTGGCGCGCGCAGGAAGCGCCCAACGACGAACCTAGGCTGGAGACGTTCACGATCCTGACGACTGAGCCCAACGCGCTCTGCGCGCCGATACACAATCGCATGCCGGTCATTCTGGGCCGGGATGATTGGTCGGGGTGGCTCGGGACGGTCGACGAGCGGAAATCCCTGCTGCGGTCATTTCCGGCCGAACGGATGGAATGCTGGCCTGTGGGGAAGGCTGTCGGCAACGTGCGCAACGAAGAGGCGCCACTCATCGAGCGCGTCGCGATCTAAATTGCATCTCGATCGTCGGGCCGCCACCAAATCCGTGTCGCGGGTGATTTCCCGGCGCTTGGTCCGGAAACCGGCGCATGAGACGCTCCGCGCAACAAACTTAGCCTCCCAGGACCCGTACACGCACGCTTAACCCCCGCGCCGTATCCTCGTGCCCCTCAGATCGGCGGACCGACTCCGGGCGCGATCTTGGACTCACTGTGAAGGAAAATCGGGATGAAGCTCATGCTCGCCGCCGCGTCGATCGCGGCGATCGTCGCGACGGTCACGCCGGCCAGTGCTGAAACCGCACTCGACTGGCAGACCGAGTGTCACAGCGCCTGGGCCAATCGCAATGCGAGTCCCACCAATGCTGCCTTGATGGGCGCGTGCATGGCCTACACAGCCGGGGTCGCGGATGCGTTAGTGACGACAGGACGGCTCTGCATGCCCCCAAACGTGAGCCTCCAACAAATTCGCATCATGGTCCACGACTACACGCAGCAACATCCCGAACGGCTCAACATGAGCATGGCCGCGATCATCAAATATGCCCTTGTGCCAGTGTGGCCCTGCCACTGACGCGGGAGAGTTTCAGGCGATGACGCTTTGCCGCCGCGCGGGCCTATGATCTGTTTAGCGACTTCAACAGCCAACCTGGAAGGTTGCCAAGCAGCCGAGGGTTGGGGCCGCCGTCGGTGTGCAGTTTTTCAGGCGGTCCGCCGCTGAGGCAGACAATCCCAATCGCGGAACCATCGTCTGCAATTATAGGTGAGCCCGACATACCGCCATTGATCCCCTTGGCTGCGCCGCTGATCCAAAGGGGACCGCCGCTATGCTTGACATCACATTCAATCCATTCGCCATCAAGCGAAAGAAGCCGCGCTCGACCGGATTCTTTTGCGTCGGTTACCGGAATTGGTTCACATGCCTTGACGAGCTCGTCATAGGCTTCGCACTCGTCGGAAAGCTCTTGCCCATCAGGTTCCCCCAGCACAGCAATGTCGCCGATGGGATCTGCGAACAAGCATTCAGCCCAAACGGACGGCTCGTTGCCAAGCGGACCGAGCAATTGCGCATATGTCCGTTCTTCTGTGAACGAAGCCCCGTGACATGGCGGAAACGAGGGAAGGCAATGCGCGGCCGTAATGATGAGGCGACGCCGTCCGGACTGAACGACAAAGCCTCGCCCTAAACCAACTTTGATGACGGCTCGCGCCGCTTTATTGAAATTGGCCATTTCACGCCCTTTGCTGCCTTGCCTCTTTCTGCTATCAGCTATCGGAAATGCGGGCAATATCCGATAGCAAGAAACCACGCGGGCGCCCGAAGACCGGGATAGGACCGGCAATCGGCTTGCGCCTCTATCCCGACCTTGAGGCCAAGCTGAACGCCTGGATCAAGCGCCAAGCCGACGAGCCGTCACGGCCGGAAGCCATCCGCCGCCTCGTCGAGCTGGCACTCGCGGCGAAGAAACGACGCGGCCGGTAGCCGCGCGCGGTGCCGTGATTTCAGCGGACGGAAGATGGCAGTCTCTCGGTCTGTTCTGCTTCCAGTGGTTCGCTGCTACAACTGCTCCTGCATCGCTCTTCGGGAAACAGCGGAGATGATCAAGGAAAAAAAGACCGAAACCGAACTCGTTGCACTGCTTATGGCACGGGTGCGGGATCGGCCAGAATGCGAACATGTTATAAGAGTCGCGATAATCAGACCAAAAACTCAAAACTGG
>Ga0182024_10009592_pt1 | contig 19983 bp, 16 predicted proteins | sample P32metaG_FD_120480 | JGI IMG/M metagenome (GOLD analysis project Ga0182024, IMG submission 120480) | Permafrost microbial communities from Stordalen Mire, Sweden - P3-2 metaG (Illumina Assembly) | ecosystem: Environmental > Terrestrial > Soil > Wetlands > Permafrost | place: Sweden: Stordalen... | reverse complement strand
CCCGACCGGCGGAAGCGGTTTCTTTCCAATTCACCGCCTCGCATCGGCCTCCACAGCGCCAGACGCCGGGGGAATATCGTCACCAGCCTTTCATAAACCGAGGCTGCGCGTCGCATTCATCGGTGGACGCGGCTTGATTTCGAAGTATAGCGGGATCGAGACCTATTATGAAGAAGTAGGGAGCCGGTTAGCAGGCATGGGACATGAGATTACGGCGTATTGCCGAAATCATTTCACACCTCGGATAGCAGAGTACCACGGCATACGCGTGGTGCGGCTGCCGACCATCCGCTCGAAACACTTGGAGACCTGGTTGCACACCCTTCTAAGCACTCTTCATGTATTCGTGCAGCCTTGTGATGTGGTGCACTACCACGCTTTGGGTCCAGCCTTGTTCTCGTTCATTCCGCGTCTGGCCGGCAAAAAGACTGTTGTTACCGTTCAGGGGCTGGATTGGCAGCGCAAGAAATGGGGCAGGCTATCCTCGGCTGTGCTGCGGCTGGGAGAGCGGGCGGCGGTAAGTTTGCCGACCAGCACGATGGTCGTTTCGCGGACATTGCGTCAACATTATTGGAACGGCTACAGCACGAATACGCATTATGTACCCAATGGCGGAATGCTGCGGGAGCGGCGTTTCCCTGACAAGATCCGTCAATGGGGACTGGAGTCGGACCGTTACATTCTGTACTTGGGAAGGTTCTCGCCGGAAAAGGGCTGCCACGTTTTGGTGGAGGCATATGAAGCGCTCAATACCAAAATAAAATTGGTGATGGCGGGCCCCTCGAGCTACAGCTGCGATTACTCCCGCCAGCTGCGGACCCATGCCAGCGAACAAATCAAAATACTGGAGCCTGTCTCGGGCGAAACGCTGGACGAGCTGCTGACGAACGCCATGCTTTTCGTTTTGCCTTCCGACCTGGAAGGCTTATCGCTCGCGTTACTGGATGCGATGGGCGCCGGCTTGTGCGTGCTCACCAGCGACGTCGCGGAAAACCGCGAAGCTGTTGAAGATGCGGGCTTCACATTCCGCCGGGGCGACATCGCCGACCTGGCGGAACGCTTGCGATTTCTACTCGCTAATCCGGCGGTGCGGGGAGCTGCGGGAGCAGCTGCTAAGCGGCGCGTTCGCGAGCAATACCAGTGGAGTGATATTGCTAGGGAAATTGAGCGAACCTACTTTGAGGTGATGGGCTGGACCGGCATAAATGAATCAATCGCGAGGAAGTCGGGCGCGGGCGTAGCGGTGCTCGAATCAGAAGTCGAGCGGACCACGGGATAAAGCCTTCGCTTGCGATAATGGTGGGCGCTATGAGGACGGGAGGATTCCCGTCCTTTTTGTTTTACAATTGGCCTTCGCCTCCGCAATCTGAATACAAGGGGCGGCACCGTCGCAATACGGAAGTATCTCTCACAATGGACAACACGATCCTCGTCACTGGCGGAGCGGGCTTCATCGGATCCAACTTTATTTTGCGGTGCATGGAACGGGATTCATCCTCCGTTGTGAACCTGGATAAGCTCACCTACGCAGGGAACCTTCACAATCTGGCAACGGTTGCGGACGATGAGCGCTACGAGTTCATACACGGTGACATTGCAGACCGTGCGTCGATTGCCCGTTTGCTCGATCGGCGTAAACCCAGGGCGATCTTGCATTTTGCCGCGGAGAGCCACGTAGATCGGTCGATCAGGGGACCGGAAGATTTTATCCGCACAAATATTGACGGCACTTTCGCTCTGCTGGAAGAAACGCGAAACTATTGGGGAGATCTGTCCACGCCGGAAAAAACTGATTTCCGTTTTCTGCACGTTTCTACCGACGAGGTTTACGGGTCGCTAGCATCAGACGATCCGCCATTTTGCGAAAATACTCAATACGCGCCCAATAGCCCGTATGCAGCATCCAAGGCAGCTTCTGACCATCTGGTGCGTGCGTATCACCACACCTTTGGATTGCCGACGCTTACTACGAATTGTTCGAACAACTATGGACGATTTCAGTTTCCCGAGAAATTGATTCCACTGATTATTCTGAACGCGCTCAATGCCAAGCCGCTTCCCGTCTACGGAGATGGTCAGAACGTTCGCGACTGGCTTTATGTGGAGGACCACTGCGAAGCAATCGCGACGGTGCTGCAACGAGGCCGCGTGGGGCAGACCTATAACATTGGAGGATGGAACGAGAAGCGCAACATCGACATCGTCGAAACAATCTGCGACATTGTCGATGAGATGGCGGGCAGTAGTGGAACATCGCGCCGCAGTCTGATCACGTTCGTGAAGGACCGTCCCGGACACGACCGGCGCTACGCCATGGACGCGAGCAAACTGGAGCGCGAACTGGGCTGGAGACCACGGGAAACATTCGAGACCGGAATCCGTAAAACTGTGCAATGGTATTTGAACAACGAGGAGTGGGTCCGCGATGTTACTAGCGGAAGCTACCGCCAGTGGATTGAAACGCATTACTCTTCTTGAATTCGATTCGCGCAAACAACCTTCATGACGCAATCCGCGAGCAGCACAATGTACAAGGGAATCATTTTGGCCGGTGGATCGGGAACACGTCTGTATCCGATCACGCACGCGATGGGAAAAAGCTTGCTGCCGGTTTACAACAAACCGATGATTTATTACCCGTTGTGCACGCTGATGCTCGCGGGTATACGCGATATCCTTCTGATCACGACTCCCGAAGATATGTCGAAATTTCAAGCGCTTCTAGGAGACGGCCAGCAGTTTGGAATTCACCTGCAATATGCCGTACAGCCTAAGCCGGAAGGGATCGCACAGGCTTTCCTGGTGGGCGAGACTTTTATCGGCAATAACGCCTGCGCCCTGGTGCTGGGCGACAATATTTTTTACGGCCATGACCTGGCGAAGGATTTGCGGGAAGCTGCCGCTAAGAACCTGGGGGCGCGCGTATTTGCCTATCCTGTTCACGATCCAGAACGCTACGGAGTCGTGGAATTTGACGGCTCCGGACGCGCGCTCAGCATTGAAGAAAAACCTCAGCACCCGAAATCGCGCTACGCTGTGACTGGACTTTATTTTTATGACAATCAGGTGGTTCAGATCGCGAAGTCGCTGAAGCCCAGCCCCCGAGGCGAGTTGGAAATTACCGACGTGAATCGGGCCTACATGCGGCGCGGCCAACTCGAAGTCGTGGTCATGGGTCGCGGCATGGCATGGCTAGACACTGGAACTCACGAATCGCTGATGGAGGCATCGCTCTACATCCAGGCCATCGAAAAGCGACAAGGACTTATGGTGGCCTGCCCCGAGGAGATTGCTCTTCGCTCCGGTTACATCACCGCGGATCAAGTCGAAAAAAGTGGCACCTCAATGAAAAACAATAGTTACGGCGCTTATCTTCTGCAGTTGCTGCGAGAGAAGGTATTCTGATGAATGTGGTTCTGCGATTCAGCACATGATCGATACCATCACGAAAATTCCGACTTCACTTCCCGATGTTTTTGTATTAGAACCTTGCGTCTTTCGCGATGAGCGAGGATTTTTCTTTGAGAGCTACAACCAGCGGATCTTGGCGAATGTGGGACTTGTTGAGAGCTTTGTGCAGGATAATCATTCCTGCTCTTCCCGCAACGTCCTACGTGGACTTCATTATCAGGTGAAGCATCCCCAGGGAAAACTGGTGCGGGTGGTGGAGGGAGAAATTCTGGACGTGGCCGTCGACTTGCGCCGAAGTTCTCCAACGTTCGGGCGCTCCGAGACTGCCCGGTTGTCGGGCGAGAACAAACGAATGTTGTGGATTCCCGTCGGTTTCGCGCACGGATTCTTGGTGCTTTCGGGGAAAGCTCACGTGCTTTACAAAGCCACCGATTTTTACGCGCCTGAATACGAGCGAACACTCGCCTGGAACGATCCTCAAGTCAATATCCAGTGGCCGACGAACGGCGAGCCGATCGTGTCGGCAAAAGACCAGCGCGGCGTGGCATTGCCTGACGCAGAAACTTTTGAATAAATCTTATGAGAGTAGCTATCTTCGGCGCATCCGGGCTTTTGGGCACAGCGGTCATGCGCGCGTGGAACGGAGATGACGTCACCGGCCTAAGCTCGCGCGACGCCGACATTCGGGACGAAAAGCGCGTGCTCCAGGTGGTGCAAGAAGCGCGTCCGGACTGGATCGTGTTGTCCGCAGCCTATACCGATGTCGACGGATGCGAAGGCAACGCTGAACTGGCTTTTGCTGTGAACCGCGACGGCGCCGTAAATGTTGCTCGTGCAGCAAAGCAAGTTGGAGCGCGACTGTTGTTTCTGAGTTCCGATTATGTTTTCGATGGGAAGAAGGCCACGCCGTATGAAACGGACGACCAAAGAAATCCGCAGAGTGTATATGGGAGGACGAAAGCCGAGGCGGAAATCAGGCTGTTGGAATTGATGCCGCATTGCTGCATCGCCCGAACATCGTGGCTGTTCGGAGTCGGAGGAAAATGTTTTCCCGATACAATATTGAAGCTGGCCGCTAGCCGAGCGGCGCTCGATGTGGTCGACGATCAGCGTGGTTCTCCCACCTACGTAATCGATTTGGCGCGCGCGATCGTTTCCTTGTGTCGAGAAAACGCGGAAGGGATTGTCCACATAACCAATGCGGGCAACTGCACCTGGTTTGAGTTCGCCCAGCAGATTGCGCAACGCGCCAGCCTTACCACGCAGGTGCGTCCGACGAATAGTAAACAGATGGCGCGTCCCGCGCCTCGACCAGCTTACTCGGTTTTGTCCCCTTCCAGTCTGGAAGAATTTGGAATTCCCATGCCTTCCTGGCAAGACGCTCTCAGTCGCTACTTGGAACAGCGACGCAGTTGACGAATCTCTCCGAGATTGCCTCGTTTCCTCTCACCCTGCTACGATTGCGGAGGCCCGCCTGAGGATCTCGTGAAGCTAATCCGGAATTATATTGATGGCCGCTTCGTGTCCGGAAAACACGAATTCGACGATGTAAATCCGGCGGACGGAACCGTAATCGCTCGTGTCGCTGAGGCCGCGGAAGGCCAAGTGGATGAGGCGGTAAGTGCCGCCCGGCGCTCTCTTCGCGGAGAGTGGGGACAGCTTGGAGTTCGTGAGCGTGCACTGCGCTTGCATAAAATCGCCGACGCGATTGAAAAGCGGTTTGATTGTTTCGTTCAGGCGGAAGTTGCCGACACTGGCAAACCGGTTTCTGTGGCCGCTAAACTCGACGTGCCACGCGCTGCGGCTAATTTTCGCGTCTTTGCCGACCTTGTAACAATGTCTGGGGTGGAAGCGTTTCAAACCGAAACTTCGGACGGGACAGCCGCTTTGAACTACGCGGTGCGCAAGCCGTTGGGAGTGGTTGGCGTGATCACTCCGTGGAATCTTCCTCTCCTTTTGCTGACCTGGAAAGTCGCACCTGCCATGGCATGCGGGAACGCGGTGGTAGTCAAGCCTTCGGAAGAAACTCCTGCTACCGCTACTCTTCTTGCCGAAGCAATGCTTGAGGCTGGAATTCCAAACGGGGTTTACAACGTGGTGCATGGCTTCGGACCGGAATCTGCGGGAGAATTTCTCGCGCAACACCCTGATGTGAATGCGGTAACATTCACCGGCGAATCCAGAACCGGGGCTACCATCATGAAAGCCGTCGCGACTACTGTGAAGCCGGTCTCGTTCGAATTGGGCGGCAAGAATGCGGCAATCGTTTTTGCGGATTGCGATTTTGAAGAAGCAATACGCGGATTGTCCGAGGCCGTCTTTCTTAATACTGGGCAAGTCTGTTTGTGCGCTGAACGGGTTTACGTGGAACGCAGAATCTTCGCTGAATTCGTGAATGCGCTGAAGCAAGGTGCGGAAGCCCTGCGCTCGGGCTGGCCGAACGACGCCAAGACCAGCCTCGGACCGTTGATCTCGGCGCAACATCGCGAGAAAGTTCTCTCCTACTACAGACTCGCCAAAGAGGAAGGAGCGACGGTGGTAACGGGCGGAGGCATCCCAACCTTTGACGACAGCCGCGATAACGGCTTCTACGTCCAGCCGACGATCTATACTGGGATTGCCGAATCAGCGCGGTGTGTGAAAGAAGAAATATTCGGTCCTGTGTGTCACATCGCACCGTTCGATTCAGAAGAAGAAGCGGTCGCGATGGCCAACGATACAAAGTACGGACTGGCCGCCTCCATATGGACCAGCAATCTAAAGCGCGGTCATCGCGTAGCCCAGCAGATGAATGTCGGCATCACATGGGTTAACTGCTGGTTCGTGCGAGATCTGCGAACTCCGTTCGGAGGAGTGGGTCTTTCGGGAATTGGGCGCGAAGGTGGAATCCACTCGCTCAATTTCTATTCCGAGTTGAACAATATCTGCATTCGACTGTGAGAATATGAGCGCAACGGAAAGCAAAGTAGTCGAAGGAAAAGCAACCCCGCGCGGCAAGTATCCTCATGTCAAGCGCGCCGGCGACTTCCTTTTCGTGTCTGGCACTAGCGCGCGCCGCGCCGACAATACTATCGCCGGGGCTGAAGTAGATCCGCTTGGCGCTACCCGGCTCAACATCCGCGAACAGACGCGTTCGGTGATCGAGAACGTGCGCGATATTCTGCAAAGCGCTGGAGCAGACCTGCAAGATGTGGTCGAACTTTCCACGTATCTGGTGAACATGAACGATTTCGCCGACTATAACGAAGTGTACGCCGAATTCTTTGGATACGATGGTCCCGCGAGAACCACCGTCGCTGTGCATCAGTTGCCGCATCCACACTTGCTGATTGAGATCAAAGCAATGGCCTACAAGCCGCGAAAATAGGAGAGACGATGGCTTCGATCAGAAATCTGAAGGCTTTCAACTTTCAAGCCTGGATCGAACAGAACAAAGACAAGCTCAAGCCTCCTGTAGGCAACGCGCAGGTATGGGAGGACGGCGAAATGATGGTGACCGTGGTGGGCGGGCCCAACCAACGCCGCGACTACCACGATGATCCCACCGAAGAATTCTTCTATCAGCTAAAGGGCAACATTATTCTTCGCATCATGGAGGCGCCTGGCCAGCCTCCGCTTGACATTCCGATTAAAGAAGGCGAGATATTTCTCTTGCCCAAGCACATGCGGCACTCGCCGCAACGTCCGGCTGAAACAATTGGAGTTGTCATTGAAGTCCCGCGCCCGGAGGGCTCCTTGGACGCTTTCGAATGGTATTGCCCGAACTGCCACCAATTGGTTCATCGCGCGGAAGTGAAGGTGAAGAGCATTGTCAAAGATTTGCCACCTGTGTTTGAACAGTTCTACGGCAACGAAAGCAAACGCACATGCAAGCATTGCGGCACGATTCACCCCGGCAAATGAAGCATGCAAGTCATCGACATTCATAATCATTTCTTTCCCAGCTCATGGCCTGATCTCGCGGCGCGCTATGGGACGCCGAGCTGGCCGTGGATCAGGCATACCGAGCCGGGGAAGGCGGACATCATGGTGGGAGATCGATTTTTCCGCCACATTTATTCGGCGTGCTGGGATCCAGACGTCCGGCTCCGTGAAATGGATCGCGATGGAGTTGATTTGCAGGTCATCTCTGCTACGCCGTTGCTGTTTGCCTACGATCGTCCTGCCGAGCATGCGCTCGATTGTGCGCAGTTGTTCAATGACGCGGCGCTCGAACTTTGCTCCCGGGGAAAGAGACGGCTCAAATCGTTTTGCCAGGTGCCGCTGCAAGATGTCGACGCATCCTGCAAAGAACTCAGCCGTTGCATGCAGGCCGGACATCTGGGCGTGCAAATTGGCAACCACGTTGGAAGCAAGAATCTCGATGATGCTGGCATCGTGACTTTCCTGCACCACTGCGCCGACGAGGGCGCTGCCGTGCTCGTCCATCCCTGGGCGATGTTTGGGCACGAGCGCATGCCGAAATACATGATGCCGTGGACGGTAGGCATGCCGGCAGAGACGCAACTATCCGTCGTCGCGCTGATTTTGAGTGGGGCATTCGATCGACTGCCCAGCATGCTTCGCATTTGTTTTGCGCACGGCGGAGGCAGTTTTGCGTTTTTGCTGGGGCGCCTGGAAAATGCCTGGCACCATCATTCGGTAGCTCGCGGTGACTGCGAACATCCACCGAGCCACTACCTCAATCGCTTCTTCACAGATTCCGCAGTGTTCGACCAGCGTGCGCTACAGTTTCTCGTAGGTACCATGGGAGCGGATCGAGTGATGCTCGGCTCCGATTATCCTTTTCCGCTGGGCGAAGAACAAGCAGGGGCTCTCATCCGGCGGAGCAATTTGCCGCAGCACTCCAAGGCAAAACTGCTCGGCGGGAATGCAACGGAATTCTTGAAACTCGGAGCCCGCACGGAAGAGACTGACGATAAAGTGGCAACTGTTGGCTCTTCGCCCGTTGCGCCGCAATCCGAGCAGCTCACCTACAGCTCCTACCTGAAAGTTCCGGAATTGCTTGCGTTGCAGCAGCCACAGTCTTTGCCTCCGCATCATGATGAATTGTTATTCATCATCGTGCATCAGACCTATGAGCTTTGGTTCAAGGAATTGTTGCACGATCTTGATGCCGTAGTCGCAAACTTGCGAAGTGCTGGTGCCGCTCCGCAATCGCATGATGAAGTTTATGAAGCCGCACGGCTGTTGCGCCGGTGTACCGAAATTACGCGTGTGTTGGTGGAGCAGTTCACGATTTTGGAAACCATGCTTCCCACGCATTTTCTCGCCTTCCGCAATCTGCTGGAGCCGGCCAGCGGATTTCAGTCCGAGCAATTTCGGGAGATCGAATTTCTCTGCGGTCTGAAGGACGAGAAAATGCTGCGCTATCACCGGCCCACTCCGGAAGCTTACGCAAGTCTGAAGCGTCGATTGGAAGAACCTTCTCTGCATGACGTGTTCTTTGGGGCGTTGCAGGCAATGGGGAAGCTCCCGGCCCTTAGCGATACTGCCACCGAGAAAGAGCGATTCGAAGCTCGGGCGCGCGCGGTCCACGAACTTTATCGGGACGAGCATCATCATCGCGATTGGATCGATGTCTGCGAGCGGCTGACAGAATTTGACGAACTGGTGGTGAGCTGGCGCCTGCGGCACATTCAACTGGTCGAGCGGATCATCGGTACCCGCATGGGGACTGGCGGAAGCGCGGGATCGTCTTATTTAAAGCTGACGCTTGATAAGAAGTTCTTCCCGGAATTATGGGAAGCAAGGACGCTGTTGACGGAGTAAGGCGTCTTAGCGCTCGTGGCGTGTCCCTCAGCTTCGTTTGGTATGAAATCCGTCCTTGAAAAAGTAACGCTCATCGGCGCCGGCTTGAACGGACCTTTGCTCGCAATTCTCCTGAAGCAGCGCGGATTCTCGGTTGAGATTTATGAGCGACGTCCTGATATGCGGAGGGTTCGCATGAGCGCAGGGCGGTCGATTAATCTAGCCTTGTCGACCCGCGGCATACATGCACTGCAACAGGCTGGCCTCTGGGAAAGGCTGCGAAGCATCGTCATCCCGATGCGCGGCAGAATGATGCATTCGATTGCCGGGGAACTTACCTTTCAACCCTATGGGAAAAATGATATCGAGGTCATCCATTCGATTTCGCGATCGGATCTGAATATAGCGCTTATAGATGCCGCGGAACAGCAGGGCGGAGCCATTCACTTTAGTCAGCGCTGCACAAGTCTCGATCTAAAAGCTGGCAAGATCAGCCTGCTGGACGAGACCACCGGCGAAAAGACGACGCGGCCGGCTGAGGTTGTGATTGGCTGCGATGGCGCTCCGTCGGCCGTGCGGGCAGAGATGCTGAAGTCGAGCCATTTCGACTTTTCTCAACAGTATCTTGACTACGGGTACAAGGAGCTTACTATTCCAGCCGGCCAGAACGGCGAACATCTTCTGGAGAAAAACGCCCTTCATATTTGGCCGAGAGGCAATCACATGCTGATCGCGCTGCCCAATATCGATGGCACCTTCGCGTGCATCCTCTTCCTGCCATTCGAAGGCGCGGACAGCTTCGCCAGCCTCGGCACGGAGCCGGACGTACTTGACTTTTTCGAGCAGCGATTTCCCGATGCTCTTCGACTGATGCCACGACTGGCAGAAAACTACGCAGCGAATCCTACCGGAGCAATGCTCACTATCAAGTGCTCACCGTGGCACGTGGGGAGTAAAGCTTTACTGCTCGGCGACGCCGCTCACGCGATCGTTCCCTTCTTTGGCCAAGGCATCAATTGCGGTTTTGAGGACTGCACTTATCTGGTCGAGGCGCTCGGCCGGCATGGTGCGGACTGGGCGCGGGTGTTCGCGGAATTCGAGAACGAGCGCAAGGTGAATACCGACGCCATCGCAGACATGGCCATTGAAAACTTTACGGAAATGCGAGATCGGGTTGGGGATGCGCAGTTTCTATTTCGAAAGAAAGTGGAGCTGGCTTTGGAAGCAAAGTATCCCACGATTTTCATTCCGAAGTACGCCATGGTCACCTTCCACCGGATTCCCTACTCGCTCGCCCTCGCTCGTGGAGCAGTGCAGGAAAGGATCCTCGGCGAACTCTGCGGAAGCATTGTTCGCATAGAGGACCTCGACTGGGACAAAGCGAACCGCTTGATTCACAGCGGTCTCACTCCGCTGGAGCTGCAGCGGTGACGAACTCCCAGCTTCAATCAGACTTTCAAGCGACCGAGGATTTTGCGATCGCGATGGATGAGCGCGATCCGCTTCGAGATTACCGTGGACGCTTCCTATTTCCTAAAACCGCGAGTGGTGCGGACTGCGTGTATTTGTGCGGCCACTCGCTCGGACTGCAGCCCAAAACTGCGGCGCAGTATATAAAACAGGAACTGAAAGAGTGGGCCCGGTTTGCGGTTGAAGCGCACTTTCGCGCGACCAATCCGTGGATGCCTTATCACAGGCTACTAACGGACCAGACGGCCGCACTTGTAGGAGCCAAGTCCCTCGAAGTTGTGGTGATGAATTCGCTCACCGTAAATCTTCACCTCATGATGGCATCGTTCTACCGCCCAACGCCGGCGAGACACAAGATTGTTATCGAGCTCGGAGCATTCCCCTCCGATCAGTACGCAGTAAAGTCGCAGATTGCTTTTCATGGCTACGATCCTGCAGGTTCGCTGATTGAATTGAGTCCGCTGTCCGGTGAGTCTTGTATTCGCGATGAAGAAATAAATTTGCTGCTCGAGCGCTCGGGGGATGAGATCGCATTGATCCTGCTGGGGGGAGTGAATTACGCGACCGGTCAAGCATTCGATATCGCAGAAATTACGCGCACAGGTCATGCCCGCGGTTGTGTGGTTGGTTTCGATCTGGCACATGCTGCCGGCAATCTGCATCTGAGGCTGCACGATTGGGGTCCGGACTTCGCAGTGTGGTGCAGCTATAAATACTTGAACGGAGGTCCGGGCTGCACGGCTGGTTGTTTTGTTCACGAACGGCATGCTCGCTCATTTGACCTGCCACGGTTTTCTGGATGGTGGGGTCACGACGAGCCCTCACGGTTCGAGATGGGGTCAACATTTCAACCGATGCCGGGCGCCGAAGGATGGCAACTGAGCAATCCCTCGATTGTTAGCCTGGCTGCATTGCGGGCTTCGATGGAGATTTTTCACACCGCGGGCATCGAACGCTTGCGCGCCAAGAGCGTCATGTTAACCAGCTACCTGGAGTTTCTCTTAAACCAGAGTCCATTGCTAAAGAAAATTTCGCCAGGCTTTGCCATCGTTACGCCGCACGAAGAAAATCGGCGCGGCGCGCAGCTTTCAATTCGCATTCCAAAAGACGGACGGGCATTATGTGAACAGCTCGCGCGGGAAGGCATTGTGGGCGATTGGCGAGAGCCGGACACGTTCCGCGTTGCGCCCGTTCCGCTCTATAACTCCTATCGCGATGTTTTCCGGTTCTGCCAGCGATTCGGTGCCGCGATTAAGTAGATGTCTGATGAGTGCGACTGATGGATCTTCAGATTACTTCCGTAACGCGGAGATGTTGCGCCACAAACATACACTCTTAAAGTGGGCTTGACCTCTCTGCGGCAATCAGGCAAGTGGACGGCAGTTGTGTGCGCGGTGGTTTGCGTTCACATTTCAGTGACGCTGCTGGCTTCGCACAGCATGGGACTCACTGCGTTCGGCGATCTCGTGCAGTGCCTACTGCTGGTTTGCGCAACGTTGTCCATCCTCTCAAACATAAGCAATACCGATAAAAAAGTTCAGCTTTTCTGGACTCTTATGGCGTTGGGCTGCGGGATGTGGCTCTGCGTGCAAGTTTTGTGGACCTACTTTGAGGTCTTCCTGCGCCAGGAAGTGCCCAACCCATTCGTCGCGGATGTTGGCTTGTTCCTCCACGTCGTGCCTATGATGGCTGCGCTGGCGGTGCAACCTCATATCCGGCGGAATGATCAGTCTCTGCGTCTCATAAGTCTCGATTTTTTTCTGCTGCTTGCGTGGTGGCTTTACCTGTATCTGTTTATCGTGATCCCCTGGCAGTATGTTTCTCCGAACGAAGTTATCTACGGACGCAGCTTCGATCTACTCTATGCTTGCGAACAGATCGTGCTGGTGATTGGTATGGGCCTGGCTTGGAAAAACAGCCGCGGCTCGTGGAAGGTAATCTATGGGCTGTTTTTCAAGGCCGCTTCGTTTTACAGCGTTGGTTCAATTCTTGCCGGCGTAGCAATTGATTTTCACCGGTACTATACGGGCAGCCTTTATGACGTTCCGCTCGTCGCCGCCATGTCGTGGTTCGCGGTGATTGGTTTCAGGGCACGCGAAGTTTCTGCCGATACAACCCCGGAGCAACAATCCTCACAAGGTCATCGCATGTGGGCCGCGCGGTTAGCGATGCTGGCGGTGTTCTCAACGCCGCTGATGGTAGCTTGGGCGCAATTTGGTGGGCATGCTCCGCCGCGGGTTCGCTCTTATCGGCTGGTGTTGACCGCAGTGGCAATGCTTTTAATGGGCGCGCTCGTCTTTATCAAACAGAACTGGATGGACCGCAAATTACTTCACTTGTTGCGCTTGTCCGGCCAGAATCTCGATGAGATGCGCCAGTTAAAGGACGAATTGGAGAATAAGGAACAGTCTCTTCGCTGGCACAGTTTGGAGCTGCAACGAAAAAATCTTGAACTTCAGGAAATTTCCTACACCGATCCGCTAACCGGAGTCTGGAACCGACGCTACCTGGAAGAAATCCTGACCGCCGAATCCGGACAAGTGTTACGAAACTACGAGCGGGCGCGGGGAGCTGATATTCGAAAGATGGATCATCGCGATCTCGTCTTTCTTATGGTCGATGTGGATTTCTTTAAAGAGGTCAACGATCTGTACGGTCACCCCGCCGGCGATCGGCTGCTGCAATTGGTAGCCGAGCGGCTGAGCCGAGTCGTACGCAAGTCCGATGTGCTGGTTCGCTGGGGAGGCGAAGAATTCCTCATCATGTCGCGTTCCGCGGATCCGTCCGGCACGCCTGCGTTCTGTGATCGAATTCTGGATGTGATGGCATCCGAACCCTTCGATCTTGGGCACAGCATTCACGTGAGAAAAACTTGTTCGGTGGGTTGGGCGCCGTTCCCCTGGAACCGTCGCGCTTACGAGGCCATTTGCGCGGAGGAGGCCATAGAACTGGCCGACACTGCGCTCTACCGAGCCAAGGCCGGCGGTCGAAATCAGGGTATAGGGATTCTGCCGGTCGAAGGGGTAGGGGATCTGCAGCACAAAATTTCTCTTCGCGATTTGCAAACCGATATCGGCGTTCTCACGTATGCTGTGACCGTGCAGAATGTTGCCTTCAGCAATTTCAAGCAAGCCGCCGGAGTCTTGACTCCCGAGAAACCAAACCCCGCTTGAGTTTATCGCCACCTTGCGGATATGCGGTAATGCCACTAAAGTGTTGTGAGGCCACGGCGTGGCAAAATAGACGAGAATAGATACGTGAGGCCGCTTCGACGATGAACGCACAAACTACCCGCCAGACCGCTCTCCGCCAAAAGGCTCAACTAATGTCCTCGTCGGAAATCGAGCGCACTCTGGTACGCTTGGCCTACGAAATCGTCGAGAAAAACGGCGGTGTCGAAGGCTTAGGCCTGATTGGAATTCGTCGTCGCGGAGTGCCGATTGCCGAGCGTCTGGGCAAAATCATTGCACGCATTGAGAATTCCGATGTTCCGGTTGGCACATTGGATATCACCTTCTATCGTGATGATCTCTCTACGCTTGGACCGAAACCGGTTGTTCAGGAACGAGAGATTGGTTTTTCGATTGAAGATAAAAACATCGTACTGGTCGATGATGTTCTGTTCACTGGACGCACGGTGCGCGCCGCGATGGACGCGCTATTTTCACACGGCAGACCCCGACGGGTGCAACTGTGCGTACTGATTGACCGCGGACATCGCGAACTGCCCCTCGAGGCCAGCTTCGTGGGCCGCAATGTTCAGACCACCATGAACGAAGTGATCGAGGTAAAGTTGGCTGAAATCGATGATGCCGAGAAGGTCCTGCTGATGGAAAAATAATTTTTGCGAACTTGCGGTAAGAAAAAGGACGGCGATCGCTCGCCGTCCTTATTTTTGGAAGTCGCTACGTTACGCTATTTTCGCGCAAATCGCCTTCGTCTGGGTGTAAAGGCTGAGAGCATCGTGTCCCATCTCACGGCCCCATCCAGATTGCTTGTACCCGCCGAATGGCATGGCGGCATCGAAGATGTTGTAACAGTTGATCCAGACCGTTCCCGCGCGCAGATACTCCGCGGTTCGATGGGCTTTGCCGATATCGTTGGTCCAGACAGCAGCAGCTAAGCCGTACTCACTATCGTTGGCGCGTGGCAAAATTTCTTCGGGACTGTTGAACGGCATAGCCGCCACCACCGGCCCAAAGATTTCCTCCTGCACCACCTTCATATCTTCGCGGGTATTCACAAGAACGGTCGGTTCCACGAAATAGCCCTTGTCTCCTTTCTTGTGACCACCAGCAAGAGCTGTTGCGCCTTCCGAGAAACCAGATTCTAGATATCCGCAGACTCGGCTTAACTGCTCCTGAGAAACCAGCGGACCCATTTGGGTTTCAGGATCGAGGCCGGAACCGACATTGATTTTATTTGCATAGTCGGCCACTCCTTCCACGACGCGGTCGAAGATCGGTTTCTCAATGTAGAGGCGCGATCCGGCACAACAGCACTGCCCGTGATTGAAGAAAATAGCGCTCGCCGCGCCGGGAATGGCGGTCTCGAGATCGGCATCCTTGTAAACAATGTTCGGCGACTTCCCTCCGAGCTCCAGTGAAACCTTCTTCAAGTTCCCGGCGGCAGCATGCACGATCAGCTTGCCGACCTCGGTGGAACCGGTGAAAGCGATTTTGTCAACATCCGGATGACCAGCCAGCGCCGCGCCGGCGGTCTCGCCATAACCCGGTACGATGTTCACGACGCCTTCGGGGAAACCTGCCTCCATGATCAGATCACCAAGGCGCAGCGCTGAAAGCGGAGTTTGCTCGGCTGGCTTTAACACCACCGTGCAACCGCTCGCCAACGCGGGACCCAGTTTCCACGCCGCCATCAGCAGTGGAAAATTCCACGGAATAATTTGCCCCGCCACTCCCACCGGCTCTCGGAGCGTGTAGGCGAGGTACTTTGCGCCCGGGGTATAAGGCACGGAGATGGGAATGGTGTTGCCCTCAATCTTCGTGGCCCATCCAGCCATGTAGCGGAAAAGGTCCACAGCCAAAGGCACATCGGCAGCCTTCGCGATCGCAAGCGGCTTGCCATTGTCGAGGCTCTCCAGGTAGCCGAACTCTTCGGTGTGTGCTTCCAGTAAATCGGCGAGTTTCCAAATCAAGCGTCCCCGTTCGGACGCCGTCATCCGTCGCCACGGTCCGTGATCGAAAGCTTTGCGGGCGGCCTTCACTGCTTCTTCAATATCCTGACGATCGCCTTCCGCAACCTGTGCCAGAACCTCACCAGTGGCGGGATTATAAGTAGGAAAGGTCTTGCCCGAAATTGCGCTCACCCATTTGCCGTTGATCAACATTTTGCGCGGCTTATCAAGGAAGTCAGCAACTTGCGGATGAATCTGCGGTGACACTGCGATACCCATAACATCCTCCTTAATCAAGAACGATAGATCGAGCAAAGAACTTGCATGGATGCGAAGCTGAAACCAAAGATGCGAGCCGGAGAAGAATATCGAGATTATGCTAAGCCTGACTCAGGACAAAAGCAATTGCGATTCGGCTAGCGGGAGGCTCGCGCAAGCCGCATACTCTAGAGATGTGGGCAACCGACCACCCAAGGGTTAAGATCTGTTGCATTTCAAGCCGCGAGGAAGCCCGAATTGCGATTGAGTGCGGCGCCTCCGCACTCGGTTTGGTTTCCGCCATGCCCAGTGGTCCGGGAGTAATTCCAGAGGAAACAATTGCGGAGATTGCTGCCTCGGTTCCTCCGCCAATTGCCACTTTCCTGCTTACTGCAAAACAGGACACGGAAAGCATTATCGCGCAGCAGCGGCGCTGCCGCACTAACACGATTCAAATCGTGGATCGTTTTCTGGGAACATACGAAGACCTCAGAACAGCGCTGCCGGGAATCTCGATCGTGCAGGTCGTTCACGTCACCGGCGAAGAATCTCTGGAAGAAGCCATCGCAGTAGCGACCCATGTCGATGCGCTTCTCCTCGACTCGGGGAATCCGCTGCTTGCTGTCAAAGAATTAGGTGGTACCGGGCGGCGGCACAACTGGACATTGAGTCGGCGCATTCGCGAGCGGGTGGATGTGCCGGTCTTTCTGGCCGGAGGCTTGACTCCGCACAACGTGCGGGAAGCAGTGCAGGAAGTTGCTCCCTTCGGGATTGATATTTGCAGCGGCGTTCGCAGCGGAGGAGAGTTGGACGAGCAAAAGCTTCATGCGTTGTTTGCAAGTTTGAAAACTGCCTGAACGCGCGGTGTCAAATCGGCCTCTCGCTCTACCTTCGATCACCCAGCAGATCAAGCCACTTAATCAGACAAGAAAAAGTGCTTCATTACTTCTTCCAGGTTTACAATGACTTTCGATTTCACTGCGGAACGCCAGACGTTTACCCATTATGCCGAAGAGTAACCTTCCAAGCCGTTTGCAAACTCGACTGCTGCGCTCGGCGAAGAGGGTGATGAAGAATGCGCATGCTCCTTATTCGAAGTTCCGGGTGGGGGCTGCCATTCTTCTCTCGAACGGTAAGGTTTTTACTGGTTGCAACGTAGAGAATGCCTCCTACGGAATGACCAATTGTGCGGAGCGTACGGCGATTTTTTCCGCGGTCGCGCAGTTAGGTCCCAAGATCGAGATTCGTGCGGTCTCCGTAATCAACGACCAGGGCGTACCCTGTTCACCCTGCGGTGCTTGCCGCCAAGTGATTTACGAATTCGGTCCAGACGCGACGATTTTATTTCAGGGTGCGGACGGACCCCGGCAGGCCCACATCACCGAGCTTCTTCCGGAAGGATTCCGTCTCCAGTGAATCCATCTGCGCCTTCAGCCCAGCCATTCCGCGCCATCGACGTGATCCGCAAAAAGCGCGACGCGGGAGAGTTGTCTCAGAGCGAAATAGACTTCCTGATAAACGCTTATACCGCTGGCGATATTCCTGATTACCAAGTTTCAGCATGGCTGATGGCGGTGGTTCTGCGAGGCATGACTCGCTCTGAAACTGCCGCACTGACGAATGCCATGCTGCGCTCAGGAGAAGTTCTCGATCTGTCTTCGCTGCCCATCAAGAAAGTGGATAAGCATTCAACCGGCGGCGTGGGCGACAAGACTTCGCTCGTGCTGGCGCCGCTCGCAGCCGCTGCGGGTATTGCCGTTCCCATGATCAGCGGTCGCGGCCTCGGACACACCGGTGGCACTCTCGACAAGCTTGAGGCCATCCCCGGTTTCAATGTGAATCTCTCCGTGGCGCAATTTCGCCGCGTATTGGAAAGCTGCGGCTGCGCCATGATCGGCCAGACTGATGAAATCGCCCCTGCCGATCGTAAGCTTTACGCGCTGCGTGATGTAACCGGCACGGTGGAAAGTCCATATCTCATTTGCGCGTCGATCATGAGCAAGAAGCTTGCGGAAGGCATCGACGCGCTCGTGCTCGACGTGAAGACCGGCTCCGGTGCATTCATGAAAAGTGAAGAGGATTCTGCATTCCTCGCCGAACTAATGGTGGAGACCGGCGAGCGAATGGGCAAAAAAGTGGTTGCACTTATAACGGACATGGATCAGCCGCTGGGATGCATGATCGGCAATGCACTTGAAGTTGTCGAGGTAGTCGACGTGCTGCGCGGCGCGGGACCTGAAGATCTGCGCCAGCTTTGCCTCGAGCTTGCAGGTTGGATGCTTCATCTCGGCGGAGTTTGCGACACGGTTGCGGAAGGCAAGAAGCTGGGCGAGAAATTAATCGTCTCGGGCAAGGCGTTCGACAGATTTCGTCAGATGGTGGAACTGCAGGGCGGAGATCCGAGAGTGATCGACGATCCGAAGAAACTGCCGCTGGCCGAACACACGGTGAACATATCCAGCCCCAGGGCCGGATATGTCGCGTCTCTGCAGTGTGAGAGGGTTGGCACGGCATGCGTGATTCTTGGCGGCGGCCGCGAACGCAAAGAAGACTCGATCGATCCCGCTGTGGGAGTCGTACTGCACAAAAAAGTTGGTGATGCTGTTTCGGTGGGCGAACCGCTGGCCACAATTCACTACAATGCAGAAGCGCGCGCGGAACGCGCGCGGCAACTGATCGAGGAAAGCTATCGAATAACCAATTCGCCGGCGCCTGAGAAAAGGTCGTTGATCCATCGTGTGATCGGCAGCGCATGATCGGAAGACTTGTGGAGAGAAAACTGAATGGGAAGATACACCGGAATCCTCGGCCTCTTAGCCATGCTTGCGTTGGCCTACGTCTTTTCGACGAATCGTCGCGCGATTCGCCTGAAAACCGTGGCTTGGGGTTTGGGTCTGCAGTTTGCCTTCGCCGTGTTGGTATTGAGAATTGACGCCGGGCGCCGAATTTTCCAGATGGCCGGCAACGCAGTAAGCCGTTTGCTGGGTTATTCGTTTGTAGGTTCACAGTTTGTTTTCGGCGACCTCGGAAAGCAAGGCTCCCATCTCGGCTTCTATTTCGCTTTTCAGGTGCTGCCAACCATCATCTTCATCTGTGCTTTTTTCGCCGTGCTCTATCACTTCGGAATCATGCAGCTCATCATCAAAGCCGCGGCTTGGTTGATGACCAGGATAATGGGCGCGAGCGGCGCGGAATCGTTGAACATCGCTGCCAGCATTTTCATGGGACAAACCGAGGCTCCAGTCACCATCCGTCCTTTTCTTCCCGATCTGACGCATTCTGAACTCATGACTGTAATGACTAGCGGAATGGCCCACGTCTCCGGCGGAATTATGGCGGCTTACATTGCATTCGGAATCGAACCGAAACATCTGTTGAGCGCGGTGATTATGACGGCGCCGGGCACGCTGTTAATGGCGAAAATGCTCGTACCCGAAACCGAGCAGCCGAGAACTGCTGGACGAGTCGTCATGCCGGAAGGCGAAGAGCAATCCGAAAAGGAGGAGAACCTGCTGGGCGCAGTTGCCCGGGGAACCACTGACGGCTTGCATATGGCTCTGAACATCGCCGCCATGCTGATTGCCTTCCTCGCTCTGATCGCGCTGGCAGACGGCATTCTCGGTGGCATTCACCATTGGGTGGCCTGGTTTCCAGAAAGCCTGGAAAAGATTTTCGGAGCTGTCTTCGCTCCGGTTGCTTGGGTAATCGGTGTTCCCTGGCGTGACTGCGGAGTAATTGGAACTTTGCTCGGCACGCGTATGGTGCTCAACGAACTGGTCGCGTTTTCCATGCTCGGCCCGATGAAGGCGGGGCTTGATCCACGTTCGTTTACCATTGCCACATTCGCACTCTGCGGGTTCGCAAATCTCAGCTCCATCGGAATCCAGATTGGCGGCATTGGGGCGCTGGCACCGAATAAGAAGCGCGAACTCGCGCAACTCGGAATTCGGGCGATG
>Ga0182024_10009591_pt1 | contig 19986 bp, 13 predicted proteins | sample P32metaG_FD_120480 | JGI IMG/M metagenome (GOLD analysis project Ga0182024, IMG submission 120480) | Permafrost microbial communities from Stordalen Mire, Sweden - P3-2 metaG (Illumina Assembly) | ecosystem: Environmental > Terrestrial > Soil > Wetlands > Permafrost | place: Sweden: Stordalen... | reverse complement strand
GACCCCTTCATGGAAAAGCTGCTGCTGGAAGCCTGCATCGAGGCCATGCGCACCGGCGCCGTGGTGGGCATTCAGGATATGGGCGCCGCCGGCTTAACCTGCTCAACTTGCGAAATGGGTGCGCGCGGGGGCGTCGGGTTGGAAGTGGAACTAGACCACGTACCGCAGCGGGAATCAGGCATGTCTGCCTACGAGATCATGCTGAGCGAGAGCCAGGAGCGCATGCTGCTGGTAGCCGACAAGGACCGCGAAGACGAAGTGATTAGGGTCTTTGAAAAGTGGGGTCTGGATGCGGTCATCGTGGGCGAGGTGATCGCCGAGCCCAGGCTGCGCATCCTGCACCATGGCCAGCTGGTCGCGGATATTCCCAACCAGTCGCTTACCGATGACGCGCCGCTCTACCACCGGCCGGTCGGGGAGTGGAAGGCCCCCGTTAGCCTCAGTCCTCCCCGCGCGGTACTGGACGAGCTTACCTTCTTTGAGGAGACGCTTAACGACGCTACCGCTTCCGCCATCAACTATGCGGACGAATTGCGCACCCTGCTCTCCTCCTCGAATATCTGTTCCAAGAACTGGATCCACGAGCAGTACGAGTCAATGGTGCAGACCAATACCGTGCAGGGTCCGGGCGGCGAGGCCGGCGTCATGCGCATCAAGGGCACCAGCCGTGGTCTGGCCATGGCGCTCGATGGCAATGAACGCTGGTGCTACCTGGATCCCAAGCTAGGAGCTTCGCACGCCGTCGCCGAGGCGGCGCGCAAGGTCGCCTGCACCGGTGCGACGCCGGTGGCGGCAACCAACTGCCTCAATTTCGGCAACCCTGAAAAGCCGGAGATTATGGCCCAGCTTTCGCTGGCCATCGACGGCATCACCGCGGCCTGCGTTGCCCTCGGAACGCCCATCACCGGGGGCAATGTGTCGCTATATAACGAAACCCGCGGGCAGGGCATCTATCCCACTCCGGTTATCGGGATCGTGGGCATCCTCGATCAAGTCAGCCAGGCGGTAGGGGCGGATTTTCGCCGCCCCGGCGACGCCGTCCTGCTGATCGCTCCCGCATCGGTTCCCCCGCTCGAGGAGCGGATGCAGGAATTTGGCTCCTCGGAGTACGCGAGAAAGGTTCTCTCCGCGCTTTGGGGCACGCCCCCCAGCCTCGATCTGCGAGTGGAAGCTGGACTGCACCGCTGCCTGGCCGAGCTGGCGCAGCGCAGTCTGCTTCATTCAGCTCGTGATATCTCCGACGGGGGAATTGCCGTTGCCTTAGCGGAAGCATGCTTTTGCCACGGGATCGGCCTGCGCGCAAATCTGTCGAAGGCTCCTGATCTACCGGCGGAGTGGGATCTTTTTGGAGAAACAGCCAGCCAGTGCGTCATCAGTTGTCCCAGGGCGTCGGTGGCGCAGGTTGAATCGGTGGTTGCACAGTACCAAGGTCTGATGGTGGCTACGCTCGGAGAAACCGTGACTGATCTCTTTGAGCTTGCGGTCGACGGCCGGGTGCTGATCCGGGAGAAGGCTTCCGGCCTGCGGAATGTCTGGTCAACGGCGCTGGGAGCGCTGCTGCGCAACGACCCGCCGGTAGGAAACTAGGGGTGGATAATCTGGATAAATTGAGGGAAGAATGTGGCGTGGTCGCGGTGCACGGCCACCCCGATGCGGCGCGGCAGGCATATCTCGCCCTCTACGCGCTGCAGCATCGCGGGCAGGAGTCTGCGGGCATCGCCACAGCCGATTACACCAACCTTTACAACATCAAGGGAATGGGTTTGGTGGCTGACATTTTTTCCGACGATGTGCTATCCAAACTTCCCGGTGATTTGGCCATCGGTCATACCCGTTATTCGACCACCGGCGACTCGGCGCTCTTGAATGCGCAGCCCATCCGGGTGGATTCGACCCGCGGCCTCATTGCCATCGCGCACAACGGCAACCTGGTAAATCTGGGCAGCCTACGTAGCCGTCTGGAGCGGGAGGGCGCCTATTTCCAGACCACCAGCGACTCAGAGATTATCGTGCAGCTGATTGCGCACTCCAACGCCAACTCGCTCATCGAGGCCATCGGCGATTCGCTGCGCCAGGTATCGGGCGCTTTCTCGATCGTCATGATGACCCGCGACCGCATATTTGCCGCCCGTGATCCTTACGGATTCCGGCCGCTATCCATGGGCCGCATCAGCAATCCAGTTGGGCCGGATACCGTGGTGTTCGCCTCGGAGACCTGTGCGTTTGACCTGCTCCGCGCCAAATACGAGCGCGATGTGCGGCCGGGCGAAGTAGTGATGGTCACGCGCGAGGGCGTCACTTCGGTGCAATACGCAACCGGCGTGCGCCAGGCAAGCTGCATATTCGAGCACGTGTACTTTGCGCGGCCCGACAGCCGAATCTTCGGCCGCTGGGTACAGGCCAGCCGGGAGCAAATGGGGCGTCGTCTGGCTCTCGAATCGCCGGTGGATGCCGACCTGGTCGTGCCCGTTCCCGACTCCGGGGTCACGGCGGCCCTGGGATACGCGGCGCAGAGTGGGATCCCTTTCAACTTCGGCCTCATCCGCAACCACTATGTGGGGCGCACGTTCATTGAGCCGGAGCAGCGGGTGCGTGATTTCGGGGTAAAGCTCAAGCTGAATCCAGTGCGCAATCTGCTCGAGGGCAAGCGCATCATCCTGATCGACGACTCCATTATTCGCGGCACCACCAGCCGCAAGATCGTTCGCATGGTGCGCTCGGCGGGAGCCAGGGAAGTGCATCTTCGCATCAGCTGCCCGCCGACCATCTCGCCCTGCTACTACGGGGTGGACACTCCGAACAAGCAGGAGTTGATCGCCGCCAACGCGTCGGTCGAGGAGATTCGGCAATTCATCGAAGCCGATTCGCTTAGCTATCTTTCGCTCGAGGGACTCGAGCAGGCCTGCGACGGAGGGGAGGGCAATCACTATTGCACTGCCTGTTACACCGGTGACTACCCGACACAATGGGTCGACGTTGCAGAGATTCTGCCCGCAACCGCTGCCAGCCGCTAAGCAGGGCTTGGCGCGGGGCAACTGAGATAGAATTTGTCGGTAGTTCTATGGGCAAACTTAGTGTTTTGTGTCTTCTCGTCCTGCTAGTGCCCGGCCTTGCCGCGCAGACTCCCGCCACTCCCCCGACCGCAGAAGCGCAAAAGCTTCTGGATGCAGGACGGCTCGACGAAGCTTTGAAAGCTCTGGATGCACTTGCTCAGCAGCAACCGGAACCCGCCGGCGTGGACCGGTTGCGGGGGACAGCATTCTACGAGAAGGGCCAGATTGAGCCCGCTAACGCAGCCTTTGCCCGCGCGATAGCCCAGGACCCTGGCGACCGCGAAGCGATGCAGATGCAGGGCGTCGTGCTCTTCCGCAGCGGCAAACCGGCTGAGGCCATTCCATTGCTGGAAAAGGCGCACCTTTCGATTGCCCGCACCAATATCGACAGCAACTACGTGCTGGCCCTGTGTTATCTGGACACGCGGCGCTACGATGATGCGCGCAAAGCGTTTGCCACACAGTACGGCTTTCCGCCCGACTCCCCTCCGGCCTATCTGCTTGCCGCGAGGATGATGTTGCGGCGGGAATATCTGCCCGTGGCCGTCTCGTTCGCCCAGAAGGCGCTCTCGCTTAACCCCAACCTGCCGTTGGCTCATCTGTTGATCGGACAGATCAAGCTTGCCCAGTCACAATTTCCGGAAGCGATCGCGGAGTTCACCCGCGAGAGCGAATTGAACCCGCTCTTCGGCGAGGTGTATGACCGGCTGGGCGATACTTACATCCGTCAAGGGGACTACAACAAAGCGCAAGAGGCTCTTGATCGCGCCGTGTTGCTCGAACCCAATTCTTCTCTGCCATTCATCTTGCTGGGTAAGGTCCTGTTGAAGCAGCAAAATCCATTGATGGCGAAGATGTACCTGGACAAGGCATTAGGCATGGACCCAGGAAATTACATCACCCATACGCTGCTGGGTCAGGCCTACCGCTCCATGGGGCAAACGGCCCAGGCATCGCATGAATTTCAGGTAGCCGAGCAGATTCAAGCCGATGCTCAACCCAAGCTCGAGACCATCAAGTAAGGACCATTCGGAACCCGATAAGACCGGAATCGTATCAGCAATAGATACACTCAAGGCAGGAACTAAAAAGCTTTACACGGAAACGGCCCAGGGGAGGGGGGAGAAACGTCGATTAGAGGGGCACAGTACAGGGAGGGGTGCGCAAAACTGTGTATGGGAAAGATTGTACCATCCAAACAATTCTGAATCATGTTACGAAAGGGCCTTACGAAAGAACTGTTGGTTAAACTAAAGGCGTTTAATCTGTCCCCGCCACGGAGACCGGGAGATATGGGATACCACGAACCTTGACTTTAATTGCCCGTCGGGACGCCGAAAGGTTGCAGCGCAGAGCCGTGGTATCCCACATCTCGCGAAAAACGAGCGAGATATGGGGCACCCGATCTCCGTGGCGGGGACAGATTAAAGCGTAGTGTCGAGGGACGTGTGGTTTCTTCTCGTTCCACGCTTTTACTTGGCGCGCGTAGGCTCTTTCCTGAGCGCAGTCTGAATGTTTTCCCAAACCTCGGGGCTGGGGTCATGGATGGGCAGCAGCAGCTTGGCTTGTTGCGCAATGTACTCCAGATCACGCACCAGCGCGCTGCAGTTATTGCAGGTCTTCAGGTGTTCTTGCGCGCTCAGATCTTCATTGGACTCGAACAAGCTGGGAAGCTGCTCCTGAAAAACGGCGCAATCTGCGGTGGTCCCGTTCGCGGCTTTGCGGGCATTGTTCATAACACCGCCTCTTTCCTTTGTCCCGACTTCAAAAGGTCGCGAAGCTTCATACGTGCCTTGTGTAGCTGCGATTTGCTATTCCCGATGGAACACTCCAACATTCCGGCGATCTCATTGTGTTCGTATCCCTCCACATCGTGCAATACGAACACCAGGCGATAGCCGGGAGGCAGATTTTCAATCGCCCGTTCTAACGTGACCCGGTCAACAGAACCGGAGAGCGTCAGGTCGCGGGCGCCGATGTCTTTCCGCGGACCGTCTTCCTGCGATGGTTCCAGCGTCTCTTCGAGCGAAACCTGGGGTAGCCCTTTCTTGCGCAGGTGCATGAGCACAACATTCACCGCCAGGCGATGCAGCCAGGTGGAAAATGCCGAGTCACCCCGGAAGGTGGCAATCTTGCGGTACAGCTGGAGAAAGGCTTCCTGGGTCAGGTCCTCGGCTTCCGCCACATTGCCCAGCATGCGCAGGCACAGAGAATATACCCGCCGCTTATGCAGGGCATAGAGGATTTCGAAGGACGCCCCGTCGCCGGCCTGGGCTTTCTGAATGGCCTCGGCTTCGCCGGCGATCGGTGGGTTGCGGCGCAGATGCTGGTTGGGCGCCTTGGCCGGAGCTGTCGGTCCGGGGGTGGTCGCCAAGTCCTTACTGGATAGAGACATTGCTACCTCAAGAAGAGAAGTTCCACCACCGTTAACACTGCTTTGCCGGCGGATGTTCGCTTTCTGCATTGGAAACCACTCATTGGAAAAAGGAGACCATGAGTGGGAAGCAGAATAAGGGGTTGAAGTTGCTTGCCAGGTCTCCTAGCTGCCGATAAAGCGTGCGTAAAGACTGCGGGCGACGGCGATGTCCGTGGTGCCCTGTACCAGCGCCCGGCCGTCGGCGAATAAGGTCACCGTATAGTCTCCACGTTCGAAACGCAGCAGCAGCCGATTGAAATTCACCTTCCCATGCGGTTCCAGCCGACGCTGCATCTCGGCAAAGTCAACCGGGCGATGATGTTCATGGATCTGCACCGAATTTCGCCCGCACAGCGTGATCTGGGGACGGTCTTCTCCTCGCAGGTGGGCAAAATCCCTCTGCTGGCAGACCGTACACTGGGCCCTTGGCTTGGCGGCGCTGATCTCCGCCTGGTGGTTGGTCCATAGATCTCGTCCCAACAGGGTACGGCGCATTTTGTCCTGCGCGCCCACCAGAAACTTCAACGCCTCCGTCACTTCCACCGACGCTGCGAAGTTGACCGCCGTGTTCAAAATGCCCGCGGTGTCGCAGGTTTCGACCATTCCCGCCGGCGGCGTGGGAAAGAGGCACGCCAGGCAAGCAGTCTCGCCCGGCAGGATGTTCATAGTGGCCGCGTAGGCCCCGACGGCGGCAGCGTAAATCCAGGGCCGGCTCTGTTCGATGGCGTAATCGTTGAGCAGGTAGCGGGTCTCGAAATTGTCCGTGGCGTCGAGCAGGATGGCGGCCCCGCCGAGCAGGTGGTGAATATTCGAGGGCACCAGGTCGGCCACGTGCGCGTGCACCTCCGTCCTGCTATTGAATTGCGCTATCTTGCGCCGGGCGGCTTCCGCCTTGGGCAGTGCTTCGCGGGCATCGGCCTCGTCGAAAAGAACCTGCCGCTGCAAATTGCTCTCTTCCACAAAGTCGCGGTCGACCAGGGTCAAAGCGCCTACCCCGGCCCGCGCCAGCAGAGCTGCCGCCGCAGCCCCGGTGGCCCCACAGCCCACCACCGCCACATGGCCCTGGGCGAGCCGCCTCTGGCCGCGCTCCCCAATCCCGGGATAAAGCACCTGGCGTGAATAACGCTCCTCAATCCGTTCCACTGCGCTCTCCCGTAACATCCTGATTGCGGATCACGTCTTAGTATAGAGATTCGCGCATAGAGAGAGCTGCGGCGGTGGCCTTGCCCACCTGAGAGGGTCTTTGTTGGTTTTGACACCATTGCTTCCATTGGCGCGCCTCCAGCAGAAACATGGGAGCTCTCCACCAGGCGGCTCCCTCGTACGGCTTTTTTTGAGAAAATGCCCGCTAGCCGTTTTCTACCCAAGCCGCATCGCTTCCGTCTGTGCTCTCGCGCTCTACGGTTCGCTTGTCCTGAGCCTCGCTGCTTCCCCGGTTGCGGGTGCCCAGGCAGCTCCCACTGCCGTTCCTCTCGCGGGCCAGGATTCCCGCCAGGGCTCGCTGCTCGACTGGGAGGGCTTGCAGGTGGTGAGCATTGCCTTCGACGGCGTCCGCGAAGACTTGCTCAAGCCGCTACCCACCCAGCTGCGGCAGCAGGTTGGTGTTCCCCTGGACTCGGGCAAGGTGCGCGAAAGCCTGCGCAGCCTGTACGCCACCGGCCTTTACCAAACCATCGAGGTGGCCGGGATACGCGACGGGAACAATGTCTCTCTCATCTTCTCCGGCATTCCACGCCTCTTTTTGGGCCGGGTGAACGTTGAGGGCGTCAAAGACGAACGTCTCGACGCGGTGCTGGACAGCGCCACCCAACTGCAGGCGGGAACGGCCTATTCCGAAAGCAAGGTGGCCCTGGCAGAGCCGGCGGTCAGCGCAGCCCTCGAAAACAATGGCTACTACCGGGGACAGATCGCCGCCACCAAGGTCATTGACCATGAGAACTCGTTGGTGGACATTAATTTCTATACCACCACGGGCGCTCCGGCCCGCGTCGGCGACGTAGAGTTGACGGGTGAAAGCGGGCTCACGGAAGCACAGTTCCGCAAGCAGGGAAAACTCAAACGCAATTCCAAGGTCAATCGCAACACCGTCAGCCGCGCGCTGCGTAACTTGCGCAAGCACTACAACAAGAGAGAACGGCTGGCCGCAACCATCAGCCTTACCTCCACCGAGTATGTGCCTCCCTCCAACCACCTGAACTACACCTTTCTTGCCCACCAGGGGCCAATCGTTCTGGTGAGGGTGCAAGGGGCAAAGATCAGCCACAGCCAGCTGGAAAAACTGGTGCCCGTCTATGAGGAGGGTACGGTGGACCAGGACCTGCTTAACGAAGGCGCGCAGAACCTGCGCAACTACTTCGAGGGCCATGGCTACTTCGATGTAAAAGTCACCCACGCGCCGGTGCATACTGATCTCCAACACGTGACTGCGCTCTACACGGTGGAGCTTGGTAAGCGGCATGTCGTCGATAGCGTGACCATCTCAGGCAATAAGTACTTCAGCACCCAGCTGATTACCGAGCGTCTCAGCGTACGGCCAAACAGTTTCCTTGACCGCTACGGTGCCTTCAGCCAGCAGCTGGTCGCTCAGGATGTCTCCAGCATAAAGGCGCTTTACATGAGCAACGGCTTCAGCGCGGTCACGGTCACGCCGAAATTCACGGATAGCGACACCAGTGGGGGCAAAGCCAGTAAGATCTCTCACTTCAAAATTGACTATGTTGTCGACGAAGGGACACAGCGGCGCGTCGGCAAATACGACATCGCAGGAGTTACAGCCGAGCAGCTCATTGATTTACGGCCTTATCTGAATACCCAGGTGGGACAGCCCTACTCCGCGGTGAATATCAACCAGGACCGTAACCTGGTGCAGACCTATTTCTACAGCAAGGGCTATGACAACGCGTTGGTAAATGTGTTCCAGCAAGCCGAGCCCGATCACCCGGATGCCGTGGACTTCACCATGAATGTGAATGCCGGCAAGCAATTCTTCGTACGCAAGGTCATCGTCTCCGGGGTAGAGCAAACCAAGCCGTCGGTGGTTCAGCAGCGGGTCACGCTGCGACCCGGCGACCCGCTCAATCAAACCGCCCTGCTGCAGATGCAGCGCAAGCTCTATGACTTGGCCCTGTTCAACGAGGTCAATACAGCGATCCAGAATCCCAACGGCGACGAAACCTATAAGAACATCCTGCTAAACCTGACCGAAGCCAAGCGTTGGGATATCAACTATGGCTTCGGCTTCGAGGTGCAGACGGGCGCACCTTCAGAGGGCTGTCTTTCCCTGGCGGACCAGATACAGCTGGGAATCCAAAACAGTTACAAATGCAATCCCAATGGAGTCACCGGCGCCAGTCCTCGTGTCCTGTTCAATATCAGCCGCACCAATCTTCGCGGGACCGACCAGTCGATTACGCTGCGCACCAATTACGGAACGCTGGAGCAGATAGTGATGCTCAGCTACTCGGATCCCCACTTCCTCGACAAGCCATCGCTCAACTTGACTCTTTCCGGCGGCTACAACAACAGCGCGGTGATCACCACCTATAAGGCCTCGATTCTTTCCGGCGCCTTGCGCCTCTCCCAGCGCGTGACCAGGCCCACCACCTTGATCTACTCCTTTTCCTACCGCCGTGTGGTGGTGAATTCCGCCACCCTGCAGGTAAGCCTGGCGGAGATTCCACTGCTGGCGCAGCCGGTGCGCGTGGGGGGTCCGGGAATGACTTTTATTCGTGATACCCGCGACGTCGCGCTCGATGCGCACCATGGCACCTTCAACACCGGGGAAGTTTTTCTGTCCGATGGCAAATTCGGCTCGCAAGCCAATTTCGCCCGCGTCGACCTGAGCAATTCCACCTACTATGGCTTTGGCCGGGATCACTGGGTGCTTGCGCGGCAGACTCGCTACGGCCAGGAGCGCTCCTTCGGCAACGGCGATGCGCAACTGATTCCGCTGCCCGAGCGGCTTTATGCCGGCGGCGCCACTTCTGATCGTGGCTTTCCTATCAATTCGGCCGGGCCACGCGATCCTCAGACCGGTTATCCTGTTGGCGGATATGCCGTCTTCGTCAACTCCCTGGAGCTCCGCATGCCGCCACCAACCTTACGTTGGGTGGGCACCGATCTCAGTTTCGTCCTGTTCTATGACATCGGCAACGCCTTTCAGAAGTCCTCCCAGGTTTGGCCCAGTGCGCTACGCACCAAGCAGCCGCATAGCTATACCTGCCGCAATGTTAGCGTGCCCTACGACACGTACAACACGCCGGGTACCTGCGATTTCAACGACTTCTCCCATGCCTTGGGCCTGGGACTGCGCTACCACACGCCGATTGGGCCGGTACGCGCGGACTTCAGCTATAACCTCAATCCGCCGATCTACCCCATCATTTACGACTACACCACCGCCGCTACGTCTCCCAACCCGCACGTCGGCCAGGCCGGGCACTTCAACTTTTTCTTCAGTATCGGACAGAGCTTCTGATGTTAAGAGCGAGAAGTCGGGGACTGGGCGACCCTCTGCAGAAAACTGCGAAGGATGCGGCAATGCGAGCGTTGCATTTGGTTTTGCTGGCGATCATGTCGCTCGCTGCCCGGGGGCAGCAAACTCCTGCGCCCATACCCACGGGCGCCGTGGTCCTCGATCACGTGGTGGCGGTCATCAATGGCAGCGTTATCCTTCAGAGCGATGTGACCGAAGAGATACGGTACGCCGTCTTACAGCCATTCGCCATCGATAGCGCGCGCAATACCCCCCAGCGTGCGCTGCAGCGCCTGATTGACCGGGATCTTATCCTGCAACAAATGCGCACCGCGCAGACGGTGGATCCTCCCACCCCTGAGGAGGTGCAGCAGCGCATTACCCAGCTGCGCCCCGTGATTCCGGAATGCGCGCAGTTCCACTGCGAAACTGAAACCGGCTGGCAAGCCTTCCTCAAGGCAAGAGGCCTGACCGAGAAGGAGGTCGAGGCGCACTGGAGCCAACGCATGCTTATCCTGTCGTTTATCCAGTCCCGCTTCGGCAACGGCGTGCGCATTACCGATCCCGAGATTGCGGACTATTACAACAAGACTCTGGTTCCCCAGTTGCAGGCTAAGGGGATGAAGCCGCCCCCCCTGGCAGCGGTCTCCAGCCGGATCGAGGAGATCCTGCTGCAACAACGGGTGAGCTCTCTGCTGCTCGAATGGCTGCAGAGCTTGAAGAGTGAAGGCAGCGTGAGCATTCTCGACCCCGCTTATGGGAAGGTGGGCACAACCGGCGCCGGCGACGAATCCGATTCCGGAGGACAGCCATGAGCGCCTGGGGTTGGGTGTGGAGGGTTGGCGCGGTCCTGGTGCTGTTGCTGTTTCTGGTCGTCGCCGGACTGATGTTCTATGCTTCCACCCCGCACTTTTTGAACCTGGTACACCTGCGGGTGATCACCGCTCTCGAAGACGCCACCGGTGGCCGCGTGGAACTGCAGTCTTTGCGCTGGAGCTTGCGCCATCTCGCCGTGGAGGTGGATGGCCTGACCATCCATGGCCTCGAGGGACGGGGTGAAGCGCCCTATGCGCATATTGACCGGCTTTATGCGCGCGCCAGGATCCTCTCCTTTTTCGAAGCCAGGCTGGGCCTCGACTTTCTCCAGGTCGACCACCCGGCGATCCATCTCATCATTTATCCCGATGGCCGAACCAACCAGCCCACGCCCAAGGCCAAACAAAACAGCAGTGGGCCAGCGATCCAGTCGATCTTTGATCTTCAGGCCCGCCGGGTAGAAGTTCTTCACGGTGTGGCGTTGGTCAATGAGCGCTCTATTCCTTTCCAGCTTGCCGCCAACAACCTGGGGGTTGAAATTACCTATGCTCCGGCCAGTGGTCACTATCTGGGTCAGGCCGCTTGCTCCGATATTGCCCTCCAGCAAGCTAAGGTTGCGGCCGTCCACAGCCAACTGGATTTGAACGTTGAGCTTGCCCCGGATGCCGTCGATCTCAAGACGTTGCACTGGACCACAGGCAAGACCAGGCTCCACGCTTCCGGGAGCATGGCCCACTTCGCTCACCCGCAGTGGAAGGGGACTGCCGACGGCAACGTGGACCTGGCGGAAGTGACGGCGCTGGGCGTAGTCGATGGCTTCCGCCGCGGAAGCGTGGACCTTGCGCTCACGGCCCAGGGAAGCGGGGCCGATCAATACGTCTTGGATGGCAGCGCAAAAGTGATCAACGCCAGCTACGCCATCGAATACTTCTGGATTGATGGAGTAAACGCGACCACTCGCCTGCACATTACTCCGCAGGAGATCACGCTCCCTGATCTGGCCGCCCGCCCGCAGCAGGGCGGCATCGTCAATGCCGCCGTTCACTTCCTTAACTACCGCGCGCCGTTCGGTCCAGCGAAGGCGCCGGGGGCTCAGGTCATGAGCATTCGCGCCCGGGTCAACGGCGTCCGCCTGACCACTGTTCTTGAGAGCGTGGTCCCAAGCCACTACCGGGATTTGGGTTTTGATTCCGCCGGGCAAGGAAGCGTGAGCGTTGATTGGACCGGTTCGCCGGATGATCTTACCGTCGGAGCCGTGCTTGCCATGAGCGCGCCCCAGACGACCGCCCCGGGCAAGGTTCCACTCAGCGGAGCCCTTGACGCCAAGTACTTCCAGCGCGGGGGCAGGGTGCAGATCAATCAGCTTGAGGCACATAGTCCCGCGACCACTCTCAGCGTCACCGGCCTGCTTGGGGTTTATCCAGTGGAGGAGCCTTCCAATCTTTCCGTCCATCTGATCAACCACAATCTGGGTGAATTCGATCGCGTGCTGAAGGTCCTGGATTTGGGAGTTGGCGGCAAGCCCGGGATTTCCGGCCTTCCCGTTCAGCTCCATGGAGAGGCAAGCTTCGACGGCTCGGCAACCGGTTCCCTGGTCGATCCCGCGTTCCAGGGTCATCTCACCGCCGCTCAGTTCTCCACCGTCTTTACCATTCCGGCTGCGGCCGGCAAGCCGCCAAATGCTCCCACCACTGTTTCCTGGGACCGGCTCGACACCAATGCCAGCTACTCCTCGAGCCTCATCTCGGTCGAGCGGGCGACGCTCGCCCGGGGCAAAACGGTGATTCACGCCTCGGGTCAACTGCAGGCGCATCGCATCAGCCGGCGGCGCCAGGCTTTCGATGACCAGGCCACCATTCAAGCCACCGCCCAGGTGCAGAACGCGTCCTTGACTGATTTATTAGCCGGCGTTGGCCAGGACCTGCCCATCACCGGCACCCTGAACCTCCAGGCCCATGCTGCTGGGATGTTGGGCGATCTCACCGGAGGCGGTACGCTGAACCTGCAGGGCGGTGCGATTGAGGGTCAGGCATATCACAGCCTGAACGCCGCCGTGAGCTTATCGGGGCAGAACGTCAATCTAACGAAACTTACCCTGCTTCAGGATGGCGGCACGGTCGAGGGCAACGGGACCTACAACCTGCAGACGCGAAGCTTCCTCGCTAATCTCGACGGCAGCAACTTTGAACTTGCTCACTTCCCGCAATCCAAAGATCCCAGGCTCTCTGTAGCGGGTGCGTTGAAGTTTGACGCACACGCCTCAGGCACCATCGATTCCCCTTCCATTCTGGCTGGGGTTCATCTGCGTAACCTGGTCCTGGGAGGCCAACCCGCCGGTGCCCTGGAATTCATCGCGCACACCCAGGGGAGCACTGCCTATTTCACCGCCCAGAACAGCATGGCGGCGACGGGGCTACAGGTCAAAGGCCAGACAGCCCTCAAAGGCAACTTTGAGACCCAGGCCAACATGGTGTTGACCAACCTCAATATCGCGCCCTTTCTGCGCGTCTTAAAGGTGCAGAGTGTCAGCGGCAATTCCGCCATCGGGGGCACGATCAATGTTGCCGGTCCGCTCCGGCAGCCGAAGCAGTTTAGCGGAGATGTGGAGATCAACCAATCCAGCATCACTCTGCAGGGCATCGCGCTCCAGGGCGTCGGACCCCTGCGCGCATCGCTGCATGAAGGGGTCCTGCATCTGACCCAGGCACACATCACCGGACAAGATACCAATTTGCAGGTTACGGGTACGGCGGCTTTGACCGGCACGCAGGCGCTGGCGGTCACTGGCAACGGCTCCATTAACATGAAGCTGGCGCAGACGTTCGATCCCGACATTACCTCCTCCGGCCAAATGGATTTCAATGTCGAAGTCAGCGGCACACTCCCCCAGCCGTCGTTCTCCGGGCGGGTGCACCTCACCAATGTCGCTCTGGCGCTCAATGACCTGCCCAACGGCATCAGCAAATTAAACGGAAATCTGATCTTCGATCAGAACCGTCTCCAGGTGCAGGATCTGGTGGGTACGACCGGAGGCGGCCAGCTCAAATTCGTTGGCTTTTTAACTTATCAGCACGGCCTATACGGAGACTTTACCGCTACCGGCAAAGATATCCGGGTTCGCTACTCCGGCATCAGCGCCACCGCCGACACCACCCTGCATTTGCAGGGCTCTGAGAAGAACATGCTGCTTAGCGGCAGCGTGCAGATCACGCGCTTCATCATCGGCCGGAATGTGGACTTTGCCAGCTTTGCCCCCAGTCCAGCAGCCAACGTGCCGCCGGATCCCAGCGCGCCGTCCAGCCACGTGCGGCTGGATGTTCACATCTTTTCCGCGCCCCAGCTTGATTTTCAGAATTCCTACGCCCAGTTGGCGGGCAGCGTCGATCTGCGCATACGCGGAACCGTGGCCCAGCCGGCCATTCTCGGGCGCATCAACATCACCGATGGCACAGCCAACTTTGCCGGGACCACCTATCGTTTGCAGCACGGCGAAATCTTCTTCACCAACCCAGTCATGATCGAGCCCATCATCGATATTGATGCCACCACCCGGGTGGAGGAATACGACGTGACCATCGGCCTGCACGGCAATCTCAATCAGCTAACCCCGAGCTTTCGTTCCGAGCCCCCGCTACCCCAGGCCGACGTCATTTCCCTGCTGGCCCTGGGCCGCACGCAGGAAGAGCAGGCGCTGAATTCGCAACAGGAGCAATCCATCGGCGCTAACTCAACTACCAATGCGCTGCTGGGAGGCGCTCTCAATGCTGCGGTCAGCAGCCGGGTGGAAAGGCTCTTTGGTGGAGGCAGCGTTAAGATCGATCCGACTTATGTCGGCAGCATTGGCTCCTCGAGCGCTCGCATCACTGTGCAGCAGAGTATTTCGCGCAACGTTCAGCTCACCTACGCCACGAACGTCAATGCCACCGCGCAACAGCTTATTCAGGCTCAGGTAGATCTCACGCAAAGCGTCTCCATACTTGCCGTCCGCGACGAAGCGGGCGTCTTCAGCATGGTGCTGAAAGTTCACAAACGCTATCGTTGACGGCGTCCCGGAGTCGTAGTAAACAAGTGGGCAACCCAGGGCTCGGGTTTGAGTCTATATAAGTGCACTTATCGCGAAGCGGGTTGGTACGCGCGCGACAAAAAACAGGAGATAGGAATGAAAAAGGCAAGACATTTTCTAACTTTGGCACTGGCTGCTGTTCTGGTACTGGGTTCTCAGGTCGTGGCACCGCGGGCATCGTATGCCTTGGGGTTCGACGCGCAAACCGATAACAACATTCAGGCTCAACTCACCAATAATTTAAAGAAATATAAGGACGTACAGGTATCGGTTTCGAATGGGATCGTCGATCTTGAGGGCACCGTCCCCGACTTCGCCACCAAAGAAGAGATCGATAAAAGAGCGCACCGGACCAAGAACGTAGTCGCGGTTCGTAACAATCTGAAGATTGCCGGGGCCGGCGAGATCTCCGACGCGCAGCTGCAGCAGAAAATTGTGGGGAAGCTGCAATATGATCGCGTGGGCTATGGCAATGCATTCAACGCCATCAGCGTCAACGTTCAGGATGGTGTGGTCACTCTGGCCGGCAATGCGCTGGGGCCGGTCGCCGCTGACTCCGCGGTGTCTCTGGTGAGCCATACACCCGGTGTGCAGGACGTAATCGATAACATCCAGGTCGATCCTCTCTCGCCCATGGATAATCAGACCCGCATGGCGGTATATCGGGCCGTTTACGGGTTTCCCAGCCTGAATAAATATGCCATCGATCCTGCGCAGCCCATCCGCATCACGGTCGTGAATGGCAACGTCACCCTGAATGGGGTGGTCCTGAGCCAGGCCGACAAAGATACCGCCGGCATTCGTGCCAACAGTGTGCCGGGCGTTTTCAAGGTAACCAACGATCTACAGGTGGCCAACCCGTCGAATGAGAAGTAAATAAACGGGGCCCCAGGAACCCGGGGCCCCGTCCCTTCAGTTCAGGCCGATACACTATACGCATGGCCTTGCTGCGCAATGTCGGCACTACGCTGGAAATGATCAAGTGGGAGCATTCGATCTTTGCCCTCCCTTTTGCCTTATGCGGCGCTATGCTGGCTGCCGCTGGCTGGCCGGCGTGGTCCAAGCTTTTCTGGATTGTCGTCTGCATGGTCTCGGCGCGGTCGGCTGCCATGGCATTCAATCGCTGGGCCGATGCCCGCCTGGACGCTGCCAATCCGCGAACCGCGGCGCGCGCTATTCCGGCAGGCTTGCTGAGCCGCAGTTTTGTCGCGGGATTTACCGTATTTATGTCGCTGGTCTTTGTGCTGGCGGCGGCCCAGTTGAACCGGATGACGCTGTTGCTCTCTCCCCTGGTTCTGGCTGTGCTTTTGCTCTACTCTTACACCAAGCGGTTCACCCGCTGGTCACACCTCGTGCTCGGCCTGGCGCTGGGCATCGCTCCCGCCGCAGCCTGGATCGCGATCCGCGGTACGTTGGATCCTCGCATCATCGTGCTCACCGCGGCTGTCCTTTTCTGGGTGGGGGGATTTGATGTGCTCTACGCCTGCCAGGATATGGAGCACGACCGGACCGCCGGCTTGAACAGCATCCCGCAGACCTGGGGAACCCACGCGGCCTTCTGGATAGCGCGCCTTATGCACCTCACCATGCTGGGCTTGTTGTGCTGGTTGTTGAAGCTATTCGCGCTCAACGGCATCGCTTGGGTCGGGGTGGGGGCGGTCGCCCTTCTGCTTCTCTACGAGCATCTCATCATCTCCCCCACGGACCTAAGGCGCCTCAATGCCGCCTTTTTCACCATGAACGGCATAATTTCGATGGTCTTCTTCTTCTTTGTAGCGGCAGCCCTCCTGATCCCCCACCACTGATCTCCCTTGAGGAATACGCGAGCTTTTTGGAGAGTCACCGCTCTGATGCTTTGTATCAGGGTCAACAAATATCTGGGCTTTTAGCCCCTGCTGGGGCGCATCTTGCAGACAAAGCGCAGGGGTAAAGAGTCTGCGTGAGAACTCCGAAATCGCCAAAATCAGGAGGATCAACCAGTCCCGTAGGGACGTTTGAGAGTAGCCCAGGACGCAGTCCTGGGTAGGGATGGCGAGAGCGAACCAGTCCCGCAGGGACGACTGAAAACAACTCAGGACGCTAGTCCTGAGTTTCCGCCAAAGCAATTTTCAGCCGTCCCTACGGGGACTGATCTAGTTGCGGCCTTCAGCCCAACTTCCGCCGCAAAGAGAAACGCACCCGTGAGTGGCAACGGGTGCGTCTTAATCTCCTTAGAACAAGACTTCTTAGACCGCTTTGGCTTTGTGGCTTTCGTTTGCTTTGTGGGCGTCGATCTTCTCATTCACTCTGTCATGAACATCGTCGACCTTTTGCCGGACACCTGCGCGCGCTTCATTTGCCTGCCGTTCCGCTTCCTTGTGATGACGATCCGCGGTCACTGCTGCAGCATCTTTAACGTTGCCCCAGGTTTCCCTGGCGGCGCCCTTTACTTGGTCGGCTACACCCTGGTTGGCCATGTTTTGGTTGCCTAAAGTCTCACCCACCCCTTGCTTCACGCGTCCTGCTGCCTGTTCCACCTTGCCGGTCACTTGATCCTTGTTCATTGCTTGTCTCCTTATGCCTGCCAACTACGCATGCACCATAAATGAGATGCCCCAGCATCGCTCTCCGCATACCTGGCGGAGCAAAAAGAGGCAGCCGATTCAAATTGCTCGTCTGCCGCCGACCAGCTGGATGACCAGAACCACCAGCGCAATGATCAGCAGGATATGGATGTACCACGCAACCACGTGGAATCCAATAAAGCCGACCAGCCAAAGTACCAGCAACACCAGGAAAATCGTCCAAAGCATCGTGTGTTTCTCCTTACCACAAAGTCTTGCTACGCTGTACTTTGGTGCGTTTGCATGGAAGTGGGTTGCCGTATCATCAAAAATTAAGTCGCTGGGGCTTTCAGATGCGGATCGCAATCCAGGGAGAGCTCGGCTCCTTCAGCCACCAAGCCGCTTTACAGATGGAACCGCAGGCAACCTTTGTTCCTTGCGCCTTATCAGCAGAGGTTTTCAGGCTGGTCGAGGACGGCCAGGTTTGTGCCGCAGTCATCCCGATTGAGAATTCTCTTGCCGGTTCCGTAGTGGAACACTTTGACCTCCTCTTTCAGTCCGAGGTCCAAATCGAGCGCGAATCCTTGCTGCGCATTCGGCACAATCTCATCGGCGTACCCGGCAGCAGGATGGGGGATATTCGCCAGGTTCTATCCCATCCGGTTGCGCTGGCCCAGTGCCGTCGCTTTTTTGCCCAGCATCCGGGCATGGCGCCCACCGCCTTCTACGACACCGCTGGCAGCGTCAAGCACGTAACCTCCCTGAAAGACAAAGAAATCGGCTCCATAGCCAGCGAGCAGGCCGCCCTCGCCTACGGGGGAGAGGTGCTGGCTTCCGGCATCGAGGACAACCCAGCCAACTACACCCGCTTTTTCTTGATTCGCAGTAGCGCCCAGGTTCGTCCGGTTGCAGATCCAGACAAAGTGAGCATTGCCTTTACGGTCGAAAATCGCCCCGGGAGCCTGGTCTCGGCGCTGCAGGCGTTCGCCGAGCATGACACCAATCTGTGCAAGGTTGAGTCCCGTCCGGTCCATGGCCAGCCCTGGCAGTATGTCTTCTATGTCGATTACCAGGTGTCCGATCCGGCTGCGACCAGCGCGGCGCTCGACCAACTTCGCCGGCAGTGCCTGGTAGTTAAAGAGTTGGGGCATTACCCGGCTGCGCCATTGCCTACCTGACGGGGTTTGGTGCTCTCCTGAAAGGTGCAGGCCACGTCGATAGAAAGAAGAGGAACCCTTTTGCGACTTTACCAGACCTGCTGCATCTTATAGTCGATAATCTGATAGAAGGATACTCATGGCTAGCGATTTCTTAAGCATCATCAATCCAACCGATCCCAGTCGGCGCGAGCAGGCCAACTCTCAGGGCAGGGTCTTACCGATTCTTCCCGTCCGCAGCACGGTCCTGTTTCCCCATGCCGTTCTGCCCCTGACCGTGGGTCGCGAGAGTTCTATCCAACTCATTCAATCGCTGGGAGATGTGAAGACCATCGTGGTGGTCGCGCAGCGCGACGAACGGATGGACAGTCCTCAACCCAGCGACTTGTATTCCGTGGGAACCATGGCGACGGTACACAAAGTCGTCAAAATGCCCAACCAGAGCTTGTTTGTGTTTACCGAGGGAACGGAACGGGTCAAGCTGGGGGAATTTGCCCAACTTGAGCCGTTCATGATGGCGGCAGTCGATCATTTGCCGGAAGTGGATGCGGGCAAGAGCGCCGAGCTGGAAGCGTTGCAGCGCAATGTGATTGCGCAATTTCAGCAAATCGTCACTACTTCGCCTACCCTTTCCGACGAGCTGCAGACCATCGCGCTGAATATTGAAGATCCAGGACGCCTGGTTGACTTCATTGCTTCTTCGCTGCCGTTCCTGGCCACCACCGACAAGCAGGAACTGCTGGAAACCCCCGATGTGATGTTGCGTATGGAGCGTATCAATAAGCATCTGGCCAAGGAAGCCGAGGTGCAGCAGCTACGCAACAAGATCCAGACCGAAGTGCAGGACCAGGTGCAGCAATCGCAGCGCGATTACTACCTGCGCGAACAGCTCAAAGCCATCCAGAAGGAGATCGGCGAGCTGGACGAGGGCCAAAAGGATATAGAAGAACTGCGGCAGAAGATTGAAGCCGCCGGTATGCCGGACGAGGTGAAGAAGGAAGCTACCAAGGAGCTCAGCCGGTTGTCGCGGATGTCTCCCATGGCCGCCGACTACTCGCTCACCCGCAACTACGTGGAGTGGCTGGCGGTGCTGCCGTGGGCCAAGTCCACTGGCGGCGAGGTAGATATTGCCAAGGCAAAGGACATCCTCGACCTCGACCATTACGACCTGAAGCGGGTGAAGGATCGCATTCTCGATTATTTGAGCGTGCGCCGTCTCAAGCCAGACATGAAGGGGCCCATCCTTTGCTTTGTGGGACCTCCAGGTGTCGGCAAGACTTCGCTGGGCCGCAGCATCGCGCGTGCTTTGGGACGCAAGTTCCAGCGCATCTCGCTTGGCGGCATGCATGACGAGGCCGAAATTCGCGGCCACCGGCGTACCTACATCGGCGCCCTTCCGGGGCAGATCATGCAGGCTCTGCGCCGCGCGGATGCCAACGACCCGGTCTTTATGCTGGACGAGAT
>Ga0182024_10009590_pt1 | contig 19987 bp, 17 predicted proteins | sample P32metaG_FD_120480 | JGI IMG/M metagenome (GOLD analysis project Ga0182024, IMG submission 120480) | Permafrost microbial communities from Stordalen Mire, Sweden - P3-2 metaG (Illumina Assembly) | ecosystem: Environmental > Terrestrial > Soil > Wetlands > Permafrost | place: Sweden: Stordalen... | reverse complement strand
TCACGGAGGCGTGGGTTTCTTCCTGTTGGCGTTGCTATTCTTATTTGCAATTCTTCACCTACTACGAATAGGCCAAAGTCCGCCGGCCCTCAGGGAGAGCTTGCCCGGAACTCCGTTGAAAATTAGCGACTCTCGACCGTCATAGGCTATTGTCTGGAAATAATCTGCGCTGACTTTCTGGCCGGGGCCAACCTGGACAAAGGAGATCCGGAGATGCTGCTGTTCTCGATGACGAGGTTCTTCAAGTTTTTGCCCGAAGAGCAGCGACTGGCATTTTCTGGGAGGCCTGAGCAAGAAGGCCTCATGAGCTCGATGCGCTCCGACCCTCTGCGCTTGCGGCTGGATCCAGTGTCGTACGAGACGCTGCGGCTGCAGGTTCTGCGTCGCGATGGCTGGCGGTGTCAATCCTGCGGCACCATGTCGAACCTAGAACTCCATCACAAACAGTTTCGCAGATGCCGGTCATTTACAAAGCAATCGAAACGGTGGTCCTGATGCTGAGTCGACCGATCCCGAGGCTGGGGCAAGGCGTCGATCCGTGCTTACGGCTGCCGATCCGAACTCTTTCAGGCCACCGCTGTCGGTTGTATCTGCAGAAGTTGCTCTTTGCCGCTGATCCGCGAGTATTCTGCGCTCAGTTCCTGAGCGATCTTGTTGTAGTCGAGTTCGGCTAGCGCTTTGGCACGCAGCCGTTCTCCCAACACACTCAGGTTTTTGCGCCCACTCTCAATCTCCGAGATTGCATCGGCTATCGACGCAGCACTTCCATCGATATAGATACCTAGGTCTCCCAAGTACTCCGGAATATCAACAGCTCGGGTCGCAATCACCGGAGTGGCGTTAACCATTGCGCAGGTCAATGGATGCCGTGCTGATCCGCCTGTGAACGGGATGATGCAGGCCTTGCTCCTCTGATACACCTTGGCGAGTTCCTCTCCGGTATAGAAGTCCTGCCACTGGATCATGTCTGCCACGTTCTTGCGAATGGCGAGTTGTTTCGCATCCTCCAGTCCATTGCATCCGTACCCGACATAAATCACAAGCGGGATTTTCATGCCCTTTGCTTTCAGGAGGGCTAGGGCGTCCAGAAGTTCCGGATACCCCTTGCCGCGCATAATGAAATGCCCGCCGAAATAAAGGTATTGCTTGCGATCGGCTGGAACCAGATCGGGAATCACCGTTCCATATCGAATGACTTTGATCTTCTCCGCAGCTGCCCCAAGGGCTACGACTTGCTGTTTCATATTCTCGCTAAACACCAACACTTCCGCGCATTTGTTGTACATGCGATTGAGCCACTTGTGTTTTTTCTGAACAGGATCGATCTCATGTACAGTTACGACAACGCGCTTACCGAAGCGACTGGCAAGATCCGCCACGATGAAAAGGGGTATACAACCGAAAGCCTCAAGCACCTGGTCGAAATGGATCACGTCCGCCCGGCGTGCTCGCTTGTAATACAGAAATCCCCGGGCGGTGGCCAGGATGAGATCCAGCCGCAATATTTTCACCGCCAAGTACTTCAGCATGCCGTGTTTCTTGCCGGGCTCCCTGGGAGCGTGCGGAATCGCAATCGCTGAGCAGTTACTGTTGATCAGCTCGTCTTTTGCGATCGCGAAGCTCTGAGCGCTGGAAAAACACCTGCAGTTGGAGGTAACAACGTCGACCTTCATTCCTGCGGCACGAAGAGAGTCCACCAGATTGCTGCAGTTGTGCGAGTACATGTCATTCTTGTACCAGCATCCGATGTAGGCCAACCGAACCGGCGTTCCTTGCTCTACGTCATTTGGCATAGGAAACCTCCACGGAGCGCAAATTCAAGTACTACATGCGGCGATAAATGAAATCGCCGAGAACTGCCGTCGCTTTCGGCGAGAGACGTCGCCAGATTTTCCGAGCAGACTGCGCAAGTCTTCCACCATCGGCCGAGGTGCGCTCCACTGGTGCGGGATAGTAATAGCGATAAAGCTGTTTCGGATCTCCGCCCCACTTTGTCTTGAATTGCGCCAGGGCTTCGTGATCTTCCGTAACCTCGCCGAAGTCATACCACCGGAAACCGCTTTTGCAGGCGCTGCGGATTGCTTCGATTTGAAGAATGTCATGTGGATGAAGATTGAAATCCTCAGGCGCGCAGCCCGTAAAGGCATAGAAGACCGTCTGGCCGAATTGGAGTAGAAGAGAGCCGGCCACCAGTCTCTTTTGGCCGTCCTTGTTCTGTTCGGCGAGAAGCAGCCGCATTTGCCCGGCCGGTCGTAACGTCGACCACAAGCTCTTAAATAAACGATACGGCCGCGGAGGCACAGCATTGTGACGCATCGTCAGGAGGTAGAGCTTATACCACGCGGCGAGTTCCTCTTTGGTTTCTGCATCACGAACCTCCAGCCCGAGCTTGATTGCCTTGTTTACAGACCAGTTCACCCGATGCTGACGTCGAGCATTCCCAAAGCGCAACTGGCGGCAATCCTGGCATGACACGCAGGATCGAGGAACGCGGAGATTCTCCCAGAAGTTTTCCCACTCTGTGCCCTCGACACGAGCCGGGAGCTCGGCCACATAGGTCGGCCGCCACGGTTTGCACGTGAGGGCGTCCACCGCCTTATCCAGGTCGGCAATCAGGGTCTTGATCTCCAATTGCACGCCCGGTTGAGAACGAGCCAATTCGACCGCGTATTCGACTATCGCCGCAGCCGCCTCTTGGCTTGTAGCCAAAGGACCGGACATCGGAGTTCGAGGAAGAGACGACAGACGCCGACCCGTCGAAACGGGTCCGAAATTCAGCGGTAGACCTTTTGTATAGAACAACGGTAGAACCGCACCGACCCGACCCTGTTCGTCCACACAAGCCAGGCTTACACACTTCTGGCCGTATTCGCTCTCCAGCGCCGACAACCAACCTGGGTGGTGGTATATCAAAGCGTCTGGATGCGAAGAGACAAATTGCTCCCAACGAGGATCCTCCCGAAAGTCCATTTCAAGGACGTTGAGGGCCTTTCCGACGGACAACACTTCCAAATCTTCCGAAATCAATGGGTCGACCTCAAGAGCGGCTTGTTGGCGCTGGTTTCAGGTTCTCACAGTGGGGGATTGGGAGAATCGGACGGCCGTCTAGGGGGGTACGGCCTATGCGAGGCTCACGAGCAACGATAAAATGGATTGGTGGGAATTGGCTGTGATCTTAATCACTCAGCGGCGTGTCCGAGATCACCTTCTGCGGCCGAGACCGAGAACCATGTCTTAAATTCTCAACGGAGTGACCGCGTTGATGTCGACTCATGGCTCGCACTTTAGAAAGAATGCAACGTCAGTGCAACAAGCCTTTGGTCACATGTAGGTAAGTTGTTTAGTTTCAACGCTTCCTCATAGCTCAGTGAATAGAGCTGCAGTGATAAGATCCCAAGGTCGTCCACTGCTAAAGCGCTGAGCGACTCTGTTTTTGCCGCGGGCAAGAATCCTTAAAGTAATTCTTGTCAGTTTTTTGATGTTTTCTTGGGTGTTCTCATAGCCGCAATTGCGACATAAGTTATTTTCGTGCAATAACTTATGTCATTGTTGCAAGAGATTGCATGGTAGTCGCAATATTTCTCAGTCTTGACAAGCCTGACAGTTACTGTAGAGTGTGGGGGTGAAAGTTGAGTGCCTGCTAAGTCGAGGTAGTAAAGATGCAGTTCATTAGAGCGTGTTGTGTAGCTGGGGTGTTGCTGATGTGCTTGAGCGGATCCTTGTGGGCGGATTCTGTGACGCAAAGCATGGTTGTGGCGGAGTGCAAGATCGCCACCAACGACATGACCCAAGACTGGAAGGTTTACGAATCCAGTAACGTTCTCCAATCCGACTTCCTAGCTGGCGAAAAAGAGGACGCGGCGGGTCTTCTTCTAGAGTGGACAGGGCACAAAGCAGCCGCGCAAGCTGACTTTAAACGTGCCATCAAAGATTTTAGCCTGGTTGCGAACGGACTTCCTACTTCTGTTCCTTCTGTTCCGGAAGCTGGCTCGCTTGGCATGTTGGCGTGCAGCGGCTTGGTGCTCCTGGGCGCGATGAAGAGGAAGTTTTCAAGGTAGGGAGATTGCCATCAATTTAGAAAAGCCGCTCTTCGGAGCGGCTTTGTTTTTGCGTCAATTGGTCATGCGTGATCTTTAATTGTTTGACGCTCCGCCCTTCTAAATAATGTCGACCAAAAGCAGCCTGCAGCTGTTTGTAGCTCCTGTTGTCGCATTCATGCTTATCGTGCAGCTTGCCGCTTTGTATCAAGGCGTGCCGAGTGCGTTCCGCGGCAAAGCGGATTTTCGCAGTCTATATACGGCAGCCTTCATGGTTCGAACAGGCCATCGCAGCGAGATCTACGACTACCAGAGTACCCGACATTTTCAAAACCAATTGGTCAGCTCGGAGAAGGGAAGTCTCCCATTCGATCGGCCGGTCCATGAAGCACTATTGTTTGCACCGCTCTCTCTTCTGCAATACAGAACTGCCTATATTGCATTCTTTGTGCTGAATTTGGCATTCCTTGGCATTGCCATTGGTTTGCTGCGTCCCTATCTCGGCAAACTAGCGGAAGCATGGCGCTGGGCGCCATCCGCGGTTCTTGTATGCTTCTTCCCGGTGGTCGTTGCGCTGATTCAGGGAGAGGATTCGATTCTCCTATTAACGCTATTAGTCGCTTCGGCAGTTTGCTTCTACCGCGGTCGAGATCTAAGCGCTGGAATCTTGCTCGGCTTGACCTTATTTAAGCTTCAGTTCTCGATTCCAATTGCGCTACTGTTTCTACTTTGGCGCCGCCGGCGCATACTGGCTGGCTTCTGTGTCGTGGGTGCCGCAAGCGCATTTGTGTCGGTATGGTTAACGGGGCTACAGGGGCTTAAAACCTACGCACAGCTACTGTACTCGTGGAATTCGCAGCCTTTGCCGCTGGAGCCGATGAGAGCATCAGTTTGCCCCGCGGCGATCCCCAATTTGCGATGCCTGCTGACTGCCATCGCTTCCTCACATCTTTCGTTGAATTCACTGACATTGGTTTTAGCGGGTTTCTCGATTCTGCTGATTCTCTGGTCGGCGACCAAGCCGGCCAATTTTGCCTTGGCGATTTTGGTTGCCGTGCTTGTCAGCGACCACGGGATCATGAGCGATGCGGCCCTCCTTGTGGTACCCATTGCGATGGTCCTTGATTCCCGCCTTGCCGTAACGTCAGGAAGGCTACGGCTCTGGTCGAGAAACATCGTTTGCCTGCTTTTTGTCGCGCCTACGCTGCTCTTTCTAGGGGGGCTAAGCTATTGCTGGCTTGGGTTGCTAATGCTGTTGTTATTGATGCCTCTTAGATCGACCAGCGATTCTCCCCCTCCGGACAACACTTGGTTTAATGCACCCGCGCGCTTTCCAGCAGGCTGAATTCAGACCCGTTTTTGAACTCGGTTCGGAAATAACTGGGAACGGACAAGGCGGAGTAACCATGATCGAGATTTCTGCGAATGAAAATGGAGAGCGGAAAATCTCATGCCAACGCAATGGTTACCCGGGCAAGTGTGTGACCGCGGCGATGGCCTCCCGAGAGTTATGCGATACGGGCTTCGCTGATTTTTTCAGGCGCGCCGCCGCCTTTTTTTGCGCTTCTAGGATTTCTTCCGTGGTCAACGATTCTGCCAGTTTTCTCTTAGCATTGCTGATCCCGTCCTTCATTTCAACCATTGTCTGTTCCGACACCAAGTACCACATGTAGGCGGTAACGGGATCTTTTCCTACATTCTCACCCTGTGAGTACATTTGGGCCAAAGCAATCTGGGCATTGGGCATACCCTGCGCTGCAGCTCTCTCATGCCAAGCCAAGCCTGGGCTTCCTGCATGATCCCGCGTGCTCGCTCCCATGATTGTTCCGCCTGCCATCTCCGGCACTTGATCAGCAGGCGGGGACAAGGTAAGGCAGAGAAGCTCCATCCGGCTCGACACCCCCAACTTATCGAAAACTCGAAACAAATAGTTTTTTATGGTGTGCTGACTTAATCCCAACCGTTCGGCGATTTCGCGATTCGTGAGCCCCTCTGCCAGGCTGCGAACCACTTCCAATTCTCGTTTGGAAAGCAGGCTCAAACCCTTGGCGTCGACTGCCCGCACGGTCGGTGCGGCCGCGAGAGCTTCCACGGCAAATGACATCTGCTGGCTGTTTGCCCATATCTGACCAGCATGCACCTGTCGAACGCACTGGCACAGTGTTTCAAGAGACTCGTGTCGGCTGAAGACCCCTTTTGCTCCCGCTTGGAAGGCTTCTAAAATGATCTCTCGTCTCGACGAATCCAGAAGCACGATTGTTCTGATCTTCGGAAGCGCTGCGCGAAGTTTTCGTAGCACTTCAAAGCCGCGAAGAGGATCCTCGTCCAAATGTGAGCTGACAACGGCGACGTCCACATGGTGAAGAGTCGCAGTCGCGATCAAATCAGTCGAATGCGCTCCGACCACTTCGAGATTAGGATCTCGTTTCAGAGCATCCGCGAGCAATTGGGTGTGAATGCGGGTGCTGTCGGCAACCAGAACCCGGATGACTTCTTGATCCGAGCCTTGTTTGTGCTCCATAACTCTCTCCGCGCCGCGATTTATGCCAATTTTGCCACTTTATTTACCCTCAAAACTCGGGGTCCACGTAAGTCACGGTAAGGGAGTATTTGCCGCAACAACCGAGTCTACGAGAATCCCACTTTGCATGCAGTGTACTAGAACTGTATAATGACAGCAATGGAGAGTTGAAGCGATTTGCATCTGCCGGGAGGCTACAGAGATCTCATCGTGGTGAGACGAATGGGTCACTTAGGATGGATCGTTGGCTCTCAAGACTAGACGATCTAGAACCTTCTAGGACCTACTTAAGTGTAATTTATGTAATATCTTACGCGAATATTAGAATGTTCGCATTCAAGTTGGCGATGCTGACGGATGTGGCCCTCTGCGGCGATATGCAATCTGTTGCTTAGAGATGATGATCTCTAGTTATTACGGACCATATATTTAGTAATATATGCCCCATATTTAGTGAGAAGTATGTCGTGGAGAGCTTGTACCTCTTGCAGCAACTTGCAGCATTTCGTACTCTGCAAACTGAAGTTACTGGACACCCCCAATCCAGGTTTGTTTTTCCCTCCCCTGTAAGGCACCATCAGTTCCAAGTGCAAATTTTATTGGGTCACTATTGTATGTGACTCAGAGGGCGAAGCTGTGAGCGTTGGTACCAACCAATTGAGGCAACCACTTGCGGCGGACCCACTTGTCGGGTTGGAACAGACCAATTGGTACGCCGTGCAGACCCGTGCTCGTCATGAAAAAAGAGTCGCGGAACGGTTCCGTGAACAAGGCCTCCCAATTTTTCTTCCTCTGGTTAGCGAGGTCCGTCGCTGGAGCGATCGCAAGAAGATGGTGGAATTGCCGTTGTTCGGATGTTATGTGTTCGTGAAAGTGGCCGCGGGCAGGGAAGAACGCCTGCGCGTGTGCCGCGTAGATGGAGTTCTCCGGATCGTTGGTGGGAAAGGCGAAGGATCTCCTATCCCCGACGAACAGATTGAGGCGGTTCGAACCATCACCTCGCAACGGCTGGCCTGGTCGGCACACCCGTTCCTGAAAATCGGCCAACGGGTTCGGATAAAGAGTGGTGCCCTCAATGGCGTCGAAGGCATCTTGGTGGGCCGAGATGGAGACCGCACCCTGGTGGTTTCTGTGGACGCGATTCAAAGGTCTTTATCGGTCCGCATCGAAGGCTACGACGTAGAGTCTGTATAGAAACTGAATTTTCCCTCTAGAGCACTCTCGCATTTCAAGCTGATCAAATTGTCCTTGCCGGATCAAATGAACGAAGCACCCACCATACTGGTTGTGAGCAGAGAGCCGTCTGTGCTGACTCTACTCGAGGTCGTCGCCGAAGCAAACTCCTGGCGAGTTGAGAGCGCCTTTAGCAGGTGGGAGGCTCTGGAGCGAGTGCAATCGGAAGACGCCCCCGGGTTGGTGTTGCTCGACTTGGTCCAAAGCGACGCAGATGGGCTTCACACCCTGCATTGGTTGCGTCGGATTCGTCCCGATCTTCCCGTCATTGTACTTTCGCATTCCGAAAATGGTTCGCAAAAAGCTGAGGCCATCCGCCTAGGTGCCCAGGACTACCTTTCGAGGCCTTTCGAAGAACAACATTTGAAAAAGGCAATCGGACGCCATTTAACCCTAGACAGCGGAGACTCCGAGATGGAGATGGGCAGCGAGAATATCGAACAGGTCGCCGACGAAATGTTCCTGGTTGCCGCCAGCCCGGCAATGCGTCATCTCCGCGCCCAAGCAGAGCTGTTGGCGCAAGTCAACGCGCCGGTCCTGATCCTGGGAGAGCGCGACAGCGGAAAACAGATTGTCGCCCGCTTGCTACACAAGCTCTCGATCCGCTCTGGCTTCCAGTTCCTGAAGATCAGTTGTACGGCCCTCCCCTGCGATCTCCTGGAAAACGAACTGTTCGGGCAGGAACGGCGCGTGGTCGCGGGAACCTCGCGCACCACCCCCGGCAAGTTGGAGACTTGCGAAAAAGGTACTCTGTTCCTTGATGAGATCTCAGAAATGCCCGCCAGCCTGCAAACCAAGTTGATGCACATTCTGCAGGACAAGTATTTCTTCAGGGTGGGAGGAGATACAAAAGTGGCGGCCGACGTCCGTATTCTTGCCGCCAGCCATACCAGGATTGAACACCTTCTGGCCGAGGGAAAACTGCACGAAGATCTTTATTACCGGTTAAGCGCGTTTAGTGTGTTTGTGCCTCCGTTGCGGAAGCGCAAAGAGGATATCCCGCTGCTTTTGGGACACTTCATGAGCCGCCTGGCCCGGCACTACGATATACCGGCCAGGACCTTCTCGTCCGCAGTACTTCATGCCTGCCAGGCCTATACATGGCCGGGCAACTTAAGAGAGCTGGAGAGTTTTGTGAAGCGTTACCTGGTGGTGGGCGATGAGGAACTATCTCTGCGAGAGCTGGAGCGGAAGCGGTCAGGGAAGGGTGACTCGGAACGACCAGGAACAAGATTGGAACTAGTGGGAAGTGCAGAGACCGATGCCGGCCCGGGAGCTTCTGCCAGCCTCAAATCATTGGTTCAAAGCGTTAAAGGAGAAGCCGAGAAGCACGCCATCGTGGGTGCACTCGGACAAACCCATTGGAACCGCAAGGCGGCCGCCAGATTGCTTAAGGTCAGTTATCGGACGCTACTGTACAAGATTCAGCAGTATAATTTAACTCCTCCGACGACATATCTTCCCGAGATGATTCCGGGAATCAAGAGCAATGGCCATGGGCAATAGCAGAAATGCCATGCGGGGTGGCGGAGTCGCAATGACGAGTGCTATGAAGCGTCCTTCCTTCGAGCGGCTGGCGATTGTTTGCAGTTGCGTTCTGCTGTCCGCGTTTCTGTCCAACTGTCTGTGGGCCCAGGCTGGATCGGCCAGCAAATCAACAGGCTCGAATCCGGCTCCGTCATCGACCGCGCCAACATCGGGCCAAGATTCGAATGGGTCAGCCGGCAAGCCCGACAACGTCTACGTCATCGGCAATGACGATGTATTGGCCATCAATGTTTGGAAAGAACCAGACATTTCGCGGTCGGTTCCGGTACGGTCCGATGGGAACATCTCTCTTCCGCTGGTAGGCGAAGTACGAGCCGCAGGACACACGCCGCATCAACTGGAAGCGGAAATCGCCAGCAAGTTAAAGAGTTACATCTCCGAGCCCGAAGTGACGGTAATCGTTCAGGAAATCAAGAGCCAGAAATTCAATGTTCTGGGTATGGTGACGCGGCCTGGCGCGTATCCGTTGACCAACTCCATGACGGTGCTGGATGCGATCGCGCTGGCTGGTGGTTTTCGCGATTTCGCGAAACAAAAGTCCATCTACATTTTACGCGAGAACCCAGACGGCACTCAGGCGCATCTTGATTTTAACTACAAAGAAGTCGTGAAGGGGAAGAACCCCACGCAGAATGTTAAGCTCCAGCCCCGGGATACGATTGTAATTCCGTGATTAGAAAAATGTTTCCACAAGTTGGCTTGGGCGTTGTTCTCCTCGGGTTCAGTTCACCCTTGTGGTCGCAGGCGGATTCCTCGATGACGCCTGGGATGTCGGGCGGCGCTGCTGCGAATGGTCCCATGGTTGCTCCAGCCCCGGTGAGTAGTGAGGGATATTCCATGGAGTTTGCTTCCGAGACGCCGCGCACGAACTATTTGAGCGGCGGTTTGGTCTTTGGAGCTGCTTACGGTGACGGCATCCTGACTGCTGCGGGAACTGGAGTAAGCGACGTCAGCTATTCGATTTCTCCTACGATTGCGCTAGACCAGACCCGATCTCAATTTCACTGGAACCTGTCTTACAGCCCGGGATTCACTTTTTATCAGAAATACTCGTCTCTCAACCAATCGAACCAGAATGTTGCAACAAAATTCAGTTACCGCTTGAGCCCGCATGTGACGTTCAGTGCCCAGGAAGTTTTCTCCAAGACCTCGGGCGGTTATGTTCAGCCTTGCCAGGATGAAGCCGGTAGTTTGTGTGGTCCGTTGCAGTCGCCAAACAATTCCGTCATTGCTCCGATCACGGACACTCTTAACAACGCTTCCAACGCTCAGATCACATATCAATTCAGTCCCGGTGGAATGGTGGGAGTAACAGGGAATTTCTCGGAGTTGCGCTATCCCAATCAAGCCGAGGCGCCGGGCCTCTTCGGCTCGAGCGCGACGGGCGGAAGTGCCTTCTACACCCACCGGTTGTCTGGGAAACACTACATTGGAGTTACTTACCAGTATCAGAAGTATCTTACCCATGGAGACGCTCTGTCGACTCAAGCCATACCGGCAACACAAACCCAGAGCCTGATGCTTTTTTACACTCTCTACCTCCAGCGTACCGTGTCATTTTCGCTTTTCGGTGGGCCGCAATACTCAGATACATATGGGGGAGTACTGCTCGCCGGCGAAATATTGCCCCCTCTACGCTCTTGGTCTCCGGGAGGCGGAGGAAGTTTGAACTGGCAGGGACAACACACCAGTCTCACTGCTAGCTATTCGCGAAGAATCAGTGACGGGGGCGGCCTGCAGGGCGCAGTCAGTTACAACGGCGCGGATGCTTCGATTCGACACCAGTTCACTGCAGCGCTGAGCGGCACTCTCGGGGCGAACTACTCGGTCAATAAGGTCCTGGACGCAACGGCTCTGGACAATAACGGCGGCCACTCAATTTCAGGAACCTGCAGCGTGCAGCGCTCCTTTGGCGAACATTTCAACCTGACAGCAGGATATTTGCGGCTGCATCAAAGCTATGACGTTGCTGCGCTGGCCGTTGTTCCGAATCGGGATCGGGTTTGGCTGTCCATCGGATATCAATTTCAGCGGCCGCTAGGACGATAAGAAAGACAACATGGTAGAAGATTTCGAAGAGACAAGGCCGGAAGGATTCGAACTCAACCAGGTCGCGGGAATAATTCGTCGCCGGCGCTGGCACTTTCTGGTTCCGCTGTTCTTTGGATGGCTGCTAGTGTGGGGTGCGAGTTGGGTGTTGCCATCGGTCTATAAGTCGGGAACCACGATCATAGTCGAGCAACCGACCGTCTCCAAAGACCTGGTACCCTCGAACGTCAACGACAATCTGCAAGACCGTCTGCAGAGCATCACCCAGCAGATTCTCAGTCGCACTCGCCTCTTGCACATTATTGACGAGTTCAATCTGTATACCAAGGATCGGGCCCGGATTACGCCCGATGAACTGGTGGATCGCATGCGGAAGGACATCGATATTGACCTCGTGCGTGCGCCAGGCAGCGACCAACTGCTTTCATTTAACATATCTTTTTCGTCGCGCGATCCCCAGATCGCTCAACAGGTCACAAGTGAACTCACCAATCTCTTCATCAATGAAAACACGGAGCTGCAGACCCAGCAATCGAAGGACACAACAAATTTTTTCGAGAGTCAACTGGAAGAAGCCAGAAAGAACCTGAGCGAACAGGAAGAAAAAATCCGGGAGTTCAAAGACCAGCATACGTCCGATTTGCCCAGTCAGCTGCAAAGCAATCTTGCGATCTTAAACGGGCTGCAGAACCAGTTGCAGACTGAAGAGGACAATCTGGACCGCGCCAAACAGCAAACCGTCTACTATCAGTCTTTAATAGGCCAGTATCGCGCGTTGCAAAAAGCCACCAAGGGTCCGAGTGGTGCACCCCTGGGGCTGCCAGCGATCGACCAGGAGCTGGATAAACTGCGAGCGCAGCTCGCGGATTTGAGCGCCCATTACACTCCTCAGCATCCCGACGTACGGAAACTGAAAGAGCAGATTGCCGAGACCGAGAAGATGCGGACCCAACTCGCCGCCAGTCTCAACGCCAATGCGGCGAATCCCCAGCCTGATAGCAGCGCAATCACATCCAATGGCGATCTGTCCCTGGCCCAACTGCAGAGCCAGTTGCAGGCCAATCAGATAGAGATCGCCAATCGCGAGCATTCGGTAGCAGCTTTACAGACCAAGATCAACGAATACCAGGGACGACTGGGCCAGGAGCCGGTGCGCGAACAGCAGCTGGCAGATTTGAGCCGTGGCTACGATCAATCGAAAGCGAATTACGACGATCTCCTGAAGAAGAAAAACTCTTCGGCGTTGGCCACCGATTTGACGGAGCGCCAGCAAGGCGAACACTTTCAGATGATTGATCCTCCCAGTTTGCCGGTAAAGCCGGACTTCCCGAATCGCATGAAGCTGTGTGGGGTGGGTCTAGGTATCGGGGTTGCCTTGGGACTCCTGCTTGCGGGCGGCACTGAATTCATGGACGACCGTATTCACGGTGAGAAAGAGTTCAAGCAAATTGTGCCGGTAGCCGTCATATCCGAGATCCCCGAGGTCACAACCGTCGACGAGGAGATGCGGCGGCAGAGGTCCAATTGGCTGGCTTGGGTTGCGGCCAGCGTAGTGTTTATGTCAATTTTGGCAGGAACCGCGCTGAGTTACTTACGGGGTTAGCTGGGCAACCCATGTACAAAGCTTTCTACAATCTGCGGCGAAACCCATTCGAGATCAGCCCGGATCCGTCTTTCCTGTTTCCTACCAAGAGACATAACGAGGCCTTGGCAGCTCTTTATTACGGAGTCCGGCGGCACAAAGGTTTTGTTGTCATGACTGGGGAAGTAGGCACAGGCAAGACGTTGCTGGTACGTTGCCTGTTGCAACTGCTTAATAAAAATGATGTAAGTTATGCCTATATTTTCAACAGCCGATTATCTCCGATTGAGTTCCTGCAATATGTGGCCGGAGATTTCGGGCTTCCCGCGTCAGGCAAGAACAAGAGTGAGTTGTTGATGGAGTTAAGCAATTACCTGATTGCGCGCCACGTCAAGAAGCTAACCACGGTGCTGGTGGTCGATGAGGCCCATCACGTTTCCGCTGATGTGCTGGAGGAAATCAGGCTTTTGACCAACCTCGAAACGACGCAAGAAAAGCTCTTGCAAATCCTGCTGGTCGGCCAGCCGGAGTTGGACGAAAAGCTGGACTCAGTGGAATTGCGGCAATTAAAGCAAAGGATCGCTCTGCGTTCGCAACTGGAACCATTAAATCTGGACGAGACACGAGGTTACATTCATCGTCGCCTGGAGCTGGCTGGCGCGACCCCGGAAGCAGCAAAGCAGTTGTTCTCCGAGCAGACGATTGAGAGGGTCCATCGCCATTCTCGCGGGATCCCACGTCTCATCAACACCATCTGCGAAAATGCGTTGATCACTTCCTTCTCTCAGGTGCTGCCGAGTGTTCCGCCCAGCACGGTTGATGATGTGGCAGCTGACTTCCGCCTCGGCGTAGTTCATTCGGCGCCCGTGAAGCGTAGCTCGAAAAAAGATGACAATACGGACGCTTTGCAAGCGGTCAAGACCCTGCTCAATCTACATGAGTATCTCAAGCGAATGAGATCGAGCGAACTCGAACCTGCAATATCGACAAGATCCGGAGCCAGCGAGCATGAGCCGTATATTTGAAGCGTTGCAAAGATCCGAGGAAGAGCGCTCTGGGACTTCGTTTCCTGAGTCTCCGTCGCTGGCAACTGATCTGCTGCAGCGAGCAGAGCAAGCAGCGGCCGGTTTCGTCCCAGCGGGAGCTGCTCCGGCGGAAATCGCTCCCAATAAATTCAGCGAAGCTGGGAACATACCGATTACGGTTTTTCCCGAGAGCCGTCTGGTATGCCTCAGCGACCAGGAGAGCCTGGCGGCGGAGAAGTTTCGTTTTCTAGCCGTGCGTTTACGACAAATCCAGCAGAGCCGCCCCCTCAAAAAGATCCTGATTACCAGCACGATCCCGGAAGAGGGCAAGAGCATGGTTTCCGGCAATCTCGCGGCTGTGCTGGCCCGAAGAAAGCAACAAAAGACCCTCTTATTGGAAGGCGACCTTCGGCGCCCAGTCCTGGGAGCTCGATTCGGCCTGGGCAAACTGACAGGACTCACGGAGTGGCTGCAGGGAGAACCTCGGCCGATGACTGGAATTTACCATCTGGAAGGCGCTGGATTTTGGTTCCTGCCGGCTGGCCATCCTTCCGAAAACCCTTTAGAATTAATGCAGTCCGGGAGACTTTCCGGGCTGATAGAGCAATTGACATCATCTTTCGATTGGATCATAATCGATTCTCCCCCGGTTCTACCTCTAGCCGACACCAGCCTGTGGGCGCGTTTGGTCGATGGCGTGCTGCTAGTTGCTCGTGAAGGAGTAACCCAAAAGCGCCAGCTGAAAAGAGGCTTGGAGGCCTTGGATCAATCGAAATTACTTGGTATGGTATTGAACAGCAGTACCAATAGCGACCACGAGAATTATTACCAGCGCTATAGTCCCGTGGCGCCAGCACAGCAGAAGGGTTCCCAGCAAGATTCCCCATCTTCGCTGATCCCGTAGTTTCTGCCGCATCGATGTATCACTAGATAGACAGTCCCTCCCCAGACAGTCTTAAGAGCACTCATGTCGCAGCTCACAGACAATTTGTTTGTTCTTGCTCCGCCGAAAGAAAAAGGTCGGGCAGAACCAGGAGAGGGAGTCGTGAATCCACGTCGTACGAGTACTACAGACAGCTTTCCGACAAGCCGGGTCCATTCCGTTCCGGACCGCGGTGTTCTGGACGAAGCGTCCTTTCACAGAATGATTTCGCTGGAAAGAAAAAGAACGGAGCGCTCGCGGAAGCCGTTCTTGCTGATGCTTCTGGACATGGGCAGCCGTCTCCCGTTGGACAAGAATGGGAAGGTCCTCGACCAAATTCTATCGGCGCTATCACTGACCACCAGGGAAACGGACATCACCGGATGGTACAACAACCCTTCCGTAGTGGGCGTGATGTTCACTGAAATCAGCGTCGATGATCGCACATCGAGTCTGAATACCATGGTGAACCGGGTCAGCGAGACCCTGCGGAGCAATTTGACTGCGCAACAGTTCAATCAACTCAGCATCACTTTTCATCTGTTTCCGGAAGACTGGAAGCACGAATTGCCGGTGCGACAAAGCAACCCGACGCTCTATCCCGACCTTTCAAAGCGAGATGAAGCCAAGAAAGCTTTCTCTGTCATGAAGAGGCTGATGGACATCGTGGGGAGCGTCCTGGCCCTTGTCATCTTGTCGCCGCTTTTTGCGGCGATCGCGGCTGTGATCAAGCTGACCTCCCCAGGACCGATTTTCTTCCGGCAGAAACGGGTTGGCCAACATGGTGTCTCCTTCGTGTTCCTAAAATTCCGCTCGATGCACATGAATAACGATCCCAGCGCCCATAAGGAATACGTAAGGCAACTGATCGCAGGACAGGCCGACCGCAAACCGTCCGACGGGAACGGGGATGGAGTCTATAAGATTACAAATGATCCCCGTATCACTAAGATCGGAGCCTTTCTGCGGCGCACCAGTTTGGATGAACTCCCGCAATTCATCAACGTTATAAAAGGCGAAATGTCCCTGGTTGGACCGCGGCCCCCAATCGCCTATGAGGTGGAAGCTTACGATCTCTGGCACCGGCGGCGGGTTTTGGAAGCAAAGCCCGGAATCACCGGTCTCTGGCAAGTTCATGGACGCAGCCGCGTGACCTTCGATGAAATGGTGCGGCTGGACTTGCACTACGCAAGAACCTGGTCGCCCTGGATGGACGTAAAAATCCTGTTCCGTACACCCGGCGCGATGTTTGGCGAAGGCGCGCACTAGCAGATTATTTTTTGCTGTTTTCTCTAGATCTTTCAGCACCAAGCCCCTCCCGTTTGGTGTTCTAGTGCTGTTCCAAACCACAAAATCCCCATGCAGTAAATCAGCCGTTGGTGGTGAAACTATGGTTAAGTTTGGTGTCGTTGGATACGGGTATTGGGGGCCGAATGTGGTCAGAAACCTTGACCAGCTGGACGGGTCTCAAGTGGTGGCGGTTTGCGATAAAAGCCCCACCTCAAGGAAACGAGTCCAAAAGGCTCACCCGAATGTAAAGGTCACTGCGGAATCTTCCGACCTAGTGTCATCCACGGAGATCGACGCAATCGCCGTGGTGACTCCGGTTTGGACTCATTATGAACTGGCCAAGGCCGCCCTGGAGAATGGAAAGCATGTCTTTGTGGAAAAACCATTTACCAGCAACAGGGCCCAAGCCGAAGAACTCATCAATCTGGCGGAAAAGAAGAATCTGAAGATCATGGTCGATCACACCTTTCTGTTCACTGGGGCAGTGAAGAAAATCAGCCAGCTTCTGGACGAAGGCGCACTCGGCAAGCTGTACTACTACGATTCCACCCGTGTGAATCTCGGACTTTTCCAGCATGATGTGAACGTCGTCTGGGACCTCGCTCCCCATGATCTTTCGATCATCGATCATCTCATCAAAGAAAGTCCGGAAGCGATCTCGGCCACGGGGCAGACGCACCTGAATGGGCATGAAGATGTTGCTTTCATCACCATCTATTTCCCCAACAAGATCATTGCCCACATCAATGTGAATTGGTTGTCGCCGGTAAAAGTGCGCACCACGCTCATCGGTGGAGAGAAAAAAATGCTAGTGTGGAACGATCTCGAAGCCGACGAAAAGATCAAGATCTACGACAAGGGTGTACACATCACAACCCGTCAGGGCCTGTATAACTTGCTGGTGAACTATCGCTCGGGTGACATGTGGTCCCCACAACTGGAGCAGTTGGAAGCCCTGCGCCAGGAACTAACCTACTTCGTCGAGTGCATTACGAATAATCAAACTCCCAAGAATGACGGGAAGGCCGGTCTGCGCGTGGTGAATATGCTGGAGGCCGCCACCAAGTCGCTCAGCAAACGGGGAGAACTAGTTTATTTGTAACCGGTTTCGCCTCTGCTCTGAACTCCCAAGCTAAATGCCCGAACAGTTTTATCTCCGTCCCAACGTTGTCGTCGAGCCATTGGTGCACCACTGGTATGCCTGGTCGCACCTGATTGCGCCAGCTACAGCGGCGAGGAATGTCACCGAACGCCACCTGCGCATCATGGATTCATTCTTGCAATCCCCGGCAGCACATGCCGCCGCAGTCAAGAACCCCAAAATGCTGGGGGGGCCATTCATGGACCTGCCGGACCAGAGGATCGAAGACGTCAAACGGCTGGCTGGCGAAACCAGACAATCAAAATTGATGGAACTTTCTCGTGCCATTTGCGAGTTGGATGAAATGCTGCGCACCCAGGCTACTGGGTATTCCCTGGAGGCCCTTTATCAGCAAGTGCCTGAAGGGCTGCAAGGCTACGTAGAGTTGGTTTATGACCTGCACAACAATCCTTCGTTCCGCCTGATCGAACCTCTTCTCTACAAGAGCCCGTATTACGACCCTTCCTTGCAGACACTCATGCTTTCGCTCATCAGCGAGGATGAACGGCCATTTGTTTTGAGCACGCCGCGCTTCAAAGAGAAGGGAAATGTACACCTCAGAATCCCGTTTGCCAGCGAGCAAGTAGATCAGCTGTTCCGATTAAAAGACCAGTCGGCAACGTTCGCCCAGATCAAGAACATGCTGAATTTGGCGGATGAAGATGAGGACGTGTTCCGGTCGTTCTTGACCACCACGCCCCCGCGCCCTTACCCGAAGTACGAAGGCAAAGGCGCCCGTTGGCGTTACTTCGGGCACGCTTGCATTCTCCTGGAGGCAGGCGGATCCAGCATCTTAATGGATCCGGTGCTCAGCTATACCTATGAAAACAACATTTCGCGCTACACGTATGAAGATCTTCCGCCGACTATCGATTGCGTTCTAATCACTCACAATCATCAGGATCATCTGCTCTTTGAAACTTTGCTGCAATTGAGGTCCAGAATCCGCACCATTGTGGTGCCCCGGAACGCTGGCGGATCCCTGCAAGATCCCTCGATGAAGCTGATTCTCAAGAATTGCGGATTCAAGAACGTGGTCGAAATGGAAGAGATGGAAGAATTGCAGGTTGGCCCTCTCGCCCTAACCGCACTTCCATTTCTGGGAGAACACGGCGACCTGGACGTTCGCACGAAGATGGCCTACCTTGCCCGCGTAAACGGGCATTCGCTGTTGTTCGCCGCGGACTCCTGCAACATCAGCCCCAAGATGTATCAGCATGTCCAGGCAGAAACCGGCGATGTCGACGTTCTCTTCGTAGGGATGGAGTGCGATGGAGCGCCGATGTCCTGGCTTTACGGCCCGTTGTTCACGGAAAAACTGGAGAGAAACAAAGACCAATCGCGAAGGCTGGCAGGCTCCAACTTCGAGCGAGCCAAGGGAATTGTCGATCAGTTCCACTGCAAAGAAGTTTATGTTTACGCCATGGGCCAGGAACCCTGGCTGAACTACGTGATGAGCGTGAAATATACGGAGCAGTCGAATCCGATCATTCAGTCAAACAAGCTCATTGAAAGCTGCCGTCAACAGGGCATGGTGGCCGAGCGGCTCTTTGGCGAAAAAGAGATCCTGCTCGCGTAAGCATTCCCTCGGCAAATCAAAATCATTCCAATGGCAACCGTACTTCCCACATCGCGCTCATTGAACGAAGCTGAACGGCGGCAATTGTTGTCTGGGTGGAACAACACCCAGACGGACTATCCCCGGAATCTTGGTATTCATCAGATCTTCGAAGAGCAGGCCGAGCAACGTCCGGATGCGGTCGCCCTGAAATTCCGAGATCAGCAGATGACCTATGGCCAGCTCAACGCAAAGGCGAATCAGGTGGCCCATCGTTTACGAGAACTGGGAGTTGGGCCAGAAGTCATGGTCGGCACGCTGTTAGAGCGATCGCTTGAAATGGTGGTTGGGCTGTTGGGAATTTTGAAAGCTGGCGGCGCTTTTGTTCCGCTGGACGCCAACTATCCTGCGGAAAGACTGGCATTCATGGCAGCCGATACCAAGGCGCCGGTAATGCTGGTGCAAGCCGCGGTTGCGCAGCAATTGGACGGCAAGAGCTGGTCGAGCGCAACGATTGTGCCGCTCGACGGAGAAACTCCCGAGATCGATCGGCAGAGTAGCGAGAACCCAACCAACCTGACGACAGCGGAAAATCTGGCGTACGTCATGTACACCTCTGGTTCGACCGGCCAACCAAAAGGTGTGATGGTCAACCATCGCGCAGTGGTCCGGTTGGTTAAGAACACAAATTATGTGGAATTGAGCGAACGCGAGACTTTTCTTCAGTTCTCGCCGATCTCCTTTGACGCATCCACGCTTGAAATCTGGGGGCCACTTCTAAATGGTGGTTGTCTCGCCATCATGCCGGCCGATGTGCAGGCGCTGTCTGAAATTGGCGCAGCCATTCGGCAGCACGGGGTTACCGCCATGTGGCTGACCGCGGGTTTGTTCAATGTGATCGTGGAACAGAGGCTCGAGGACTTACGGCCGTTGCGCCAGTTGCTGGTTGGCGGCGATGCACTCTCGCCGGTCCATGTGCGCAAAGCCATCGAAGGCTTGCCAGGTTGCAGGCTGATTAACGGCTACGGTCCAACCGAGGGAACAACCTTTACCTGCTGCCATACGATTTCACCCGACGACG
>Ga0182024_10009589_pt1 | contig 19987 bp, 21 predicted proteins | sample P32metaG_FD_120480 | JGI IMG/M metagenome (GOLD analysis project Ga0182024, IMG submission 120480) | Permafrost microbial communities from Stordalen Mire, Sweden - P3-2 metaG (Illumina Assembly) | ecosystem: Environmental > Terrestrial > Soil > Wetlands > Permafrost | place: Sweden: Stordalen... | reverse complement strand
TCGAACGCCATCGAGCCAACCCAGAATCGTCCCCAGGGATCGGCTACGCCATCATTCATTCGCACCTCAGTTGCTTTGCGCGCCTCTGGCTGAGCGAGTTCACGAAGATCACCCGACTCCGTGCGCAACAAGATCGATTGATTCACTGCCACGATCCATCCGTCGGAACGATTCTCCAAGGGGGCGAACGACGACAGAGTTCCTCCTACTTCGTAGGAACGAACGATGTCGATTCGCTCGCCGTCCGCACGAGCGCGAAAGAACCGCCCGGAGAGCACGTCGACCCAGTTCAACTCACCTTGAACGTCGTCCCATCGACAGCACTCGCCAAGTTCATAGAGATCGGTCGTACACGCCGTAGCAACGAAATCTTCCACTTCACTCATCCTCTCCCAATTATCACTTCTTTCCTACACGTCATAGGCTCATCAGCGAGAGACGCGAGCAGACCTTTCAGATGAGCGTGAGAGAGTTCGTAAGAGAACCCGTTCGTCCAGCCGAGCGCCGCAACAAAGACGTAGGCGATGTCGTTTCACGTTGGGCGCACCGGTCGGGGCCGTTCACCACCGACCTCGGCACAGCGACGAAGAATTCCACCGTCCGAGCGAATCTCTTTCTCAAAGACTGTCGTCATTCAGCTTCATTTGCGGCCGTGTCCAATTTACGCTCAACGAGCGCAGCGGCCTCGTAATCACGCGACCCTGGTCCTAACGATCGAACAACTTAATGGCGCCCTTCAAGGTGGCGTCGTTGTCGTTGACCACAATCCGATACGCCGAGTCAGAAAATTGCGTCAAATCGACGCGTCGCGAATTGCCCCCACCAAGATGCACGGTATCCGCGGAGAACTCATTGACAAAGTTATCGACCGCCCTATGGAGCAGACCATTCCACCGCACTTCGTCTTGAGACCTCGCGAATTCGCCCAACATTCTGTCGTACGACTTGCCTTCGAAGAAGAGTTCCCCACCCACGTCACGAATCTTGATGAGCGAGCCGTTGTCGACAAGCGCAATCCCAAAACCAGTGCCGAGCGTAAAGACCAGTTCGTTTCCAGTCCCTTCGCTGCACCCGAGCGCCGCCAACGTGGCGTCGTTCACTACACGAACGTCCTGGCGACTTGCCGTACGAAAGGCCTGTTCGAGATTGGTATTTTTCCAGTCAGCGTGAAGCGATGGGTCGATCTCTGACGTGAAACCCTTTGGTCGCGAGAGGTTTCCGGGTTCGACCACGAAGCCCTCGCGTAAGTCACCGGGGAAACCCACCCCGACGCGCGAGCAACCGCTGAGCGCTATCTGTTCGGTGACGAAATCAACCAGCCGGCGAGGAGAGCAAGGGTACGGGGTGGCCATCCGCAGCACCTCTTCAACCAAGTCACCTTCAGCATCGACGACACCGAACTTGATCGTGGTGGCGCCAATATCGACAGCCAGGATGGTCTCGCGCGTAGCGGTTTGCAATTCTGTCACTTGCGAAGTTTACTGATCCAGTCACCATCGCCCAATCGACATCGAAGTTGGAACAACTGCGCCGCCTAGGATTGAGCGCACCCGTGGACTCCGACAATTCGCCAACCCCTCTCACGCTTTCGACCGAGGTCAGTTTTCGACCATCCGCCTTTGCGAGCACGACCGGCATCTTCATACTCATGGGGGCCGTGACGTCTCTGTTCGGGCCACTGCTCGTGAGCTTCACGCACCGGTTCCATCTCTCGCTACCCAGTGCCGGTGTGGCACTCAGTGTCTATTTCGTCGGGGCGACACTGGGCGTTCTTCCGGGCTGGTTGGGGCTCAAGCGACTTCAGGGCCGAACGGTTCTCACTTTCTCGTTGGTGACGATCGTGCTCGGCGCGGCCGGCGCGTCGTTCTCGCACTCGTGGGTGTTGTTCCTGATGAGCGTCTTTCTCATTGGTCTCGGATTTGGCGCTCTCGACATCGGACTTAACACTCTGCTCGCTCGCACTGCGCTGCAGGGCCGCGCGCATCGACTCAGCATCAGTAACGCCGGCTACGGCGTCGGAGCGGTCATCTGCCCACTCGTCATCATCGCCCTCAATCCCAACAACTTTCGACTCCTGTTCGCCGGCCTAGCGGTCATCGCCCTCATACTTTCCACCTTGAACGGCGGCGTGCACGCGCCGCCACTCCGCACCGAACCCCTGCAGTCCGAGATAACGAAGATGAAGGCTCAACGACGCCCGATCCTTCTCACCTTCGTGGTGGCGTACGTGCTTTACGTCGCTTTGGAGACCAGCTCGTCAGGATGGATGGCCACGCAGCTCCACGGTGTTGGATACTCCGAGTCCTCGGGAAGCCTCGTCACGGCTGGGTTCTGGGGCGGCGTGGCGATCGGGCGTTTACTCGGAGGGCCGCTCTACCACCGACTCTCGGAAAAGAAACTCGTCCTCGGCGGTCTCGTCCTCGCCACGTTTGTCTGCGCCGCGGCCTTCTCTGACTCCCTCGCGCCCTACGCGTACCCCCTGCTGGGTCTCATCATCGCTTCGATCTTTCCGATGGGACTGATGTGGTACACGATGCTCTGTCCTCACGACAGTGACGGACTCTCGCTACTTATCCTCTTCATGATGATTGGCGGCGTCGCGGGACCGGGCATCGTCAGTTTGTTGGTCTCGCAGTTCGGTGTGCACGTCGTGCCGGTCACGCTCGCGACCATCGCCGCGCTCGATCTCGCGGTCTTTCTGAGTGCGCTTCGCTTTCGACCACTCGTCGTGACGGGTGAGTCAGTGAGGACCAGTCCGGCCTAGTCAACGACGTCGCACCGAGCGCAACTTGGTCCTTGGCTGAGTTACAACCGTTACTTGATGCAGCAACGAAAGTACGCCCAAGGAACCTTGACGCGGAACTCGAAGCACTGGAGCTCCTCAAAGTCGAGCGAATGCTCGTCAGACACCCTATCTACTGGTCACGAACGGGCAAATTACGGCAACAACAGTTCGAGTCGGCACATACCTTGATGCGGACTCCGCGATCGACCAAGCAGCCACAGTCAGCACAGTGGATTTCCATGGACTCAAATCCTAGTGACGTGGCCGCACCAAGCCCCTGCGCGACGTTCAACCCCAACGAGCATTCGCTCGTCGGGATTAGTACTGAATCAGCATCGACAAGAGCGCGATCGCGACGAGCACCAAGATCGTGTCAATCGATCGAACGAGTTGACGACCTCTTTCGGGTGACTCGACGCCGGCTCGCGCAATGGTCTCAGCCACGGCGCGTTCCTGCGGCAACGTGCGCGCCTCGAGATGCCCGGCCGCGGCGAGGTAGCAAAAGAGCCCCACGCCAATCCAAGGTCTGGCGAGGGAAACGGAACTTCCTCCACTCAAGGACATGACGAGCCCCGTCACCGGCAGGACGTGCAAGAAGCGTGCCGCCCAGTTCCGTCGCCCGGGAAAGCGCAAACTCTGCGTCGCGGCGTCGGCACCTCGAGCGACGCTGAGAGCGGCGTAGCGCATCGTGACGAAGACGACAATGGTGGCGACGGCCGCTGAGATGTGCACTACTAGGACAACGTCGTACCCGACGGACGTCGCGATCATGAATCGGTCAGTAACGTTTCGGCCGCGCGATAGGGATCGGTCGATCCGTTGAGAAGCGCTTCAATCTGCTCGTCGTAGGCCTCACCACGGGCTAGTTCAGCGACGCGCGAACGAAGAAGCACGCTTACGACCTTGTCGAGCTCGACGCGAGTGCGTAGTCGGCGAGCGTCTTCGAGGAACTCCTTGTCGAGGAAGGCTCTATGCGCATCGATCGCGTCGAACAGTGCCTCCGTCCCTTCATCACTCGTCGCGTTCGTTTCTATGATGAGCGGGCGCCACGAACGAGCCCCCCCGAGATCGAGCATCTGTTCGAGATCTCGCTTGGTCTCCTTGACCCCCGGCCTATCGGCCTTGTTGATGACGAAGATGTCCGCGACCTCTAAGAGGCCCGCCTTGTTGGCTTGCATTGAGTCGCCCCACCCGGGGTTCGTCACGACGATCGTCGTGTCGGCCGCCGATGCTATCTCGACCTCCATCTGACCAACACCCACCGTCTCGACGAACGCAAAGGGGAAGTTCGCCGCACCCAACACGCGCAGCGCGTCGGGAACGGCCAGGGAGAGTCCGCCTAGGTGTCCGCGCGTTGCCATCGAACGGATGAAGACGTGGTCGTTGGTGGCGTGATCTTGCATGCGAATACGATCGCCCAGTATGGCGCCGCCGGTAAAGGGCGAACTCGGATCGACACAAAGCACCCCAACCTGATCGAAGGTCTCGGCGTCACCGACGTGGCCACGCGTCAGCGCCGTAGTGATGAGACGGTCAGTGAGCGTTGACTTTCCGGCGCCCGGTGCCCCGGTGAGCCCGACGACGAAGGGCGCGGGCGCCGCGTACGCGAGCGACACGGTGGCTCGATGCTGCGCTCCACCAGATTCCACGTAGGTCAACAGTCGCGCGAGCGCAGTGCGTGAACCGTGCTTTGCCTCTTTGAGCAGTACGTCAGGTTCGCGGGCGATCACGCGAATCGATCGATGGTCGCGCCCAGGGCACTCAAGCGACCGACGAAGTCGTCGTAGCCACGGTCCATATGCTCGAGCCCCGTCACGGTGGTTTCACCTTCGGCGACGAGACCCGCGAGAATGAGAGCCGCGGCCGCGCGAATGTCGCTCGCGCGCACCGACGTCCCCTCGAGACGCTCAACGCCACGAATCATGGCGTGATGGCCTTCGGTGGTGATGTTGGCGCCGAGGCGCACCAGCTCGTCGACGTAGCGAAAGCGCCCGACGAAGAGATTCTCGGTGACGACCGAGACGCCTTCGGCGACACTCAGCATCGTCGTTAGAAGTGGCTTGTAGTCCGTCGCCACGCCGGGATACGGCAGGGTCGCCACGTCAACGGCCTTGAGTCGTTGGCGAGATCGAACAGCGACGCCCACCCCGCTCTGATCAACGTCAGCCCCCATGGATTCGAGCTTTCGCAGCAACATCACCATGTGCTCGGGCTTCGCGTCGACGACGCGAACGTCGCCGCCGGTGATGAGGCCCGAGGCGAGGTACGTCGCGGTCACCACGCGGTCGGTGACGACTTCGTGGTAGGCGGGACTGAGCCGCGGGACGCCGTCGATCGTCAGGAGTGACGTGCCGAGTCCTTGGATCCTGGCGCCCATGGCGAGCAGTTGGCGACCGAGATCGGCCACTTCGGGCTCTCTCGCGGCGTTGTCGATGATGGTGCGACCTTCGGCGAGTACGGCTGCCATCAAGAGATTGTCGGTCGCCGTGTGGCTCGGGTACTCGAGCGTGACGCGCGTGGCGTGCAGTCGCGGCGACGAGGTCGTCGCGCGAATGGACGTGCGATCGTTGTCGAACGTGGCACCCATGGCGGTGAGGCCTTCGGTGTGGAAGTTGATGGGACGCTGTCCGAAGTCGTCGCCTCCAGGAAGGGCCATGTTCGCCTCGCCGCATCGCGCGAGTAGTGGACCAAGCACGACGATGGAAGCACGCATCGATTCAAAGAGGTGCGACGGTGCCACGGGGTTGATGTCAACGCTCTCGGGCACGACGACGCGGAGCTCGTGCTCAGCGGGCTCGTCGACCCGACAACCGAGGGCCACGAGGAGTTCGCTCATCACCTTGACGTCGCTGATGCGCGGCACGTTGGTGAGGCGATGTTCGCCCGACGCGAGCAGGCAGGCCGCCATCTCCTTGAGAACGGCGTTCTTCGCTCCGTAGGCCCGAACCTCGCCGTTTAGGGGACCAGCGGGCTTTACCACGAGAGAACTCACTTCTCAAGTATTGCCGGTTGTGACAATCGACAAAAGTGGCGTTCGGGGCCAAAGGAACTGACGAGTACGCTGACGCTGTGCAGCGCCCATCCACGCCCGATCGCAACCTTGCCCTCGAACTCATCCGTGTCACCGAGGCCGCGGCCATCGCGGCCGCACGGTGGTCGGGCCGTGGCGACAAGAACGCCGCCGACGGCGCAGCCGTAGACGCGATGCGCTTCGTCCTCGGCGCCGTTGCCATGGACGGCATCGTCGTCATTGGCGAAGGCGAGAAGGACGAAGCGCCCATGCTCTACAACGGTGAGCGGATCGGTGACGGACGACCGCCCGAAGTCGACGTCGCCGTCGATCCGGTCGACGGCACGACGCTGACGGCGATGGGACGCAACGGCGCCCTCGCGGTCATCGCACTCTCCGAGCGGGGCACGATGTTCAATCCCGGCCCCTGTTTCTACATGAAGAAGATCGCGGTGGGTCCACGCGGACGCGGGTGCGTCGACATCAACGCGTCGGCCACGGACAATCTCACTGAACTCTCCAAGCGATTGAAGAAACCCATCCAAGAACTCGGCGTCGTCATTCTTGACCGACCCCGCCACGACGACCTGGTGGCAGAAGTGCGCGAAGCCGGCGCGCGCGTCATTTCAATCACCGACGGTGACGTCGCGGGCGCGATCGCGACGGGTTGGCCCAACTCCGGCGCCGACGTACTGCTTGGAATAGGCGGCACGCCCGAGGGTGTCATCGCCGCCGCGGCACTGAAGGGTCTCGGCGGCGAGATCCAAGGTGTCCTGCACGCGCAGAGCCCCGAAGTGAAAAGAGAGGCCGAAGCGCTTGGTTATGATTTCACAAGAGTGCTCAAGACCGACGACCTCGTCGCGAGTGATAACTGCTTTTTCTCCGCGACCGCCATCACCGACGGTGACTTCTTGCGCGGCGTTCGATTCTACGATTTCGGTGCCACCACCCAATCTCTCGTCGTTCGTTCACGCTCGGGAACCATTCGCACAATCGAAACGTTCCACCGACACGACAAACTCCAGGAGTTCAATTCCGCTGGTCTTTAGCGAAACTGAGGAATTCTTCGGATTCTCTTCGACTGTTGCTATGTGTGAGTCGTCGTCGTAGCCTCAAAAGTAAGGGCCGGCTGGCCTTAACGCTTAGGCGTTGATTGGGGGTACACGATGCGAGTCTCGAAACTTTTAGCGGGTAAGGGCCGCGACGTGGCGACGATTTCCAAGGAAAGATCCGTGCGCGACGCGCTCGCGCTCTTGAAAGAGCGCGGCATCGGCGCGCTCGTCGTGACGGGCGCGAAGCCACCGTTGGTGGGTATCTTCTCTGAGCGCGACGCCGTGCGAGCGTTGGCGACCAGTGGCGAGAGTGCCCTCGAAGAGAAGGTCGCGGATCTCATGACCAAGGACGTCGTCGTCTGCACCGAGGCCACGCAACTCACCGAGTTGATGACCATGATGACCGAGCGTCGAATTCGCCACGTGCCGGTCGTCGAGGACGCAAAACTCGTCGGTCTCATCTCCATTGGCGACGTCGTCAAGGCTCGCCTCGAGGAACTCGAGAACGATAAAAAGGACCTACTCGACTACGTGTCGGGTCGTTAGTTCTGCAACCCCGCGGCGCGCAGGCGCAGTTCGGCGCGCTCGAGTGCGGCTAGGGCGATGAGGTAGATCACGCTGTCGTCTTGATCACCCTTCGACGAGCCGGCGAGTTGCGCTTCGGCCGCCTCTTTGGCAACTTGGGCGCGCGCGACGTCGATCTCCGTCGTTCGTTCCGCGATACCCGCGAGCACGGTCGCGAGCGTCTCGCCGTCCTCACTCCCTGGTCCGACTTGAAAGTAGCCAGTATGCACGGCGAAGGCGATTTCGCCTTCGGTGGTCTCGACGCGCACGATGCTCGAGACGATGTCGCCCACCGTCGGCGTGTGCTGGGGCAGGATCGTGAAGTTACCCTCCGAGGAGCGCGCGATGAGCGCGCTCGCCTCTCCGGCCCACAGGGCCTTCTCGGGTGACACAATCTCCACGGTAAGCGTCGCCATTAGCTCTTGGCCATCTCCGCGGCCTTCGCCTCGACGTCCGAAGCGCCCCCGACGTTGAGGAACGCCTGTTCGGGGAAGTGGTCGAGGTCACCTTTGACGAGGTGTTCGAAGGACTCGATGGTCTCTTGCACCGGCACGTTGATGCCCTCAATGCCGGTGAAGACCTTGGAGACGAACATCGGCTGGGAAAGGAAGCGCTGGATCTTGCGCGCGCGTGTGACCATGATGCGGTCCTCTTCGGAGAGTTCGTCGAGACCGAGGATCGCGATGATGTCCTGAAGCTCTTTATTGCGCTGAAGGATCTGCTGTACCTGACGAGCCACCGCGTAGTGACGCTCGCCCACGATCTCGGGCGCCAAGATGTTCGACGTCGAGGTGAGCGGGTCCACGGCCGGGTAGATACCGAGCGCCGCGATCTGACGACTCAACTCAGTCGTCGCGTCGAGGTGGGTGAACGTCGTGAAGGGCGCCGGGTCGGTGTAGTCGTCCGCGGGCACGTAGACAGCCTGAAGCGAGGTGATCGAGTGACCACGCGTTGACGTGATGCGCTCTTGCAACTCGCCCATCTCGTCGGCGAGTGTGGGCTGGTAGCCCACGGCAGAGGGCATGCGTCCGAGCAGCGTGGAGACCTCGGAACCGGCTTGCACGAAACGAAAGATGTTGTCAATGAACAACAACACGTCTTGGTTCTTCACGTCGCGGAAGTACTCGGCCATGGTGAGTGCCGCGAGCGCTACGCGTAGGCGCACCCCCGGTGGTTCATCCATCTGGCCGTAGACCAACGCCGTCTTCTCGATAACGCCGGACTCGCGCATCTCGAGCAAGAGGTCGGTACCCTCACGGGTGCGCTCACCGACGCCGGCGAAGACCGACACGCCGTCGTGCTGCTCCGCGACGCGTCGGATCATCTCCATGATCAAGACGGTCTTGCCGACGCCCGCGCCACCAAAGAGACCAATCTTGCCTCCCTGCACGTAGGGGGCGAGCAGGTCGACGACCTTGATACCGGTTTCGAACATGGTCGCGCGAGGTTCGAGTTGGTCGAAGGCGGGCGCGTCACGGTGGATCTCCCAGTGATCCTCGACCTCGCCGATGTCGTCGGTGTCGAGTGACTCACCGATCACGTTGAAGACGTGACCTAACACGGCGTCGCCCACGGGCACCGAGATGCCTCGCCCGCTTTGGCGCACGACCGCACCGCGAACGAGTCCGTCGGTTGGCTTCATGCACACGCAGCGAACGCGACCTTCACCGATCTGTTGAGCGACCTCAGCGACGACGGTAATCGTCTGGCCCTCGAGCTCGATGTCCATCTCCACGGCGTGGTTGATCTCGGGCAGGGCGTGGGGCGGGAACTCCACGTCCACGACCGGTCCGGCGATCGCGACGACGCGACCTGTTTCGAGCTTGGTCTTTTCGGGAGCCACGGTCATTTGATTCTCACTTTCCCGAGCGGAGCGCTTCGGCGCCGCCCACGATTTCCATAATTTCGGTCGTAATCGAGTCCTGACGGGCTCGGTTCATCACGCGCGTCAACGTCTGGCCGAGATCGTCGGCGTTGTCCGTTGCCGCGGCCATGGCGCGCTGTTGACTGGTGTGAAACGAAGCGGCGCCTTCAAGAAGCGCCGAGTAGATCTCGCTCTCGAGCGCGCGCGGCGCCAAGAAGTAGAGCAACTTCTCTACTTCCGGCTCGAACTCGGTGTAGCCCTTCAGCTTCGTGGACTGGTCGTTGACGGGTAGCTCGGGTATGACGAGTGGAAGCAGTTGTTGTACGTCGACCGCTTGCGAGCCCGCCGAGAGGTAGCGCATCGAGACCATGAGGATCTGCTGGGCTTCGCCGTCGAGGTAGGGCGCCGCCAGGTGGCTGGCGACGAGTTGGACGTCGGCGAACGTCGGGCGGTCGACGAAGCCGACGAAACTCTCTTCGACTTCGAGACCGCGGAAGCGAAAGTAGGCGGCGGCCTTCTTGCCCACGCAGAAGAGTCGCACCTGCGTGCCCTCGCGCTGGAGCTTGACGACCAGGCGCTCTCCAGCACGCAGCGTCGCGTTGTTGTACGGACCCGACAGTCCCCGGTCGCCCGTGATGACGAGTACGAGGGCCGTGTCGACCTTCTCAGGCAGCGCCAGCAACTTGGCCGCGCCGGCGGGGTCGCCGAGGGTCGCTTCGAGAATGATGCGCTGCATCCCGAGCCGGTACGGGCGATTGGCGATGATGCGCGCCAGGCTCCGAGGGATCTGCGCGGCCGCGATGAGCTCCATGGCCTTCGTGATCTTGCGTGTTGACTGCACCGACTTGATACGTCGACGTAGGACTCTCTCTTGTCCACCGGCCATGATCCCTCCTTTCTCTCTCGGTGCTCTCTAGTTACTGGTGGCGAAGCTGTCGAGGAACGACTTCAACGCGGCGTCGAGCTTGTCCGTGTCGGTAAACGTCTTGGTGTCGCGAATCTGCGCCAGGATGTCAGCGTGCTTGGCTCGAAGGTCGGTCAAGAACTCCGCCTCGAAACGGATCACGTCGGTGACGGGAATCGTGTCGAGCCAACCGCGCGTGCCGGCGTAGATGACGACGACCTGCTCTTCGACGGGCACCGGCGCGTTGAGGCCCTGCTTCAGCAGTTCAGTCAAGCGGTAACCGCGGTCGAGTTGTTGCTGGGACGACTTGTCGAGTTCCGAGCCGAAGGTCGCAAAAGACTCGAGGTCGCGGAACTGCGCGAGGTCGATCTTGAGTGTTCCCGCCACCGACTTCATCGCCTTGATCTGTGCGGCGCCGCCCACGCGCGACACCGAGTTACCCACGTCGATCGCGGGCCGCACACCCGAGTAGAAGAGGTCGGACTGCAAGAAGACCTGACCGTCGGTGATCGAGATGACGTTCGTCGGAATGTAGGCCGAGATGTCGCCCGCCTTGGTTTCGATGATCGGCAGCGCGGTCAGCGATCCCCCGCCCAGTTCGTCGCTCAACTTCGCGGCGCGCTCGAGGAGACGACTGTGCAGATAGAACACGTCGCCGGGGTAGGCCTCGCGACCCGGTGGTCGACGAAGCAACAGCGAGATCTGGCGATAGGCCTCGGCCTGCTTCGAGAGGTCGTCGTAGACGACGAGCGCGTGCTCGCCCGCGTCCATCCACTCTTGACCAATGGCGCAACCGGCGTAGGGCGCCAGGAACTTGAACGGAGCCGGGTCACCGGCGCCGGCCACGACGACGACGGTGTACTCGAAGGCGCCGAAGTCCTCGAGGGTCTTCACGGTCTGGGCCACCGATGAGTTCTTCTGACCAATGGCGACGTAGATGCACTTCACCCCTTGGCCCTTCTGGTTCAAGATGGTGTCGATGGCGACGGTGGTCTTACCGGTCTTACGGTCACCGATGATGAGCTCGCGCTGGCCGCGGCCGATGGGCGTCATGGCGTCGATGGCCTTGATGCCGGTCTGCAGGGGCTCGCCAACGGGCTGGCGGCCCGTGATGCCCGGAGCCTGGATCTCCATACGGCGCTGCTTGGGGTTGACGAGTGGTCCCTTGCCGTCGATGGGCTCGCCGAGCGCGTTCACGACGCGCCCGAGTAGTGCGTCACCGACGGGCATCGAGAGGATCCGACCCGTCGAACGAACGACCTGCTCTTCTTCGATCTTGTCGACCGAGCCGAGCACGACGGCACCGATGGTCTCCTCGTCGAGGTTCATCGCGAGTCCGACCGTGCCGTCTTCGAACTCGAGCAGTTCGTTCACCTTCGCCGACGGCAGTCCCGACACGCGCGCGATGCCGTCACCGACCTCGACGACGCGTCCGACCTGCTCGGCCTCGACGGCCGGGTTGAAGTCGGTCACGTGCTTACGCAGTGCCTCAGTGATCTCGCTAGCACTAATAGTGAGCTCAGTCATCAAGCATTCCTTTTCCTAGTCATTTCGATTTACAGCGGATTCGAGGATTCGACCCGAGGCAACGGCGTCGCGCAGCGCGCCCAGTCGACCTCGAGTGGTGGCGTCGAGGCGCAGGTCGCCAATCTCGACGAGTACGCCGCCCAGTAAGTCAGGCTCTTCGGCGATCTGTAGTTCAACGCTCTTGCCCGTCAAGGCGCTGAGCGATCCAACGAGTTCGCTCTGACTGGCCTCGTTGAGCGAGCGAGCCGTGTGCACGCGCGCGACGCGCCAGTCGCGCGACTGCGCGACGTAGTTCACGAGAAAGTCGAGCGTGCCCACGACGTCGCGGGGCCGACCGCCTTGGATCGTGAACTGCGCGAGCGACAGCGACACGGGATTGACTTTGCCCTCGAGGAGTTGGCTGGTGAGGCCGAGACGAGCCTCGATCGGTGCGTCGCGGTCCAGCAGGAGGTGGCGCAGTTCGGCGTTCCCCTCGACCGTGCGGGCCCAGCGAAAGAGGTCGTCTTCAATGGAGGAGAAGTTCTCGGTGTCGGTCTCGTCGAGCAGGGCGTCGGCAAATCCTGCGACGCGTCGACGTGCGTCGAGCAGACCCAAACCCGGGCGGTGGAAGGCGCCACTTTCGAGAAGGGTGCGCGCGACGTGAGCCAACTCGTCCACGGAACGTGGCACTTCTTGCGCCGGGACTGACTCGGCGGCGTACACGCTCAGGCGCAGGGCTTCGGGACTGACTTTGCCGGTCAAAAGGTCGCGCAGCACTTGGCCGCGCGCCACGTTCGAGATCGACGTGTCGGTTAACACGGCACTGAGGTCGCCGCGCGTCTGTACGGTCGATTCGAGCGCGTCAAGGTCGCTGACCACCGTGGCGAGCACGGTCGCGTCGAGTCGGCCCAGCAGGGCGGCGGCGAATCCTTCTAGCTTGGGCAGCATGGCTAGTGGTTCGATCCCTTGGTGGCTTCGGCGTTGAGCGCGGCGACGGCTTCACGCACGAGGTCGTCGTGCGTACTCTGGTCGACTTCTCGTCCGACGATCTTGGCGACCAGGTCAAAGACGATCTCGCCAATGCGACCCGACGCTTCGTCAACGGCGTGTTGGCGTGCGGCGATGACTTCACTTTGAGCCGTGGCGACGATGCGGTCGTACTCCACCTGGGCGCGACCACCCGCTTCGGCCTTTAGACGGTCCGAGGTCTCTTGTGCGCCCGCGACGATGACTCGAGCCTGCTCGCGCGCCTCGACGAGCACCTTGGCACGCTCGTCGTCCGCGGCCGCCGCTTCGGCCCGTGCGGCGTCAGCCGCCGCGAGGGCGCTACGAATCTTCTCCTGGCGCCCCTCCATCGCTCGATTGAGTGGCGGCAAGATGTACTTCGTCATGAGGAACAATATGACCGCCACCACCAGCAGTTCGACGACGAACGTACCGTTGGGCAGCAGGAAGATTGACGTCGCAATCATCTCGTGAGACCTTCTTTCTTAGTGTTCAACACTCGTGACGCTCCAACGTTGGAGCGTCACGACCGAATTAGTGCTTCTCGAAGACGTAAACGAAGACGACCATGAACAAAAGGTTGATGAAGTACATGGCCTCCACCAGACCCACTGTCAAGAAGAAGTACTGACGTGCCTTGTTTTCGATCTCGGGCTGGCGTGCGATGGCCGCGATGGTCTGGCTACCGGCCAAACCGTCACCGATCGCCGCACCGATAGCGCCACCGCCGAGGGCGAGACCGCCACCAACGAGGGCACCCGCGATGCGTACCGCACTAGCGACGCTGTCTGTATTTGCCATTAATCATTTCCTCCTGGGTTAGTTAATGCGAGGGCTCTAAGACGGGTTCGTGTTCTTCGTGACTCGTGGCGAAGGCGAAGTACAGAACCGTCAACAACATGAAGATGTACGCCTGGATGAGCCCGATAAAGAGGTCGAAGGGCTTCCAGACGAGTTCGCCGAGCGGCGAGACGAAGATGGGCAACAACGAGACCATGACCGCAATCATGAGGCCACCCGAGAACAAGTTGCCAAAGAGACGGAAGGTCAAGGTGATGGGCTTGGTGATCTCTTCGATGACGTTGATGGGGGTCAACGCCAGGTAGGGCTCTCTGTAGTGACGGAAGTAGCCACGGAAACCACGTGCTCGAAACGATTCGATGTGCACCCAGACGATCACGAAGAGCGCCATCGCGAGGGGCAGGTTTACATCGCTCGTGGGCGCGGGCAGGATCTCGGCCGACGATCCCGGGTGCAAAGCGGAGGGAATGAAGCCGATCCAGTTGCAGATCAGGATGAAGAGAAACAACGTGACGGCAATGGGGACGAATCGTCGGCCCTTGGGCCCGATCGCGGAGTCGGCGAGGTCGTTGACCTGCTCTACGAGAAGCTCCCACATGAGCTGCAACTTGCCGGGCACGCCGTCGGTGACCTTGGCCCGCACGCGAAAACCCATGTAGAGCAGAATCGCCGCAGCGAGGAGTGTCGACGTGACGATATCGGTGTCGATCGTAAGACCGAAGACGTGCACCTGAGGGTGCACGCCGACACTGATATTCCCTGACGCCATCAACATTCCCACTACATGCCTCCCTGGTTCGCCATGACACGCAGTACGTTCATGACGAAGACGATTTGATAAAGAACAAGCCCTGACACAATACCGATTCCCAAGGGAGCGTTTAGAAACACGGCGCCGAGGATGAGCACTGTCACCGCGGCCAGTCGCAGGGTCGTCTTGCCGCCGATCTGTCGACGAACGGCCTTCGTACTTTGTTCGCCTCGTAGCTCAACGTTGGCAGCCTGGGAGTCAAGGAATCGAAGATTGAGGATCGCGAGGCCCACGCCGAGTGCGACGCCCAAGGCGCCAAGGGGCGGCGCGACGAAAATGGCGACGATGAAGCCCACAACGCCAACCGCGATCGCCGACAGGGTGGTTCGGCGCAGGAGACGTGGGAGGGTATTTGCGGGCAGGTTTTCTAGCACGGACGGTCAATTTTAGAGGAAGCGCCGAACGAGCTGTATTACGCTCGCCACGGCCGCGACCGTTCCTAACACTATCCCCAATAACAGACCCCACGGAGCGCTACCCCAGGCGTGGTCGGCCCAGAGCCCCAACACGACGCCGACGGCGAGGCAACTCGCGATCGTCGTGCCCATGGTCGCGAAGGCCGCGACGCCGGGCAGGTTCTTCGTCGTTGATTTCTCCTGGTCCGAGTCGCCCGAAGGTCCCCCGTCGCCAGTTCCACTCACGGGGAGACGACTTCGTCGGCGACGTCCGCCTCCTCACGACGACGTCGCAGGCGCCAACGAAGAGGGCTGAACCAAGTGAAGAGGGCGATGACGAGGACCGCAACGCCGAGAGGGATGAACACGTTGGCCCGGGTGTCGAAGAGCGGCAGCAACACGAATCCGCAGAGCAGCGCGGTCCAGGCCCAGAGAATGATGACGGTTCGACGATGCCCATGGCCGAGCCGCATGAGACGGTGGTGAATGTGGTTCTTGTCGGGCGTATGAAAGCCCTGACCCGAGGCTGTTCGACGCGCGAAGGCCCAGACGGCGTCGACGAGCGGAACGCCGAGGATGAAGACCGGGATCAGGAGGGGCGCGAAGAAGAAGAACGTCACGCCGCTGGCCGGAGGGGTTCGCCCACCAATCACCATGGTCGAGGCACTCATGAGAAGACCGAGCATCAACGCGCCCGCGTCTCCCATGAAGAGTTTCGCGGGATGAAAATTATCGCGCAGGAAGCCAAAACAGATCCCACAGGTCAGCGCCGCGATGAGTGGTCCGACGTTCGTCACGGGCAAAAGACCGAGTCGCTCAAGGCGCAGTCCGTACAGACAGAGCGTCCCCGACGCGATGCCGACAATGCCGGCCGCCAGTCCATCCAGTCCGTCAATGAGATTCACGGCGTTCGAAAGGGCGAAGACCCACAGCGCCGTGATCAACGGCAAAATCGAAGGTCCTAAGACAACGAAGCCCGCGAAGGGCAGTTTGAGTTGGTACATCGTGGCACCGCTGAAGTAGAGAATCGAGGCGGCGAGGAACTGCCCGGCCACCTTCGCCGGCGCGCTCATCTCACGGAAGTCGTCGACGACGCCAACGACGAAGATCACGCCCGTCGCGAGTAAGACGCCAAGCATCTCGTGCGACGACGTGATCACGCTGCGCAGTGAGGGAATCAGGAAGGCGAAGAGCAGGGCAATACAGAAGCCGACGAGCATCGCGCCCCCGCCACCGTAGGGGGTCTCCTTGCTGTGGACCTTACGTTCGTCGGGTAGAGCGGTGTACCCCACGCGCAGCGAGATCGCGCGCGCGGGTTTGTTCGCGATCAAGGTGACGACTGCCCCCACCACGATGACGGCGAGGTACGCGGCAATATTGCCCATGAACTACTTTGTAAAGTTCGCGTACGGGTTGAAGTTGGCACAAAGAGCCGCGATGTCGTTGCGTACTTCAACGAGTGCGTCTTCGTCGTCACGCTTGCGAAGTGCTCGAGACATCAGCGACGCGATGATCTCGAACTCACTCTCCTTCATACCTGCGGTTGTTTCCGCGGCCGTGCCGACACGGAGACCCGACGTCACGAAGGGGCTGCGCGGGTCGTCCGGAATCGTGTTGCGATTGGTCGTGATGCCAGCGCGATCGAGGACCTCCTGGGCGACTTTTCCGGTGAGCTCCGCGTCAAAGTCGCGCAAGTCCAACAGCACCATGTGATTCTCCGTGCCCCCCGACACCAAGCGGAAACCCTCGTTCGCGAGCGCGCGAGCAAACGCCTTGGCGTTCGCGACGATCTGCTCGGTGTACACGGAGAAATTTGGCTGGCTCGCTTCCTTAAAGGCCACCGCCTTGGCGGCGATGACGTGCTCGAGGGGACCACCCTGCTGACCGGGGAAGACCGCCGAGTCGATCTTCTTCGCGTGCTCTTCACGACAGACAATGGCGCCCCCCCGCGGACCGCGAAGCGTTTTGTGCGTCGTAAACGTCACGACGTCGGCGTAGGGCACGGGGTTCGGGTGCGAACCGCCCGCGATGAGTCCAGCGACGTGCGCTGAGTCGAACATCAACATCGCGCCCACTTCGTCAGCAATCTCTCGAAACGGCGCCGGATCGATCCGTCGGGCGTAGGCCGTCGCGCCGGCGACGATCAGTTTCGGTCGGTGCTGCTGCGCGAGTTCGCGGACGTTGTCGAAGTCAATCTGCTCGCCGGGCTGTGTCGGATCGTCCGAGCGTGGCGTCACGCCGTAGGAGACGAACTTCCAAAACTTCGAAGTGATGGACGCCGGTGATCCGTGGGTGAGGTGCCCGCCCTGATCGAGGCGCATCGCGAGGATCGTGTCGCCCGCGTCCAGCAGCGCTTCGTACACTGCGACGTTGGCGTTGGCGCCACTGTGGGACTGGACATTGGCGTGATCGGCCCCGAAGAGCGCAGTCAGGCGTCGCCGGGCCAGGTCCTCGATCTCGTCGACGACGTAGTTACCGCCGTAGTAACGACGTCCGGGATAGCCCTCGGCGTACTTGTTGGTGAGAATCGATCCGGCCGCGGCTAATACCGAGGGTGACGCGAAGTTCTCGCTCGCGATGAGTTGCACGGTCGTGGTCTGACGATTCCACTCCGCCGCCAAGAGCGAGGTGATCTCGTCGTCGTTGGCAATCCAGGCGTCTAAGGGCGATGATCCCACGTAACTACTTCTCCTCGTGCGCTAACTCGTAATCGAGATTGCGTAGCTTTTCAATCCGGCCTTCGTGGCGCGCCTGCGGCGTGGCGTTCAGCCACGCCTGCATTGTCTCAACGGCAACGACCGTTCCCATGAGGCGTCCACCCATGCAGAGGACGTTGGCGTGGTTGTGCTCACGCGACAAATGGCCCGAGGTGACGTCGTGCACCACGGCCGCTCGAACACCCGGAATCTTGTTGGCGGCGATCGCGATGCCGATGCCCGAGCCACAACAGGCGACGCCAAGTTCGGCTTCTCCAGAGACCACCGCTCGTCCGACCGCCGCGCCAAAGTCGGGGTAGTCAACGGGTTCGTTGGCACTGTCGGTACCGAGATCGAGCACGTCGTGGCCCCAGTCGATCAGCGTGGTCTTGAGAAGGGTCTTGAGGTCGTAACCGGCGTGATCTGAACCCATAGCGATGCGCATTGACTCCACCATACCCGTACTACTTCACTAATCACTGACGAAGTCACGGTGCGCGAGGAGAACTCTTGTCGACGTCAACCGCGTCAGTCGCGGACCATTGGCGTGCCAAAGTATCCACATTCAAGGCGTCACTAGGATTTGCGCATGAAGCACGTTCTGCTCGCGCCGCCGCTCGCCTCGACGCTCGACACGTCGTCAGAACCCTTCAAAAAGAACCGCGCCGACATGCTCGAACAGCTCGGCGTCATCGACCATCTTCTCGACGAAGCCGCAGCCGGTGGGGGCGAAAAAGCCATGGAGCGGATGCGCTCGAGGGGCAAGTTGCCCGTGCGTGAACGCATCGCCAACGTGCTCGATCCGGACTCTGCATTTCTTGAAATCTCGGCGCTCGCCGGTTACGACTCGGACTACACCGTCGGCGGCGGCATGGTGGTGGGCATCGGGGTCATCGCCGGCACGGAGTGCCTCATCATGGCCAACGACCCTTCGGTCCTCGGTGGCGCGCTCACCTTGTACTCGGCGAAGAAGTGGATGCGCGCCTTGGAGATTGCGCGTGACAATCAGATCCCCTACGTCAGTTTCGTCGAGTCGGCGGGCGCGGACCTGCGCGTGGGCAGCGGAGGCGGGGGACGCATGCAGACAGGCCACTTCGCCGAAAGTGGACGATTCTTCTACGACCTGATCGAACTCTCCAAGATGCGCGTGCCCACCGTCAGCGTGGTCTTTGGATCATCGACCGCGGGGGGCGCGTACCAACCCGGTCTTTCGGACTACAACATTCTCGTCAAGGACCAGTCGAAGATCTTCCTCGCCGGTCCCCCACTCGTGAAGATGGCCACGGGCGAAGAGTCCGACGACGAGACACTGGGCGGCGCACTCATGCACGCCGAAGTCTCGGGACTCGGTGACTACTTCGCCGAGGACGAGATGGACGCGATTCGTCTCTGCCGCGAAGTGGTGTCGCACCTGAACTGGCGAAAGAAGGGTCCGGGTCCTTCACTCGGGAGCGACGAACCAGTTCACGACCCCGAAGAGCTACTCGGCATCGTGAGTCGCGACCTTCGCCAGAGCGTCGACGTGCGCGACGTGATCGCGCGCGTCGTCGACGGATCGCGCTTCGAAGAGTTCAAGACTCGCTACGGCTCGACACTCGTCTGTGGCTGGTCGAGCATCCACGGCTACCCGATTGGAATTCTCGGCAACAACGGGGTCATCCACCCCCACGCCGCAGAAAAGGCTGGCCAGTTCGTTCAACTCTGCAATCAGATCGACGTTCCCCTTGTCTTCTTCCAGAACATCACGGGTTACATGGTGGGCAAGGAAGCCGAAGCCGACGGCATCATCAAGAAGGGGTCGCAGATGTTGAACGCGGTCACGAACTCGACGGTGCCGCACTTGACGGTAATCATCGGATCTTCGTACGGCGCGGGGACCTACGGGATGTCCGGGCGCGCATTCAACAATCGCTTCACCTTCCTCTGGCCCACGGCGAAGGTCGCGGTCATGGGGCCCAAGCAGATCGCGGGGGTGATGTCCCAAGTGCGCCGCGCTCAGGCCGAACGTAAAGGACTTCCCTTCGACGAAGCCGAAGACGCCAAGATCGTGGCCATGGTCGAGGCGTCGCAGGAAAAGGGTTCACTCGCCCTCGCGGCGACGGGCGCTGTCAGTGACGACGGCATCATCGATCCGCGCGACACCCGCACCGTGCTCGGTTTCTGTCTCTCGGTCGTTCGCAGTCGTCCCGTCGAGGGCGCGACCAGTTACGGAGTCTTTCGACTGTGACCTTCTCGACCATCATGGTGGCCAATCGCGGCGAGATCGCGCGACGCGTCATTCGTGGCGCGCGGGCCTTGGGACTACGTTGCGTCGCGGTGTACGTCGACGCCGACACCGACGCGCCCTACGTGCGCGAAGCCGACGTCGCGATGCGCCTCACCACCAGCTATCTCGACGGTGACGCCATCCTTGCAGCCGCGAAGATGAGCAGCGTCGAAGCCATTCACCCCGGGTACGGATTCCTCTCCGAGAGCGGCGAGTTCGCGGCGAACGTTGAGGCGGCGGGTCTCGTGTGGATTGGCCCCTCGCCCCGAGTCATCGACGCCATGGGTGACAAGATCGCGGCGAAGAAGCTCGCCGTTCGAGCGGGCGT
>Ga0182024_10009588_pt1 | contig 19988 bp, 15 predicted proteins | sample P32metaG_FD_120480 | JGI IMG/M metagenome (GOLD analysis project Ga0182024, IMG submission 120480) | Permafrost microbial communities from Stordalen Mire, Sweden - P3-2 metaG (Illumina Assembly) | ecosystem: Environmental > Terrestrial > Soil > Wetlands > Permafrost | place: Sweden: Stordalen... | reverse complement strand
GACTTTTGCCTACCTCGCCAAGGCGCACTCGCAAAACGTACGCTACGTCGAAATGTTCTTTGATCCGCAACCCCACACCGGGCGAGGCGTGCCGTTTGACGTTGTGATCCGCGGCATTCGGCGCGCGCAGCTCGAGGCCGAGCGTATCCTCGGCATCAAGAGCCAGCTCATCCTCTGCTTTCTCCGCGATTGGAGCGCCGAATTCGCCATGACGACGCTGGTGCAATCGCTGCCCTATCGCGAATGGATCGTCGGCGTCGGACTTGATTCAGATGAAAAGAACAATCCGCCGGTGAAATTCAAGGCGGTCTTCGAACGTGCCCGCCGCGAAGGCTATCTTCTGACCATGCATTGCGACGTCGATCAGCAGAACTCGACCGAACATATCCGGCAATGCCTGGAAGAGATCGGCGTCGACCGCATCGATCACGGCGTCAACGTCCTGGACAGCAAACAGCTTTCCGACGAGGTCGCGCGCCGGCAGCTGGCGCTCACCATCTGCCCGGTCTCCAACGCCTTCGTCACCAACGGCAGCAAGGCCAAGGAAATAAAGCGGATGCTCGAGCTCGGGATCCGCGCGACCGTGCATTCGGACGACCCGGCCTATTTTCGCGGCTACATCACGGAGAATTTCGTTTGCACCCAAGAAGAGGCCGATCTCGGACCTAAGGAGGTCGTGCAACTCTCGCGCAACGCCTTCGAAAGCACCTGGCTGCCGGGCGCGGCCAAGGATCGCTACCTCGCGGAGCTTGACGCGTATTCTGCGCGCTGACACTTGTATCGAAGCGGCCGCCCGTCTCAGGGCGGGTCCATAAAAAAGCCGATGGCCGGGACAAGCCCGGCCATCGCGTTTCTGCAACGTAGCAGTCGGAGAATCACTTCCCCGGAATTTTGTCGTCGATCCCTTTGACGTACCAGTTCATGCTCAGAATCTGGCCGGGGTCGAGATGGTCGCCGCCCTTGCACTCCACCGTCTTGCCGTCCTGATCGGTGATCGGGCACTTGAACGGATGCAACTTGCCGGACGCGATGGCGGCTTGCGTATCCATCGCCATCTTCTTTACGTCGTCGGGCATGTTGGTATAGGGCGACATCACGACCATTCCCGAATCCAGGCCGCCCCAGGTGTCTTCGGACTTCCACTTGCCGTCGAGCGCGGCTTGGGCGCGCTTGGTGTAATAGTCGCCCCAGTAGTCGGTGTCCGCAGTGAGCTGGGCTTTCGGCCCGAACTTGATCATGTCGGACGATTCGCCGAAGGAGTGGATGGCGCGCTGCTCCGCGATCTGCGTGGCGGCCGGCGAATCAGTGTGCTGCGTCAGTATGTCGGCGCCCTGGTCGATGAGCGCCTTAGCGGCGTCAGCTTCCTTGCCCGGATCGAACCAGCTGTTCACCCAGATGATCTTCACCTTCATGTTGGGATTGACCGATTGCGCGCCAAGCATCGTCGCGTTGATGTTGGAGATGACCTCGGGGATCGGAAACGAGACGATGTAGCCGATTACACCGGTCTTCGACATCTTGGCGGCGATTTGGCCCTGGATGTAGCGCCCTTCATAGAAGCGGGCGGCATAGGTGCTCATGTTCTTCGCGCGCTTGAAGCCGGTGGCGTGCTCGAAGAACACGTCCGGATATTTGTTCGCCACCTTCAGTGTCGCGTCCATAAAACCGAACGAGGTGGTGAAAATGAGTTTGTGGCCGCTCCGTGCGAGTTGCTCGATCGAACGTTCGGCGTCGGGGCCCTCGGGAACGTTTTCAAGGAAAGTCGTCTCGACCTTGTCGCCGAGCGCCTTTTCCATCGCCTTGCGGCCGACGTCGTGCTGGTAACTCCAGCCGAGATCGCCGATCGGACCCACATAGATGAAACCGATTTTCAGCTTATCGGCGGCATAGGCGCCGCCGAACGTAGCGGCGGCAACCGCAAGGACCGCGGCCGCAGCGAGAATGTTCCATTTCTTCATGATCTTACTCCGGGTTGGCAAAGTTGGACGTCCGTTCAGTTTCTCCGCGGCGCGAAACGCCAGCGGAACTTTCAACGATCCGGCACAAAGACCAGACCGAGCGACGCAGGCGCGGCCGACCCGGCAGTCCCGCGCGTTCGTGAAATCAACACGAGAACGATGACCGTGGCAAGGTAGGGCAGCGCGTTCATCAGTTGCTGGGGTACGCCTAATTGCAGCGGTTGCAAAGCCAGCCCCAAGATGCTCACGGCTCCGAAGAGGTAAGCGCCGATGACCAGACGGCCCGGCCGCCACGAGGCGAAAACCACCAGCGCCAGCGCGATCCAGCCGCGGCCCGCGGTCATTCCCGGAATGAAGAACGGGGTATAGGATAACGACAGAAAGGCGCCGCCCAGCCCGGCGCAGGCGCCGCCGAACAACACGGCCAGCATCCGAATCCGCAGCACCGGGTAGCCGAGCGCGTGCGCCGAGGTGTGGTTGTCGCCCACGGCCCGCAAAATGAGGCCGGCCCGGGTGCGATAAAGAAAGAGCCAAATCGCGACGATGAGAGCGATCGAGACGTAGACGAAAGCATCTTCACCAAACAAGATTCTTCCGATCACGGGCAGATCGGTGAGGATCGGCAGATAAAGCCGCGGAGCCTGCACAATCTGCTCCCCGACAAAGCCCGCGCCGATCAGCCCGGAGAGACCGACGCCGAGGATCGTGAGCGCCAAGCCGGCCGCGACCTGATTCACCGCTAGCCCAAGCGTGAGGATGGCGAAAACCGCCGACAACGCCGCGCCGGCGACGATGCCGCAGAGCGCGCCGATCAGCGTCGAGCCCGACATGTAGGCGCCGGCGAAGCCGCAAGCGGCGCCCATGATCATCATCCCCTCGATGCCAAGATTGAGCACCCCCGAGCGCTCGACCACCAATTCACCGGACGCCGCCAGCAACAGCGGCGTCGAGGCTGTGGTCACCGTCAGGATAAAGCTGACCGAGAATATCAGGCTGAAGATCTGAGCGAGGGCGTCAAGCATGAGCGGGCACGGGCTTTCGTATGGTTCGAAGCAGGCGGATGCGATAGATGATCAGCGAATCGCAGGCCAGCACGTAGAACAACAGGATGCCTTGGAAGACCTTGGTGAGGTCGAGCGGCACCTTCATCGAGATTTGCGCCTCTTCGCCGCCGATGAAAGTCAGCGCGAGAAACAACCCGGCGATCAATATACCCACCGGATTGAGCCGTCCGAGGAAGGCCACGATGATGGCGGTGAAGCCGTAGCCCGGCGAGATGTTGGGCTGCAGATGTCCTACCGGCCCCGCCACTTCGATGATGCCGGCAAGCCCGGCCAGCGCCCCGGAAATCGCGAAGGTGAAGAGGACCAGCCGATCCGCATTGAAGCCGGAAAAGCGCGCCGCCCGCGGCGCCGCGCCGACCAGCCGGATTTCAAATCCCATGATCATGCGGCCCAAGAGCACCGTCGCCAGCATGACGACGATCAGCGTGATGATCGCGCCGGCATGCAGCCGGCCGCCTTCGATCAAGGTCGGCACCGTAGCTACGGGATCGAATTCCGCCGTGGTGGGGAAATTCAGACCCTTCGGATCGCGCCAAGGCCCGCGCACCAGATAGTCCATGCCGAGATCGGCGACGTAAACGAGCATCAGGCTGGTGAGGATTTCGCTGGCGCCGAAATAAACTCTGCATATGGCTGGAATGAGCGCGTACAAGGCGCCGCCGATCGCCCCCAGGAGGAGCATGACCGGCAACACCCAAAAACCGGCATCGGTGCCGTTGGTGTGCACGGCAAGCCAACTGCCGCACACGGCGCCGGCGATGAACTGCCCCTCGGCGCCGATATTCCAGATGTTGGCGATGTAGCACAGCGACAAGCCAACCGCGATCATCACCAGCGGCGTCGCCTTGACTGCAATCTCCTGAAGCGAATAGGCATCGGTCAGCGGGTCGATAAAATAGACGATGAGCGCGGCGATCGGGTTCTTGCCCATGATCGCGAACAGGATCGCCATGGTGACGAGCGTGAGCACGATCGCGATCAGCGGCGAAGCGACCGCGATGAACGTCGAACGCTCGGGGCGCTTTTCAAGCACCAACTGCATGCTTGGCCTCCTGCGGTCCGGCTGGCTTGGCGGGGTTTGCACCGCCCATCAGCAATCCAAGCCTTTCGCGCGTCGCCTCGGCGGCGTCGAGCGGCTCCGACAGCCGGCCGTGGAACATCACCGCAATGCGGTCGGCAATCTCCGCAAGTTCGTCGAGATCCTGGCTGACGACCAGCACCGCGGTGCCGCGAGCGGCAAGATCGATCAGCGCCTGGCGAATAGTTGCCGCCGCACCGGCATCGACGCCCCAGGTCGGCTGGCTCACCACCAGGACACCGGGCTCGCGCAGAATTTCGCGACCGACGATGAATTTCTGCAAATTGCCGCCCGAGAGACTCACCGCTTCCGGATCGCGCTTGGCCTTGCGCACGTCGAAGGACTTGGTCGTGCGGTCGACGGCGGTAAGCGTTGCCGGCTTGTCGATGAAGCCTTTTTTGACCATGCCGCTCGCGGCGTGGCCGGTGAGAAGAGCATTTTCGGACAACTTCATGCGCGGCGCGGTCCCATGCCCAAGCCGCTCCTCCGGCACGAAGGCGGCGCCCATGCGGCGGCGCTCGGTCACGCCGAGCAAGCCAGCTGCCTGACCGTCGATCACAATGGCTCCTTCGGCCGGCGACAGGCGCTCTCCGGACAGCGCGGAAAACAATTCACCCTGACCGTTGCCGGAGACTCCCGCGATGCCGACAATCTCCCCGCCCCGCACCTCGAGCGACACCTCTTCGAGGTGCGTACCATGCGGATCGTCCGGCTCCAGCGAAAGCTTATAGATGACGAGCCGCGGCACCGACACGCTGCGGCCTGACATCGCTTTCACCTCGCCGATGTCGGCCCCGACCATCATGCGGGCGAGCGACGCGGCGGTTTCCTGGCGCGGATCGCAGGTCGCCACCTTCTTACCGCCGCGCAGGATCGTCGCCGTGTCGCAGAGCCGCTTAACCTCTTCGAGCTTGTGGCTGATGTAGAGGAGAGCACGGCCTTCGCTCTTGAGCCGGTCGAGCACGAGAAAGAGCTGATCCGCCTCCTGCGGCGTGAGCACGGCCGTGGGCTCGTCGAGGATCAAGAGCTTCGGGTTTTGCATGAGCGCGCGCACGATCTCGATGCGCTGCCGTTCGCCCACCGACAGCCGCCACACTTCACGTTTGGGTTCGAGTGGCAGACCGTAGACCCGCGCTGTCTCCTCAAGCCGCGCCGAAATGGCGGCGAACGATTCCGTCGGCGGAAGCCCGAGCGCGACATTCTCGGCGACCGTGAGATTCTCGAACAGCGAGAAGTGCTGGAACACCATGGCGATGCCGAGCAAGCGCGCCTCGGAGGGCCCAGCAAGCACCACCTTCTGTCTCATCCAGCGCAGTTCACCGCCGCTTGGCTGGATCAGGCCGTACATCACTTTCACTAGCGTCGACTTGCCGGCGCCGTTCTCCCCGAGAAGCGCGTGGATTTCGGAGGAAAACAGATCAAGGTCGATGCAATCGTTGGCTAGAAAATCACCGTAGCGCTTGCTTATGGAAATGGCACTGAGTAGCGGCCCGGACCGCGAGGAACCGGCTTGTGATGAAGCATCAAGCATGAAAACTGCCGCGCTACCCTGACTTTACAAGGCTTCTTGCCCGCTACGTTGCAAGGATCGTTCCATGATTGGCGCGATCGTCAGCCCCTCTCCGCGTCCATCATCCGACAAAATCGGCGGGAGCAAAAGGAGGCAGTTGACAAAACCTGCCTAAAACGACGCCAAGGCGACAAGCTTGCACAGGCCGCGCTGGTTCTGTCATTCTGGATTTGCCGGGGTCAGGCGAGGGGGAACCCGACATCGTGGAGCTTATCGTCGTTGAATCGGCCAGCGCCGTCCTGCGCTGGCTGCATGTCGTTGCCGGCATAGCCTGGATCGGCAGCTCGTTTTATTTCATTCACCTCGACCTCAGCCTCAAACCGCGGCCCGGACTGCCCGCCGGCGTCAAGGGCGACGAGTGGCAGGTTCACGGCGGCGGCTTCTACCACATGATGAAATACCTGGTCGCGCCGGCTCAAATGCCGGACAGCCTGACCTGGTTCAAATGGGAAGCTTACACGACGTGGCTTTCGGGATTTGCGCTGCTGGTTCTCGTTTATTACTTGGGCGCCGATCTCTTTTTGATCGACAAGTCGGTCCTCGATCTCACCGCGATGCAGGCGGCGGGCATTGCCTTTGTGAGCCTTGTGGTCGCCTGGCTTGCGTATGAGGGCCTCTGCCGGTCTCCGCTTGGCCGCCACGAAGTCGCGCTGGCGCTCGTCGGTTACGTCTTCCTGGTCGCGCTGACCTACGGCTTCACCCACATCTTCAGCGGCCGCGGCGCCTTCACCCAGATCGGTGCGCTCATCGGCACGATCATGGTGGCGAATGTCTTCGTCATCATCATCCCGTACCAGAAGAAAACGGTCGAAGCGATGATCGCCGGCAAGGAGCCCGATCCGGCGTGGGGCCAGCTCGGCAAGCAGCGCTCCGTGCACAATAACTACCTGACTCTTCCCGTCGTTTTTTTGATGCTGAGCAATCACTATCCGCTGTTCTTCGCGACCCGCTTTAACTGGTTGATCGTTGCCATCGTGCTCGCCATCGGCCCGGTGATCCGTCACTTCTTCAATTCGCGCCACGAACACAAAGGCAGCCCGTGGTGGACCTGGGCCGCGGCGGCGGCCGGCATGGCGGCGGTCGCCTGGCTGTCGGCGGCCGGACCGCGTGCGGCGACGACCGGCGCACTGCCGCCGTCGCCAAAGTTCGCCGACGTCAGCAATATCGTCTTGTCCCGGTGCAGCATGTGCCACGCCGCCGAACCGGTCTGGGATGGCATCGCCACCGCGCCGAAAGGCGTGCTGCTCGATACTGACGAGCAAATTCGGCTGCACGCCCCGTTGATCGGGATCGTCGCCGTGCATTCGAACGCCATGCCGCCGGGCAACATCACGGAGATGACGAACGACGAGCGCCTCGTCCTCGCATCGTGGCTTGCATCCGGCGCGACGGCGAAGTGAAGATGAGATGGCGGACGTAAGTTTGCGTGCCATTCGCGGCCGGCTTTTGACTTTTTTGCGCGCGCCGCGCGGCGCCGGCGACGCCCAAAGTTATCGCTACATCGACGACGGCATCATCCTCGTCAAGGACGGCCGGATCGAACAGGTGGGACCGGCGGACGAGCTGACCGCAATGCTGCCGGCGGCGACGCCGGTCGAGCATCACGCCGATGCGCTGATCCTGCCGGGATTCATCGACCCGCATATCCATTATCCGCAAACCCAGGTGATCGCGTCCTACGGCGCTCAGCTGCTGGAATGGCTGGAGAGATATACCTTCGTCGAGGAGCAGAAATTCGGTGATCCCAAACACGCAGCCCGCAACGCCGAATTTTTCCTCGACGAACTGGCGCGAAACGGCACGACCACGGCGCTGGCCTATTGTACCGCGCATCCCGGTTCGGCCGACGCGCTGTTCGCCGCCGCGCATAAGCGCAATACCGGCATGATCGCCGGCAATGCCATCATGAATCGTAACGGGCCGCCGGGGTTGCTGGCGCCCGCGCCCACCGCCATCGCCGACAGCCGCGACCTCATCGGCCGCTGGCATGGCACCGGGCGGCAGCGTTACGCGGTGACGCCGCGCTTCGCCATCACGTCGACCGACGAACAGCTCGCGGCGGCGGGCGCGCTGTTGGAGGAATTTCCGACCGTCCTGATGCAGACCCATCTCGCCGAGAATCACAACGAGATCGCCACCGTAAAGCGCCTCTTTCCCGATGATCCAAGCTACACCGCCGTCTACGGTCGCTTCGGCCTCCTCGGCCCGCGCTCGCTGTTTGGGCATTGCATCCATCTCGACGATGCCGAGGTCGCGCTCATGCGCGACACGCAATCGGTCGCGGTGTTCTGTCCTACCTCAAATCTCTTTATCGGCAGCGGCCTGTTCGATTACGCCCGGCTCGCCGCCGCCGGCGTGCGTATCGCGCTCGCCACCGACGTCGGCGGCGGCACGTCGTATTCCATGCTCCGCACCGCCGCCGAGGCCTACAAGGTGATGCAGTTGCAGGGCCAGAACCTTCCAGCGCTGGCCGCGTTCGATCTGATGACGCGCGCCAATGCCTCGGCGCTCGGTCTTGAGAAGGAAATCGGCACCATAGCCCCCGGCGCCTTTGCAGATCTCGTGGTGCTTGACGCGCGCGCGACACACGCCATGGCGCATCGCATTGAAGTAGCGCGCGACCTCGAAGAAGAACTCTTCGTCCTGATGACGATGGGCGACGACCGCGCTGTGCGCCAGACCTATATCGCCGGCCGGCCGGCGCTTAGCATACAAGAGGCACGTAGCCCGACGGCTGAATAGCGAGAGGCCAATGAGCAAAGGATTGCCTGGATTGTCCCACGTCGATCACGTGGGGCTGACCGTACCGGACCTCGACGCCGCCGTTCGCTTCTATTGCGACGTATTCGGCGGTCACGAGCTCTACCGGCTAGGACCGTTCGATGCGGCGGAAATACCGCGCATGACCGACGGCCGCGACTGGACCGAGGCGCACATCAACGTCGCCGGGGCGCGCCTCACCATCGCCATGCTCAGCATCAGTCCCAACCTCATGCTTGAATTGTTTCAGTACGATCGGCCGACGAACCGGCGGGCGCAGCCGCCGCGCAATTGCGATCTCGGCGGACACCACATCGCGTTCAAGGTTGAAAACCTCGAAGCCGCGAAAACCTACCTCGCGGACAATGGCTGCAAAGTCATGGACGGGCCGATCGTTCTCGACCAGGGCCCCTGCGCTACGACCCGGGTCAACTACGTGCTCGATCCGTGGGGCAATCAGCTCGAACTGGTCGAATATACGACCCAAGCATTCGAAGCGTCGGCGCCGGTCAAGATTTACCGGCCCTGACGGCGGCAGCTGGAGAGAGACACAATGCGCAACGTTGCCATTATCGGCTCGGGGCAGGCCGGCTTGCTCGCGGCGCACGGCCTCATCAATGCCGGATATCAAGTGACTCTCTACTCCGACCGGACGGCGTCGCAGTGGCTCAACGAAAGCCGGCCGACCGGCACTGCCGCACGCTTCCACATCTCGCTGGAATACGAGCGCCAGCTTGGGCTCAATCACTGGGAGAAAGATGCGCCCAAGGGCGAAGGCGTGCACCTCACCTTCAGCCCGGCCAAGGATAATCGGCTCCTCACGCTAGCCGGCCGGCTCAAAGACTACTTCATTGCCGTCGACCTGCGCTTACAGAGCCACCGCTGGATGAACGATCTCGCCGCCAAGGGCGGCAAGGTCGAGATCGAGAACGTCACCGTGCCGCGGCTCGACGAGATTGCCGCCGCGCACGACTTAACGATCGTGGCGGCGGGGCGCGCCGACCTCTGCAATCTGTTCGAGCGCGACGCCGCGCGCAGCGTCTACGACAAGCCGCAGCGCAACCTCACCATGATCATCACCAAGGGCGGCAAGATGGGCTTTGGCGGCGTGCCGTTTCTGCCGGTCAAATTCAATTTCTTCGCGCCGTTTGGTGAAGCCTTTTACGTGCCGTACTTCCACAAGGACCACGGCCCGACCTGGAACATGCTGGTCGAGGCGAAGCCGGGCAGTCCGCTCGACCGGTTCGGCGACTGCAAGAGCGGCGAACAAGCGGTGGAGCTCTACAAGCAGGTCATCAAAGACGTGATCCCCTGGGACTACGAGTGGGCGAAAGATATGGAACTCGCCGATCCGAACGGTTGGCTTGTCGGCCGCTTCGCGCCGACGGTGCGCAAGCCTGTCGGCCGATTGCCGTCGGGCCGCATTGTCACGCCGCTCGGCGACACCGCGATGGCGCTCGACCCGGTCGGCGGACAAGGCGCCAACAACGGCAACAAGATGGCGCGCAACCTCGTGGAATCGATTATCGCGCGCAAGGACCAACCGTTCGATGCGGGATGGATGACCGAGACTTTCGAACGCTTCTATGCCCGCACCGGTAATATCACCTACACATTCAACAATCTCTTGCTCGAACCGATCACCACCGCCGGCAAGCAGCTTCTGATGGCGCAGTATGGCAGCGACGGCCGCGCTCGCGGCTCGACCGGCCAGCAGCGCATCGCCGATGCCTTTATCGAAAATTTCAACGACGCCAACGGTCTGACGCCGGCGTTCCTTGACGCCGGCAAAGCGCACGCCGTCATCAGAGAAAAGACCGGCAAGAGCTGGCCGCTTGCCGTCGCGCGCGGCGCGATCGGCGTCGCCAAGGGACAGCTGCGCCAAAAACTTGGCCGCGCGCCCGGCCATCCCGTGGTCGACTAGGACCGGGACTCATAAGCACGCACGCATATGCTATGCTGCGTGCCGGTAATCGGGGTGGGCACGTGAGGCGCGTCGCAATCGTAACCGGGGCCGCGCGCGGCATTGGCGAGGCGACTGCCCACGCGCTTGCAAGCAATGGGCTCGTGGTCGCTGTGGCTGATCTCGATAATGCCGGCGCACGCCGCGTCGCCGGCGCGCTTCCCGGAGACGGCCACAGCGCTTTCCATGTCGATGTCGTGGACGAGCGCGCGGTCGAGGACCTATTTCAGGACGTAGAATCGCAGCTTGGCGCCGTTGCGGTACTTGCTTGCGTTGCCGGCGGCCCGTTTCTGACTCCCGGGCGGCGGCCCAGCATCGTCGACACCACGACTGAAAACTGGATACGAACCGAGGCGTTGAATTCTCGCGGAACGTTTCTCTGCATTCGCGCAATGTTGCGGCGTCGCAGGGAAAAACCGATCGCTGACGGTCGCATCGTCACCGTGTCATCGATGTCCGGCATCACGGCCGAGAGCCCAACCGGTCCCGCCTATTCGGCCGCCAAGGCCGCCGTCATCCATCTCACGCGCCTGGCGGCGCTCGAGGCCGCGCCCATGGGCATCACCGCCAACACTGTGGCGCCCGGACTGACCGATACGCCGGCAGTGCGCGGCGATCTCACGCCGGACCAGATCGAGGCCGCCCGGCAGGCCATTCCTCTCGGCAGACTGGGAACCCCGCAGGACATCGCCGATTTGATCGCGTTCCTTGCATCGACCCGCGCCGGCTATATCACCGGCGCCGTCATCGAGGCGAACGGTGGCCGCCAACCACCGTGAGGTTCACCCAAGTGCGCGGTGCATATTCCGCTGACTAGTCCCCGCCAATTCGGTATCCTGCAATCCGACCCTACCGTCGAATTTGCCTGGCGACGGATTTTGCCATGATTCAGTCAAAGCTTTCGCAATATTGTTGAAGTGCGATCAAGGCGAAGAGGGCTCAATTGTATCTAGCACGCCAGTTTGCTGCTGCTGTGACAGCATTGTTGCTGATCGCGGGCGCATTTTTTGTCTTCCTTTTCTCAGTCGTGGACGCGCAAGCCGAAGGCCTATCCGGCACCTGCGAAGACGCGGCCGAACTCGCGGTCTTGTCCTCGCCGCTCGCGCCGTGGAAGGGCGCGCCTTTGCGCGTCGTCTTCACCGCGGAGAAGCCGCTCGAGGGCGAGCTTTCGCTGATCGCGCCCGACGGCAGCGTCGCGGCCAAATCGCGCGAGCGGCACGGCGGGCCGCCGTATTTCTGGTTCGCCGAGATCGCGTCGCCGGCCGTTGGGACATGGCACGCGATGCTCGCGCGCGACCGCGCGCCGGCCGGGTGCGCCACGATCACGCGCGACATCGCGGTGCGCGACGCGGCGTTGCCGCCGCCTCCCGCGACCGCGGGAAGCGTCTGGCCGCTGCGCAATACGTGGAACCGCGCGACGGAAAACCTGTATTCGGCATGGGTCGAGAAGCTGTTCGACGCGCCGCTCGACGCCGAGGAGTCGTGGCCGGCGCTGCACGAGGTGCTGCGCGATCAATCGCGCAATGTGCTGTTCAACTATCTGGGTCTCGGCGAAGACAAAGTGGGGATGGCCCTTCGCCCCGATTGCGCCGATCTTGTGTACTTTTTGCGCGCCTATTTCGCATTCAAGATGGGACTGCCGTTCGGGTACTCGAAGTGCTCGCGCGGCGGCGGAGGCAAGCCTCCCAAGTGCTACGCTTGGGCGGGCATTCAGAATCCCGAGGCGGCGGCGCCCGCTAATCAGAAGCCTCAGCCGGCGGCCGGCAATCCCGACGCAGCGGCGGCGGGCAACCCGCCTCCCGAGGCGGCGCCATCGGCCAATCAGAAACCTGAGGCGGCGAAGCGGCAGGGGCTCGCCGCGTCCTTCGGCCAGTACTTGCGGGTCGTCGGCGACGCCGTTCAATCCGGAGCGGTGCGAACGGCCGCGAACGACGACAACACCGATTTTTATACCGTGCCGCTGACGCAGGAGACGCTGCGTCCGGGAACCGTGTACGCCGATCCGTACGGGCACGTCATGATGCTGGTGCGGCGCGTGCCGCAGTCGGGCGGCGCGGCCGGCGTTTTCCTCGCCGTCGACGGCGAGCCCGATGGGACGGTCGCGCGCAAGCGGTTCTGGCGCGGCACGTTCTTGTTCGCGCACGAACCTGCGCTTGGCAGTCCCGGATTCAAGCGCTTCCGGCCGATCGTACGCGAGGCGAACGGCGCCTTGCGGCGGCTCACCAATGCCGAAATCGCCAAAGATCCGCAGTACGGCGATTTTTCGCTCGAACAGTCGCAGCTTGCGGTCGAAGACTTCTACGATCGAATGGATGGCGTGATGTCGCCGGCGCCGCTCGATCCATTGCGCGCGATGAGGGGGGCGATCGACTCGCTCGAAGAGCAAGTGAAGACGCGCGTGGGATCGGTCGAGAACGGGCGGAAATTCCAGAACAGCGGGCACGGCGACGCCAGCATGCCGGAAGGCCCTTCGATCTTCGCGACGACCGGCGCGTGGGAAGATTTCGCAACGCCGGCGCGCGATTTTCGTCTGTTGATCGCCATCGATGTAGTGCGCGGCTATCCGGATCGCGTCGCACGGCAGCCCGAACGGTACGCCATGCCGATTGGAAAAAGCGTCGCGGACGTGAAGGCCGAATTGCAGAGCGTGCTGGCGTCGGAACTTTCGGCCCGCAAGTTTACCTATACACGCAGCGATGGCTCCGCGTGGACGCTCACGCTCAAAGACGTGATCGACCGCGCGGCTGATCTCGAGATGGGGTACAACTTGAACGACTGCGTCGAGTTGCGGTGGGGCGCGCCGGCCAATAGCGACGAGGCGTCGACCTGTAAGCGGCACGCGCCACAGGCGCAGCGCGCGAAGATGACGGAGTACCGCACGTGGTTCCGCGAGCGACACTGGCCGACGCGCGCTTAGCTGTCAGTGCATGCCGCGGCGATGGTCGCGAAGCTTCCGGCGGAAAGAGCGGTCAGTCGAGCAGCGCGCGTAATTGGATCGTGACGAAGGCTTCCTTTGTCGTCGGGCTCGCAATGCTCGCGGGCGCGACTCGTGTTTTCGCGCAGGACGATCAGGCTCGCTTTGCGCTCGACAATCTGGTCGCTGCCTACCCCAGCGCGCTCGCTGGGCACGACGGCAGAGTGCTGCGTTGGCGCGATGGAATAGCCATGCCGGTATCCGACGGCGCCGATAGCAAGACGTTGGCGGAGTTCCTCCGGCACGCTTCCATCCTCGATCAGTTTCGCATCCCGTATCCGCGCGGCTCGCTCGAAAAACCGCCGGCCGTCGATGCCGATCCGGGCCGGTTCCGCAATACCGCGTTCTTCACGAAGATGTATGGCGACTGCCAAAAGGGCGAGGTGTCGCCGCACCTTGTTTCCCTCGCCTGGCTTCCCAAGACCTTGGCCAATAAGACTTTCGCCAACAAGGCTTTGAGCAAATCAATCAGCGTCACGTCCCTGAACGGCGTCGATGAGCATTTGCGCGCCGTATCGGCGGAGATTGACGCGCTGCCTGAAAATATCAAACGCGCCGCATACCCGATCGCCGGGACTTACAATTGCCGGACCGTCGCGGACACCGGCCAGCCGAGCCCGCACGGCTACGGCATCGCGATCGATCTCAATACTGCCCTCTCGGATTATTGGTATTGGCGGCCGCATGGCAGCGCCATCCTTTATCGCAACCGCATGCCGCAAGAGATCGTCGCGATCTTCGAAAAACACGGCTTCATTTGGGGTGGCAAGTGGTATCACTTCGATACGATGCACTTCGAATTTCGGCCCGAACTCCTTGTTGCACGGTGAGACGGGCGTCCCGATTCCCGGTGACAGCATCGGGTTTGTGAGATGCCTCGCGTTTCGCCAACCATGGACAGCGACGCCGCGATTGACCCGAAGTTGACTTGCTCGGATCGCATTGAAATGTCTGCCGTTGAGAGAAGAGCCGACATAGAGTTCGGGATGCTCAACTTACGCTTCTGGACTCGAAGCGGGCCTTGAAGGGTGCGGAGAAAATTTTAGTTTAGTGCTGGGCGCGGACACGACCTTCGATCCTCCACATGAGAGACTCCGCATGTTTTAGTCGGTAGCATTGCGCATATGCGTAACAATCCTTCTAATCGAAGCCGCTGGCTGGTAGCCTTGAGCGTTGTGCTGGTCGGGTTAGTGGTCGTGATCGCCATCGCCGCCGCGTTGGCGCCCACTCTGCTTCCGGTCGGCGATCAATCTAGCGCGGATGGCCGGCGGGTCGCGGCTGGCGTCATCTTTGTCGGGAGCTATCTCGCGCTCGCGATCGGACGTATTCCCGGCCTGAGCATCGACCGGGCCGGCATTGCGCTAGTCGGCGCTGGCCTCATGGTCGCTTCGGGCGCCCTTCCGCTTGAGGATGCCTACAAAGCGGTGGACCTCGATACCATCACGCTTCTGCTCGGCATGATGATCGTCGTCGCCAGTTTACGGCTTTCGGGCTTCTTTGCTGTCGCCAATGCTTGGGTCAGGGCGCACGCCAGACGCCCTTTGCTGCTGCTCGGCGCGATCGTCGCGATCTCCGGCGTCTTTTCCGCTTTTCTGGTGAACGATGCGATCTGTCTGGTGCTGGCCCCGCTCGTTCTGGAGTTGACGATCGCGCTGGGGCGCCAACCCATGCCCTACCTGCTGGCCGTGGCAATGGCCTCGAATGTCGGATCAACCGCGACGATCACCGGCAACCCGCAAAACATCATGATCGGCAGCTTCTCTCAAATCCCCTACACCAAATTCGCCCTGACGTTGGGGCCGATCGCACTGGTGGGGCTGATCATCACCGCGGCACTCATCGCGCTATTTCATCGCACCGAGTTCACCGGTGACTTGCGACAGGAAGCACCGCCGCCGGAGGTCGAAGCCAATCGCGTGCTGATGATCCGCGCATTGCTGGCGACCCTGATCTTGATTGTATTGTTTTTCGTCGGGGTCGTACCGGCCAAAGCGGCGATCATCATCGGCGGCCTCCTGCTGCTGACCCGACGGGTAAAGAGCCGGCGCATCTACGCAGAGATCGACTGGTCGCTGCTGCTGATGTTTGCCGGTCTGTTCATCATCGTCGCTGGCGCGGAGCACACCCTTCTCACGCCTGACGTGTTCGCGGCCATTGGCAGGCTTCACCTCGACAAAACTCCCGTGCTCAGCGGAACCACGGCGGTGCTGTCTAACTTGGTCAGCAATGTACCCGCCGTGTTGCTGATCAAGCCGTTTGTCGCTCCTTTAAAGGACCACGACACTGCGTGGCTGGTGATCGCGATGTCTTCGACCCTTGCCGGTAACTTCACCGTGTTGGGCTCGATCGCCAATCTGATCGTCGTGCAGAGGGCAGCTGTATCAGGCGTGGTGATCGGTTTCTGGGATCATTTCAGGGTCGGTGCACCGCTGACCATCATCACCCTAGCGATCGGGACATTGTGGTTGTGGCTGTGACATCAACCAAGAGCAAGCGTTTCAACCCACTCTCTCTTGACGCGGTCAATTTCCTCTCGGCCGACGTGCGCGGCGCGGTCGGACCTTTTCTCAATGTCTTCTTGGTCACCCAGCAGCATTGGAGCCAGTCCGAGGTTGGATTTGTGACCACGATCAGCGGCCTGCTTGGCATCGCGGTCCAGACGCCGATTGGCGCCGCGATCGACGAGACCCGTGCCAAGCGCGGCGTCATCGTGCTGGCTCTGGCGGTGTTGGCCGTTACGGCCATAGTTATTTTCGCCTTCCCAACTTTTTGGCCCGTGGCGATCGCTAACAGCCTGATGGCTGTTGCTGGCGATGTCTTCGGCCCCGCGGTCGCGGCCCTGACCTTGGGGCTATTCGCGAGGCCGCTATTGGCGCGGCGAATGGGACGGAACTCGGCCTTCGATCATGCCGGCAATGTCACGATCGCCTTGTTGGCGGGCGCGGTCGACTATGCGTTCTCGCAGCGCGCCGTTTTCCTACTGGTGCCGGTTTTTGCCATCCTGACGGCGATCGCAGTGCTGTCCATTCCCGCCAAGGCCGTCGATTACAACCGAGCGAGAGACCTTGAGGCTGAGCCCGGCGCGGCCGAAAGCCCCACCGGGGTCGCCGGCTACGGCATCCTGTTCAAGACGCGGCCGCTCGTAATCTTCGGTCTTTGCGTCATGCTGTTCCATTTCGCCAACGCGCCGTTGCTGCCGCTCGTGGGACAGAAGCTCGCGGCCGCCTATCCCGACGAAGCGACCGCGATGATGTCGACCTGTATCATCGCCGCACAGGCGGTCATGCTGCCGATTGCGCTTCTGGTCGGGTACAAGGCCGACACTTGGGGGCGAAAGCCGCTCTTTCTCGTCGGGTTTGCTATCCTGCCCATCCGTGCGGCGCTCTACACCCTTTCCGACAACAGTTTCTGGCTGATCGGGGTCCAGGTGCTCGATGGCGTAGGCGCCGGAATTTTCGGCGCGCTCGCGCCCCTGGTGATCGCCGATATCATGCGGGGCACTGGCCGCTACAATCTAGCTCAAGGTGCGATCGCCACGGTGCAGGGGATAGGCGCTTCACTGAGTGGGCTCGCCGCTGGCGAGATTGTCGATCATTTCGGCTACAGCGCGGCATTTCTTAGTCTAGGCGCCGCCGCCCTCGTGGCCGTAATCGTTTTCTTCCTTCAAATGCCGGAAACTGCCGAACCGGAAACTGCCGAACCGAAAACGGTATCGCCGAAGTCCTGAGTCCGTTTCTGGCCGATACTTCTGTCGAGGATTTGTTGCAGTTGCTCACAGCCGGTTGTGGCCCGAAGCTGACTTCCTCGGGTCGTATTGAAATGTCAGCCGTCGGAAGAAGAGCGGACGTGAAACAAAGGCCGCGGTAACTTGTCTTATAAGTTCACAGGCCTGACCGCGAGCGTTCCGCCTGCACGCGCTATTACTGCCGCCGATCGGCGAACCGCGGCATCTTCACGCTCGCTTCAAATTCCCTGGCCAGGCTGCCGATCTCGACCGTGACGATCTGCGGGGTCAGCCCGAACTGATCCCTTACCGCGGATTTCAGCCGCTCGGCGGCGGCCGCCGGGTCGACGCCGCGCCGCACTTCGACCGATACCAATATGATCTCGAGGTCGCGCTCGGTGACCAGCTCGGCTTTGAAGTCGCTGATATCGGCGTTGCGGAAAATGAAATCCTCGAACTCCGAATGATTGACGTTAATGCCGCGGATCTTGAAAAAGCCGCTGGTGCGGTGCGCGTGTTTAACCAGCGGAAAGACTGAGAACGGTCCGGAATCGTCATCGCCGCGCCGCCAGGTAACGAGATCGCCGGAGCTCCAGCGCAGGAAAGGCGTGACATTGTTGGTCCACAATGGCGTGACCACAAGCGAGCCGACCGTACCCTCTTCGACCGGCACGTGCGTCTGCGGATCGAGCACCTCGATCAGGAACATATCGGTCCAGATACGGAATCCGCGTCCAGCCTCGTCCTCCGCCCCCATCATGCCGGCTTCGGTCATGCCGAAAGTATCGCGCACCTGCGCGCCCCATTGCCGGGTGAGCTTCTCGCGCTTGGCATCCGATAAGGGTTCGGCCGAGCACAGTACCGTCTCGATCGACCGCGCGGCGAGATCGAGCCCGCGCGCTTCAGCCAGATTGGCGAGATGCAGGCCGTAGCTGCTCATGCCCATCCAAATCGTCGGCCGCAGCCGATCGATCAATTCGAGCTGCATCGCCGACGGCGTGGTGGTACCGGAACCGGCCCAGTTGACGGCAATGCCGCGGGTCGATGCGGCGCGCGCCAGCATCTGGCCGACCGGATGAATGCCGAGCGGAAACGACACATGCGCCCGGCCGCCCCGCCGGCAGCGCGTGCAATCATAAATGCGCGCGAACCCGACCATGGCGGCGGCGATGTCTTCGTAGCTGCGGGGGTAGAACAACGGCGTGCCGGTAGCTCCGCCGGAGCGCCAGTATTCCGCGATCCCATCGTCGGGCGTGACGCAGAACTGCTCGTAGAACTCCCGATCTCCAAGCTTGCGAAGCGTCTCCTTGTCCAGAATCGGAATCTTGCGCCACTCGTCCGGATCGTCGAGCCGATGCGCATTCACGTGTTCGAGCCGCCCTTTGTAAAAGGGCGCCCGGAGCGCTTGCGTGACCGCCCGCTTTTTACGTTCGGATTGAATGCGCTCGATCTCAGCGCGAGTTCTGGGTAGATCGAGCAGCAGTGTCACGACGTCAGGATCCACGCCCCGGCAAGGTGCCGATCCAGCGCCGCTGGCCGGCATAGGTGTCGGGTAACCGCCCGGCTTTTTCCTGGGCATCCATTGCCGCGACGCGAACCTCCTTTTCCGGCGTGTCTTCCGGAATCACGTCGAGCGCATCGCTCAACATCGCCGCATAGTCGGCGCCGACCGGACAGACATCGGCGCAACGGCGGCAGCCGGTGATGACGCCGGCCCCGCGCAGAATACTCTGCCAGAGATTGAAGCTGTCCTCGGAGCGCACCAGCTCCTTCTGCCGTGACGCGTCCGGCTCCGCGATAATGCGTGTGACGTGCTCGCTGAGCTGGGCGAAGCCGTGCGGAGAACGGAAGCGGTCGCACGCCGGCCAGTTGCGTTCCCAATGACCGACGGCATCGGCCGGACAGGTCTTGAGGCAGCGCCCACAGCTCGGCCCGAGGCAGAGCGCGGTTTCCATTTTGCTGTCGCACGCGACATCGACCGAACAGAGGACCGCGGTGAGGAGTACCCGCGGTCCGTATTCGGGGGTCAGCAATTGCAGATTGAGTCCGAGCGTCCCGAGCCCCGCCTCGACCGCGGCGTGCGGCAGCGACAACAGCGTCGTCATGTGCCGGTCGGGATTGCCGTCGTAATTCCATGGATCGACATGCGTCGGCGGCACGATGATCGCGGGATAGCCGTTGTCTTCGAGCCAGTAGACAAGCTCAAGTGAGGCCTCTTCGAGGCGCGATAGCGCCAATTCGTCGTTGTAGTATTTGTGGCGATCGTTCCAGGCGGCGATCCGGGCTGCGCCGCGGCTCACGCGCTTCGCCAGCACGATGACGCGGCCACCGTCCAGATCGCTGATATCGGACGGGCGCCGCGGATGGCGCGGGTCGGGCGGATTACGGTCAAGCGTTGCGCCGTCGGCGATGCCGACGAGATCGGCGCCCAGGGCGCGGGCTTTCGCCTTGATCTCAGCCGCGGTAAGCGGCTGCTTGAAAGCCGAGACCATCTCTACTCCGGGCCGTTCTCATCGGCGGTCGCCAGCGCCGCTTCGGTGCGTTGCTGCTGCGCTTTTTTGAATTCCTGCAGCTGCCGCGACACCATGCCCTTGTAGCCGTCTGGCCCGACCCAGCGCTTGTTCCAATCGCTAAGGCCGGCAACCTCGGCGCCCTGCACGCGATTGTCGCGATAGCGTTTGCCGAGCGCGACTTTCTCGGGGGTTTTTTCCGGGATGGCTTTCTGAAAATCGGCCAGATGCGCATGATAGTCGTTGCCTACCGGGCAGACCGCGAGGCAGCGCGGACAGTCGCCGAACGACCCGACGACGCGCAGCAGCCCCTGCCAGAAGCCGAAGACGTCCTGCGAGCGCGCCATCCGCTCCTTCTCGCTCAAGGGTGCGTCGATAAAGCGCTCG